>Ga0070741_10008932_pt1 | contig 19800 bp, 19 predicted proteins | sample Coa_R1_4_FD_66440 | JGI IMG/M metagenome (GOLD analysis project Ga0070741, IMG submission 66440) | Surface soil microbial communities from Centralia Pennsylvania, which are recovering from an underground coalmine fire - Coalmine... | ecosystem: Environmental > Terrestrial > Soil > Unclassified ...
CACGACAATACGTTCTCGGGCGGCGGCGATCATCCCGATCAAGCCAATCCGCTCGGCGTGGCGCTGAAGATGACGCCGTTCCCGAACGGCGTGGTCTCGACGGTGCTCTACGACGGCATCACCGACACCATGCGCACCAGCACGCGCCCGAACAACAACATGGACATCTGCTTGAGCGCGAACGGCAGCGCCACGTTCGCCAACCTGCACGCCGACGCGGCGGTGGGCGCCAAGTTCCCCAACCTCACCACCGACGCGACCAACTATACGTGCATGTTGACGCCGCTCGCGGCGGTGAGCTTCCCCGGCCTGCAATGAAGCCGCTCGCGCGCGCGCTGACTCTCGCGGCGCTCGTCGGAGCCGGCTGCGGCGGGCGCGCGCCGGGCTTCGATCATTGCAAACCGCCCGCGGGCGGCGTGACGCTCCAGCAGGCGATCGATCACTATCCGCACGTCACCGATTTCTGTCTGGTCGATATCGAGCATCAGCAGCTCGCCACCAATCCGCAGGCGATACCGTATGATTTGAATACCCCGTTATTCTCCGATTACGCGCTCAAAACCCGCTCGGCGTGGCTGCCGTCCGGCGCGCAGGCGCAGTACTCGCCCGACCAGCCGTTCGATTTTCCCGTCGGTACGATCCTGATCAAGACGTTCGCCTTCGCGCCCGATCTGCGCCAGCCGACCGCCGGCGTGAAGTTGGTCGAGACCCGGTTATTGATTAAAAACCCCGCCGAATGGATTGGATTGCCGTACATCTGGAACGACGCGCAGAGCGAAGCCGCGCTGTCGATCGGCGGCGAGGTGGCGCCGATCGACTTCATCGATCCGAGCGGCATGCCGCAGCACGCGCAATATCTCGTGCCGCAAGCCAATCAATGCCAGCAGTGCCACGACGTCGGCATGAATCAATTGCCGATCGGCCCCAAAGCGCGCCAGCTCAACAAAGACTACGTCTATGACACCGGCGCCGAGAATCAGCTCGCGCACTGGACGCGGCTCGGCGTGGTCGCCGGCGCGCCCGCGCCCGACCAGGCGCCCAAGCTCCCGGTGTGGAGCGACTCCTCGACGGGAACCGTCGCCGAGCGCGCGCGCGCGTGGCTCGAGGGCAACTGCGCGCACTGCCACTCGCCCGACGGCCTGGCGCGCACCACCGGCCTCACGCTGTGGGCGAGCGACGCCACGCCGGTCGACTTCGGCATCTGCAAGCCGCCGGTCGCCGCCGGCCCCGCCACCGGCGGCCGTCAATACGACATCGTCCCCGGCAAACCGGACGATTCAATCCTGGTCTATCGAATCGAGTCGACCACGCCGGGGATCGCCATGCCCGAGATCGGCCGCAGCGTCGTCCACGCCGAGGGCGTGGCGCTCATCCGCCAATGGATCAGCGAAATGCCCGGCTCGTGCCCCTGATTCGAAATCAGGCGATATAAATGGTTTTGATGTTGGTGAACTCGCGAATGCCGAGCGCGCCCAATTCGCGGCCGAAGCCGGACTGTTTGACGCCGCCGAACGGCAGGCGCGGATCGGAGGCCACCATGGCGTTGATGAACGTCTGGCCGGCCTCGATCTCGTCGACGAAGCGGTGCTGCTCGGCGGCGTCGGCGGTCCAGACGCTCGAGCCGAGGCCGTAGGGCGAGTCGTTGGCGATCGCGATCGCCTCGTCGAGCGAGCGGACGCGGAACAGGAGCGCCACCGGCCCGAAGACCTCCTCGCGGCGAATCGCCGCACCCGCCGGAAGATCCGCGAGCGCGGTGGGCGGGTAATAAAAGCCCGGCCCGTCGACCGCGCGGCCGCCGACGAGCAGGCGCGCGCCGTCGTGGATCGCGCGCTCGACCTGGCGCGCGAGCTCGGCGCGGCCGCGCTCGGTCGCCAGCGGCCCGACGTCGGTGTCGGCGCGCGTCGGATCGCCGACCTTGAGTCGCCCCAGGCCCTCGACGAAGCGCCGCTCGAACTCGCCGTAGACGCGCTCGTGCACGATGAACCGCTTGGCCGCGATGCACGACTGCCCGTTGTTGATGATGCGCGCGCTCACCGCCGTCTTCACCGCGCCGTCGAGATCCGCCGACGGCATGACGATGAACGGATCGGAGCCGCCGAGCTCGAGCACGACCTTCTTGATCGCGCGCCCCGCGTGCTCGCCCACGTCGGCGCCGGCGGCGTCGGAGCCGGTGAGCGTCACCGCGCGCACGCGCTCGTCGGCGATCACGCGCGCCGTGCGCTTCGCCGAGATCAAGAGCGTCTGAAACGCGCCGTCGGGAAATCCGGCGCGCGCGAAGATGCGCTCGATCGCCAGCGCGCACTCGGGGACGTTCGACGCGTGCTTGAGCAGCCCGACGTTCCCCGCCATCAGCGCCGGCGCGGCGAAGCGGAAGACCTGCCAGAACGGGAAATTCCACGGCATCACCGCGAGCACCGGCCCGAGCGGCAGATAGCGCAGGAAGCTGCGCGCCGCGTTCGACGCCACCGCCTCGTCGGCGAGGTAGCGCTCCGCGGCCTCGGCGTAGTGGCGGCAGGCCCACGCGCACTTCTCCGCCTCGGCCACGGCCGAGCGCAGCGTCTTGCCCATCTCGGTGGTCATGAGCTGCCCGAGCGGCTGCTTCTCCGCCTCGACCAGCTCGGCGGCGCGTCGCATGCGCGCGGCGCGCTCGGCGAAGCTCGACGCGCGCGCGTCGCGGGCGCAGGCGGCGGCGAGCTCGAGGCGCCGCTCGACCTCCTCGTCGCTGTGCTCCTCGAACGTGCGGACCACCTCGCCGGTGGCGGGGTTGACGGTGGCGATTCCCATGCGCGGATTATAAGGCGCTGGAAGCCCGGCGCGCGCCCGCCGTATCATCGAGCGATGTTCACCGCGCTGTTCCTGATCGCGCTCGCCGCCGGCGCCTACGTCGCGTGGCGCAGCCGCGTCGTGTTCCACCTGTCGGTGCGCGACGGCCGCGTGCTGGTGGTGAGCGGCCGCGTCCCCGGCGGCTTCCTCTACGAAGCGCGCCAGGCGGTCAAGCACCCGCCGGTCGGGCGCGCGGCCATCCGCGCCATGCGCGGCGAGCACGGCGCGCAGCTCGCGTTCTCCGGCTCGCTCGACGAGGGCCGCCGCCAGCGCCTGCGCAACATCTTCGCCCTCTATCCCGCCTCGCAGCTCCGCTCCGCCCCGTCGGTGCAGCGCCCCACGCTCGGCCAGCTCCTCGGCATCGCCTGGCTGGCCTGGCTCCTCGACCGCCGCTAGCGCTTCGCGCCGGCCGCATCATTTCGCGGCCGCGCGCATCCAATTTTGCGAATGCGCGCGCACGCACGTTGGCTGTTCGGATCGGCCGCCGCGCTCAATTTCGCCCTCGCCACAGCGCTGCTGTTCCTGTTTCCCCGGCTCGCGCCGGTGTTGCGGCTCGACGCGGCGAACGGCACCAACGTCGTGATGGTCAACGCTACCGGCGCGTTGATCGCGACCTTCGGCGTCGCGTACGTGTTGCTCGCCGTCGATCCGGTGCGCCATCGCGTATTCGTTCCGCTCGCGATTCTCGGCAAGCTGTTGGTGGTCGCCGTCGTCGCGTGGCCGTGGCTCGCCGGCGCGGTTCCCTGGACGCTGCCCGCGCTCACCGGCGCCGACGTGGTCTACGCCGCGCTGTTTCTCCATTTCCTTCGCAAGACCTCAGCGCAGCAGCGGGACTCGTGAAGCAATCAATGCAGTAGCCAGAGCATCAGGGTCAGGCCGATGAGCGCGAGGGGGATCAGCGCGAGCCAGCCGGCGGTCGGTTGCGGGGGCTCGATGGGGCGGGGCGGCGGCGCGTCGGGATGCGCGCGTTTGCGCAGCGCGAGCTGAATCACCTCGGCGAGGTGCAGCGCGCGGCGGCCGGTCGATTGGCGGATCTGCTCGCGGCAGGAGAAGCCGTCGGCGATGATCAGCGTGTCGCGATCGGCGCGCCGCACCTCGGGCAAAAGCGCGCGCTCGCCGCACGCGATCGACACGTCGTAGTGCTTGCGCTCGTAGCCGAACGCGCCCGCCATGCCGCAGCAGCCGGAGTCGAGCACGCGCGCGTCGAGATCGAGCGCCGCCATCACCTGCTCCTCGTCGGTGAGCTGCGCCAGCGCTTTGTGATGGCAGTGCCCATGCACCAGCGCTCGCCGCGCGAGGTGCGGCGGATGATAGTGCGCGCGCTTGTTCAAGAACTCGCTCAGGAGAAACGACTGCGCCTTCAAGCGGCGCGCGTCCTCGTCGCCGGACAGGAGGTTGCACAGCTCGTCGCGAAATACCGCCAGGCAGCTCGGCTCGAGCGCCACGATCGGCGTGCCCAGCTCGATGTCGTCGCGCAGCGCCGCGACAATTTGCCGCAATAGTCTTTTGGCCAGCGTCAACATGCCGTAGTCGTAGAGCGGCCGCCCGCAGCACAGCGGCCGCGGCGGCAGCGCCACCTGAAAGCCCGCGTCCTCGAGCACCTCGACCGCCGCGATTGCGGTCTCGGGCACGAAATGATTATTGAAGGTATCGGGCCATAAAATGACGCGCGGCCGCCCCTCGTTTGCAATCGGCCGTTTGGAAAACCATTGCCGGAACGTCTGCGGCGCGAACCGCGGCACCTCGCGCGCGCGGTGCACGCCGCCCAGCGCCTTGAACGCGCCACCGACGAGCGGCGCGTGCGTGATCCAGTTGACCAGCCGCGGGAACAGCGACGCCAGCCGCGCCCACCAATAAATCAAACCCATGGTGAACGCGGCAATCGGCCGAATCCGCCGTTTGTAATAATGCGCGAGAAACTCGGCTTTATACGTCGCCATGTCGACGTTGACCGGGCACTCGCCTTTGCAGCCCTTGCACGCCAGGCACAGGTCGAGCGCGTCGTGCACCTCTTTCGAGCGCCACGCGCGTTTCAAAGGATCGCCTTGCAGCATCTCGAACAGGAGGCGCGCGCGGCCGCGCGTCGAGTGCTTCTCCTCGCGAGTGACCATGTAGCTCGGACACATCGTGCCGCCCTCGTGGCGCCGGCACTCGCCGACGCCGACGCAGCGCTCGGCGGCGTAGGCGAAGCTGTGGCGATCGTCGGCGAACGCGAAGTGGGTGTCGACGTGCTTCGGCTGGTACGTCGGCCCGAGCCGCAGGTTGTCATTGACGTGATAGGCGTCGACGATCTTGCCGGGGTTCATGCGCCAATCGGGATCCCAGATGGCTTTGAAGGCGCGGAACGCCTCGATCAGCTCGGGCCCGAACATCTTCGGCAGGAGATCGGCTTTGGATTGACCGTCGCCGTGCTCGCCGGAGATCGAGCCGCCGTAGGCGACGACCAGGTCTGCGGCGTCGTCGAGGAACGCGCGAAACTTCTCCACGCCCTCGAACGTCTTGAGATCGAAATCGATGCGCGTATGGACGCAGCCCTGTCCAAAGTGGCCATAGAGCGCGCACGCGTAGTGATGGCGATCGAGCAGCGCGCGCAGGTCGCGCAAATAGCCGCCGAGCCGCTCGGGGTGCACCGCCGAGTCTTCCCAACCCTCCCACGCGTCGGGCGCGCCGGGGATGCGCGCGGTGGCGCCGAGGCCCGACTCGCGCACCTTCCACAATTCGCGCTCGGCGCGCGGGTCGTCGTAGAGCCGCATCTTCGGCGCGTGCCGCGCGCGCGCGAGCGCCGCCATCGCCGCGCGCGCGCGATCGTCGGCCTCCTCTTTGGTGTCGCCGCCGAACTCGACCAGCAGAAAACCCTTCCCGTCGGGCAGCAGCGCGAGATCGCGCACCTCGAAGCCGCCCTTGCGATGGATGTCCTGGATCAATCGATCGTCGATCCCTTCGAGCCCGATCGGCGCGAAGCGCAAGAGCTCGGGGACGTGATCGCCGGCTTCGAAGACGCTCGGATAGCCGAGCACCAAAAGCGAGCGCTCGGGCGGGCTCGGCACGAGGCGCAGCTCCGCGTCGAGCACGGTGACGCACGTGCCCTCGGTACCGCACAGCGCGCGCGCCACGTTGAAGCCGTTCTCCGGCAATAGCTCGTTCAAGTTGTAGCCGGAGACGCGGCGCGGGATCTTGGGATAACGCGCGCGGATCAGCTCGGCGTAGCGATCGCGCAGCGCCACGAGGTCGCGGTAGATGCGCGCCACGCGGCCGCCCTCGGCCAGCTTGCGCTCGAGCTCGGCGCCGTCGGTGGCGCCGACGCGCAGGCGCACGCCGTCGTAGGTGAGCACGTCGAGCGAGATCACGTTCTCCGCCGTCTTGCCGCCCATGAGCGAGTGCGTGCCGCACGAGTCGTTGCCGATCATTCCGCCGAGCGTGCAGCGGTTGTGCGTCGACGGATCGGGCGCGAACGTCAGGTGGTGCTTCTCGGCGGCGTTGCGCAGCTCGTCGAGCACCAGCCCCGGCTCGACGCGCGCGCGCCGCGCCGCCGGATCGAGCGCGAGGAGGCGGTTGTACCAGCGCGACAGGTCGAGCACCACGGCCACGTTGCACGTCTGTCCCGCGAGGCTGGTGCCGCCGCCGCGCGCCAGGATCGGCGCGCCGAACTCGCGGCAGGCGGCGATGGTCGCGGCCACGTCGTCGGCGGAGCGCGGGCGCACCACGCCGATCGGCACCTGGCGATAGTTGGACGCGTCGGTCGCGTACAGCGCGCGCGCGCCGGCGTCGAACTGCACGTCGCCGGCGATGCGCCGCCGCAATTCGACCGCCAGCGCCTGCGCGTCGAGCCGCCTCACTCGAAACCCGCTGCGGCAAAACGCCGCGCATCGGCGCGCTTGAGCTCCAACCCCAATCCCGGCCGCGCGCGGTCGGGCGCGAGCGCGCCGTCCTTGGGGCGCAGCACGCCGTCGAACAACAACTGCTCGATGCGCACGTGGTCGTGGAAATACTCGACGTGGCGCGCGCGCCCGACGGCGCAGCACGCGTGCGCGTGGATCGACGGCGCGGTGTGCGCCGACAGCGGCCGATTGAACGCCTCGCACAGCGCCGCGGCGAACAGGAACCCGGTGATGCCGCCGCAGCGCGTGGCGTCGGCCTGGAGCACGTCGACCGCGCCGGCTTGCAGCATGCGGCGGAAGTAGATCGGGTCGTAGCCATATTCGCCGGCGGCGATCTCCATGCCCGCCGGCGCGCGCGCGCGCACCGCGCACAGCCCCTCGAGATCGTCGGAGGAGACCGGCTCCTCGAACCAGGTGACGCCCGCGCGCGCGAACGCCTCCGCCTCGGCGCGCGCCTGCGCCGGCGCGTAGGCGCCATTGGCGTCGACGAACAGCTCGGCCCCCGCGCCGATCGCCTCGCGCGCCGCGCGCACGCGCTCGGGATCTTTCGCCGGCTCGCGCCCGACCTTCATCTTCACGCGCGAGATGCCGCTCGCCGTCCATTCGCCGAGCTGCTTCTGCAAGCGCGCGATCGAGTACGACGTGAAGCCGCCGCTCGCGTAGATCGGCACCCGCGCGCGCGCCGAGCCGAGCAGCTCGCACAGCGGCAGCCCGCACAGCCGCGCCTTCAGATCCCACAGCGCCACGTCGACCGCCGAGATCGCCGTCGAGGCGACGCCCGGCCGCCCGAGGTTGCGCACGCGCGCGTTCATCGCCGTCCACATCGACGTGATGGCGCGCGCGTCGCGCTCGACGAGCTCGCCGCGCAGCGTGCGATCGATCAGGTGCGCGGCGGCCGCGTCGCCGTAGCTGAAGCCGAGCCCGCGCTGCCCGCCCGCGTCGACCTCGACCAGCACCAGCGTCGTGCGATCCCACTCCAGCGTGCCGTCCGACTCCGGCTCGTCGGTGGGAATGGTGTACGCCGAGACGCGCAGGCGCTCGATCGGGATCGCGTCGCGCATCTCAGCCTTCGCGCCCGCGGCGCGGGAACAGCGCGCGAAACGCGTTTTGAATCACGCTGCGCTCGCGCGGATCGCCTTTGAGCAGCGCCTTGGTGAGCGCCTTCGCCTGCTCGAACGTGATGTGCGGCGGCAAGGGCGGCACGTCGGGATCGGTGATCGCCTCGACGACGATCGGGCGATCGGCTTTGAGCGCCTCGTCCCAGACCGCGCCCACCGACTCCGCCTCGGCCACGCGAATGCCGCGCAGACCGAGCGACTCGGCATAGCGCGCATATCCGAAATCGGGGAGATCCTGCGTGACGGGAAACGCCGGGTCGCCGCTCATCGCGCGCAATTCCCACGTCACCTGATTCAAATCGCGGTTATTGAGAACGAGGATGATGAGCCGCGGATCGCGCCACTCCTGCCAATACTTTTTGATCGTGATCAATTCGTTCAAGCCGCACATCTGCATGGCGCCGTCGCCGACGCAGGCGATCACCGGGCGATCGGGAAACGCGAACTTGGCGGCGATGGCGTAGGGCACGCCGCAGCCCATGGTGGCGAGGTTGCCCGAGAGCGACGCCATCATGCCGTCGCGGATGCGCAGGTCGCGCGCCCACCAGTTGGTGGCCGAGCCCGAGTCGGCGGTGAGGATGCAGCGGTCCGGCAATCGCGGCGACAATTCCCAAAACACCAATTGCGGATTGATTGGTTTTGCCGGCGTCTTTGCGCGGCGCTCCAATAACTCCCACCATTCATTGACGTCGCGAATGATGCGATCGCGCCACGAACGATCCGCCTTGCGCTTCAAGAATGGAATCAGCGCGCGCAGCGTCTCGGCGCTGTCACCGACGAGGTTGACCTCCATCGGATAGCGCAGGCTGAGCATTCGGCCGTCAATGTCGATTTGCACGCCGCGCGCGTGACCCTCTTTGGGGAGAAACTCCGAATAGGGGAAACTGGAACCAATCATTAATAAAGTGTCGCAATCGATCATGAGATCCCACGACGGCCGCGTGCCGAGCAGGCCGATGGCGCCGGTGACCCACGGCAGCGCGTCGGGCAGCGCCGCCTTGCCGAGCAGCGCCTTGGCCACGCCGGCGCCGAGCAGATCGGCGACCTCGGTCACCTCCTCGCGCGCGCGCAGCGCACCGGCGCCGATCAGCATCGCCACGCGCTCGCCGGCGTTGAGCACGTCGGCGGCGCGGATGAGGTCGCGCTCGAACGGCACCACGCGCGGGCTCGAGAAGCCGAGGCCGGTGTGCACCGTCGAGTGTTTGTGCGGCGGCGCGATCACCGCCTCCTCCTGAACGTCTTTCGGGATGATGACGCACGTGACGGTGCGCTCGGCGCGCGCGATGCGAATGGCGCGATCGATCAGCGAACGCGCCTGCGCCGGATGCGACATGACCTGCACGTATTCGCGCGCGACGTCTTTGAACAGCGCCTCGAGATCGACCTCCTGCTGATAGTCGCCGCCGATCGCCGGGCGCGCCGCCTGCCCGACGATCGCCACCACCGGCTGGTGATCCATCTTGGCGTCATATAAACCGTTCAATAAATGGATCGCGCCGGGGCCGGACGTCGCTAAACAGACGCCGACGTCGCCGGTGAACTTGGCGTGCGCGCAGGCCATGAACGCGGCCATCTCCTCGTGGCGCACTTGAATGAACTTCAGCCGCGCGTCGCCGCCGCGGCAGATCTTCTCCAGCCCGGCGACGATGCCGTTGATGCCGTCACCGGGATATCCATAGATCCGCGGAATGCCCCACTCGATGATGCGCTCGAGGATGTACTCGCCGACGGTGGTCGCCATGGCCGCGTTTTTTTGCAAAGCACGCGCCTTTGGCGCGCGGGGCTGGCGCGTTTTGCCGCGAAACCTAAATGCGGACTCATGGGACAATTCACGCTACCCGACCTGCGCTACGACTACGGCGCGCTGGAGCCGCACCTCGACGGGCGGATCGTTCAACTGCATCACGACAAGCATCACCGCGCCTATGTCGATGGCGCCAACCAGGCGCTCGAACGGCTGGCGGAGTGCCGCCGGCAAAACGACTTCGGCAAGATCGCGGCGCTCGAGCGGGCGCTCGCCTTCAACTTGTCCGGGCACGTGCTGCACTCGATCTACTGGCGCAACCTGTCGCCCGACGGCGGCGGTCCGCCGAGCGGCGAGCTGGCGGCGATGATCGATCGCGACTTCGGATCGTTCGCGGCGTTTCGCGGGCAGATGATCGAGGCGGCGATGACGACGATGGGCTCGGGCTGGGCGGCGCTCGCCTGGGAGCCGCTGTCGCGCCGGCTGGTCGCGCTCGAGCTTCACGATCACCAGTCGAGCACCACGCAGGGCTCGGTGCCGCTGCTCGTGCTCGACGCGTGGGAGCACGCCTACTACCTGCAATACCAGACCGACAAGAAGAAGTACTTCGAGGCGATCTGGAATCTGTGGGATTGGGACGACGTGACGGCGCGGCTGCGCGCGGCGACGCGGCTCGAGCTCGACCTCGAGCAGGTGGCGGAGGCGCCGGGCGGCGAGGCCAATCCGTGACGAGCGGCGTGCGCCTCGAGCGCTGGCGCTTCTCGGAGCATCGCGGCCTCTACGCGTGGGTGATCATCGTGTTCTCGGTGGTGGTGCTGTTCGCCATCGCGGCGGCGCGCCACGCCGGCTATAACGGCCCGGCGTATCCCAACCGCGCCGGCACCGAGTCGGAGTCATCCGGCCACGCGGCGCAAGGCGCCGGCACCGGCGACGTCGGGCCGGTCAACGATCACCCGTAGCGCCGCAGCGCTGACACGAGCGCGGTTTTGCTTTATCGTCGGGCTCCGCCATCGAGGAGCCCGCCATGCTGGTGATCGTCTCCGACTTGCACCTTTGCGACGGAACCGCGTATCCGCAAAACGTCACCGCGGCGTCGTTCGGGTTGTTGCAATCCGATATCTACTCCTTGGCGAAACGCTACAACGCCAAGAACCTCGACCTGGTGTTCCTCGGCGACGTGTTCGATCTCCTGCGCACCGAGCGCTGGTTCGAGGACGACGCGGGCAAGCCGGTGGCGATGGGCGAGCGGCCGTGGGGATACGACGGCGCCATCGACGGCAAGCGGCCGCCCGACGCCACGCTCGCCCGCGCGCGCGCGATCCTCGACGGCATCGTCGCGCGCAACCTCGACGTGCTGGCGGCGCTGCGCGGCGAAGCCACCGGGCTCGAGGCGCCGTGCCCGGTGCGCCGCATCTACCTGCCGGGTAATCACGACCGTCTCTATTTGTTCGACGATCAACTGCGCGCGCGCGTGCAGACCGCGCTCGGCGCCACCGACGAGCGTTCGCTGGCGGCCGAGGGGATCTTCCAGCACCGGCTGGCGATGCCGCGCTACGGCTTGCTCGCGCGCCACGGACACGAATGGGATCGGCTCAACTTCCAGGCGTTCCGCAAGGACGCGGTGCCGGCCGATTACACCGACGCCGAGTACCTGCAGACGCCGATCGGCGATCCGATCACCACCGAGCTGGTGGCGGCGCTGCCCTATGAGTTGGAGCGGCGCCTGCGCGACGCGCCCGACTTCAAAGGCACGCCGATGCTCGCGCACGTGCGCGACCGGATGGAGAAGATCGAGGACGTGCGCCCGCTGATGGCGGCGCTCGAGTGGCCGTTCTACGAGGCCGAGCGGCTGCAGGCGCACCTGACCACCGCGCAGCACGACGTGCTCCGCGCGGCGCTGCGCGACACGGTGCACACGCTGGCCACGCGCTTCGTCGAGCTGCCGTACTTCAAGCAGTGGCGCGACCGCACGGGCGGCGGGCTCGGCTTCGAGCTGGCGCTCGACGCGCTGCGCGTGATCGATCCGACTTCGCTCGGCTCGCTCAAGAGCGTGATCGCGAAGCTGGTGCAGTATTTTCAAGGCGAGGATCTCGTGAGCCAGGGCGCGGCGCGCGAAGATCTGGCGAAGGTCGGCACCTCCGGGCTGCGCTTCGTGGTCTACGGCCACACGCACAATCCCGACGAGGTGGCGCTGCGCGCCGACGGGACCGACGACGTGTACCTCAACTCGGGGACGTGGCGGCGGCGCGAGTTCATGACGCTCGATCAGCGCGGGTTCATCGGGTGGGAGCAGTTCACGTATCTCGCGTTCTACGACGCCGGCGAGCGCGGGCCGGCGTACGAGTGCTGGTCGGGAACGAGGCGATGAAGCAGCGGCGCTCGTTGGCGCGCGCGCTCGCGTCGTCGTTCGCGTTTGCGCTCGCGTTCGCGCTTTCGTCTTCGTTTTCGTTCGCGCGCGCGCACGCGGCGCCGTCGTTTCGCGTGCCGCCGTCGACGAAGCAGTTGATCGTGGTGGTCACCGACGGCTGGGACGATCTGCACGCGCAGCTCCAGCGGTTCGCGCGCAAGGGCGGCAAGTGGCGGCGCGAGGGCGCGGCGCAAAAAGTGGTGACGGGGCGCGCGGGGCTCGGCTGGGGAATCGGCTTGCAGCCGCGCGACGTCGAGAGCGCGCTCGGCGGTCCGGTCAAGCACGAGGGCGACGGCCGCGCGCCCGCCGGCGCGTTTCGTCTGCTCGAGGCGACCGGCTACGCGCCGTCGCCGCCGAAGGGCACCACGCTCAAGTACCGCCAGGCCGACGCGCGCCTGCGCTGCGTCGACGACGAGAAGTCGCCGCAATACAACCTGCTGGTCGAGGAGCCGGAGGCCGGCCCGCCGTGGTCGTCGGCGGAGAAGATGCACCGCGACGACGAGCTGTACACGCGCGCGATCGTCGTCGAGCACAACCGCCAGCCGCCCGAGCCGGGACGCGGGAGCTGCATCTTCGTGCACGTCTGGGCCGGGCCGGAGGTTGGAACCGCGGGCTGCACCGCGCTGCCCGCGCCCGAGCTCGAGTCGCTGCTCGCGTGGCTCCGGGCCGACGCGCAGCCGCTGTTCGTCGCCTTGCCGCGCGAGGTCTACGCCAAGGTGGCCAAGGCGTGGGACCTGCCGCCGCTGGAGAATTGATGGACCATCGCGACGCGCGAATTCAGGCGCTGCTGGCGGCGCAAGAGCGCGCGGGCGGCGGAATGCGCGCCGACCCGCAGTGGACGCATGACGGGCACAACGTCGGCGACGACGTGATCGCGGCGGTCGAGTCCGCGCGGCGCGCGCTCGCGGCGGCGCCGGTGGTCGGCTTCTCGTGGCTCGACGATCACGCGCTGCTGGTCGACGCGGTGGTGCGCGCGCACGCCGAGTTCCGCCGCGCCGAGCGCGATCCCGACGGCTACGGCTCGGCGACGCTGCACGAGCTGCGTCGCGGGATCGCCGCGCTGCGCCCGTCGGGCCCGCCGACCGCCGACGAGCTGAAGCGCGGCGAGCTCGATCGGCTGGCCGCCGCCGGCGACGCGGACGCGCAGCTCGCGCGCGCGATCGATCTGCTCGGCGAGTCGGCCGCGCGGCTCGGCGGGCCGGCGCTCACCGCCGAGCTGGATCCGTCGCGCGGCCAGGAGCTGCTCGTCGCGGCGTCGCAGCAGGGCCACGACGAGGCGCAGTTCCGCCTCGGCTGCCTGCTGGCCGCCGAGGCGAACGCGCTGCCGAACACGATCTGGGACAACGACGAGCGCGACACGAAACTGAGCGAAGCGCGCACGTGGTTCGAACGCGCCGCCGCCCAGGGCCACGCCGCCGCGCGCGAGCGCTTGAAAGGGGGTTAGCGGCGAGACCTATTTTCGCGGCGCGGGGGGCGAGGGCGCGCGGAAGTGGTGCGTCACCGGCACCCACGACAGCAGATCCATCTCCGCGTCGACGGCGCCGTCGGTCCAGTTGTTGATGATGAGCGGCAGCCCGCTCTTGTCGGCCGCGCGATCGCTCACCACGCCGAGGTGATCGGGCCCCTCGCGCGACGGGAAGGTGTCGAAGAACACCACGTCGCCCGGCAGGAACCGCTCGCCCTTCGGCAGCGTCACGAAGTGGCGCACGAACCACGGCAGGAGCGTGCGCACCCGGCGGTGGTTGATGCTGGCGTCGATCTTCTCGACCATCGGGTACGCCTTCGGCGCGCGCAGGATGTCCTCGTGCACTTCCTTTTGTAGATCGATGCCGGCGTTCCTGAGCGCGCGGATGACGGTGTCGGAGCAGACGCCCTCGGTGCGCGGCACGTCGCCGTTGGGATACGGGATCGAGACGTAGCGCTCGATGTACTTCGCGTGCAGGAAGAGCAGCTTCTTGGCGCCGATGGCGATGTCGAGACGATCGACGATGCCGTCGCCGTCGCGATCCTCGGCGCGCGGCGGGGCGCCGGTGACCACGCGCGCGTTCGGCGGCAGGATGCGCAGCTCCTCGGCGTCGGCGGCGCGCGCCGGTTTGCCGTCGGCCGTCGCGGCGTAGACCTTGATCGGATCGGCGCCGTCGTAGAGCGTCAGCAGCCGGTGCGCCGGATCGACGCGCAGCCACAGGCTCGGGCTCGACGAGACGGCCGGCGGCAGGAGCGTCTCCACCTGCGCGTCGAGATCGGAGAACACGCCGCGGTCGGCGATCCCCGAGGCCAGCGTGGCGAGCGCGATGAGCAGGTGCATTCCCTCCATATTACGCGTGGCGGCGGCAAAGGTTCTCGGCGCGGATGTTGCGCGCGGCCGATTCGCGCGCAAGATGGGCGCATGGCGGAGATGCCCACGCTGGGGAGACCGCGCCGGCGGCCGGGGCGCGGGGCGTTCGTGCTGGTGCTCGCGCTCGCGGTGCTCGCGGTCGGGTGGTGGTGGCTGCACCGAAAGCGCTCGGTCAAAAACGCCCCGATCGCCGTTTCCACCGATGCCGCGCCGGCGAACGCGACCGCGAACGGGAATACGAATGCGAACGCGAGCGCGAACGTCGACGGTCACGGGAGCGCGAACGCGAACGCGAGCGACGGCGACGGGGGAACGCCGCCCGAGCCGCCGCGCGCGAAGGCGAAGGCGGCCGACGAGGCGCTAAAAGCCGCGGGCCTGCGCTTCGCGCGCGCCGACATCAGCGGCTCGCTCGAGTCCGCGCTGGTGACGCTCGTCGGGCGTCCGCTCGGCCAGGCGCTCACGCCGGTGGCCGTGCGCTCGCTCGTCTGGTGGGTCAAGGTGCCCGACGATCTGCGCCGCGGCGACGAGGTGGACGCGCTGTTCGAGGAGCGCGCGAGCGCCGAGCCGGTGGTGGTGGCGCTGCGCTTCAAGAGCGAGAAAGCGGGGCGCACGTTTCGCGCGTATCGCTTCAAGGCGGAGGGCGACGCGTTCGCGCGCATGTACTTGCCGAGCGGCGAGGAGCTGGAGCGGCGGCTCAAGGACGGGCCGATCGACGACTACGAGCAGGTGACGTCGCTCCTGCACGACGGGCGCGGCCACAAGGGCGTCGACTTCAAGACGCCGGTGGGCACGCCGGTGAAGTCGCCGTTCGATGGCGAGGTGGTGCGCCGCAACTGGAAGGGCGGCACGAACGGCAACTCGCTCGAGATCCGCGAGAGCGGCGGGGCGCACCGCTCGGCGGTGTTCCTGCACCTGTCGGAGGCGAGCGCGGCGCCGGGCGCGCGCGTGCGAAAGGGACAGGTGGTGGCGAAGAGCGGCAACACCGGCCACTCGTTCGCGCCGCACCTGCACTATCAACTGATGTCGCCCGGCGGAAACATCCTCGATCCGTTCGACGTGCACGAGACCTTCCGCCGCACGCTCCCCGACGCGCAAAAGCCGCTGTTCGAGACCGAAGTGCGCAAGCTCGACGGCCTGATCGATCAAGCCCTCGACGACCGCCGCTGAACTTTGAACACGTGTTCAAATTTCTGCCCGTGGCCGTGGCCGTAGCCGTGGCCGTAGCCGTAGCCGTAGCCGTAGCCGTTTGCGAGATCGGCCACGGCCATGGCTACGGCCACGGCCACGTTAGAGGCAGAGCGGGCAGCCGATGGGGCAGGTGCCGGCGATCGGCGCGACGCACTCGGGGCCGCGCGAGGGGCCGCCGCGGTCGACCTCGCAGCAGAGGTCGCCGGCCCGGCAGCAGGCGGAGCCGCAGCACAGCGGCTGGCCGGGCGCGCTGCACACTTGACCCGGATTGCACGGCGCCTGCGCGCACGCGCCGCTCGCGCAGAACGGGCTCGGGCCGGGGCACGCGACGTCGCACGCGCCGCAGTGATGCGGATCGTTCACCGGGTTCACGCACGCGCCCGCGCAGCAGGCGAGCCCGGGCGCGCAGCCCGCGTCGCCGCAGTCGCCGGCGTCGAACACCACGTTGGCGTCGCGCGCGCCGCCGTCTCCCGCGCCGCCGTCGTCGCACGCGGCGGCGAGGACGAGGACGGCGACCGCCGATGCGCGCAACGAGAGCATGGCCCGCCCGCGATCGTACGGCCGCTCGCCGTCCGAGCGCAAACGCGGAATGTGCCTTGCACCCAATCGAGCGCATGAAACGGCGGCGGCTGCTCGGTTCGAGACTCTTCGCAGTGGGCGCGCTCGCGGCGCTCGGTTATCGCGCGCGGCTCAAACGTCCGCGCGCCGATCTGCGCGGCAAGGTGGCGCTGGTCTCCGGCGGCTCGCGCGGCCTGGGCCTCCTGATCGCGCGCGAGCTCTATCGCGAGGGCTGCAAGATCGCCATCTGCGCGCGCGATCGCGTCGAGCTGGCGCGCGCGCACGAGGACCTGGTGCAGCGCGGCGCCGACGTGCTGGCGCTCCACTGCGACGTGATGGATCGCGAGCAGTGCGAGCGCCTGGTCGAGCTCGTGCGCGCGAACTTCGGCGCCATCGATCTGCTGGTCAACAACGCCGGCATCATCCAGGTCGGGCCCATCGAGAGCATGACCATCGGCGACTTCGAGCGCGCGATGCAGACCAACTTCTGGGGCGCGGTGTACCTGACGATGGCGGTGCTGCCGGAGATGCGGCGGCGGCGCGCCGGGCGGATCGCCAACATCACGTCGATCGGCGGCACCGTGGCCGTTCCGCACCTGTTGCCGTACGAATGCGCCAAGTTCGCCGAGGTCGGCTTCTCCGAGGGGTTGCACGCCGAGCTGGCCAAGGACAACGTGATCGTGACGACCGTGGTGCCGGGGATGATGCGCACCGGCTCGACGGAGCACGCGCTGTTCAAGGGGCGCCACGATCGCGAGCTGGGCTGGTTCCACGCCGGCGCGACGCAGCCGTTCACGTCGATGAACGCGGTGCGCGCGGCGCGGCGCATCGTGCTGGCGATCCGCCGCGGCGAAGCGGAGGTGACGCTCGGCTGGCAGGCGCGCCTGTTGCGCCTGGTGCACGCGCTCGCGCCGGGGCTCACCGCCGATCTGTTCGGGCAGCTCAATCGGCTGCTGCCGAGCGGCGACGGCGCGTCGAGCCGGCTGGCGGTCTCGGGCCGCACGCTCGAAGCGGGCCAGCCGCACGCCGCGCACTGACCCAACCGGCGCGGCACCGTGTAGAGTAGCGGGCTCTACCGGGAGCCGCGCATGCGAACCGTCGTTCGAGCCATCCTCTTGCTGCTGCTGGCCGCGCACGGCTCGGCGCGCGCCGAGGCGCCGAAGGGCGCGGCCGGGCTGTGGCTCGGCACGCTGCCCGCGGGCGCGATCAAGCTGCGCCTGGCGTTTCACATCGACGCGCGCGCGGGCGGCTTCACCGCGACGTGCGACAGCCTCGATCAAGGCGCCAGGGGAATGCCCGTCGACAAGGTAGCCGTCGACGGCGGCAAGGTGCGCCTCGAGCTCACGGCGATCGGCGCGACGTTCGAGGGCACGCTCGGCCAGGGCGGCGACACGCTCACCGGCACGTTCACGCAGCACGGCGTCGCCATGCCGCTCGCGCTCGCGCGCGTCGACTCGATCGCGCCGCCGCGCCGCCCGCAGGAGCCGAAGCCGCCGTTCCCCTATGACGCCGTCGAGGTCGGCTACGAAAACGGCGCCGGCCACGTGCACCTCGCCGGCACGCTGACGCGCCCGCGCGATTCGGCGCGCCACGGCGCGGTGCTGCTCATCACCGGCTCGGGGCCGCAGAACCGCGACGAGGAGGTGTTCGGCCACAAGCCGTTTTGGGTGATCGCCGACGCGCTCACGCGGCGCGGGATCGTGGTGCTGCGCGTCGACGATCGCGGCGTCGGCGGCTCGACGGGCGATCCGCGCAAGTCGACCACCGACGACTTCGCCGGCGACGCGCTGGCCGGAGTCGAGTTCCTGAAGACGCGGCCCGAGGTCGACCCGAAGCACATCGGGCTCGTCGGCCACAGCGAAGGCGGGCTGATCGCGCCGATGGTGGCGGCGCGCTCGCGCGACGTCGCGTTCGTGGTGTTGCTCGCCGGCACCGGCGTCCCCGGCGACGAGATCCTGCTGTTCCAAAACGGCGTCGACGCCGATCGCGTCAAGGCCAACCCCGCGCTCGCCGAGAAGCGCAAGCTGACCGAGGAGCTGTTCGCGATCTTGAAACAGGACAAACCCGACGCCGCGGCGCAGGCGCGCGCGGCGATGATGAAGATGGCCGAGGTGAAGGCGCTGCCCGCCGATCAGGTCAAAGGCTTCGTCGACGCGCAGGTGCAAACGATGTCGAGCCCGTGGTTCCGGCGCTTCCTCGCGATCGATCCGCGCGACTCGCTCAAGAAGGTGACGTGCCCCGTGCTGGCGCTCAACGGCGAGCGCGACCAGCAGGTCTCGGCCAAGCAGAACCTGCCCGAGATCGCCGCGGCGCTCAAAGCGGCGCGCAACTCCGACTTCACCGTCGAGGCGCTGCCCGAGCTGAACCACCTGTTCCAGCATTGCGCCACCGGCCAGCCGACCGAGTACGCCGCGCTCGAGGAGACGTTCGCGCCGTCGGCGCTGCAGAAGATCGGCGACTGGATCGTCAAGCACGCGAAGTAGAGGAGGAGGAACCGCTGATGCTCTCCCGCTCCGCCGAGGACTGGCGCGCGCGCGGCCGTGTGATCGACGTCGGCGGGCGCGGCGTGTTCACCATCTCCGCCGGCGACGGCGGCGTGCCGATGCTGCTCTTGCACGGCTTCCCGTCGTCGTCGTACGACTTCCATCGCTGCTGGGACGCGTGGGCGGCGCGGCGGCGCGTGGTGGCGCTCGACTTCGTCGGCTTCGGCTTCTCGGCCAAGCCGGCCGACTTCAGCTACTCGCTGCACGAGCAGGCCGACGCCGTCGAGGTGGTGGCCGCGCGCCTCGGCATCACGCGCGCGCACGTGGTGGCGCACGACATGGGCACGAGCGTCGCCACCGAGCTGTGCGCCCGCCACGCGCGCAAGCTGTGCGGCTTCGACTTCGCCAGCCTGACGCTGATGAACGGCAGCGTGCACATCGAGCACTCGCGCCTCACGCCGTCGCAGAAGCTGCTGCGCTTGCCGGCGCTCGGCCCGCTGTTCGCGCGGCTGGCGCGCGGCTGGACGTTCCGCGCGCAGCTGCGCCGCATCCTCGGCCGCCCCGACGCGCTCTCCGCCGAGGAGCTCGAGGACATGTGGCAGCTCATCCGCGAGGGCGGCGGCCACCTGCGCCTGCCGCAGACCATCGGCTACGTCGCCGAGCGCTGGCGTTTTCATCGCCGCTGGATCGGCGCGCTCGAGGTGTTCGATCGCCCGGCGCTCGTCTTGTGGGGCGCGCGCGATCCGGTGGCGGTGCTGCACATCGCCGAGCTGGTAGCGCGCGAGACGCCGGGCGCGCGCCTGGTCACGCTCGACGACCTCGGCCACTACCCGATGCTGGAAGATCCGGCGCGCGTCACGCACGAGCTCGATCAGTTCCTCGCCACCGTCGACGCCGCGCAAAAGTCACGTTGAACCGCGCAGGATTTTTCCTTATACAGGTGGCGGTTCGAGGAGAGACCACCATGCTCGATAGCTTCCGCACCCTGGGTTCGCTCGACGTCGGCACGCGCAGCTACAAGATCCACCGCCTGTACGGCGTCGCCAAAGATCGCGCGGCCGTCGATCGCCTGCCGTTCTCGCTCAAGATCCTCCTCGAGAACCTGCTGCGCCGCGAAGACGATCGAGCGGTGCGCCGCGCCGACATCGAGGCGCTGCTCGCGTGGGATCCGAAGGCGACGCCCGATCGCGAGATCCAGTTTCAGCCGGCGCGCGTGCTGCTGCAGGACTTCACCGGCGTGCCGTGCGTCGTCGATCTGGCGGCGAT
>Ga0070741_10008933_pt1 | contig 19799 bp, 23 predicted proteins | sample Coa_R1_4_FD_66440 | JGI IMG/M metagenome (GOLD analysis project Ga0070741, IMG submission 66440) | Surface soil microbial communities from Centralia Pennsylvania, which are recovering from an underground coalmine fire - Coalmine... | ecosystem: Environmental > Terrestrial > Soil > Unclassified ...
GTCGCCTTGCGCACCGACTGCAAATCGAGGAAGTCGATGATCTCCTCGACCTTGCGGCGATGTTCCAGCTCCTCACGCCGTGCGCCAGTGAGCCAGTACAGCGAACCCGTGAGAAAATTGTTCTTCAGCAGGTGATGCCGCCCGACCATGATGTTGTCGAGCACGCTCATGTGGTGGAACAGCGCCAGATTCTGGAAGGTGCGGCCGATGCCAAGCCGTGGCCGCGCGTTCGGGTTGAGCGCTGTGATGTCCTGGCCGCGGTAGAACAGCTTGCCTTCGGTCGGCCGGTAGCGGCCGGAGATGCAGTTGACAATCGAGGTCTTGCCGGCGCCGTTGGGGCCGATGATCGAGAACAGTTCGCCCGGCTTGACGGCAAAACTGACGTCGGTCAGCGCGCGCACGCCGCCAAAGCGTAGCGAAACGGAGCGCACCTCCAACGTCTGGTCCAATCGTCCCTCCCTCCGGCTTGAGGCGTTTTGGGCCGGCGCTTTTCGCAGCTCTTGGCCGTTATCCCTGAATTTTCAACGCGATCCTATATCGGCCGAACCGGCGAGGCCATGCGACCATTGGCAATTTATTCGCCTTGGCACGCCGGATGCCATCCATAAATAGCTGCCCCAAATATCCCGATTGGGCGCAACTGCCTCCATAGGGTAAAGGGCGCATCTGGAATGTCTTGTGGTCGACAATTGATGTGCGATTTTCGTCGAAGCGAAAACGGTGCCTGCTGCGCCGCAGCGGAGTGGCTCGCGGAAGCATGATCACGGCGGATCACCTGCGCAAGATTGCGATCTGGTCGCGCGAACTGTCCGAGCGCGAGATCGAGGCTGCGCGCGCGGGCATCAAGGAGAAGTCATACCGGCAGGGCGAGTCCATTTTCCTGCGCGGCGACCATTTCGAATACTGGACCGGCGTCGTCTCCGGCCTGGTCCGGATGGGCACGGTCTCCCGGGGTGGCAAGGCCATGACCTTCACCGGCCTGACCGCCGGCGCCTGGTTCGGCGAGGGCACCGTGCTGAAGAAGGAGGCGCGCCGCTACGACATGGTGGCGCTCCGCGACACCCGCATTGCCCTGATGGACCAGGGTACCTTCTTCTGGCTTTACGAAAACAGCGTTGCCTTTAACCGTTTTCTGGTCGTGCAACTCAACGAGCGGCTCGGCCAGTTCATCGGTCTGGTCGAACATGGCCGCACGCTGGACGTGACTGCGCGACTGGCGCGGTCGATCGCCTCGTTGTTCAACCCGATCCTCTATCCGGACCTCAGCCGGCACCTCGAGATCACCCAGGAGGAAATCGGAGCGCTGTCAGGCATATCCCGGCAAAACGCCAACCAGTGCCTGAATCGGCTCGAGAAAGAGGGCCTGTTGCGACTTGAGTACGGCGGGGTCACCATTCTGGATATCGAGCGCCTGCGCGCCTATGGCGAGTAACCAAACTCTTTAAGTCCGTTTCTATCAGCCTGATTTTCCATCACCTTTTGCATTAGACTTCAAAGGTTGCGGATGCTAATTGCACCCGGTTATCTGGAGGCAAAATGACGGTTTCTGACACGAAGCGGCGCGTGGCGCTGATCACGGGCGTCACCGGGCAGGACGGCGCGTACCTCGCCGAATATCTGCTGGGCCTCGGCTATACCGTGCATGGCATCAAGCGGCGGTCCTCCTCGTTCAATACCGCCCGCGTCGATCACCTCTACGAAGACCCGCATACGGGCAACGTGCCGTTCCTGATGCACTATGGCGACATGACGGATTCGACCAACCTGATCCGGCTGGTGCAACAGATCAGGCCGACCGAGATCTACAACCTCGCCGCCCAGAGCCACGTCGCAGTGTCTTTCGAGAGCCCGGAATATACGGCCAACGCCGACGCGGTCGGCGTGCTGCGCCTGCTCGAAGCGATCCGCATTCTCGGCATGGAGAAGGAGACCCGCTTCTACCAGGCCTCGACCTCCGAACTGTATGGTCTGGTGCAAGAGGTGCCGCAGAAGGAAACCACGCCGTTCTATCCGCGCTCGCCTTATGCGGTCGCCAAGCTTTACGGCTATTGGATCACGGTGAACTATCGCGAGGCCTACGGCATGTTCGCCTCGAACGGCATCCTGTTCAACCACGAGAGCCCGATCCGGGGCGAGACTTTCGTCACCCGCAAGATCACGCGCGCGGTTGCCCGTATCGAGACTGGCCTTGAGGAGACGCTCTATCTCGGCAATCTCGACGCCAAGCGCGACTGGGGCCATGCCAGGGATTACGTCGTCGGCATGCACAAGATCCTGCAAGCCGATGCGCCGGATGATTTCGTGCTGGCAACCGGCGAGACGCGCTCGGTGCGCGAATTCGTCGAACTGGCGTTCAAGGAAGTCGGCCGCGCGATCGAGTGGCGCGGCAACGGCGTCGAGGAAACCGGCATCGACAAGAAGTCCGGCAAGACCATCGTTCGCATCGATCCGCAGTATTTCCGCCCCACCGAGGTCGATCTTCTGATCGGCGACCCCTCCAAGGCGCAGAAGAAGCTTGGCTGGAAGGCGCAGACGAGCCTCGCCGACCTCGTCAAGCAGATGGTGGCGGGCGACCTCGAAATCGCCCGGCGCGAGGTGAAGAATGGCAAGCACCCCGTTTGACCTGAAAGGCAAACGCGTTTTCGTCGCCGGTCACCGGGGGATGGTCGGCGGCGCACTGGTGCGCAGGCTCGCCTCCGAAGGCGTCGAACTTCTCACCGTCCCGCGGGCCGAGGTCGATCTGCGCAATCAGGCGCAGGTGTTCGACTGGTTTGCGAAGAAGCGCCCCGAGGCGGTGTTCCTCGCAGCCGCAAAGGTCGGCGGCATCGTCGCCAACAACACGCTGCGCGCCGAATTCATCTACGACAACCTCGTCATGGCGACCAATGTGATCGAGGCGGCACATCAGAACGGCGCCGGGAAGCTGATGTTTCTGGGGTCGTCCTGCATCTATCCGAAACTGGCGGCCCAGCCGCTGCGCGAGGATTCGATGCTGACCGGGCCTTTGGAAATCACCAACGAGCCCTATGCGATTGCGAAGATTGCCGGCATCAAGCTGGTCGAGGCCTATCGCAGCCAGTATGGCTCGGACTTCATAAACGTGATGCCGACCAATCTCTACGGTCCCGGCGACAACTATCATCCCGAATATAGCCACGTCGTCGCCGCCCTGATCCGCCGGTTTCACGAGGCGAAGGTTGCGGGCAGCTCCGAGGTCGTGGTGTGGGGCACCGGCACGCCGCGCCGCGAGTTTCTCTATGTCGACGATCTCGCCGATGCCTGCGTCCACCTGATGAAGACCTATTCGAGCGATGAACTCGTCAATATCGGCACCGGCGAGGACATCACGATCGCCGAATTCGCCCGCGTGGTCGCCGAGGTGGTCGGCTATAACGGCACCATCACCTACGATCCCGCGCGGCCCGACGGCACGCCGCAAAAATTGCTCGATGTAAGCAGGCTCGCCAAGCTCGGCTGGCGCGCGCGCACCTCGCTCCGGGACGGGCTCAAGCTCGCCTATCAGGCCTATTTGCGCGAACACCAGCAGGCCGCGGAGTGAGTTGAAGATAGCCTCTCGTCGTCATTGCGAGGAGCGGTAGCGACGACGCAATCCAGATAGCCTAAGGCTGGATTGCTTCGCTTCGCTCGCAATGACGGAAGCGTACGTTCGCTCATTTGGCTATCCGCGGCTCCTTCTTTGAAAGCTCAACCGCCATCGCCGAGATCAGCGGCCGCATGAAGAAGGCGTCGCCTTCAGGGTAAATATCCGCGGAAAGCCCGTGCGCTGCGAGTTCGTCGGACACCGCTGGCCCCACAGAAGCGATCAGCGTTTTCTTCAATCCCTCGCGCAGCCGCGCTTCATATCCCTTGACCCGCGCGACGTCGAACAGCCGGCGGATCTGACCCAAATTGGTCAGCGCGATCGCATCGATGCGGCCGGCTTCCATCTCCTCGATCGCGGTGACGATGTGACTGTCGGCGGCGCGCGCGTCGTAGATATAAGGCGTCACGGGAATCGTCGTGCCGCCCTGGGCCGCGATCGCTCCTAACAACGCGCTGTGATCTTTCTCAGGGTAAAGCTGCACGCCGACGCGATGACCCTTGAGACCCACGCGCGACAGCATCTCGATCATGCCTTCGGTGGTCGGTTTCTCCGTCGTGACTTGCGGCTCAAGGCCGATCTCGCGCAACGCTTTTCCCGGCTTCGGCCCGCGGGTGAAGGTGCGCGCCTTGCCGAGTGCGGCGACAAAGTTCTGATCGACGCCGAGGCGCCGCGCCGCCTTCAATAGCCGCCGCAGGCCTTCGCCGGTCATCAGCACGAGCTCGTCGAACGGCTCGGCGATCGCACCGTGAATCCAGGCCTCAACCGGTGCGGGATCGGGTACATCTTCGATCGTGAACATCGGACATTGCAGCACGTCGGCGCCCTGTTCGGTCAGCAGTTTCGAGAACTGCGCTTCCTCGCGGGTCTCCAGGATCAGGATGCGATAGCCATTCAGCCGTTCAGCCATGAGAAAAACCCGGTTTACGCTGCTTTCACTTCGTTCATCTTGATGGTTTGGAGGGTTGGCGCAAGCCTGCACGAGCTGATAGAGCAGGGCGTGTTCCGCTCAAACTTTCATCAGTGTCTGCCATGCCCGATCATCAGTTCGTCCTGACGCTTTCCTGCCCGGACCGGCCGGGCATCGTCTCCGCCGTGTCGACGTTTCTGGCCCATAACGGACAGAACATTCTCGACGCGCAACAGTTCAACGACGTCGAGACGGAGCATTTCTTCATGCGGGTGGTGTTCAACGCCGCCGATCTCGCCGTGGGCTTGTCTGCGCTGCAGACCGGCTTCACCGCGATTGCCGATCGTTTCTCGATGGATTGGCAGATGCGCGACCGCGCCAGCCGCCGTCGCGTGATGCTGCTGGCGTCCAAATCCGACCATTGCCTGACCGATCTTCTCTATCGCTGGCGCACCGGAGAGCTATCGATGGATCTCGCCGCAATCGTCTCCAATCACCCGCGCGAGACCTATGCGAGCCTCGATTTCGGTGACATCCCCTTTCACTATCTGCCGATCACCAAGGACACCAAGGCTGCGCAGGAGACTGCGGTCTGGGATCTCGTGACGGCGACAAGAAGCGATCTCGTCGTGCTCGCGCGCTACATGCAGATCCTGTCGGATGATCTGTCGGCGAAACTGTCCGGGCGCTGCATCAACATCCATCACTCGTTTTTGCCAGGCTTCAAGGGCGCCAAGCCCTATCATCAGGCGCATGAGCGCGGCGTCAAACTGATCGGCGCCACCGCGCACTATGTCACCCGCGATCTCGACGAGGGGCCGATCATCGACCAGGACGTCGAGCGCATCAGCCATCGCGATACGCCTGACGATCTCGTGCGCAAGGGCCGCGACATCGAACGTCGCGTGCTGGCGCGCGCCGTGCGGCATCATCTGGAGGATCGCGTCATCCTCAATGGCCGCAAGACCGTGGTGTTCATGGATTGATGATGCGTTGCGGCTTTCTCCGTCGTCATGCCCGGCCTTGTGCCGGGCATCCACGTCTTCCTTTTTGCTGTGGCACCAAAGACGTGGATGGCCGGGTCAAGCCCGGCCATGACAGAGTGAGAATGCTTCTCGACGCCCCGGAATGACGGTCAGCGGTCTAATGCACCGGCTCCAGCCCCGATCCCGATGACGTCGCGGGCGCCGATGCGTTGGCGTTGGCGGGCGGCGCGGGTTCAAGTCGCTTGCGCTCCTGCTCGCGCATATAGGCGTCGTATTCCGGCGTGCCTTTGCGGGGCGGTGCGTCCTTGGGCAGGCCACCAGCCCAGGCCGGCAGCGTATCGGCGATGGTGGGACCCACCTTCTCGTTGATCGACGAGCAACCGCCAAGGAGGTTGCAAAGCATCGTCCCCGCGAGCGCGAATGCGGCAATCCTGACGATATGGCGAGCGCGAGCTGACATGAGCGGAACGATAGGGCGATGGCCTTTAAAAATGATGGATTTACGGCCGTTTGACGATCTCGCCGGGTTTAAGCTGAGCACAGTCACGAGGCCAATCGGCAGCGAGCTTTGGCCTTTTCCCGTCCGGGACCTTTTTGTTGACAAGTCCATCCTATTTGTACATTCGTACAAATCAAATCGACCAGCCCGGGTCGGTCAGATCATCGGATAAAGAGGCGCGATAGAAAGAGGCACGAGGTCGAGAAGGCGCGGCTTTTTCGAAAAATGATTGTCGGCCACGGTGTCCCAAACTCGGCCGCGATTGACAGTACCATGGCACCGTAGTGAGGTCACACTGAAAGTTTAACGCTTGGGCCAGCGCACGCGGGGGTGAGGAGGGCGCCCTTCGTTCAATTGACTGTGGCGGCGCAAGCGATGCCAAGTTCATCACAAGTCCGGTGGCCAAATCCGCTGCCCGTTGTCATGCTGCCGTGAAAGCGGCAGCCGGCACGGCAGAGGCGGGATACGGTGAAACCGGCATAATCTGACACAGTTCGACGAGGGAGAGACGTTCATGTTCGTTCGCAGTCGCCTATTGCTCGCAGCCGGCATCGTTGCCGCGACAGCTGCGTTCGCGCCGAGGCCCGTGCTGGCGCAGGAGGTCGTCAAGATCGGCCTGATCGTGCCGATGACCGGCGGCCAGGCTTCGACCGGCAAGCAGATCGACAATGCGGTCAAGCTTTACATGCAGCAGCACGGCGACACCGTCGCCGGCAAGAAGATCGAAGTCATCCTCAAGGATGATGCGACGCTCCCCGACAACACCAAGCGCCTCGCGCAAGAGTTGATCGTCAACGAGAAGGTCAGCGTCATTGCAGGCTTCGGCATCACGCCGTCCGCGTTCGCGGCCGCTCCGCTGGCGACACAGGCGAAGGTGCCGGAAGTCGTGATGGCGGCCGGCACCTCGGTCATCACCGAGAAATCGCCCTATATCGTGCGCACGAGTTTTACGCTCGGGCAATCGTCGACCATCATCGCGGATTGGGCGATCAAGAACGGCATCAAGAAGGTAGCAACGCTGACCTCCGACTATGCTCCCGGCAATGACGCGCTGAACTTCTTCAAGGAGCATTTTGTCGCCGGCGGCGGCCAGATCGTCGAAGAGGTCAAGGTGCCGCTGCAAAATCCCGATTTCGCGCCCTTCCTGCAGCGCATGAAGGACGCCAAGCCCGACGCCATGTTCGTGTTCGTGCCGGCGGGGCAGGGCGGCAGCTTCATGAAGCAATATGCCGAACGCGGGCTCGACAAGGCCGGCATCAAGGTGATCGGCCCCGGCGACGTCACCGACGACGACCTGTTGAAAGATATGGGCGATGCGGTGATCGGCACCGTGACCGCACATATCTACTCGGCCGCGCATCCGTCCGCGAAGAACAAGGAATTCGTCGCCGCCTACAAGAAGGCGTTCGGCCAGCGGCCGGGCTTCATGGCGGTCGGCGGCTATGACGGCATGCACCTGATCTACGAGGCGCTGAAAAAGACCGGCGGCAAGGCGGACGGTGATTCCCTGATCGCTGCGATGAAGGGAATGGCATGGGAAAGCCCGCGAGGCCCGATCTCGATCGATCCGGAGACCCGCGACATCGTCCAGGATGTTTATGTCCGCAAGGTCGAGAAGGTCGACGGCGAACTCTACAACGTCGAATTCGAGACCTTCAACGCGGTCAAGGATCCCGGCAAGACCAAGAAGTGACGTCGCGCGAGCGACGTCGTCCCCGGGGCGCTCTTGTCCCTCCCCCTTGCGGGGGGGTGGCACGTTGAAAGCGAAGCGAACAACGTGCCGGGTGGGGTGTGGTTTGGATTGACCCCCACCCCGGCCTTCGCTTCGCCATAGCCGATGAACGCATCGGCGTTCTATTATCAATGACGGCGGCCGGAGGCCGCCTATGCGACCCTCCCCGCAAGGGGGAGGGATCAGGAAACATCGGACCTAAATCCCGCATGACCTCTGTCCTCACCAACCTGTTCGACGGCGTTGCCTACGGCATGCTTCTGTTCGTGCTGGCATGTGGCCTTGCCGTGACGCTCGGGCTGATGAATTTCGTCAATCTCGCCCATGGCGCGTTTGCGATGGCCGGTGGCTATATCTGCGCGATACTCGTGAACAGCCATGGCTGGCCGTTTTTTGCAGGCCTGCCGCTCGCCTTCGTCGGCAGCGGCCTGATTGGTGCTGCGCTGGAGCGCGCGCTCTACCGTCACCTCTACACGCGAAGCCATCTCGATCAGGTGCTGTTCTCGATCGGGCTCGTCTTCATGTCGGTTGCGGCTGTCGATTACTTCATGGGTTCCTCGCGCGTCTTCATCAATTTGCCGTCCGCCCTTGAAGGCCAGTTCGACGTGTTCGGCGTCGGCATCGGCCGCTATCGGCTGATGATCGTCGTCATCTGCGGCCTGTTGACCGCGCTGCTGCAACTGATCCTGGCGAAGACGCGCTTCGGCAGCCGCCTGCGCGCCGCCGTCGACGATCCGCGCGCCGCAAGCGGGCTCGGCATCAACGTGCCGCAGGTCTTTGCCTTCACGTTCGCTTTTGGCTGTGGTCTTGCTGGTTTGGGCGGCGCGCTGAGCGCGGAAATTCTCGGGCTCGATCCGTATTTTCCGCTGAAGTTCATGATCTACTTCCTGATCGTGGTGACGGTTGGCGGCTCGTCCTCGATCACCGGACCGTTTCTAGCCTCGCTCCTGCTTGGCATCGGCGACGTCGCCGGCAAATATTACGTGCCCAAGATGGGACCGTTCGTCATCTACACCATCATGATCGTGATCCTGATCTGGCGCCCCAACGGCCTGTTCGGCCGCACGGCGGCGCGCTGAGCGATTGGAATATGACCGCCCCATCAGACATCGGCAGGATCGCAAAGGCTCACGCCAACTGGCATTGGAGCGAGATCGCCTTCTGGGTTCTCGCGCTCGCCTGCGGCTTTCTGTTTCCCTCGCGTTACCTGATCATGACCGACATCGTGCGGCTGGCGCTGTTTGCGCTCTCGCTCGATTTGATCCTGGGCTATGCCGGCATCGTGTCGCTGGGCCATGCGGCCTTTTTCGGCATCGGTGCCTATAGCGCGGGGCTCCTTGCGCTGCATGGCGTCGTCACCCAGCCGGCGCTGGCGCTGGTCGTGGCCGGTCTTGCCGCCACCGTCGTCGGCTTTCTCACCAGCTTTCTCGTCATCCGCGGCGTCGATCTGACCCGGCTGATGGTGACGCTTGGCATCGCGCTATTGCTGGAAGCGCTGGCGGAGCGCTATTCCAACATCACCGGTGGCACCGATGGCCTTCAGGGCATCGAGATGGAGCCGGTGCTCGGGCTGTTTCAGTTCGATCTCTACGGCAAGACCGGCTTCTTCTATGCGCTCGCCGTGCTGTTCATCCTGTTCCTGGTGGCGCGGCGGGTCGTGCATTCGCCGTTCGGCCTGTCGCTGCGCGCCATCAAGAACAATCCGTTGCGCGCGGCTGCGATCGGCGTACCCGTCAACCGTCGCCTGATCGCGATCTATACGATGGCCGCCTTCTATGCCGGCATCGCCGGCGCGCTGTTCACCCAGACCACGCAGCTTGCTTCGCTCGACGTCTTTGCCTTCGAACGCTCGGCGGATCTGATGCTGGTGCTGGTGATCGGTGGCACCGGCTATCTCTATGGCGGCCTGATCGGCGCCGTCGTGTTCAAGATGCTGCAGGAGCTGTTCCAGATCATCACGCCGCAATACTGGCTGTTCTGGATTGGCCTCGTGCTGGTCGTGATCGTGCTGGTCGGCCGCGCGCGGCTACATCGCTGGGTGTTGTTCGTGCCGAACCTGGTCATTCGGCAGTTCGGCGGGCAGAAGACCGCGGTCGCCGTTCCCGAAAGCGATGCATCATGACGCTGGCGCTGGAAACACGGGGACTGGAGAAACAGTTCGGCGGCCTCAAGGTCACGCGCGACCTGTCGCTGCAAATCAACCAGGGTGCGCGCCACGCCTTGATCGGCCCGAACGGCGCCGGCAAGACCACGGTGATCAACTTGCTCACCGGCGTGCTCAAGCCGAATGGCGGGCGGATCCTGCTGGAAGGCAGCGACATCACGGACGTGACCGTGCATGGCCGCGTGCTGCGTGGACTGTCGCGCACGTTCCAGATCAATCAGCTCTATGCGGACCTGACGCCGATCGAGACGATCGGGCTTGCGGTCGCCGAGCGTCTCGGCCGCGGCGGCGACTGGTGGCGCGTGATGGGCACCCGCGACGACGTCAACGCCGAGATCGCCGAAAATCTCGAACGCTTCCATCTGACAGATGTCATGAACGAGCCGACCGCGACGCTGGCCTATGGCAAGCAGCGCTTGCTGGAGATTGCGGTTGCGATTGCCGCCAAACCGCGCGTGCTCCTGCTCGACGAGCCCGCCGCCGGCGTTCCCGAAAGCGAACGCCACGACATTCTGGCCGCGGTCGCCTCACTGCCGCGCGACGTCACCGTGCTCCTGATCGAGCACGATATGGATCTGGTGTTTTCCTTCGCCGACCGGATTTCGGTGCTGGTCAATGGCGCGATGCTGGTGGAGGGCGCCCCTGACGAGGTGGCGCGCGATCCACAGGTGAAAGCGGTCTATCTCGGCGAGGGCGTCGATGGCTGAGCTGCTAGCAATCGAAAATCTGCGCGCCGGCTACGGCGAGGCAGTGGTGCTGCCGGACATGACGCTGCGCCTGAAGGAGGGCGAGGTGCTCGCGCTTTTGGGGCGCAACGGCACCGGCAAGACCACGCTGATCAATTCGATCGTCGGCGTGACGCGCCGCATGAGTGGCAAGGTCGCGCTCGCCGGGCGCGACATCACGGGTTTGCGGCCCGATCAGCGGGCGCGGGCAGGGATCGGCTGGGTGCCGCAGGAGCGCAATATCTTCCGCTCGCTGACGGTGGAAGAGAACATGACCGCGGTGGCGCAGGATGGGCCGTGGACGGTGGAGCGCGTCTACGAGATGTTTCCGCGGCTGAAGGAGCGGCGCAATAATTTCGGCAACCAGCTCTCCGGCGGCGAACAGCAAATGCTGGCTGTGGGGCGCGCGCTGACCCTCAATCCGAAAGTGCTGCTGCTCGACGAGCCGACCGAGGGGCTGGCGCCGATCATCGTCGAGGAACTGCTCAAGGCGCTCGGGGCCATTACCCGTTCGGGCGGCATCTGTTCGATCATTGTCGAGCAGAACGCGCGCAAGATTCTCTCGCTTGCCGATCGTGCCGTGATATTGGAACGTGGCGCTATCGTCCACGATGCGGCGAGCGAGGCCTTGAAGGCCGATGCTTCGGCGCTGGAACGCTTTCTGGGTGTTGCCGGCAAGTCGTGATGGTTATGCTAGCCGTCATTGCGAGCGCCAGCGAAGCAATCCAGAATCTTTGCGGCCCGGCTGGATTGCTTCGTCGCTTTCGCTCCTCGCAATGACGGATCAAAAATGATCTAATCGTCGCAAGGACGAGCCTAGGGAGTAACACCGTGCAACGAACCAAGCCCCCCTTCCGCGCCGACGAGGTCGGCAGTTTGCTCCGGCCAGAGCGCATCAAGGAAGCGCGCGCCAAATTCGAGAAACACGAGATTTCGGCCGAGGAGCTGCGCAAGGTCGAGGACATGGAAATCGAGAAGGTCGTGCATCGGCAGGCCTCGACCGGCCTCAAGCTTGCGACCGACGGCGAGTTCCGCCGCTCCTGGTGGCATTTCGATTTCCTCGCCAAGCTCACCGGCTGCGAGCTGTTCCATCCTGAGCAGGGCATCCAGTTTGCCGGCGTGCAGACCCGGCACGAAGCGGTGCGCGTGATCGGCAAGCTCGACTTCCCCGACGACCACCCGATGCTCGCACACTTCAAATTCCTGAAAAAACAGTGCGACCAGGCCTACGTCACGCCGAAGATGACGATCCCGTCACCGGCGGTGTTGCACTTCCGCGGCGGCCGCAAGTCGATCTCGAAGGAGGTCTATCCCGATCTCGAGGCCTTCTTCCACGATCTTGCGAAAACCTACCGCAAGGCGGTGAAGGCGTTCTATGACGCGGGCTGCCGCTATCTTCAGTTCGACGACACCGTCTGGGCCTATCTGTGCTCGCAGGACGAGTTGAACAAGGCGCGTGAGCGCGGCGACAGCATGGATGGCTTGCAGCAAACCTACGCCCGCGTCATCAACTATGCGCTCGCCGAGCGGCCGGCCGACATGACCATCACGACGCATGTCTGCCGCGGCAATTTCCGCTCCACCTGGATTTCGTCCGGCGGTTACGAGCCGGTGGCCGAGACGCTCCTCGCCGGCACCAATTATGACGGCTATTTCCTGGAATACGATTCCGAGCGCGCCGGTGGTTTCGAGCCGCTGCGCTATCTGCCGAGAGGAAACAAGGTGGTCGTGGTCGGCGTCATTACGTCCAAAAGTGGAGCGTTGGAAAAAAAGGACGACATCAAGCGCCGGCTCGAGGAAGCGTCGAAATTTGCGCCGATCGAACAGCTCGCGCTGTCGCCGCAATGCGGCTTTGCCTCCACCGAAGAAGGCAACATCCTCACCGAGGAAGAGCAGTGGGCCAAGCTCCGCCTCGCCGTCGAAGTCGCGCAGGAGGTGTGGGGCAAATAATGTCCGGCAGTTCGCCTGCGGCAAAAAGCTCCCATCCGTCGAATCGAACAGGTCTTGTCACGCCTTGTTAAGGCGAACGGCCTAATCAATCCCGCATCGATGGATGGGGTCCATGATGCGCATTGTGGCTGGATCGGTTTTTCTTCTGATGATCGCGGCTCGGCCGGCTTCGGCTGACGAAGCGTTTGTCACACAAGTGACGAACAAGGCGGTTGCGGCCGAACAGACCGGCATCGCTTCGGCGAAATCGGCCTATGCCTCCGCGATGCTGGCGCTTCCGGTCAAGCCGGGCGCTCTCAATTCGTTCGTCCAGGTGCCGGCCGCCGTTCCCGGAACCAATATTTCCGGCGTGGTGCAGTCGGGGACGAACAATTTTGTCGCGGTCACACAGACCGGTAGTGGTAACGCGTCCTCGATCGTGCAGCGTGGCAGCGGCAACCAGGCGATCGTGACGCAGCGTCATTAACCTACTTGGGCTTGCTCCGCCTCATCCTGAGGAGCGGCGTCTCGAAGGATGGGATGAAGTCGATATCGAGGCCTCATGGTTCGAGACGGCGCTTAGGCGCCTCCTCACCATGAGGGTCTGACCGATCGGGGCCGTCAGCCCTGCGCAGGCGTCACTGTCAGCGAACCCACGTGAAGCTCGCCCGGGCCGCCATTGATCAGCGTGCGGATGTGGATCATGCCGGGCTCGAGAATCTCGAACGGCTCGAACACGAGGCTTGCGGCGACGACGATGCAGGGCGGCGCAGCGCCGTTCTTCGGCAGGTTCGCCAGCAGGTCGATCTGGTCCTGAAGTCTCGGCACCTCGATCGGTTCTTCGGCGACAGGATCGCTGCGGCCAGGCACATAGCATCGCGACAGCACGGATTCATAGGGCTGCGTCGCCGGCGAGAACACGTGGAAATGAATGCAGAACTTCGGCAGCACCAGCGGAAATTTCGGCGTCGTGAACATCACCGCGTTGTAGCAGCCGACGAATGAGAGCTTGCCGCCGGGCTCGTTGCGAATGTCATCGCAGAATATCGAATAGCCGTACATCATGCGGATTTCTTCGCCTGCTCCGGCGCGAGGCTTGCGGGCGCGGTGCGCACCGAAATCTGCTTGGCAGCGCCGTTGATGTACTTGATCTGGCCATGCCTGACGGTCGACGTCGTCATTGGCGGATGTTGCAGGGAGTGGTTTTGTCCGGCCCTCGCGACCGGCTCCTTCAACTCGAAGGAGATTTCCATGTCCATCGCCCAGGCGATATCGGCAAGTGAGCGCAAGGTCAGATGGGCTTCGCCCGAGAGCTGCCGGTTGATCAGCGATCGTTCGACACCGAGTTTCTCTGCAAGTGCCTGCTGCGGAAGGGCGCCTTCGCTCTTTCGCTGCGCCAGCGCCCTTAAAAGCTCGCTGCGCACGCGGCCGATGAAGCGGCCGGCGTGACGCGCCCGGCCGCCGATATCAAAGTGAAAGGACGTCACCCGGCGTTACCCCCTGCACACACAAATTTTCGTCCACTCCCAGTTCCCGCCGCATCCGCCGGATCGCAATCCGGTATCCGCGATAGAGATCGTGATCCTTGACCACGTCCGCCCAGTTTCCGAACACGGCGACGAAGCAATCCTTTTTCAAAAACCAGCCGAAGATCCGGATATCCGGCGTCTTCAATTCCCACACTGCGTTCTGCTCTGCACGAATGGATCGAAACTGCTTCATGTAGACCAGCGGCGATCCGCTTAAGAATGTGTTGAAGAGATCATCGACCTGTTCGGCCGCCGTTGCTTCTCCGAGGCTCTGTTTCGGCTTTGCCCCTTTCGCCAGCCCGCCAAGCCAGTCGATAAAGTCCGGCGTGCCGTAGAGCAGTCGCATTTCCTGGTCGCGCGGATGCATCTCGAGCTGAATGCGCGAGATAACTTTCGCCTCAACCAGTTCTTCGATTGTCGTCATACGTGTCTTTAGGCCGCGATCCGAAAACCCAGCGGAATCGAAACGCAGTCTACAACGCGAGCAGCGTCGACACATATGCCGGCGGACGAAAATCCGACATGAGGCGCAGTTTTAATCGGCGAACGTGACAGTTAAATTGCAAGCGGCGCGCGATGGGACAAGCGAAAGCTGGCCTCGCTCCCAAAAATGGACGATCGGATTTGTTTGCGGCAGAGCGGTTTTGCAAAAGCAAAACGTCGAGAAGTCTGCGATTTACAAGGCGCTCGCGATCGATTGTAACGGCCAGATGAAATTTTTCTGCGCCCATTGTGGTCGCCGTTAACGGCGTGTTAACGCCACGAGCGAGGGCGGCGATGGTCGCTGACCCCACTTTGGAAAACCTAAGGACGTGTCATGAAGCGCCTCACGACGCTGGCCATTCTTTTGGCCACGACGTCGCTGGCTTCTGCTGCCAGCAACGAGTCTTTCATCATCCAGGCCGGAAAAAAGAACAGCGCGATCGTCGGTCAGCAAAACGGCAACAACGCGCAAGGCACCGGACAGTTCGGAAACGGCAACTCGGCCGTCACCGCCCAGAAGTCGACAGACGGCGATACGAACAAGTCTGCGACGCTTCAGATCGGCAACAAGAACGCGTCGACGGTCGGCCAGCTCGGCGGCAATAACAGCCAGGGCACCCTGCAGATCGGCAACGACAACAGCGCAACGACCCTCCAGAACAACGACACGAAGAACAAGAACAAGTCGTTCACCGGCGAGTTCGGTAACGGCTCGACGTCCATGGTCGGCCAGGCCGGCGGCAACAACAACCAGACCACGCTCCAGTTCGGCGCGGGCAAGGATTCCGACAACCTGGCGATCACCAACCAGCTCACCGGCGTGAACGGCGGCCAGAACGATTCCAAGACCATCCAGGCCGGCGCCGGCAACACGGCGTTGATCTCGCAGGACAGTGAGGGCGTTGCGGGCAAGAAGTCGGGCACGGGCGGCAACAACAGCCAGATCTCGCTGCAATTCGGCCGCGACAACACCGCCGCCACAGACCAGAACTCGATCGGCTCAGGCACCACCAAGAAGACGGATCAGAGCGGCGTGAAGAACGACGCAGCGACGCTTCAGGTCGGCTTCGACAACATCGCGTCCACCAAGCAGAGCGGCGCGAATCCGGGCGATACCGCCAACCAGGCGACCAATGCTTCGGCGATCGCGCAGTTCGGCCAGTACAACGGGGCGGGCGTCAAGCAGGTCAACGGCAACAACCAGCAAGGCACCTTGCAGGTCGGCTCCGGGAACCTCGCCAACACCAGGCAGAAGAACGCCGAGGATTCGAACAACCCCAACGCCTCGCTAACGATGCAGTTCGGCCAGGACAATACGGCGAACACCAAGCAAACCAACGGCAACAATCTGCAAGCGACAATTCAGGCGGGCCGCGACAACGACGCCAAGACCACGCAGAAGAACGTCGACAACGGCAACGGCGTCAACGCCGCGCTGACGCTCGAATTCGGTACCGGCAATTCCGCGGTCACCAGCCAGAAGATCGCCGATCCCCTGAACAACGGCGTCAACGAATCGCTGATCGCGCAGGTTGGCAAGTACAACACCGCCAAGGTGCGTCAGGCCGACACCGGTCTTCAGCAGATGATCGGTCAGAATCTGCAATCGACGTTGCAGGTCGGCAACGGCAACAGCGCTACGACTGTGCAGACCGCGAGTGCCAGCGTCTCCAACACCTCGGTGACGGCGCAGTTCGGTTCGCACAACACCGCGGTTGTCACGCAGCACTAAGCCACTCACGGGCGGCGGGATCACGTCCCGCCGCTCTTGCCTTCGAGGGGCGCGATGTCGAGAGCACGCACGGGGCTGTTCACAGGGCTCACGACGGCGGCTTTGGCTATCGTTGTCTTTTGTGCGCGGGCAGAAGCGACGCCTGCGAAAGTCGGGCAGGTGCAGGTCAAACAAGTCATGGCGATCGGGTGCCAAATTCGGATCACGGCGGAGGGCGAGGCCATCCGTATCGAAGCCGTTGCGAACAGCCGTGAAGACGTGAACGGCCGATACCGGCTCGACATTGCGAAGACTAGCGCAAGCGGTTCCAGCCGCAACGTTCAAAGTGGCGAATTCAGCCTCACGGCTGATCGCGAAGAAGTTCTTTCGACGACTTTCCTGGGTGCATCCGACGCGGGTCACTTCCAGGCCAGATTGATGCTCGATTCAGGTTCGGGGAGTGTCTCATGCGTTTCGCCTTGAGAGAACATTTCAGCGCCGTCGCATTTGTTGTCGCGGTTCTGCCGGCGATATCAGCACAGCCGGCCCTTGCGGACGGCGCCTTCATCCCTCAGGCGGCCAAGGGTGCCTTTTTCGGTCATTCGCTGATCTCGAATCCGGCCGGCAGCCAGTCGTCGCCGTACTCGCCGCCGCATGGCGGAACGACACAAGCAACGCCTGAAACCACGATACAGGCGACCGGCGGAAATTATGTCGGCACGCTCGAGATGGGCCGCAACAACTTTGTGCTGCAGGCGCAGGCCGGTTCCGGCAACAGATCCAATGTCGGGATCCTCGGTGGTGCGCACGACAATGTCGGCGTGTTTCAACACGGGCAGGGGCTCGTTTCGAATCTGGCGCTGGTCGGCCTCGCCGGGCTCAACGTGGATTTGCTCCAGCCGCCCGGCACGGCGCCGGTGAACATGCTGATCGCAAGATTGCCGAACGGCACGTTGGATATCATTCAGCCGAAGGGCGTACCGCAGGCCACCATCATCCGCGTCGGCAACACCCTGGTGGTGAAGTGACGGGCGGCTCGAACTGATTGCTTAACTTCAAGGGGACATGGATATGGGCAAATTTGGATTTCGGTTTCTGTGCCTTGCCGGCGTGATGGGCCTTCTGACGCCGGCGCTCGCAACGGAGCAGGTCTATCATCCGATCAGCCCGACCTTCGGCGGCAATCCGGGCAACGGCACGTTTTTGCTGTCGACGGCGCAAGCGCAAGGCGAAGGCACGAAGTCCGGCAATCAGGGACCTGATCTGTCGGGATTGACCAACGCGCTCAGCGGCATCGGAAACGGAACGGGTACAACCAGCGCGACGAGCACGGTCGCGAACCCGACTTCGAACGCGGCAAAAATGCCGTGACGCGCGAGGCCAGGGTGGCGTCGGCGGCAATTCGGAATGCTGTCATACGCCGCTGATAGTTGGTCGGGATTGTATTTCGTGTGCGGGGTGGGGGCTTAAATTGGGTTTGCGTGTTGCCAGATTGGTGTGCCTGTCGCTGCTGGCCGTGTCAGTCGGCGGGTGCATGTTCGACCCGACGGCTGGAACGGCCAAGGATCCCATCGACGAGCCCGCCGCCATGGTGCCGTCGACCAAGACCGGCCTTGTGCTCGATCATCTGCCGCCGCCCAGGCGCAAGCTCGATGTCGCCATCTATAATTTCCCCGACTTGACCGGTCAGAACAAATCCAACGACAACTTTGCCGAATTCTCGCGCGCGCTGACGCAAGGCGGCGCGGCGATCCTGGCCGATGTCGCGGTCAAGGCGGGCAATGGTGCCTGGTTCGATGTCGCCGAGCGCAACGATCTGCAACCGCTGTTGCAGGAGCGGCAGATCATCCAGAACACGCGAAACGCCATCGATGGCGACAAGGCGCAAAGCCTGCCGCCGCTGCGTTTCGCCGGCATTCTGCTCGAGGGCGGGGTGATCGGCTATGACACCAACGAGACCACCGGGGGCGCCGGCGCCAACTATCTCGGCGTCGGCCCGAACGTGCAGTATCGCCAGGACATCGTCACGGTCGCCTTGCGCGCCGTCAGCGTGCAGACGGGAAGGGTGCTCGCGTCCGTGACGACGACCAAGATCGTCTATTCGATCAACGTCGCCGGCACCGGCTTCCTGTTCACGGCGGTCGACAAGCTGCTTCAGGCCGATATCGGCTTCACCAAGAACACCCCGCCGACGCTCGCCGTGCGCGAGGGCGTTCAGCTTGCGGTCTATTCGCTGATCTTCGAAGGCGTAAAGAACAAGCTCTGGGAGTTCAAGGACCGCGCTGCGGGCGAAGCCTTCATGCGCGAACTCGAACGGCACCAGAAGGCGGTGCCGCCCGAAGTCATTGCCAGCGCCAGGCTGCCCGGCGATGCGGTGGTCGCGAAATACTAGAGGCCGTAAACTTCTCAGGCAGCGGCGCGCCGCTCGCACGAACGCAAGCGCATCGGCTTTCCGCCGGGCGGATGGCGCGGCCCGTCGTCGTCGAGGTTGCGCAAGGCCTCCAGTATCTCGTCGATATGAACCGGCGCTTTCAGGCCTTCAGGTGCGCGCAGCGCGGGGCAGGACGCAATCGCCGACGCATCCGATGCCCATGATGCGAGGATCGCGCGCTTTTCGCTCAGGCTGAGCGCTGGATTGGACACGACGTCTCGCGGGTGCGCGAACACGGTGCCCGGATGAAGGAGAGCATTGAAGTCGAATACGTTGTCGTGGTGTGCGGTCGTCGGCCGCATGGCTGCCTCCAATGTCGGACGCGTTGAGAGATTGCCGCGCGGGAAGATCCCGCGCGGCGGTGATCGATGCTGCCGCCAAGTCCGGTTCAGGCGGCTTTGGCCTCGATCTGGTTCACCTGGCTTGCGCTCGCACCGTTGATGGGAATGCGGCGCGGCTTCATCGTCTCGGGAATCTCGCGTTGGAGTTCGATCATCAGAAGCCCGTTTTCGAACCGGGCTTTCTTCACCTCGACATGGTCGGCCAGAGTGAACTGGCGCTTGAACGAGCGCGTCGAGATTCCCCGATGCACGAAGGTCTTCTCGTCCTTGTCGGACTTGCGGCCTTCCAGCGTAAGCACATTCTGCTCCACGCTCAGTGCAACCTCATCCGGCGAGAACCCGGCAAGGGCTACCGAAATCTGGAAACGGTTTTCGTCGAGCCGTTCGATGTTGTAGGGGGGATAGGTCTCTTCGGCGGTCCGCTGGACCTCGTCGAGAACGTCAAACAGGCGGTCGAAGCCAATCGTCGACCTCCACAGGGGAGTCCAATCATACCTCATAGCCAAATCCTCCAAAGAGCAAGTTGGGTACGAGCTGGCGCCGGACACCTCGACCGGCGCCCGCCTTTGCTTCGGGGCCCCACAGGCGCCCCGCGCCGCTTGGTAGCGGCGATCAAAAAATCGTCGACGTGGGAAAAAGTTCAAGAGGGGCCGGAAAAAATTTTTTGAACATCCGGCATTTGGTTAATCGATGGTTGCTATGGCCGTGCCGCCGGTGTCGGCGTCCTGACGCGCCCGCCAGGCGCCGAAGGGGGAGGT
>Ga0070741_10008934_pt1 | contig 19799 bp, 22 predicted proteins | sample Coa_R1_4_FD_66440 | JGI IMG/M metagenome (GOLD analysis project Ga0070741, IMG submission 66440) | Surface soil microbial communities from Centralia Pennsylvania, which are recovering from an underground coalmine fire - Coalmine... | ecosystem: Environmental > Terrestrial > Soil > Unclassified ...
CGGCGGCGGCGCATCTCGTCAGAGACCATGATGGCCATGGCCCGCTCATGGGCGAACACCACCCGCGGGGTGCCGACGCTGGTCGGGACGACGGGCACCTCGGCGAACTCGGCGCGGATCTCCGGGGTGTCGTCAGCGAACATGGGAGTGGACTCCCAGTACCGCACGGCGCCGGACTCGGCGAGGCCGCCCGGGCGGAGCACGGCGTCGACGATGAACTTCTGGTCCATCATGGACAGGACGAGCGCCGGGATGTTCAGCGGGTCCTTGAGCAGGGCGTCGACGGTGATCCGCGGCCCGTCGAGGCTGGTGTAAGCCGCAGTCGGCATGGCTTGTCTCCTTCAGGTGTTCTCGGGCGGGCCGGGGGCGGCTTAGCCGAAGATCCGGGCGCGGGCGACGGTGGCCCCGGCGGCGACGCCCCCGGGCTGGGTGCAGCGGCCGACGATCAAGCCGGCGGCGTCGGTGCCGGATACCCACGGGGTGACCTGGCCGTTCGCGGCGGACTTCAGCAGCGCCCCGAACGTCGCGGCCGCGGCGTAGGTGACGCGGCAGTCCTCGCCGTGCCGGACCGCCACGTAGTCGGTGAGAGCGCTGACGTCGAGCAGCGGGTCGCCGTAGCTGGTGGTGGCCCCGGTCTGGTCGACGATGGGGGCGGCGTCGTTCCCGGCTACGCCGAGGACGTTCGCGGCTCCGGCTCCGGCGGTGGACACGGTCGACGCGCCGCTGCCGTCAGCGACGACGAGCGTGCCGCCCTTGACGAGGGCGCTCACCTGGTAGCTATCCGGGCCGTGCTGGTAATGAGGCAGATTCCCGCTCATTCATGGCTCCTTGCATGACGAAGCCCCGGTCGCAGCCGGGGCCGGTGGGTGAACGGCGGGAGATCTCGCCGCGAGGGGACTGGGTTACAGGGAGTGCCGCTGCCGGTAGGCCTCGACGAACTCGCGCCGCTCGGCGGCCTCGGTCTCGGCGCGGGCCGCCTCGGTGTCGGCCCCCTCAGGGTTGCCGAGCTCGACGTCCATGCCGAGGGACTGCATGGTCTTGCCGAACTCGGTGATCAGCTTCCGGACGATCGCGCCCGCATCGGCGGTCTTACCGTTGGCGAGTTCGACGGTCCGTCCGCTACCCTCCAGCAGCGGGCGGGCCAGGTCGGTGATCCGGGCGGGGATGCCGAGGGTGCGCTGCCAGCGGTCCCGTTCGGCCTCGTAGTCGGCGGCGTCGAGCTGGCGGCGCGTGCGCCGTGCCTCCTCCATGGCCTCCTCGGCGCGGGCGTTGGCCATCTCGATCGCGGTCTGCGCCTCGTTGCTCAGTGCTGCCCCGGCCGGCTCGGGCTCCAGGCCGGTCCCGGTCTCCGCGTCGCCGTCGGCCTGCTCGGTCTCGGCGTCGATGTCGGTGAGCAGCGCCTCGAGCTCGGCGTCGGTCAGTTCGCCGTCGCCGTCCTCTTCGGTGGTGTCGTCACCGGTGTCCTCGTCGCTCTCGGCGCGCGGGGCAATCAGCGCGTCGAACTGGTCCTTGGGAAGGTCCAGCAGCGCCTGCAGCCGGGCCTCCTGCTCCGCGGTGAAAGCCATGCCGGCCTCCTCTTCCTGCGCCACTGGCGCGTCGGGCGCGGCCGGTGGCTGCGCCTGGTCTTCGGTGGTGGTGAACTGGATGACCGTCAGGTCGAGGACCTCGCCGTCCCCCTCGCCGTTGGCGGCCTCGACGGCCTGCCACGGCCGCATCCCCGGAATCCGCGGGTCGAGCGTCGCGAGGACATGCTGAACGGCGGCGGGGAACCACTTGCCGTCGGCCCGGTCGTAGCCCTCGACGATCCGCGCTGAGACGCCCAAGTCCGGGTACTCGGCCAGGTGCCTGGCCGTGGCGGGAGCGACCTCGACGAGGACGTCCAGGCCGTCATCGGTGAGCTGCAGATCCCGTACGGTGCCGCGCCTGCGCTCGGGGTCGTTGGTGTGCGTGTTGGCGTGGTCGGCGAACTGGAGCGGCACCGTGTCGTACGCCTTGTCGCGGAACGCCTGCACCAGCCCGGCGAGGTAGTCCCGGGTGAAGCTGATGCGCCGGCCCTTGTAGTTGATGTCCCCTACGGGAAGCAGTTGCTTGCGCCAGAGGGTCGCGCCTAGCTGGCGGGCGGCACCGAACTCAAGGGGCGTGAGGAGCGCGGTCAACGGCGCTCACCTCCCTTAACGTGGACGGATGAGCGAGCCGCTGAAGAACGGGGAGCAGGTCCGGTGTCCGGAGTGCGGGGGCGGCAACTGGGAGATCCGGGTCGGCGGTATCGACCTTCAGCCGCCGACGTTTACGTGCGCCGACTGCGGGTCTATGTGGTGGCTGGAGCCGTCAACGGTGACTGCTGGCGCCCTGCGTCTGCGCGAGGTCTCCGAAATCAAGGCTTGCGGTGCGGTATCGGATCACGTGCCGGATGGGCTTTAGCTGGGCAGATGAGCGACCTAGCCGTCGCCTTGGCACGCATCGCCGCCGCCCTCTTGGCCAGCGCGAGCGCCTGAGCGGGCTTCATCCCCTTGGCGATCAGCTTCTTGTAGACCTTCTGCGCCTCGGCGGACAGCGCGGAGACGCCCGACGTCTTCCCGCCGCCCATCGTGGTGACCCTCGGCCCGTCCGAGGACGTAGCAGCGGAGGTGTACGGCAGCGACCCGGCCAGTTCCAGCGCGGCCTCACGCGAGGCCATCGCATGCACCCCGCCAGCAGGCTCACCCGACGGCATCGACGCCATCAGCTTGTTGTGCATCCCGATCAGCCCGGACAGCGCCCCCGCCATCGACCCGGACGCCGGGGCCGGCTTCCCGGTCGCATGGGTGCCCTGCCAGCCGCCGTGCTGCACAGGCCTGAGGGTGCCGATCTTCATGCCGGTCGGCTTGTGGGTGACGGTGACTTCACCGGGGGCGGTGCGCTTGCACATCACGTCACCGAGGCCGCGGACACGGTGGACGCGGGATGACGTGGCTAGCTCGACCGCCGCAGCGTCGCCGGCGCCCTGGAATGCCCACGTGCCCTTCACGCCCGGCTCGTTCAGCGCGCCGAGCTCACGGGCCCGTTTCCGGATCAGCGCCTTCAGCGCCGGCCGCTTCGCCGGGTCCAGCCGGCCGGCCGAGCGGATGGCCTTCTTCAGGTAGGTAAGGTCCGGGATCGGGTCCTCGCCGCCCTTAAGCGCTTGCCCCTTCGCGGCGAGAGCACGCCGGCCAGCGGCGCGCTCCGGCGCGGGAGTCTTCACCGCCAGCTCCACCGCCGGCCCGGCGCCGGCCAGCTTCAGGTGCGCCGCCTGGGCGTCCAGCTGCTTGGCCCGGGCCATCAGCGAGGTGGCCTGCGACCGGAGCTTGGTCCGCTTCGCCTGCAGCTGCGGGATCGTCGCCTTCTTCGCCGCGGTCTTCTTCTTGGCGGCGGTCTTCTTCTTCATCGCGACCGCCTTCGTCGAAGCCTTGGTCCCGGCCGTTGCCGACTTCTTGGTGGCCGTCTTCTTCGACTTCGCCGCCTTGGCTGCCTTCGCGGCCTGCGCCTTGTCCGCGGCGATCTGCTTGTTGATCGCCCGGATCTGCCCGAGGATCGCCCTGGCCTTGGCCCGGTCCGCGTTCGCCTGCGACCGGAGCTTGGCGCGCTGGGCCTGGACAGCCTTGACTTCGGAGGCGTGCTTCGCGGCAGCCTGAGCCTTGGCCGCGGCCGCGGGGCTGACTTTCTTGGCGGGGGCGGTTTTGGCGCCCTGCTTTGGCTGGGCGCCCTTCGCGGGGGCGGTTTTCGAGGCGCCAGCGGGCGCGCTGCCGAACCGGCCGCCGCCAGCGGACCCGGCCGGGACGCGAGGGTGAAGCGCGGCATTCCAGGCGCCAGCCAACTCGACCGCCTCCTCATCGTTCGCGTGACCGCTTGAGCGGCCCTTGGCCCGCTTCGCTTCCCATTCGGCCAGCGCGGCCGCGGCGGCCGCCTGGACTCGCGGGTGGACGCGGCCTTTGCCGTTGCTGATGCGACCCTCGGCCCAGTCGCGGATCACGCCCACAGCGAGCCGGATGGCCTGAGACTCGTCGCGGGCCCGGCCGGTACGCAGCAGCGCGTGAGCGACACCGCGGATGTACTTCGGGAGGCCGCCGGCGCGAGCGACCCAGTTGTCCGTCGTGCTGGCCGAGAACGGGGACGTGTCCATCGGACGGCCGCCAGGCGATACGGCCATCAGCCATCCGCCCGCTCAGGCCAGTGCCACGTCGGGGCCGCGCTCGGTTCCGCGTCGTACGGCACCTCACCCAGCTTCACCACAGAATGCGCCTCAGGGACGGCGGTCGACATCCCTGGAGGCTCGAACACCGTGAGCGCTACCGTCTGCCCGTCGTCGTGGACGCGGGTCACGATCGCAGCCTGGCACTCGTGGCTGCCCGTCGTCAGCAGGTGGACGATGCGGCCAACGGAAGGCTTCATGCCTGCTCCTTCCCGCTGCCGAGCGCGAACCGCCGCACATCCTTGCCGCGGTGCACGGACAGGTGGGTGAACGTCACCGGCGTCGCCGGGACCGACGCGGGCAGCGGATCGTTCTTACCGACGTACGCGAGGGTGACGTGCGGCTTCCAGCCGGGATGCTCGCTCGCCGACAGGTCCTCGAGCTGTCGGCGGATTGGCTGCGCGTCCGGCAGGTGCGCTTTCGCGAACGCGGGCCGCTTGCCGTCGCTGCTCGAGGACGGCTGGAATGAGCCGATGCCGCCGACGACGCCCCGCAGCGGGCCCGGTGCCGCCGCCGCAGCGGCCTTCGCGCGCTGGCATGCGGCGGCGAACGCCTGGTCGTTCACGTTGTCACCGAGGAACACGACGGTGATGTGGTGGTCGGTGACCCCGCCTGGGAGCGGCTTGATCGTGCCCGGCGGCAGGTCGAGCGAGATCATCCCCGACTTGGCTTTCACGACCCCCGCCGGGTAGCCGGCGCCGTTGGACAGTTCGGCCGTCACGCGGTCACCTGCCAGCTGCTTGGAGTGGAAGCCGACCCAGCCGCCGGTGGCAGTGGCGGCGGTGCCGATAAACGCGGTGACCGGAATCCCGAGCGCCTGGCAGGCGGTCGCGCGGGTGTGCCCGTCGACCACGTACAGCAGCCGCTTACCGGGGGTGCGGACGAGGATGACGGGCTTGCGGAAGCCGCCGTTGATCCGCTGCTTGAACTGGGCCAGCTTGGTCTTGTCCGCTGCGGCTGCGGCCCATTCCGGCGAGGTCGCCGAGCGGTCGAGCTGGGATGTGGGCACTTGCACGGGCCCGGTCCAGGTCAGTCCGCGGACCCAGGACAGCGCGGCCGGCGGGTAGTCGCCGCCGAGCTGGGCCAGCACCCTGTCCGCCGTGGACTGCCCGGCCGGGGCGGCCGTCGAGATCAGGTCCGACGGTGCGCTCACAGTCACCGCCTCACGGAGTCGTCGTCAGCTGGAGTTGGCGCCGGGCATTACGGGTGCCCCGGTCCGCGGCGGGACTGGGCGGCAGCGGCAGAGGGCGTGGACAGTGCCCGGGTAAGACGGGTGGCCCTCGACGATCGGCGGGTCGTCCACACGCCAGTTCTTGCCGTCGGCCGCCAGGCATCCCGGCGTGACGTTCTTGTCCCGCACAGTGCGCCAGCCGAGCAGGTTGCCATGGACGCTGGCGAACCCGTCGACAGCCGATGTCGCGATCAGCCGGTTCTGGCTGGCGGCCACATGCTGGCCGAAGAATCGCCTCTCCGCCTGCACGGCCTTGGTGATCGCGTCGATGACCGGCGAGCCTTGAGCTTTCGCGTCGTCGGCCGCCTGCTGGATGCGGCGCACCGAAGCCAGGGTGAAGGCAGCTCGCCTGAGCGTGTTCGTCCTCACCGCCCAGCGGGTGGCCGGTCCCGTGCCCTCCATGGGCTGCTGAGGCATGTTCAGGACCACGGCTACGCCGGCAGTGAGGGCGGCCGATCGGATCCCGGCTCGGGCGAATGGCTTGCGAAGGCGGGAGACGATCGCGGGGACGGTGTGCGCGGCGAGGAACGCGGCGATGATGGCGACGATCAGCGCGTCATCGGAGGGTGGCTGCTGCTGGGGTTGCTGCGATGGCGGTGCCGTGGTCGCGGCCATCAGGTACGGCGGTGCGCCTTCGCTGGCGCATAGTCATCGGGCAGCGACGGCGGCGTGATCATGATGCCCATCTCGCGGAACTGGGGCCGTATATCGACGATGCCGAGCAGTCCGTCTTCGGTTTCGATCGGGCCGGTGACCTCGTTGCCATGCTCCTCGCGGTCGCGCTTAGCGCTGACCTCGAAGTATTTACGGTTAGGGTAGATGAACGCCACGGCGTCGAGGGGGTGGATCTGGTCGCGCAGCCCGGCGCGGCGCAGTGCCGTCGCCGTGTCAGTTCGTACTGCCTCGCCCACGGCTACCACCTCTATCGGAGGCTCGGCACGTCGAACGGCTGCTTCATGTCCTCCGGCAGCGGCGCCGCGGCAGAGTCCTTCAGTGCCTGCTGCGCGATCTTCGCCGCCGCGTTCACGCCGCCCGCCAGCCGGCCGATGCCGGCCGCGGCCTCTTTCGGCATCCCGGCTGGCGCCTGCGCGACCGCCTGCGCCTCGCGGGCCTGCGCGCCGGCCTCGATGACCTTGTGCACGGCGTCCATGGGGAGGTTCAGGAACGTGGCTAGGCGCTCGATCAGCAGGTCCAGGATCCCGGTGGGCACCTGGAGCGTCGGGGCGACAGCGAGGGACTGTACCAGCGAGATGATCTGCGACCCGGACTCATCGGTCAACGGCCCGAACTTGAACTTGGGGAACGCCGCACCGGGCCCGAAGTTCAGCACGATCAGCGGGGCGATCACGTCATGGTTGATCGCCGCTTCCATCTCGGCCGTGACCGCCTGGCGGGACTTGAGGAAGAACGCCGACTGATCCTGGCTGAGCGCGAGAGATCCGCGGCCGAGGCTGGCGAGGTCGGACAGGCCCATGAACCCGGCCAGCACGCTCGACGTCTGCCACGTCTCCAGGAACGACAGCGCCGCCCCGAACTGGTCACCCCCCTTCCCCGACGATTCGATAATGTCGAACGCCTTCGTCAGGTTCTCATCGGCCTGGAACCCGACGATGCCCGACGCCCGCATGGACGCGACATCATCGGCGCGTTCGTTCGCTTCGGCCTGTGTCCGGCCGTAGGTGATGACCTTAGGGAGCGACTGCTGCTCGAGGTACTGCAGCCACAGCCACACCAGCTTGACCTTGGTCCGCCAGCACCAGTACGAGACCTGCATCTCCGACGTGCCCTGCAGCGGGTTGCGGTGCTTCCCGTTGATGTAGACGAAGCTGCGCACCTTCGGGATGTCGACCCATCCGGGCAGCTTGCCCTTGGTCAGAGCCTGCGGCTGCTGGCCGAACATCCACACCTGCTGCTTAAACCCGTCGAACGCCGCGGTCCGCTCATGCCGCTTGATCTCGCACGTCGCCGACGGACGGAACGCCAGCTTGCCGTACGCCATCCGGCCGTCGGTGGCCCGGACGGTGAACACCTTCTCGAAGAACGCCCGGCGGAACGTCTGCGCCGAGGTGAGCTGCCCGATCACGTCCTGCAGCGGGGTCTTCATCCCGCCGCCCTCAACCGGGTCGACTAGCACCGAACGGGCGAACTCCGCCTCGCCGGTGTCGCCGTCGGCCTTCTCGATCGCGCGGGACGCCTGCCGGATCGGCAGCGTCAGCACCGCCTCGATCGCCGCGGCCCGGCCATCCCGCTCGAGCATGACCTCGACGTCACGGTCGTTCCAGTCACCGTAGTCCAGGATGTCGCCGTCGCCCGAGTAGGCGAACATGCGGTCCCGCATGTCGTACTGGGTGCCAATTTCGCCCTGCAGCAGGGCCTTCTTAGTTTTCGGCGACAGGTTCGGAAGCTGCACGACACGCGCTGGAGGCACGAGCACCCCCAGAACCAGCAGTTACGGTGAGGGCATGGGGCACCAGATCATCAAGCAGCCGGACGGCAAGCTCGCGGTCTACTCAAGCGGAGTGGACGCCTGGGTCGTCGTGGACGCCAGCCCGGAGGAACTGCTCGACTACTACGCCAAGCGGGCGGCCGACGATGCCCGGCGCAGCGCCTAGCAGACCATCGATGCTGTGCTTGCCGGCGATCCTCGTAAGGTCTACTGCCAGTTCGTCATGACCTTCGACGAGGCGAACGCGCAGACGCGCTCAGGCTTCATGTGGCGTGACGGCCGATGGATGGTAAACGCTGCCCGGCCTGCTACTTCCACGACCTGACGTTGCCTCGCCTGCGCGGCCGCTGATCCGGCTGCGGGGCGAACGACTCCTGCTCCCACGGGTCGGCTGGCTGATCCTGGTGCTGCTCGACAGCCCGAACCTGGGCGCGGGCCCGTTCGGCCGGTCCCCGCGGTCCCGGGGCGCGGCCGACCCGCTCGAGGTCCCTCGACCCGGCCCAGTTGCGGGCGTTCGCCACGTGCTCTCCGAGGTGCGGGACGAACGCCTGTACCACGGCGTCGCCATCATCCGTGGACCGGCCGAGCCGCCTGACGATCTGCGCCTTGTCCTCGACCTGGATCTTCCCCGCCGACGTCACCGTCCACTGCGGCGCCGACAAGTCACCGAGCAGCATCTCGTCGTCCGGCAGGCAGATATCCGGGTCAGCGGACGGATCCAGCGCCTCGCGGAGCGACCACCAGGCCTCGCTGCGCTTGTTGATGAAACCGAACTCGCCGGTGCTGTCCCGGCCGCGTGACTTACCCGCGGCGTTGAACGCGAGAACCTTGTAGCCCTGCTCCCGCAGCCGGTCGACCACCCCGGCACCCAGGCCGATCACGTCCACGACGGGGGTCCGCTGCCCGTCGTCCGCGTCGATGACACCCTTGACCCGGCCGGTGGTCTTCATCGTGTCCTCGCGGACCGACCGGCGGAGCTCGGTTACCACCGGGCCGGTGCGCAACGCGAGGACGGTGCGGTCGGTGCCGCTGCGGGCCACGTCCACGCCGACCGTCCGCGGCCGCGGCGTCTCCGGTCGGCCGGCCTCATCCCAGGCGTGCCAGCGGGCGACGGCCGCCTCAGCCCACGCCAGCGGGATCACCGAATTCTCGTCGCTGGCGTAGAACTCGCCGAGGACGCGGTTTTGGTAGATTGCGGACTGCTCGCCCCACTGGCGGGCGCGTTGTTCGGCCCAGTCTTCGCTGATGCGGCCAGCGGCGATCGCGCGTTCCAGCGTGACGTGGATTGGGCTCCAGTCCTCATAACCGGGGCGGTGCGTGCAGATGTCGTAGAACCGGCCGGCCGGGGAGCCAGGCGTGGACAGCACCAGCGCGAACGCTTCGCCCGTGCCGCCGAGCGCGCCCTCGCATGCGTCGAACGTGGCCGCGGGAATCGCCTTGCCCTCGTCGAAGAGGAACAGCAGCGAATCGGCGTGCGCACCCTCGATCAGGGCCGCGTTGGCCGACGCGCCCGCGAACGCCGAGCCGTGCGCCAGGCGCAGGTTCAGGTTCTGCAGCTCGTGCGCCCGCGAGAACGGGCGCCCGTCGCGCACCTTATCCCAGCGGAGCCGTCCGGCCCACTTGTGGATCTCAGGGAACAGGTATTGCGTGAGCTGGTGCCATGATCCGGCCGTCGCGGGTACTTTCCAGTCAACGCCAGCCGCATCGCGAGTCAAGGCGAACCACAAGACCGTGATGGCTGCGATTCCGCTTTTCCCCAATCCATGGGGACCTCGGACCGCGACGCGCTTGCGCCGGGGGATCCGGTCGAGCACCTCCTGCTGGTACTCGGTCAGGCCTTCGCTGTCGCCCCAGTCGATGCAGTCAGCCGCGAAGCCAACCGGATCGTCGTAATAACGAGCCACACCGGACTTGATCTTGGCGGCTTGCTTCTGCAGCTCCCGCAGGTAGCGGAGCCGCTCAAGCGGCGCTTCTACCCGCAGGGTCGTTGCGGGCAAGTTCCGCCTCCAGCGCAGCGATGTGCGCCTCGATCGTCTCCGGGGTGACGACCTCGATCTTCGCCTTCGCCGGCGCCTCGTATCCGAAGATCCGGGCTCGCCGGGCTATTAGCTTCTCGATCCGGTCGATCGCCGCGAGGATCGGCCCGTCGTCGAGGACCTCTTCGTACTCGGGGATCCGGTTGCCCTGGTCGTCGAGCCGCTCGTACCCGTCGTCGTCGAGCTCGTACTGGTCGGTGCGGCGGCGGACCACCTGGCCGTTCGAATAGGCGACGTGCGTGCGTTCCATCACGTCCCACGCCCGGGCGATCAGCCGGTCTATCCGCTCGAGATCGAGGCGCTTGGCTGCCTCGGCGTCCTCGGTGGGGAGCGCGGCGAACGCGCGGGTGATGCCGTCGTGGGCGTGGCCGCGGGACGCGTAGCCGAGTTCGGTCGCGATTTCCTGGAGGCTGCGGCCTTTGATGCGGAGCTCGGCGGCCTCGAAGTCCCTGGCGGCGGTCTTGATGCTGCGGGTGAAACGGCCGTTGCCGTCCCGGTTTGTTCGCTCGGTCATAGTGTTCGTCCGGTGTGAGGTCCTGGGGCGTGGCGTTCCGCCGTCGTGCTCGCGGTGGTACCGAGGACGGCTGCAGTCACCGCTAAGCGGATGCCACCTGCGGCGACGTGCAAAGATGTCCGGATATAACAGGTAAGGCCGCGAGGTCGCCGGGAGCGCGGCGCCGGATCATCCGGGAGACCTTCAGCGCGCGCTCGCTGGTAAGGGCATCGACCCGGGCCGCGTCACGGAGGCGGTACAGGCCGCGGCCGCGGCCGTCGCGGATCTCGTTGCCGTGCTCGTCTTTCGCGACCGGCAGGCGTCCCCGCTTGACCCAGTTGCACACGGCGGCCGTGCTCACTCCGGCGTACCTGGCAACCTGCGAGGCGGGGATCAGCGCGTCCATGTCGAGCGGGCCGTCGGGCAATTCCCTCACCTCCGGACATAACAAAAGCCCCCGGTGGTGACCGGAGGCCCAGCAGGCACACGTATCCGTGCAGCCACGTTAACTGTGAACAAGGCCGCAGGTCAAGCGCGGTGTGCCGTCGGCGCGTCAGGATGCTTCGAGCGCGCCGTCGAGGTCCTCGCCGCGTTCCAGGATCGCCGCCTGCCGGTCGACCTCGGCCTCGTACTCAGACAGGCTGAGGATGCGGCCGCAGTCCGGGTTCTTGCAGTAGACGTTCTGCTCGCCCTCGGTCCAGAACAGGGTGACGCACTTGCAGGACGGGCAGCGCATCGGCTTGCGGAGCATCCGCACTCCGGCCTTGGCGGATCCGCATGACTCCCGGTGCCATTGCAGGATCTCCAAGCCGAAATCCTTCGCGATGTCGGACACGAGGATGCCGTTGAGGTGGCGGCGCAGCCAGTCGATACACTCGGTTTCCCTGGAGGCGAGCTCGCCGCGGGGCGGCCCGGACAGCCAGCCTTTCAGGTTCCGGTAGATCGTCTCCCACGTGCCAAGCATGCTGAACATCTCGTCGAGGTCGTCGCTTGCGCCTGACGGTGATGCAGGCTCGGAAGAGCCGGAGACGCGCTCGGTTTCAGCGGCTGCCCTGTGCCCGTCCGCTTCCGCGGCGAGGCGTCCCGCAAGGATATCGAGCTGGGCGAGGCGCAGGCGGATCTTCGTGGCGCAGTCCGAGCACCAGACTGGGGAACCGGGCCAGAACCTGGCGTCGGGCAGCTCGGGACGGGACCGGTCGGCGTCGAGCAGGCCAGTCTCGTTGTAGTCGCCGACCTCGGCGGCGTACTTCTCCCAGGCCTCCTGATATCGCTTGTTGCACGGTCCAGGGCAGGCGGATGAGTCGGGTTTTGCCGCCTCAACCTGCACCCGGGCCCGTGCCTTCGCCGGGGTCCCGGAGGCAGTTACCGGGTCCGGCGCGGGCGTGCCGGCGACCAGGATCGGCAGTGCAGCAGGCGGGCGGGGCGCGCTGCGACGCTGCCGCCGTTCGGGCCTGCCGCGGAAGTCGCTCGAGCGGAACGAGTAACCGGGATCGAACTTATCCGCCATGTCAGCCCCCAAGCGGTGACAGCCTGTTGTGCACATCGTCACCGAAAGTGGCAGTTGATGCCAACACGGTCGCGTGTTGCGCATGTCACGCGACCCAGACGAGAGGCTACTGCCGGGGGCCGGCCTTGCTGGCGTGTCGCTGTCGTCCTCGTTGCGCGGGCTGTCGCCGGCGAAGATGCGCAAGATGACCGGGAGGACGAGGATGACGACAGCGAACAGGGCGTAAGTCACCCACGTGGGCAGCAAGACAGCACGCACCGATCAGGTAGAGCAGCGGGAGGACGGCCCGAGCAGGCCGCAGCGATTCTATCGGTGCTGGTGGGACGGCTGAGACGTGCGGTTCATGCAGTGACAGACTCGACCTTGATCCCTGCGCGCGTGGCCCGGCGCACGCAGTCGGCGGTGCCGACGTTGGCCGCGCCGCGCCGGTAGAACGCCAGGAGCTCGTCCAGGCCCGGGTCGATGACCTGTTCCTGGTTGCGGTAATTCCCGGCGGCCGGGCAGTACTCTGGCCCGCGTCCCCTGCTCCGCCGGTGGCCCGGCCTGCATTCGGGGCGGCACGGCGCATCCCAGCGGGCCGGATGCCGCTCGACCGTCCACCTGATCTGGCCGAGCATGGTGATCGCGCACCAGTCGGCCAGCCAGTCAGCGCCGAGGTAACGGCCCTGCACTTCCCAGGACATGCGGCGCGCGGTCCCCCACGGGATCATCCGGCCGGTGTCCGGGTGGCGGGGATCGCACTGGCCGTGGACCAGGACGTGGCCGTGGTGGGGCCGGGCGCGGTCGTGGGCGGCGATGAGCGCGTCCCTGATCAGGTCCCGGGCCGCGAACTCACGCGACCCGGTGACCCCGATGCGGAGCGGCGCCAGGATCTCAGCCGTCACGAGTTGTCCTGCCCGCGGCGGACCGCCTTCGTGATCGCCTCGGCCCACTCCGGGCTCATCTCGCCCGGCCACAGAACCTCAGGCCCGTCAGTCTCATATTCCACCAGGGCCACCGTGCCACGCCACGCCTGGGTCCGGTAGCCAGCCGACAAGGCGGTGATGACCAGCCGGGCGAGCGGGTTGGCCGGGTAGTCGTCCGGGTACACGGCGCCGACGTCCGACGCCAGCACCTTGCGGGCCAGCGACTCATACGGATTGAGGGTGGATGTGTCGAGCGCGCCGAACCGGCCGCCGACCAGCTCGCGGACTTGCTCCTCGGCGGCCAGCGGATACCAGGCCAGTTCGCCGGCCGGGGTGATAACCGCCCACGCGGTCTCGCGCTCACTCACCGCGTGCCACCGGGACGATCAGGGTACGGATCGGCGTACCGCGTGTTGCCCGCCGCGCCCGGGTACACGGGCTTTTCCCGTACTCCGGCGCCCTGCGCCTGGGCCAGTTCCTGTACGGACTGGCGCATCGCCCAGTAGGCGCCAGAGGCTACCCGGGCGGCGGGACTTTCTCCGGTCATGATCTGCTCCTTCAGTTACTTCGCGACACGCAGCCGCGCAGGCGCCTGCGCCCGGATGCGGTCGGCTGTCGCCTTGCTCACGCCGCTGTGCTCGACAAGCTCGGCGGTGGACATCCCTGGGTTGTCACGCAGCAGCCGCTCAGCTTTCGCGCGCTTCTCCGAGGGCCTAAGGCCGGTCCGCCGGGACCTGTTGCCGGCTGGTTTTGAGGCTCGGTTTGAGGCGGACTTTGAGGCACCGTTTGAGGCAGTGGCGGGACGCGTCGCGCCGCTCGTTTGAGGCGCGTCAGATCGCGCCGGGATGCGGCGTTCCGCGTGCGTCAGAACGGGCGTCATCTGAGGCGCCACGGGAAGGGGCACAACGCTCGCCGGCCGCGGCCGCGCTGGCGCAGCCAGGGCGGTTCCGCGCTGGTCCCGGTCCGCGCCGGGCAGTGCCGTCATATGCGCGGAGCGCCAGCCATGGTAGGCGGCCATGGCCTCGCCGGCCTGCACGTCGGCTAGCATCCCGGCGGTCGGCTCGCCGGTACCCGGCAGGATCATCGGCCACGGAAGCCAGACCCGCGCGGGCGACGCCGGCTCGAGCCGGACGCGGCCGCGCCGCCGGGTCACCGTGACAACCCCGGGGGTGTGCACGAGGCGCGCGTTCCCGGCCACGTCGAGCACCGCCGTGGCGCTTCTCACGGCGATCCGGCGGATCGTCCGCTCGCGGCGCGCGATGGCCCGGTCGGTACGCGCCGCGGCGCGCGCTGCGCGGGACCGGCGCGGACCCGCCGTGATCAGCTGGTGCGCCACTACCCCGGCGACTGAGATGAGCGCCATCACAGCACCGGTGACCGGGCCGGCCAGGTGGCCGAGCGCAGAGGACAGGCCGTGGAGGAAATTCAGCACGCCGCCTTCGACGGCGAACACGGCGGTACCGGCCCGCAGGTGCCACACTGGCCGTTCGGTGCCGTCCCGGGCGGTCAGGTTCAGCCGGATCGTGGTCGCCCCGGCGAACGCCCACATCGCGCCCTCGCTGAACGCGGGCAGCGCGATCCCCGCCGGGCCGTACAGCTGCGACCCGTAGGCGGACATCCCGGTCCAGGCCAGCGCGGCCGGGACGGCGATCACGGGCACGAACAGCAGGTCGGTGACGTGTTCCCGGACCCACGCCACCCGCTCGGCGCGGCGCGCGGCGGCCTGCTTGCGGGCAGTGCGGCGCCCGGCCTGCCGGGCCGCAAGGTTTTCGCGCCTGAGGCGCGCCGCTGCCTCGGCCGCGGCGATGCCGACCTGCGCCTGGGCGGCGCGGTCGTCCCGGGCGATCTGCGCGTCGACCTGACGGTCGAGGCGCCGCTGATCGCGCCAGGAGGGCTGCGGAGAAGTCATGGGGGCCATCGTGTCCCTCGTTAGAGATCGTTTTCGGGTTATCCGGCTGAAACCAGGTCAGCTGTACCTGGATCTCCGGCGGCACAGGATCTGCCGGGCGCGCCGGTCGACCATGGCCTCGATGTCGTCTCCCGGCTTCCGCAGCCAGCGCAGGTCGAGCGTCCTGACCTTCATGGGCTTCCGGCCGGAAGGGCTGTCTGGGGGGTTGCTGTCCGCGGTCATGCCGGCTGCCTTTCGGTGAGTGATTCGAGGAAGTCGGCGAGTTCGGTGGCGTCGTACATCGCCTCGGAGCCCTTGTAGCCGCGGACCTCGGGGACCGGTTTGCCGGCCTTGGCCGCGCGGCTCTTGGCGGTGCGGAACGCGCCGCCGGGCTTGGTCCAGGTGTGCGGCAGCATTCCCGCGTCTTTCGCCTGCCGGATCGTCATCCAGTTCTGCACCGGCGGCGGCAGCTGCGCCGCGGGCGTGACGGGGGTGACGGTCACCGCGGAGCCGTCGCCGCCGGTCACACCCGAGCCGGCGGGCCGCGGGTCGGTGACGCTGCCGGGCGTGAACACGGTCAGGTGCCGCAGTGCGCGCGGGACCTGACCGCCGCCGTCCTGGGCGAACGCGCGGGCCTCGGCGTGGGTGAAGAACGTGATCTGGACCTCGGTGAGGTCGCCGCCCTTGACGAACACCTGCATCCGGCCGGCGTGCTTGGACGGGGCCGGCATCGGGGTGCCCTTGCCGACCAGCATGTCCCACGTCGCCGCGTCGTAGCCGGCGAGAAGCCGGGTACCCATGTTCATCCGGACGTCCGCCGATCCCGCTGTGGCCTTCGCGGACAGCCGCTGAGACACGAACAGCAGGTGGACCTTCAGCTCCCGGCCGATGTAGCTGGCGTTCTCCAGCGCCCGTTTCGCCGGCGACACGTTCGGCAGGTTCTCCCGTTCCTCCTTCGGGAGCGCCTTGTCGTCGGCTTTGCGCATGTCCCAGTAGGACTGCAGCCGGTTCGCCAGCAGGTTCAGTTCCTCGAGCACGATCATCAGCCGCGGCCCGGGCGAGCCGGTCAGGTTGCCGTGGAAGTCAGTGTGCGCCCGGATGAACCGGGCCCGCCGGTCGAGCTCGCCGTCGAGCCACACCAGGAAGTCGTGGATCTTCTCGATGTCGTCGCAGTAAGCGACGTTCGGCAGGCCGCGGAAGGAGGGATGGGAGACGAGCTTGTTGTCCAGGATCGCGCCGATCCCGCCGCGGAACAGGATCTGCGCCAGGATGCACCGCACCACCACCGACTTGCCCTTGCCGGTGTCGGCGGACAGCGCGAGGTGCGGGGAGTCGTTCTGCAGGCTGACCTTGACGACTTTCGCGTCCGACCCGACACCGAGGACGAGGTCGTCGATCCCGGCCTCGACCATCGCCTGGCGGATCACGTCCTCGCCGATGCCGGGCGGGACGCGGCTGCTCCACTCGATCCGGTCGAGGTACACCCAGTCCGGCGCGGGGAACGGCGGCACCAGCGTCAGCCGCAGCCGCGGCCCGGTGAACTGCCACGTCGTGTTCGGGGACTTCATCCCGAGCGTAGACGCGGCGACCACCTCGATCGACTTGCGTTCCTCCGGCTCGGGCAGCGGCGATCCTTTCGGCCAGGTCAGCCGCGCGTAGGACAGGTCCCGGGGGATGTCGAGCCACGAGTCGGGCCGGTTCGCCAGCGGGATCCCGGCCTTGGCGTGGAGGCGGACGTGGAGCGGCCGGACGTAGCTCCGGCGGTGTGACCAGTCCTGCGCCCACAGCCAGCCGCGCCAGGCACCGTAACTGGTGCCCGCGAGAGCCGTTACGCCCAGGTAGACGGCGGTGCGGCGGGGCTGCAGCAGGACCGCGGCGAGGGTCAGGACCGCGGCGAGGATCCACTGGATCCGCCACAGTGCGTGCTGCCAGCGGGGCAGGTACCAGCGGCGGTGCGCGTGCCCTGTCCGCGTGAGCGCCTTGGTCCCGCGGCGCGTCCAGCCCCGGTTGGTGACCGGGTTGCCGTGCCAGGCCTCACCGGACAGGAGACGCCACGTCAGCGCGTGCGGCCCGTGCTTGCGGATCCGGCTGTCGAAGTGCCCCGCGACGCCGGATCCGGCAAACAGGACGATGACGGCCACAATGAGCAGCGCAACGGCCATCAGGCGGCCCGCCGGGACGTGTAACGCCTCATGTAACGACCCAGCCGGAAAAAGCCCTGTGACGTCACAGACCGCAGGTCAGACGGGGTGCGGCCGTCCAGGTCCCCCGTGACGGGTTTCCCGTTACGGTCACGCGCTCGGAGGCACGGGAAGGTTTCCCTTCCTTTCGTCTCTTCCTCCTCGTTTTCATCTCCGTTCAATCCTTCAGCTCTGCTGTATGCAAGCCGTCGTCCAGCAGTCAGCAGGTAGCTAGTCGCCTCTCGTATGAACCCCGCCAGCTCTGCTTCGTCATACAGCAGCGTGTTCCCGTCTTCGGCCCTAGCCTTTGCCCGCGGAGTCACGCGGCCCGCCTTGGCCGCCCTTGTCTTTGCGACGCTGAACCCCCTTGTCGGATTCGACCAGACCGGGGGAAGCCAGCCCTGTACCGCAGCCTCCTTGACAGAGATCAGGACGCCTGGCCTGCCCTCGGGCGGATTCCACCCTCCCGCCGGGTGCGCCATCATGCGATGCCATTCCGTGTCGGCCCGGTTCGCTTTCTTGGTGTCCCACCTGAGCTTGGCCAGGTGGTTGTCCGTCCGCACCCCGTCGTTGTGGCACGCCTCGTAGCCGGGCCCGGGCCGCGGCTTGCGGTGCGCCTCGAGGACGGCCACCGCGACCGGGACGCGGCGGCGGCGTTTGCCGTCGCGGAGATCCCAGTACAGGTAGCCCTTGCCGGGCCGCTTGTCTGGCTGCGGCGGCAGGATCGCGCCGAGACGCCAGATGCCGTCGTCGCCGAGCCGGTCGATGCTGCGGCCCCGGCCGCAGCTGCTGGCCTCGTACGGCCAGCCGGGGATCAGTTCCCATTTCTCGTCCTCGCAGCACACGGCAGGCGCGGCGGCGAGCAGGCTAGGCGCGTTCAAGAGTCCCCCCGGTGGTCTTCACGGCCTTGGCGGCACGCCTCGCCTTGACTGCGGTGATTACCGCGGCCCGGGTGCCCGGGCTCCACCGCTGTGCCGCCCAGCCGCCCGCGGCGGCGATCACGGGGAGAGCCAGGGCGGCCAGGGCGGGCCAGCCGGCCAGGATCGCGGTGATCCCGGCCAGCCAGCCGGCGGCGAGAGCGTGCCTCACGGGTGCGGTTCCTCCTAGCTGCGGGTTCGGGCGGTGCGGGCCGGAGCTGGCCGGCTGCCGGGGGCGAGACGACCGCGCGGCGACGGGGCGGTGCGGGCCGGGACGGGAGCGGTCCGCGGCTGGCGCTGCCGCCGGGCCCGGGTCACGACCGAACCGGGGACCTCGCGGCGGGCGTTCTGGCGGTGCCACCTGCGGCCGGCCCGGGTGGCGCTGAACAGCCGTTCCCGGCCGTCCGGCTGCTGCGCGGACTGCCAGGTGCGCCCGGTAGTACGCCAGCTGCTGCGGGACCGGATGGCGCGGCTGACAGCGCGTTTCCCCCGGACGAGAGGACGAGCGGCGCGGGTGAGGCGGCGCCTGGCCTGGTGCATCCGGGTGGCCAGGAAGCGCCTGCCGTGCTCCATCTCGGCGACGAGTTCCTTGACGAGCCGCCGCTGGACAACCCACACCTTGGCCCGGCCCAGCTGGATCAGCAGTTTCTTGGCGCGGTGCGTCAGCGGCCGCCAGTGGCCGAGCCTGGCGGCTGCCGGCTCGGCGGTCCTGGCGGCGCGGCCGAACCGGCGCCGGTGGATCTCGTTGTTCAGTTCATGCACGGTGACCTGCTGGACCGATGCGTGCTTGGTGCGCTTCAGCCGGCGCATCAGATGCCTGGCCCGGCGGCTCAGGCGACGGTAGTCGGATGCCATGCGGTTTCCTCCTCGGTGATGGCGGGGGCGTAACTGGGGATGGCCTGGACGCCGTCCGGGCCTTCGAGTGCCGGGCCGGGCTCGCGGCGCGGGACGGCGGACGGGGCCGCGGGCGGCATCGGGATCGGCGTACGCCGCGGCGCGGCTTCGATCGCGGCCTGCTGCGGGCCAGGCTGCCACGGGTGGAGCTGGCCGAGGTCGGCGCGCTGGTAGCCGGGCCGGTGCCAGATCGGGGTGACGGAGCCGATGACCGGGCGTGTGCTGCGGTGCAGGACCAGGACCTGGTCCTGGCCGAGCATCCGGATCCGCTCCGGGGGGATGGCGCGTTCCTGGCGGGGGGTCTTCGTCTTGGACCCGTCGGGGTTGCGGGTGTGGTCCCAGGTGTCCCGCATCCCGCACACCGCGGAGACGGCTTCGAGGTCGGCGGCGTCGGTGTCGCCGCCCCAGAACACCTTGACGGTGGAGTTCTTGACGATGGTGCGGCCGTCGTGCTCGCCCCACCGGGAGGTGACCTGGGACAGGCCCTGGACGGCGGCCATGACAGTGACGCCGTGGCCGCCGGCTTCGGCGGTCCACTTGTGGAGCGGGACTGGGCAGGTGATCGCGGCCTCGTCCAGGGCCAGGGTCAGCGGCGCGGGAAGCCGGCCGCCGGCCGAGCGGGACGCGAGCCGCTTGGCGTCCTCGAACAGGGCGGCGGCGAACGCGGCGAAGTAGGGGGCGAGGGAGCCGTGGGGCCGGTCGGCGCCGATCAGGTAGATGCTGCCGGTGCCTTCGGCGAGGAACGCGTACGTGTCGAACCCGCCGTCGTCGGGGCAGGCGGCGCGGGCCATGGCCGGGTCGTCCATCCATCGCAGCGCGCCCGCAGCCCCGGCGGCGACGTGGCCGAGCTGCTCTGCGTTGGCGCACAGGGCGGCGAGGGCGTGACCCCAGCCGGGCGCGGCGCAGTCGCTGGCCAGGATCGCGGCCGGGGCCGGGTGCTCCGGGTCGCGCACCCACGCGGCGACCTCCCGCATCGACGCCCCGGCGATGGCGGCGGCGTGGAGCATCAGGCGGAGCAGGTCGGCGCCCTTGGCGTCCCAGTAGGCGTCCTTGCCCTTGTCGGAGGGGGCGGCGTCCATCAGGTACCCGGCGCGC
>Ga0070741_10008935_pt1 | contig 19798 bp, 23 predicted proteins | sample Coa_R1_4_FD_66440 | JGI IMG/M metagenome (GOLD analysis project Ga0070741, IMG submission 66440) | Surface soil microbial communities from Centralia Pennsylvania, which are recovering from an underground coalmine fire - Coalmine... | ecosystem: Environmental > Terrestrial > Soil > Unclassified ...
CCTCACCGTTGAAGAGCGCCGCACAAACTGTTTTCCAACTGGAGGCCGAAATGGAACCCCCACGGAATCGTATTCTCTGCGTCGAAGACCACACTGATACGGCTGAGATGATGAGAGTCTGGCTCGAAATGTCGCACTACGAAGTGACGCTGGCGTATACCGCCGCCGACGGCTTTCAGCGGGCCAGCAGCGAACAGTTCGACCTCTGCCTGCTCGACAGCCGCTTCCCGGACGCCTCAGGTTTTGAGCTGTGCGAGCGGATTTGTGAGATGGCCGGACACGCCCCCGTGGCCTTCATCTCCGGCGATGCTTATGAGGACGATAAGCGGCGGGGATTGACCGCCGGGGCGCTTGCTTATCTGACGAAACCGATAGACTTCGAGGCGCTGGAAATAACGATGACGCAGTTGATCAATCAGGCCATGGGGCGGGGCATTGGGATTGCCTGAAAGATGGCCCTGGTCTTTACCACTTCAACGACTGGTATGTGATCTGTGGACTCAGGGCACCAGGGTTGGCGAGCGATATCAGACTACCGAAAGAACAACGCAAAGCGCATTGCCTGGCTTCATCCGACTGAGGACTGCGGCAGCTTTGTTGTGAGCGCCCCTGACGACGGTTCAAGGTTAGCAGTAAAAGGAGAAGTTTATGGATAAGAGCCTGATCAGGAACCCTCAGATGGCCGAAGAGATCAACCAAAACACCGGGAGCAGGCAGGCGCAGGAAAAGTTGCGGGTTTCCGAAATTCGCTACCGGCGGCTCTTCGAAACCGCCCGGGACGGGATCCTGATTCTCGATGCTGACACTGTCACAATCACCGATGTGAATCCATTCATGGTGGAATTGCTGGGCTACTCGCGCGACGAATTTCTGGGGAAGGAACTCTGGGAAATCGGGTTGCTCAAGGATGCGGAAGCCAGCCAGAACGCTTATCAAGCATTGAGGGAGAAAGGCTATCTCCGTTACGAAGACTTACCGCTCCAGACCAAAGATGGAAAGCTCCGGGAAGTGGAGTTCATCAGTAACGTCTATGCGGAAGACGACCATCAGGTCATTCAATGCAACATTCGCGACATCACCGCGCGCAAGCAGGCGGAGAAGGCCTTGCGCGAGAGCGGGGAGCGGTTCCGTTTCCTGGCTGAATCAATGCAGCAAAAAATCTTCACGGCCAGGCCAGACGGTGGTGCAGATTATTTCAACCAGCAATGGAGGGAGTTCACCGGTCTTCCCTTTGTGGAGATCAAAGACTGGGGCTGGACCTGCTTTATTCATCCCGACGACGTGGAAGAAAGCGTCCGACGCTGGCGGCATTCCATTGACACGGACGAACCGTTCCAGTTCGAACACCGCTTCCTGAGCGCGGACGGTATTTATCGCTGGCATCTCACCCGCGCTCACACCATGCACGATGCGGAAGGCAAAGTGCTGATGTGGATCGGCTCAAGTACCGATATCAACGATCAGAAACAGGCCGAAGAAGAACTCAGGCGGCTGATGAGTCTGGAGCAGGCAGCGCGCGCCGAAGCCGAAGCGGCCAACCGGACCAAGGATGAGTTTCTGGCGATCGCTTCTCACGAACTCCGCACCCCGCTCACTGCGATCCTTGGCTGGACCGCTACGCTGCGCACCGGAAGAATTGATGAGGCCACCACTGTTCGCGCGCTTGAAAGTATCGAGCGCAACGCGAAGGTGCAGGCTCACCTGATCGAAGACATTCTGGATGTCTCACGCCTCAATGACGGTAAGCTCCATCTTGAAGTCAGCCTGCTCGAAATCCCACCCATCATCCACGCTGCCATTGAGTCCCAGCAACCTGCGATTAATACCAGATCCATCCAGATCCAGACGCATCTCGATCCTGACATGGGCCTGGTCTCAGGGGACTCGAACCGCTTACAACAGGTCATCGGGAATCTGGTCTCAAACGCTATCAAGTTCACTCCCGATGGAGGTCAGATAGAGGTCCGGCTGGAGCGCGTCAATTCTCAGGCCCAGATCACTGTCAGCGACACAGGCAAAGGGATCAGTGCGGACTTTCTTCCCTACGTTTTCGACCATTTCCGCCAGGCAGACAGCTCAATCACAAGAAGACAGGGTGGACTTGGTTTAGGACTGGCGATAGTGCGTCACATTGTCGCCCTGCACGGCGGAACAGTCCATGCCGAAAGCAGCGGAAATGGACAGGGATCAGCCTTTACGGTCAGACTCCCGCTCGCGGCTGCCGGCAAAGTAAAAATTTTCGCGACGAATGGATGGCAACTCCCATCCATCAACCTCGAAAGAGCCACACCGTTTTACCGCCTGCCTGAACTATCCGGCTTGCAGGTGATGACCATTGATGACGATCCCGACACGCTTGGAATGCTCAGGGCCGTGCTGGAGCAGGGTGGCGCGAAAGTAAGAACCTGCCTTTCCGCTGCCGCCGCGCTCGAAGCTTTAACCGACTGGTGGCCCGACGTCCTGATCAGCGATATCGTCATGCCTGACAAGGATGGTTATGCGCTCATCGGAAAAGTAAGAACACTTGAGCAGGAGCGCGGAACACGAATTCCGGCGATGGCGCTGACGGCATACAACAGAGTCGAAGATCGCACACGCGTCCTGGCGGCAGGCTATGATATTTTTCTACCCAAGCCGGTCGAGCCAGCCGAGTTATTAGCAACTTTAGCGAATCTCGTCAGAGAAAGCCGAAAAGGTCAAAGTGCAGAGCTATAGTCTCAATATTCGAAGTGCCGTGAAAGCGGCTTCATTACTTCAGGACAATAAGCTCTACATCAAAGCTACAGTACCGTCAAAAGATGACAGAAACAGGTCCGGGGTCAGATCAAACTGGTCAGCCCTGATGAGGATGACATCACTGCTGAAATCGGTGTTGATGAAAGCCGCGCTCAGAGGGCCGCAGTTGGCGAAAGAAGTTCTGAAGGAATGATTTGGTGGGGAGCAGTAAGCTCACTCTTTTTATCTGGAACCGCGTTACCCAAAACAGAAGCCGCCTCCGAAGAAGCGGCTTCTGTTGCCCTAGAATCAGGTAAACATCCGATGTTTACTTGTTACCCACCGCGTTGCTTCCATCAATCAGCACACGCTTGAGATCCACCAATGCCTTTGTTTGTGCGAACATCGAGTCAACGATGCCGGCCGCGAACCTGAACTCCGCAGGCGTTGTCCAGCCGGGTTTGCGGATGGTGGCGATCAATGCCTTGAACTCTTCATCACCGGCCAGCTTCGCCAGGTGCTTACTCAGGTCATTGATTTGTTTCTCAAGGTGAACTACATCATGTTTCTCTTGCGGTTGCATAAAATACTCTTTCAGCCGTGCAATAAACACACGGAACTAACAATAACTGAAGGACAGGCTGTATGCCAGCCCTTACTCATAGACTCAAATTGTAAATCGCTTGATTTGCAGATAGTTTATAGCACACTTACCTGGGAAAGTATATTTTATGGATATTATAAGGCTGTCATACAGGGACGGAGAGATAAGCAGGAGTCCGTCGCAACTCCTCTTCCTCCAGCCACAGGTTTATGAAGCCTACTGCCTGGCGCGAATCGCCTTAGATCTGTTACCCATGCCCCTCTCCAGCCAGTAATTCTTTTTTATAGTCGTCCAGTATTGAACAGCGCAGGATCCCGAACCAGGGTCTACTGGCTGTGCGTTACGGTGAAATGACACTGTAAGGCCTGAGTAAACAATCCAAGGAGCAATAATGAATCGAATCAAAGTGGTGGCGACAATCTTTTGTCTAAGCCTTATGACACTGGCGTTTTCACCCAACGTAAAGGCAGACCAGTGGAACAAGGAAACCGTTGTGACCTTCAGCCAGCCGGTCGAGATCCCGGGTGGCATTGTCCTGCCGGCTGGGACGTATGTCTTCATACTGATGGATTCAGCATCTGACCGTCACATCGTTCAGATTTTCAGCCAGGACAAAAAACACATCTACGCGACGATCCTCGCGATTCCGAATTACCGTTTACAGGCGACTGACAAAACGGTAATCACGTTCGGGGAAAGACCGGTCGGCTCGCCGGAAGCCATCAGGGCGTGGTTTTATCCGGGGGCGAATTCGGGTGAGGAGTTTGTGTATCCAAAGAGAAGGGCTTTCGAGCTGGCAAAAGTAACCAATCAGCCAGTTCTGGCGATGCCTTCCGAACTGGAATCGGGCATCGCCAAACCAGCATTTTCTGTGAGTGAAGTGCCCGTCATAGCCTTGAAGCAGGCGCCTCTCACCGCCGTCAAACCTGGAGGCGAAGAGGTTGAAATAGCTGAGGTAGTCGCGCCTCCGCCGGTCAGGACAACGCCTGCGGAAACTGCACAGACAACGCCTGCACAAAAGACAGCGACTGCGGACACCCCGAAGCGCGTCAGGCGCCTGCCCCAGACGGCCAGTTCATTGCCATTGCTGGGATTGATTGGGTTGCTGGCACTGGGCGCCGGCCTGGCTCTTTCGGTTATACCGAAGCGACTTGCCTGAGCCAGAAGGGTATGCGCCTGCCTGAAGCGGGCAAGCTGACCGGGCTTCCGAGGTGGCGAGGGAGAGCAGGTGAGTATCACCTGCTCTCCCGGGCTGTAGAGTTTGCGGCCACCCGTAGGCGCTCCCCCACTATCGCTCAGCTTCTGCGAAAGGAGTCTGATGAGAGCGCAGTCAACATCGCTACGGCCTTGCCAGACGGGCCATAGAATTTTTCGGCCCGAAGGAGTACGCACCCTGAGGAACTTCGCCCCTGCCAACCGATGTCTGGTCTGGCTTTTTTTCCTGATTGTTCTCCCGGTCTTTGCTCAGACTCCGGCATCCCGGCAGTTACAGCCCCGCCAGGATAACCAGGACACGATCAGGATCAATGTTGATCTGGTGGTCCTGCACGCGACCGTGCAGAACAGCGAACGGATTCCTGTTTCCGGACTCCGCAAAGAAAACTTTCAGGTTTATGAGGACGGAGTCCTCCAGCAAATTAACTCTTTCAGCCACGAAGATATTCCGGTCACGATTGGCCTGGTGATTGATAACAGTGGAAGCATGCGACCAAAACGCCTTGAAGTGATTACCGCCGCCCTGGCGTTTGTCCGCTCCAGCAACCCGAAGGATCAGCTTTTCGTGGTTAACTTCAACGAGCATGTTTCATTTGGCCTTCCGAATAACATGCCGTTCACGGGCGACGTGGCCCACCTGGAGGCTGCCCTGTCCAAAGTTGCTGCCGGCGGCATGACCGCGCTCTACGACGCTGTGGCGGCCGGGCTCAATCATCTGAAGAAGGGTAAACAGGACAGGCAGGCGCTGATCGTCGTCAGCGATGGGGCTGACAACGCAAGCCTTCACAACCAGGCCTGGATCATGGACCTGGCAAGGCAGTCCGAAGCAATGATCTACACCATCGGTCTCTTCGATCAGAGCGATCACGACCGAAATCTGAGTTTGCTCAGGCAGCTTGCAAAGGCCACGGGCGGAGAGGCTTTCCTGCCAGGGTCAGTAAAAGACGTTGTCCCTCTTTGTGAACGCATCGCCCGTGACATTCGCAACCAGTACACCATCACCTATGCACCCATGAATATTAAGTACGACGGGAAATATCGGACCATACAAGTAAAGGTTGAGGCGCCGGGTCGTGAACGCCTGTCTGCCCGCACTCGTGCCGGTTACCACGCCCCCCTGAAGCCTTGACCATTGTCAGCATGCAGAGCAACCAGGCATGAAATTCAGAAAGAAATGGCAGATGTTTCTTCCGACGCGAATCAATTCCCTTCTCCGCTGGAGCCAGAACGTCTTTTTGATCATTGGCCTCCTGGTGCTGGGTTACGTCGGCTGCGTGTTGCTCTATGCGAGGCTCTATCAGGCCGAGCAGACCCGACGATTTGAACAGGTATTGAAGGAAGCGCCCCCCGCGCCGCGCGGCGAGAGTCCCCGCATCGCTGGTCGTGAAGGCTCTCCGCTGGGGCGAATCGAGATCAGCCCAATCGGGCTGGCAGCAATGATTCAGGAAGGCATTGATGAAAGGACTTTGCGACGGGCGGTCGGGCATATTCCAGGCACTCCGCTGCCTGGCGAGAGCGGGAACGTTGCGCTTGCCGGACACCGCGACACGTTTTTCAGAGGGCTGCGCAAGATCCGTCAGGGTGATGAAATTACGTTGACGACGATCAGTGGCTCCTGGCTCTATCGCGTGGACTCGACCAAAGTGGTCGAGCCTGAGGAAACTGAAGTGCTGGACGAAGCTGATGACGACATTCTCACCCTGGTAACCTGTTACCCGTTCAATTTTGTGGGCTCCGCGCCCCGGAGATTTATCGTCCGTGCGCACAGGATTCCCGGATGAGGCAACACCCGGGTATTCAAAGTCCGTGGGGGCGCCACGCTGGCGCCGATGTTCGAACAAGCCCTCCCACATCTCTGAGGTGAGATGCAAAGGGGTAGCTCATTATGAAGGAATACAGCGGTGCAATGAGTGATGAAGAAATTGCTGCCGACAGGTGGGTGAATGAAGGTGGTAAGTTCGTCGTCATCGCTCACGGCTCGCCGGGCGAAGTGAGCAAAACCCAGGAGGCCTTTGCGGCAACCAGGCATCAAGGCGTGAAAGAACACGCCTGCTGCGCATAAGCAATTGGAGAACCTATGCCAATAATCACAATCATCATAGTTTTAGTCGTCATCGGTTTAGTACTCTACCTGATCGAAAACTACGTGCCAATGTCACCGCCCATCAAAACGGTCCTGCGTGTAGTCGTAGTGTTGGGGCTTTGCATTTGGCTGCTTAATGTCTTCGGCATTGTGAACATCCCGATTCGACTCAAATAGCGGCGCGTTCAGGTCGTGGCAACTTCGCGCCTTTGACAAGCATTTGTTGTGATGCGTTTGTTTCAGCGATGAAGCCTGACACAGAACAGGCAGAAGGAGAAGTTTATGAAGACGACAGTGGGTTTGTGGATAGATCACCGGAAGGCTGTCATCGTGTTTGTGACGGGCAAAGAGGAAGAAATAAAGCTGATCAGTTCAAATATTGAAAAGCAGCGCGGACAATCCGGCCTCTCAGTTCCGGCAGACGATTTACGGCAGAGAGAGTTGACGGAACACCTTAACAGTTACTACGACGAGGTGATTTCGTCTCTTCGGAATGCGGGAGCCATTTTGATCATGGGTCCTGGAGAGGCAAAGGTCGAGTTGAAAAAACGCATCGAAATAAACAATCTCAACGGACGCATCATAGATGTTGAGACAGTTGACAAGATGACTGATCGCCAGATTGTGGCGAAAGTTCGAGAACACTTTCTAAAACGGAGTTCGGCAAGAGGTTGGAGATAGCATGCCGCTGCTCGACATTCCGGATGTGGAGCGATATGGCGCGCCCAGTGAAGATAACAATGGAAAAGATGCGAGCGACCGTTTTTCACGGAGTAAACGACATCCATGTTGAAGAGGTCGAGCGGCCACGCGCCGGCGTTGGTGAAGCCGTGATTCGAGTGACGCTGACGACGATCTGCGGCACGGATCTGCATATCGTGCGGGGCGAGTATCCGGTCAAGCCCGGACTCATCATCGGCCACGAACCGGTTGGTGTAATTGCGGAACTCGGCCCCGGGGTCGCGGGCTACAGCGTCGGCGACCGCGTGCTGGTTGGCGCGATCACGCCCTGCGGCCAGTGCCGGGCCTGCCTGTCGGGGCAATGGTCGCAGTGCGGTCACAATGCCGGCGAGGGATACGCCGCCGTCGGGGGCTGGCGCTTCGGCAACACGATTCACGGCGCGCAGGCTGAATACCTGCTGGTGCCACACGCGCAGGCGAACCTGGCGAAGATTCCCGATGAACTGACTGACGAGCAGGTCGTGCTGCTTTCGGACATTGCCTCAACTGGCTTCAGCGGACCGGAATCTGGCGGAGTGCGCATCGGCGATGCGGTCGTCATCTTCGCGCAAGGGCCGATTGGCTTGTGCGCGACGGCGGGAGCGAAGTTGATGGGAGCAGCTTTCATCATCGGAGTGGACAGCGATGAAACCAGACTGAAGATGGCGCGACGCCTGGGAGCGGATGTCACGCTCAACTTCAAAGAGGTAGATGTGGTAGCTGAAGTGAAACGGTTGACGGGTGGCGGCGCAGATGTCGCTATCGAATCGCTCGGCACACAACAGACGTTTGAGAATGCGCTCCGCTCGTTGCGGCCCGGCGGCACGCTTTCGAGTCTTGGCGTTTATTCGGGCAAGCTGCAAGCCCCCTATGACGCCTTCGCTGCCGGACTTGGTGATTACCGCATCGTCACGACGCTCTGTCCCGGCGGCAAAGAGCGGATGCGCAGGCTGATGGCAGTGGTCAGGGCTGGCCGCGTTGATCTGACGCTGCTGCTGACACACAGCTTCCCACTAAGTGAAATTACCGAAGCCTACCGGATTTTCGGCGACCGGCTCGATGGAGTGATCAAAGTGGGCATCAGGCCCTGAGCCGGGAGCCCTGGTAGCTATTCACGTTGTGTTGCTCGCAGGGCGACATAGTAAGTGCAACCTCTGTCCTGAAAGGAAAATTTATGACCAATGACTCCTGTGCTGTTTGTTACGGAACCGGCGCGATTCACTGTAACCATTGTGGGGGAACCGCCATCAACCATGATTCCGGCTTATTGAATGATGAATGCCGGGAATGCAAAGGGACGGGCAATATCACCTGCCATGATTGCCGGGGAACCGGCGAGTGGCACCCTGCCGGCCTCGCAGCAGCCAGTAACAGGTAATGCAATGACGGCGAGTATCGTGAGCAATACGGAAACCAGCTGACTGCAAAGCAATCGCCGGGGAGGCGACAGCCCATTTGAGGAAGATGTTCTGCAAGCGGGCTGTCCTCAGTTGATGAGCGTTCAGGCGAAGGCAGCACGGCGCGGCTGGAGCGAATGCCCTTAACCCCACCGTCTTTCTTTCCGAATTGTCCATTATTGAACGGCAATTTTTCCCAGCCTGGCAGATCATCAGGATCGAACTTAAGAATATCGCGGACGGCTCAGTCCTCAGAATAAACACGCTTCGTCTGTTTCGAGGTTATGCGCTATGAGCAACCTGTACACAAAGCGCCAGCAGTAAGCTGCGAAATCAGGTGCGGCTTCAACGAGGAGATTAAATCATGGCAACACCGAAAAGAGAGAACAGCTTTGCCGAAGAGGCGTCAGCGCCCAGCCAGCCTGCGAACGCCGCAGAGCAGCAGCAGGCGGCAAACAAGATCTTCGATAAGACTTACAATTCGAGCGGAGTAACGACCGGACCCCGGCAGAACTGGGTGACCGGAACTTTCACCGACCGCGATTCGGCGGAGGGTGCCTACAACTCCATGCTCAGTCGCGGCTATGACGAAAAAGAGATCAATCTGATGATGTCGGATGAGACGCGCAGGCAGTATTTTGCCGACGAAAACCCGGACGACTCGCAACTGGGAAACAAGGCAATGGAGGGTGCAGGCGTTGGCGGCGCGATTGGCGGGACGGCGGGAGCAATCCTTGCGGCAGTCGCGACCATTGGAACCAGTATTGTCATTCCGGGGCTGGGCCTGCTGATTGCCGGGCCGATTGCGGCGGCACTCGCCGGAGCCGGAGCGGGCGGACTGGCTGGCGGACTCATCGGCGCGCTGATCGGCTCGGGTTTTCCCGAAGAGCATGCAAAGCTCTATGAGTCTGACCTGAAAAATGGCGGCATCGTCCTCGGCGTCAGCCCGCGTAATGATGAAGACGCCGCCTACTTCGAGAGCAAGTGGAAAGGCTACAACGGTCGTAACATCCGCCGTTGAACCGGACGCCCGACAATAAGCGGGCCGGGGAATGCAGCGCATCGAATTCCCCGGCCCTCCTTTCTGCTCAAGCCAGTCGTGTTTGTGCAGGCAGGAACAGTTCTTTCATCATCACCATCATCCCGGCAAGCCGGGGCGCAGGTTTATCGGCCTCACGATAATTCTTTTCAAAACTGTCCAGTATTGGACAGAAACCAGCCACAGGTCAGCCTATCATCAAACCCTGAATATAGTCGGGTGAGAGCCTGGGTACGCTCGATGTAGAGGCTGTGGGCACAAGCCTGAACCTGGAGGTCAATCATGCTGTGGACAATATTAGTTACTCTTCTTGTGTTGTGGCTCCTGAGCCCGCTCGGCGGAATCGGCAGTTCATTGATCCAGGCGCTGCTTGTTAGTGCGGCGGTTATGTTGATCTTCGACCAGTTCCGTGGTCGCCGGAAGGTACATTAAGCCGATCCGCGAACGCCACATTGTTGCCTGAGGCTGATGAGGGACGCAGGGATTTGAGCCTGGTTACCAGGTAATCAACCTGCCATAGAGGAGGGCGCTATATGCCTGATGCGAATATTGAACAGGACCGTTTGCAGTTCGACTGCGGGGTCGAAAGACTGAAAGAGGAAGTCGCCGTTCTTGAAGCTCAGTTGGCCGGGTTGGAGTTCGAGAACTCCCACTCACCCGCGCTGCTCCGGATGCTGGGTAATCGCCTGGGATTTGGCGCCGCCGGGAAGCTGGACTGGACCAGGTTCAAGCTCAAACTCAAACAGGAAGAACTGGATCACTTCGAGGCTCAGTATGGGATGCCGGGAGTAACAGCTCAGCACTCCGTTACAGCGTCATAACCCTGGAACGCCGCTGCTCATGGCGATAAGGAGATCCGGATGAATCCTTCGCAGAAACACATCCTCTGGGTTGAAGGCCATGAAGATATTCGTGAGGTGGTAACTTCCTTCCTGAAGCGATCCGGTTATTGCGTGACCAGTGCGGGCACTGCGGTTGAAGCCCTGAGCCTCGCTGAGAGTGAACACTTCGACTTCTATCTGCTCGGAGACTGGTTCCCCCATGGATATGAAAGCCGACTCTGCGAGCAGATTCATCAGTTCGACCCGCGCAGCCTGATTCTTTTCATTTCAGCGGCGGCTTATCAAACCGACCGACAACGAGCAATGGATGCCGGTGCCAAAGGCTACCTGACGAAACCAGGCGGTCTTGACGATCTGGAGCAGACCATCTCCCGGCTGCTTGATGAGGCGTCGAGTAACACCGCCGATCAGGGGCTGACCAGGCGCCGGAAGTCAATGCCCGTGGCATCTCGGGCAGGTAGTAGCGAATAGGTAAAGGGAGGAATAAAGATGAACATCATCGAGCGCACGCTGAACGACGTCACTGTTCTGGATCTTGAGGGCAACCTCGCGCTGGATGGAAATGCGCAGTTCAGAAGGCATGTCAATGACACCATTGATGCCGGAGCCCGCAAGCTGATCGTCAACATGGCGAGCGTCCAATACATGGACAGCAGCGGGCTGGGTGAACTCATCTCCTGCTATACAACCTTGCGACGGGTGAATGGGCATCTCAAGCTGCTCCACCTCAGCTCTCGTCTGCAACATCTGCTGGTCATCACGAAGCTCTGCACTCTGCTTGAGACTTTCGATTCCGAGCCGGAGGCGATTTCCAGCCTCACCCCTGAGCTGACAGAAGGGAGCCATCTATGTCGCGACCAGCAGGAGGCCGCCCCGCAACTTTAGTTGAAGGGCAAACTAATGGCACGGTTCTCAACGCTCACGAGCAGCCATGGACAAGGCCATGGTGGCAGCCTTCGGAGGGAAATGGCCCGGCCTTATTCTACATTGTGATGATTCACGCTCTGGCACTGGTCGGGCTGGTCTTGTTCCCCTTACCAGGCTGGCGCGTCCTGGCCGTAGCCGTGGCGGTTGTTTCGCTCGGCGGGGTCGGGACTACAGTCTGTTATCACCGCTGCCTGGCTCACCGCTCGTTACGATTGAACCGAGTGGTTGAGGGCGTCCTGATCTTCTTCAATATCTTCAACGCCTCGGGAGCGCCACTGTCGTGGGTGGCACAACACCGGCATCACCATGCGAAAGCCGATACCGCGGAAGATGTCTCGAGTCCACGCCACGGTGGGTTCTGGTGGGCGCACATCAGATGGATCTATCAGTGGTCGGGATCAGAGGTTCGCCGCTGGTGTCCTGATTTAGACCGGCCCCGGTATCGGATCTGGAGGCCGCTCCAGATTCCCATCATCGCACTTTCCATCTGCTCGGGGCTGATCCTGGGCTGGGAGGGGTTCTTCTGGATTGGCGCCATCCGGCTGGTCTATGTGCTGCACATGCAAATGTTCGTCAACAGCCTGCTGCACCTGACGCCGGGGCTGCCTGAGGGAGCAGATTCAAGCCGGAACCTCTGGTGGCTTGGGCCACTGCAATTCGGGGCGTGGGGAGAGAACTGGCACCGGAATCATCACGGGGATGCGAATGCAGCCCGCTTCGGACGCCGGTGGTGGCAGACCGATATTGGCTGGTATGTGATCTGTGGACTCAAATCACTAAGACTGGCGAGCGATGTCAGACTGCCGAAAGAATTCCGCAAGCTGAGATCGAGATAAAGGGTGGCGGACGCGTTCCGTACCGGAGCGCCCGTGCTTTGTCTGCAAGCCTCGCCATAATTCTTTTCCAGATCGTCCAATATTGGACTGAAACCCATCCCGGGTCAGCCTATCCTTCCAAATCAACTTATCCTTCGCCGTAATTTCATCCAAGTGGACGCGGTGGTGTCTTTACTAACAATTACGAAATGAGGTTATCAGATGTTGAGGACAGGAAAAGTCTCACGGTTCATTCTCGCTTTCATGCTGATCCTGACGCAGTTCCCAGTCGCGTCGAATGCCACGTTCCGGCCGGTGGGTGATGTATTCAGGCCTGATACGATCACGGGCACGCTGGTCGGGCTGGTCGTTGACAACAATCGCGCGCCAATGACCGGAGTACGCCTCATCGTCATCAATCAGGACACCGGCAACCAGCGCGCGACGCTGACCAATAAGGAAGGCCGCTATCAGATTACCTTCCTGCCGCTCGGCATCTACTCGATTGAAGCGTCGAAGGAAGATTATGTCGTAACCCAACCGACCAGGGGCCCGATCAAAACCGCGCTCAACAAAGTCATCAACACGGCGCCGGAAATCATGATGGGGCCGGCGGCAACAGCGGCGGCACCTGCATCGGCGGGCACCGGGGTGACCACGACGCCACCCGCCAGCGACCGGGACGAAATCGGGCAGCTGACTAATATTGGCGATGCGACGCGGCGCGCCAATGCCGATGAACGGCAGGTCGCAACACTGCTGCTGGCGGGCGTGCGAAGCTTTGATGATTTCGCGCTGCTCGCTCCCGGAGTCGCGCCGCCGCCGCAGGTCAAAGGCGTGGCGGGGCCGGGCATCGGCGCCGGCATCGGCACGGCCGGACAGTTTTCAGTCAACGGCCAGCGCGCCCGCTCGAATAACTTCACGGTTGACGGTTCGGACAACAACGACGAAGACGTGGGCGTCAGGCGCCAGGGATTTGTCACATTAGTCCCGCAGAGCATCGAAAGCATCAAGGAGTTCCAGATCGTCACGCAGCTCTGGGACGCCGAACTCGGACGCAACATCGGCTCGCAGGTCAATGCGGTCTCGAAGTCCGGGACCAGCCTGGTACACGGCACTCTCTACGGCTTCTTCAACCACGACGCGCTCAACGCGCGAAACTTCTTCGACTACACTTCGGACAAAGCACAGAGCTACCCGCTGACGGTCCGGGCCGGGCTCGCTGACGGCTCGGCTCAGATCGTGCCGGTACTGCTCGACGGCGTGCCAGTAGTACAGCCCAACCCTTCCGGGGGTGAAGACCAGTATCGGCGACACCAGAGTGGGGTGGCTATCGGCGTGCCGATCTCGAAGAAGTACTTCGGCCCGCTCGGCTCCGGCGACCCCGCGAGGACTTTCTTCTTCGGCTCGCTTGAGCGGCAGGATATCCGGGCGCGGCAGGAGACGCACTTCTCAGTGCCGACCGTCGCGCAACGCGGATTCCTGGGCTTTGGCGCGACCGGCTTTACACCCAAAGATCGCAATGGTGTCCAGCGAAGGCTCTACTCAAGTGACGTGGCCGGTGACGATGTCTTCTCGCTCTTCCCGTTCCCGAACAACCCCATTGGGCCCTACGGCGAGAACACCTTCACCCAGGTGCTGTCGGCTGATGGAGAAGGGACGATCTTCTCACTCAAGTTCGATCACAACTTCACGCTCTTCGGCCCGAACAGGAGGCACACGCTGACGGGCCGGTACAACTTCACCAACGACCGGCATCAGGTGCCGGAGGTGGGCGGCGCGCTCTTCTCGGGTATCGAGCCGCGCGTCAGGACGCAGAACTTGTCGCTCTTCCTCAACAGCCAGCTCACGGCCTGGCTCGCCAACCAGGTGCGTGGCAGTTTCGGGCGCACACGGTTGCGCTTCAACCCGGCCCCACGCGACCCATTTCTACGGCCCTCGAGATCCTTCCCCAATGATCCGCTGATTCTGAACGCGCCGATCATAGAGAACTTCAGCTTCCCCGGCTTCAGGAAGGCGGACCTCCGGACTTCAAAGTCGGGTGTAACCGCTGACATTGCCCTCGGTCCCGTCGGCCAGGTGGTCGTCACGCCATTCAGCCCCGTCGGGCTTGACGTCTACCTCTTCCCGCAGGGCCGAACCAACAACACGTATCAGGTGGCCGATACTCTCGACCTCTTCCGCGGCAACCACACGTTCAAATTCGGGGCCGACCTGCGACGCACTCAGCTCAACAGTTTCCTTAATCGCAACTTCCGCCCGCAGGTGGTCTTCGGCGGCCAGCCCGACCTCACGCGTTTCCCGAGGCAGGAGCCAGTGCCGCTGCTGAACCTGAGTGATTCGGGACCAATCCCCGGCTTCTTCACCGGCTCGGATCTGGCGGCCTTGGGCATCCCGACCAGCATCTTCCAAGCGCTCTCAATCGGGACGCCGGATTCGACCATCGGCCTGCGCTTCTGGCAATCCAACTTTTTCTTCAATGATAACTGGCGCGTGCGGCGGGGACTCACGCTCGACTACGGCCTGCGCTACGAGTACAACACCGTGCCGCGGGAGGCGAACAATCGCATTGAGCGAACGTTCCGGCTCGACAGCCTGCCGGCAGCAGACCCTTCGGTGAGAATTGACTCGATCCTCGCAATATTTGGTAAATTCGAATTCGTAACTTATGACACGACGAAGCTCATCAGCGCATTTGACCAGACGCTCGGTGCGCTGAAGAATTTCCTCGGCGGGCGACGGGCAATCTATGACCCTGATCGGAACAATTTCGGGCCGCACCTGGGCTTTGCCTGGGACCCCTTCGCCGGGAGCAGCACCCAGGCGGGTAAGACTGTGGTGCGCGGGGGCGCCGGCATCTATTATGACGTGACGCTCGGGAGTGTCGTCAGCCAGTCGCGCAACGTCTTCCCGACTTTCGTGCCCGTAAATTTCGACGCGGGTACCTTCGCTTTAGCACAGGACCTCTTCTTCATACCCGCCCCAGGGGTCGGCTTCACCCGAATCTTCAATCCGACCTTTGCGCCGGTGTTTATTTTCGGGAAAGATGGGGATCTTTCGCGGCTCATCCGACCGGGCACGTTGAATGTGATCGGCGCCCCGCCGGAGGCTTTGCGACCGCTGTTCGGCTTCCTCCTCCACCCCACCACGGAAGCTAACCAACTCCCCTCCGGCAACGGGCTGGCTTTCACCCTGCCTGACCGGCGGCTGCGCTCGCCCTACGCCCTGCACTTCAATCTGCAGGTCGAACGCGAGTTATCCAGGGATTATCTGGTCAACCTCGCTTACGTCGGCTCGCGCGGGGTCAAGCTGACGCGCTTCCGCACGCCCAACGGGGGGCCCAATTCGATCATTACTCTCGAAAACCCGTTCGGGCTGACGGTCAACGGCGAGACGCTCCCGCCGGTCATTCCCGTAACTCCGCTGTCCCTCGGCAACCCGCAGGGGACGCGCCCGAACCCGGCGCTTGGCGCCTACACGGTCTTCGACTCGTCGGCCTCCTCGACCTATCACTCCCTGCAGGCGAGCCTGACCAGGCGCTTTTCCCGCGGGTTTCAGTTCACCGCCGCCTACACCTGGTCGCATGCGATTGACGATGTCTCGGACATCTTCGACCTCGCAGGCGCTTACGCCCTCCCGCAGGACGACAGTAACCTGAGGGCTGAGCGCGGCGATGCCAATTTCGACGTGCGCCATCGCTTCGTCTCGAGCCTGCTCTCGAACGTGCCCTTCCTGGGCCGCTTCAACGGCGCGCACGGCGCCGGGGGCCTGCTGCTGGGCGGCTGGCAGATGGCCGCGATCTCGACCTGGCAGACGGGCCAGCCTTTCACGGTCAACTCCAGCTTCGATCTCAACTTTGACGGCAATCTCACGGACCGGCTGCCGACGATCAACGGGCTGGCGGTCACTGACAGCCGGCAGCAGAAGCTCGCCTTGACAAAGCCGATCTCGGATTTCCTGTTCGACCCGGCCGGGCGGATTGGAATGGTGGGGCGCAATACCTTCCGTGCGAACGGAATCGCGAAAACCGACTTCACGCTGATCAAAAATTTCCGCGTGAAGGAGGGCCAGTCGCTCATCTTCAGGGTCGAGGCCTTCAATGTTTTCAACCGGACGCATTTCGGCGTGCCCGTGCGTATACTCGAAGCGCCGAGCTTCGGTAAATCAACCGACACCGTACTCGCGCCGCGACAGATTCAGCTCGCGCTGAAGTACGTGTTCTGAAATCGTCACCGCCGACCCGAGGGGGCAGGAACCGGGGCGTCAGCACTATACGAGGGGGCGGGCTGTGTAACCGTCCCGGCACCTCCAGCCATCAAATCCAGGCATAAACCCACAGCCTTTCTTTTCGAGATTGTCCAATATTGGACAGCAATTTATCCCGGGCTGGCCGATCATCAATGCGGAACTTAAGAATTTCCCGGACGACTCAGTACTCAGGAGCTTGGTCGCCACGTACCTGAACCCTGATTAAGCAGCAGGCGAGCAGGCGGCACTAATCCCTGGAAACGAAAAAGGAAAAGATGAAAAGCAGATCAATGATCAGGATACTGGCAGTTTTCTGCCTGGCGCTGGCGGTGAGTACAGTAGCGCAGGGGCAGTCCAAAAGAAATCTCAAGGATGGGACAAAACAATCAGAAAAGGCAGCGAGCGTTTTTCGCGAGATTATGAACACGCCCGACAAGGGGATTCCCACTCAGCTGCTGGACGGTGCTGAATGTGTGGCGGTCTTCCCTTCGGTCCTCAAAGCCGGGTTCATCGTAGGTGGACGTGGCGGACGTGGCGTGGCGAGTTGCCGCACGGCGCGTGGCTGGAGCGCACCGGCCTTTTTCAATCTGGGTGGCGGCAGCTTCGGCTTACAGATCGGCGCGCAGTCAACGGACTTCGTGATGTTGTTTATGAACAAAGAAGGCCTCAACAGTCTGCTGTCAGACCAGTTCACGCTGGGCGCCGACGCTTCAGTGGCCGCCGGGCCGGTTGGTCGGCAGGCGGGGGCTTCGACTGATCTCAAACTCAATGCGCAGATTCTCTCTTACTCGCGCAGCAAGGGGCTGTTTGCCGGACTCGAACTCAAGGGCGTGGTCATCAAGCCGGACAAAGATGATATGCAGGATGTGTACGGCGAAGGCGTCACGGCCAAAGAAGTTCTGAAGGAGAACAAGGTCACTGCGCCTGCCGCAGTGCGAGCTTTCCCGATGACGCTGGGGCGCTATTCTTCGCGCACAGCTGTCGAGTAAGCAAATTGAGACAAAGGAGTTATCAATGACTATTCAAAATGCCATACGGGAACTAAAGGCAAATTCTGCCGGACCGTTTCCCCGCTCTAAATTTCTCATGATGTTCATCGGGGTAGTGGTTGGGCCACTCGTGTTGCTCGCGATTGTCGGTCGCAACCCGGATACTCCCGGCTTGCACGGCATGCCCTGGGACTTCATTGCGATCACATCAATGATGCTCGCGGTTACTGTTATTGGCTTCGTGATGTTCAGGCACGATGCCCAGGCCGGAAAAGTTCTTTCCATCAGCCCGAAGCACCGCTGAGAAAACCAGTCTGTTGGGACTACGGCAACATCGGGGAGATGCCAATGACAGCCACAATCAAAACAGGGGATATTCTGATCAAGGGTAGCTCACATTTACCGCAACCCGCGCAGTTCGTAAGCGAGCCTTATGCCCACGGCTGGGAACTGGTCAAAAACCTTGACGGCAAGGGATTGGATCAGATTATCGGCAAAGCAGGCTGGAACTTTTTCTACATCGCCAGTGAGCTGAAAACGAGTGTCTTCGGTTCTGACGAAGACAAGACCACACGTCAGGCAATCAGGAAGATTATCGCGAAGATGACGTCAAAGAATCTGAACTGCCTGGAAATCACCGGGATCACCAGGAAACAGTTCCTGGGACTTCCCTGGGTGAGCGTTTCTGCCCACTCGCGGCACATCCAGGAAAGTATAGTCCTGTTCGGGGGCCGGGATATTACGTGAGGGACCGAAGCCACACTGGCTGTCTGAACTGAAGGATGAAACCAGATCGTCTCCATTGAAGGGAACCGAATGATTAGTGCGAATACCATAGTTGTTTCAATTCTCTGGGCCGGGCTTTCAGCACCTTTGCTTTCTTCGCCCGATCTTTCCTGGTACCGGGAGTTCCACTTTGGAACAAGCCTGCCCATAGTAGCGAAACAGATACATATGAAACCGTCTGAAGCAAAGACGATCCACGAACGCCCGGCAGTGATTCAGGAACTGGAGTGGCAGACGCAAATCTATTCCGATCCTTCGCCCCGGGCAGATTCGGTTAAGGGCATCCTGTTCAGCTTCTACAACGGAGAGCTTTTCCGCATCGTGGTCACTTATGATTCGGGCCGGACCGAGGGGATGACGGACGAAGATTTCATCGGTGCCGTCTCGGCGAAGTACGGGCCCGACACCAGACCTGCCGCCGACATCACGCTGTCCGCGACGCACCTCTATAACGACGGTGAAAAGATCACTTCAATCCGGAGCGAAAAGGTGATCGCCCGTTGGGAAGATGCACAGTACTCATTCAATCTCATCCGGTCATCCTCCCTGTATGATTATGGCCTAGTGATGTATTCGAAGCGACTGGATGCCCTAGCTCAGGCCGCGATCACTGAAGCCATCCGGCTGGATGAGCAGGAAGCTCCCCAAAGAGAAATCGCGCGTCAACAGAAGAAGGATGAGGAGAACCGCGTCCGGCAGGAGAAGGCCAGGCGAACCAACAAAGTGCCTTTTCGTCCTTAGCAGGCCGCAGGCAACTTCATTATTTATGCTCTTCACCACCGGGTTTAGTACCCCGAACGAATGAGCCATCCATACAGCGACAGGCAATAAACCGAACCCCGGCTTTGGTTGAAGAACATATACCGGGCAGTTTACCAGTAAATGAAAAGGAGCAGGTGAAAGAACTATGACTGACAACATCAGACCTCTGCATGATCGCGTGATCGTGCGCCGGATCGCAGAGGACGAACAGATGCGTGGCGGGATCATCATCCCGGACACCGCCCGAGAGAAGCCGCAGGAGGGTGTGGTCGTAGCGGTCGGCGAAGGCAAATACCGCACAGACGGCGTCAGACAATCGCCCGATGTCCGTGCCGGTGACCGCGTGCTGTTTGGCAAATACAGCGGCGCAGAGGTCAAGCTCAATGGCGAAGAGCTGTTGATTATGCGCGAGGATGAGATCTTCGGCATCGTCGAGCGCGCTGGCGCCGCGGCCGGTTCCGGCGGCAAAAAAGGCGGCAGATAGCTCCCGAACGGTCTCGGCGGCTTTTACATCACAACGATATTGAATGAGGAGAGAAGAGATGGCTAAGCAGGTAGTTTATGGGACTGAATCACGCGCCGCGATCTTACGCGGCGTCAATCAACTCGCCGACACCGTCAGGATCACGCTCGGCCCGCGGGGCCGCAACGTCGTC
>Ga0070741_10008936_pt1 | contig 19798 bp, 20 predicted proteins | sample Coa_R1_4_FD_66440 | JGI IMG/M metagenome (GOLD analysis project Ga0070741, IMG submission 66440) | Surface soil microbial communities from Centralia Pennsylvania, which are recovering from an underground coalmine fire - Coalmine... | ecosystem: Environmental > Terrestrial > Soil > Unclassified ...
CCGATGTTCTGGAACGTGCGGGCGATGCCCCGCCGGGAGCGCTCCGCCGGGGCCAGGCCGTCGATCCGCCGGCCGCTGAGGCGCAGCCGCCCGGCCGACGGGCGGACGAACCCGCTGACGACGTTGAAGAACGTGGTCTTGCCCGCGCCGTTGGGCCCGATGAGCCCGACGAACTCCCCCTCCCGCACCGACAGGCTGACGCCGTCGAGGGCCCGGACGGCGCCGAAGGACACGCTGACCCCGGCCACGTCGAGGACCCGGTCCCGCCCGACGGGCAGGCGGTGGACGGTCCGCGTCACACGGCGCTCCCGGTCCTGGACCCGTCCCGGCGGGCCTGGCGGGCGGTGGGGCCGACGACCTCGCGGGTGTCGGCCAGGTCGAGCTCGATGTCGTCGAAGCGGTCGCGCAGCTCCTCCACCGCCGCCCGGATGGCACGGAGGTCGTCGTTGGCCACCAGGCCGGTGCCCAGCGCCACCAGGGCGATCCCGAAGGCCCCGCCGCTGGCCAGGTAGGCGACCTGGACGGGTACGTCGCGGGTCGACTGCACGCTCACCCAACCGGCGATGACGGCGGCGAGGCCGGCCAGGACCAGGAGCCAGCCGAGCAGGCTACGGCGCAGGTTCACGGTGCTTCTCCTTACGACGGGACAGGGCGGTTTCGAGCATGTGGGCCATGCCGTTGATGCCGTCGGGCGTGACGGTGACGACGAGCAGGATCGACAGCGGCCCGATCAGGTCGACGAAGCGGCCGAGGCTCCGGAACAGCACGGGGAAGGCGGCGAAGCCGGCCGCCGCCTGGAGCGGGCCGACCAGCGGCCCCGGCCCGCCGAAGAGGACGGCGGCGAGGTACAGCACCGACCGGGACACCGGGAAGGCGCCCGGCCCGACCCGGCCGATGGAGACGACGGTGAAGGCTCCGGCCAGGCCGGCGCAGGCGGCGGCGAAGAGGAAGGCGAAGAGCTTGTGGGCCGCCACCCCGATCCCGTTGGCGGCCGCCACTTCCTCGTCCCGGGCCACCATCCGCAGCGACCGGCCGAGGGGGCCGGCCCCCAGCCGGGTGGTGAGCGCCACCACCCCCACGCCGGCCAGGCCGATGGGGATGATCAGCTGGCGGCTCTGGGTGATGTCGGCGCCGAACAGGCGGTGATCGGCGATGGGGAGCCCCGACGCCTGGGGAGCCAGCCAGGGCCGGAGGAACAGCCAGCGGGTGGCGGCGAAGGCGAAGGCCAGCGTGACGATGGCCAGGGCGAAGCCCCGGATGCGCAACGCCGGCAGGCCGATGGCCAGGCTGGCCACCACCGACCCCAGGACGCCGAGGAGGATGGCCCCCGGCAGCGGAACGGAGAAGTCGGCGTTGGCCCGGGCGGTGACCAGCGCTCCCACGCCCATGAGCGCCACCTGGGCCAGGGAGATCTGGCCCGTCCAGTGGACGAGCAGGTGCAGGCCGGCCACGGTGATCATGGCGATGACCACCTGGACGAGCACGGTGTCGGTGAACTCCGAAAAGGCCCGGGCGCAGATGAACGGCGCCACCAGCCCGACGGCCAGCAGCGCCCTCGTCACGGCCGGCTTCGACAGCGGCGTGTGGGGCGCCTCGGCCGGGGCGTACGGCGCGACGGCGGTCATGCCGTGGCCCGCTGGGTCGGCTGGGGCCGGAACAGGAAGGCCACGATCAGCACCACGAGCACGGCCTCCGGAGCCCCGGGCTGGGTCGTCTGCCGGGTCAGGGCCGCTTCGGCGATGCCGAGGCCGAGGCCGGCCAGCAGCGTTCCCGGGAGGTTGGTGAGGCCGGCCAGGAGCGAAGCGGCGAAGCCCCGGATGGCCAGCAGCGTCATGAAGAACACGTCGAACCCGACGATGGGAGCGACGAGCACGGCGGCCAGACCCGACAGTGCGCCGGCCAGCGTCCAGGTGGCGAGGTCGAGCCGGGCGACGTCGATGCCCATCAGCGTGGCGGCGTAGGGATCGGTGGCGCTGGCCCGGAACAGCAGCGCCACGTTGGTGGTGCGGAAGGCGATGAAGAACACCAGGGCCAGCACGAGCCCGGCCAGCAGCACCAGCAGCCGGGGGCCGACGAAGCGCAGCCCGAGCACCGACACGTGGAGGTGGGTCAGGGGCGGCGGCACGTAGTGCTGGTCGACACCCCAGATCTCGTTGGCGGCGAAGGTGAGCGTCCCGGCCACGGCCAGCGTGCCGACCAGCATGGCCAACGGGTCGGTCCGCCGGCGGGCCAGGAGCAGGAACGTCCCGGCGCCGAGCAGGGCCGAGACGGCCACACCGGCCGCGGCGGCCACCAGGTAGGGCTTGTGCCGTTCGGCCGACAGGGCGTAGAAGACGAAGGCCCCGAACATCCCCGTCTCGCCCTGGGCGAAGTTCAGCACGCGGGACTTCTTGTAGATCAGCGTGATCCCGAGCGCTACGAGCCCGTAGATCGAGCCGATCACCAGGCCATTGGCCAGGATCGTCTTCATGCGCCCTCCCCCCTGGCGGGGACTGTAGGCCGTCGGTTCCGGCGACTCTGTCGCTGGCACGACACAACGGGCGTTTCACCGGCGACACAGGGACGGGAGGGCTACGGTCGGGTGATCGACGGGTTACCGGACCTCGACGCCTTCGTGGCGGCCTTCGGCGAATGGGTGGAGGCGTGCTGGTTCGCCGAGCACGACCGGGCCCCGGGGCGCCTGGAGGCCCTGCTGGCCTTCCCGCCCGACGTGGTGCTGGTCGGCGCCCTGTGGGTGCTGCGCCGCCTGCTGGAGCTGTCGGATCCCCGGGGTCTGGCCCCGGCGCTCGGCGACCGCGACGACGTCGCCGCCGCCCTCGCCGCCCACCTTCTGATCACCGGCCCCGACCCGTCCCGGGAGGAGCTGATCCGGGCGGTGGTGGCGGCGGCCGGCGGCGGCCCGGAGCTGCGCCGGGAGGTGCTGGCGGCCTACGGCGCCGAGGCGGTGGAGGCCGCCGCCCTGGAGTGCTCGTCGGTCCTGGCCCAGGCGCTGGCCAACCGCTGGGGCGTGGTGCCGACGAACATCCTGGAGGACTTCTAGACGTAGTGGCGCAGCAGGTCGCGCAGGGCCCGGGCGCCGTTGGTGACGATCTCGTCGTCGTCGCCCTCGTCGCCCTTCTCCAGCTCCTCGACGATGGCCGCCGACTCGCTCTGGACCCGCTTCCACACATGCCCCTCGACCCCGAACGGCGGGCGGCACTGGCCCACGGCCGCCGCCGCCTCGATGAAGTCGACGACCTCGGCCTCGTCGTAGGTGCCGTGGGTCAGCCCGTCGGCGGCCACGAACAGATCGCCCATGGCGGTGGCCGCCTCCTCGCCGCCGTCCTCGCCGGCCTCCACCTCGAGCAGCGCCGCCTCGCCCTCCTCGCCGGCGGCGTTGGCGTCGATCTCGTCGAGGAGGGCGTCGACCTGGGCCTCGGCGCTGGCCGGGACGACCAGGACCACGCCCTCCTCCCAGCGGTAGGGGATCTCCAGCTCGACCAGGTCGTCGGTGGCGATGACCCGGTCCTCCGGCGGCCATTCGATGAGGTCGTAGGCCACCTGCTCGTTGTCGTTCTCGGCCGGCGGCAGGATCTGGGGCGGATCGACGAGGGCGAGGCCGCACTCGATGCACAGCACCTGGGTGGTGGCGAACTCCAGGTTGACGTCGGGGGCGAACAGCGCACCGCAGCGGGGACAGAACTGATTCACGGCTCCTCCTCGGTCTCGGCGCCGCCCACGGCGATGAGCGGGCCGCCGTCGAATCCCTCGGGGTACGCGGCGAGGTAACCGTAACCCCATCCGGCCGCGCCGCGGGGCAGGTCGAGCGCCTCCACCAGCCAGGCGTGGCGCTCCGATGCCCCGCCCAGCCCCTCGTCGGGCGACAGCGCCCGCCGGGCCAGGGCGGCATCGCCCCGCCCGAGCCGCTCGACGAGGCGGTCGGCATCGGCGGCCGGCAGCGTGCCGCCGGCGGCCTCGGCCAGCTCCAGCGCCAGCGGCGTGGCCACCACGCCGAGGTCGACCTCGATTCCCACGCGGAACAGCCGGTACTGGAGGATCTCGTCCTCGAAGACGGCCACCTCGAGGGCCTCGCAGCCGGCGGCGGCCGACAGGGCGGCGGCGGTCAGGCCCTCGCCGAACCGGGCCGTCTCTTCGTCAGCGGCGGCGAACACGACCATCATCCCGGCGTCGGGCTCGGTCACCAGCGCCGGCCCGGAACCGAGGGCGGCGACCACGGCGGCGACGTCGGCGCCGAGGACGGTCACGTTGGCATAGGAGGCGGCCACCACCTCCAGTGTTTAATCTGCGGCCGGTGGCCATCACGAAGGAACGGGCGGTACGGCCGTCGATGGCGGGGCTGTTCGCCCTCGTCTTCGCCGTCGGCGGGTGGCGGGCGGGCCTCAGCCGGCTGTCGGACAACTCGTTCTTCTGGCACCTGCGGACGGGCCGGTGGATCCTCGACCACGGCATCCCCCACGCCGACATCTACTCCTTCAGCGCCCCCGGCCACCGGTGGGTGGCCCAGTCGTGGCTGGCGGAGCTGCTCTACGGGCTCCTCGACAAGGCCCTCGGCCCCTTCGGCGTCCGGCTGCTGACGGCCTTCACCGGCGGGGCGGTGGCGGCCGTCACGTACTTCCTCGTCCACCGCCTGAGCCGGGACCGCCTCGCCGCCGTCGGCCTGACCCTGGCGGCCATCGGCGCCTCGTTCACGCTGTGGGCGGCCCGGCCGCTGTTCCTCGGGATCCTGGCCTTCCTGGCGCTGCTGTGGATCGTCGAAGTCCCCGAGTCGTGGCTGGGGCGCCGGGCGATCTGGACCATCCCCGTCCTCCTGTGGCTGTGGGCCAACACCCACGGCACGTTCTCACTGGGGTTCGTCTACCTCGGCCTGCACCTCCTCGGGCGCTGGCTCGACGGGGCCCCGTTCTGGACCGGCCGGGAGCGGGTCCTGACCGGGGCGTCGGTGATCGCCGTGGTGGTGGCGGCGCTCAATCCCTACGGCCCGGGCCTGCTGCTGTTCCCGGTGCAGCTGGTCAGCCGGGGCGACATCCTCAAGCGGGTCACGGAGTGGCGTTCGCCCGACTTCCGCACGATCCAGGGCCTGATGTTCGCCGGCTGGCTGGCCGTGTTCGTGGCCTGCTTCGCCCTCGGCCGGCGCCGCCCGACCCGGCGGGACGTGGTGGTCACCGTCCCGTTCCTCCTGCTGGCCTTCTGGGCCCAGCGCAACATCGCCCTCTCCCCGCTGGTGGGGGTGGCGGCGGCGGCCCGCTGCGTCGGGCGCGACGAGTACCGGCCGCCGGCGGACTCCCCGCTCAACCGGCTGGTGGCCGTCGCGCTGGTCGGCCTCGGCCTCGTCTGGACGGCCCAGGCGGCGGGCCAGCCCGACTTCGACACCTCGACCTATCCGGTCACCGCCCTGCACTGGGTGGCCGACCACGGCCTCCTCGGCCAGCGGCTGATGACCACCGACGCCTGGGCCGGCTACGTGATCCTGCGGTGGTGGCCGCAGCAGAAGGTGTTCGTCGACGACCGCTACGACATGTATCCGAAGCCCCTGCTCGAGGACTTCATCCGCTTCGACGACGCCGACCGGCGCTGGCGCGAGATCCTCGACCGGTGGCGCATCGACGTCGTGGTGTGGAGAGCCGACAGCACCATCGTCCGGCTCATGGAGGCCGGTCCGGGCTGGAACGAGGTGTACCGGGACAAGAAGGCCGTCGTGCTCACCCGGGCCAAGCCGGCGCCCGCCCCCGCCCCGGCGTCAGCGGCGGAGCCGCCGGCGACCCCGAAGCAGTCGGCTGCCCCGGCCGGCCTCGACGCCGCCGTCGACGGGTTCGTGGGCGGTGCCCCGGTCCCGTTCAGCGTCGTCGCCCGTCCCCTGCCGGACGGGCCGGTGACGGCCCGCGCCGCCGACCGGCGGGTCCTCTCCGCCAGCCTCTACAAGCTGTTCGTGGCCCGGGAGCTGCTGGGCCGGATCTCGGCCGGCAGGCTGGACAGGGCCGCTCCCGCCGTACCGGCCGCCGACGGGCGGAGCCGCACGGTCGGAGACTGCATCCGGGACATGATCGTGGTGTCCGACAACCCTTGCGGCGCCTGGGGACTGGGCCAGGTGGGAGGGGGCGGGCTCGACGCCGCCCTGGCCCGGGACGGCTTTCCCGGCACCTCGCTGGCCAGCCCCCAGCAGACCACCGCCGCCGACGTGGCCCGCTTCTTCGAACAGGCCCGGGCCGGCACCCTGCTCGGCCCCGGCGGGGAGGCGGCCACGGCCGAGCTCTACGGTTGGCTGCGGGCCCAGCAGGTCAACGACCGGCTGCCCCGGGGCCTGCCCCCGGGCACGCCCCTGGCCCACAAGACCGGCGACCGGCTGCACTGGGCCCACGACGCCGGCGTCCTCACCGCCCCCGGCGGCGAAGTCCTGCTGGTGGTGCTGAGCGGGCCGTGGCCCGCCCCCTGCTGCGACGCCGATCACCCGGGACCGGCGGAGGCGACCGCCTTCGGCGCCATCGCCGAGCTGGCCCGGCGGGTGTGGGCCGCCGTCAGTTGACGGCGGAGTTGATCGACGAGAACTGGGACGAGACGCCGGCGCCGAAGGCCTTGACGGCCACCATGGCGATGATGGCGATGAGGCCCAGCAGGAGGCCGTACTCGACCATGCCGGCCCCCCGCTCGGATCTGGTGGCCAGCCGGTCATCCAACCAGGCGAAGAGAATCATGAGGCTCATCGGGCGCTCCTTCCTTGGACCTGAAAGCCGAAGGCCGGCGCCGGGATTTCCCGGCGCCGGCCCTTTCAATCGGTCAGGAATCCGATTCGTTGAGGGTGCGGTACTACTGCAGCGAGCTGTTGACCGAGGAGAACTTCGTCGAGACGCTGGTCCCGAGGGCCTTCACCGCGACGATGGCGATGACGGCGATGAGGGCGAGCAGCAGGCCGTACTCCACCATGCTGGCACCAGTCTCGTCGTTGGCGTTGAACTTGGCCTCGAGCCAGGTCTTCAGAACGAAAAGGTCCATGTCATTTCTCCTCTGTCGGCGCCCGAGGCGCTTCTCTTGGCTGGGCTTCCGGCGCCCTTGGAAGCGCCTCGATGTTTTAGGTATCGGCCCGGAGGAGAGCTGGCTGGATAGGTCGATCGACTCAATCACGGGGGGTCAGTTCAGCCGGATGATCCCCATGCGTACCGCCGTGAGCACCGCCTGGGTGCGGTCGCGGGCGTCGAGCTTCTCGTAGATCGAGGCCAGGTGGTTCTTCACGGTCTTGGCGCTGATGAACAGCCGCTGGCCGGTCTCGACGGTGGACAGGCCGTCGGCGAACATCTGGAGCACCTCGATCTCCCGCTGGCTGAGCGAGGTGGCGGGCGCCTCGGCCAGCAGCGTCCGGGCCAGGTCAGCCGAGAGGTCGGCGCCGGCGTGGACGGCGAAGAGCGTCTCGGCCACCTGGTCACTGCTGCAGTCCTTCAGCAGGTAGGCCACCGCCCCGGCCCGCAGCGCCTGGGCGATCGTCTCCTCCTCGCCGTGCATGGTCAGCATGACGACCCGGGCCTCGGGGGTCGACTGCCGCAGCCGCCGGGTCGCCTCGATGCCGTCGAGGACGGGCATCGACACGTCCATCAGCACCAGGTCGGGCTGCAGCTCGACCGCCAGGCGGACGGCCTCTTCGCCGTTGCCGGCCTCGCCGACCACGTCGAAGCCGGCGTCCTCCACCGCCCGCCGCAGCCCCTGGCGCAGCAGCGTGTGGTCGTCGACGAGCAGCAGGCGGGGATGCACCGTCATGCGGCGACCTCCTGGCCGGTGTCCACTTCGATCTGGATCCAGGTGCCGCTCCCCGGGGCGGAGTCGACCATGAGCCGGGCGCCGATGGCGTTGGCCCGCTCCCGCATGGCCGTCATGCCCGACGTGTCGGCGGCGGCGGTGACGAGCCCGGCGGGGTCGAATCCGGCCCCGTTGTCGGAGATCACGAGGCAGCCGTGCCGCCCGTCGCACAGCCACGTGACGTCGAGCGCCGTGGCCTTGGAGTGGCGTTCCACGTTGTCGAGCGCCTCCTGGCTGATCCGCCACAGCTCCTGCTCCACCGCCACCGCCAGCCGGGGCCCGGACCGGTCGACGGGGAAGTGGGCCGTGATCCCGGTGCGTTCGCCGAAGCGGGGCAGCTCGGCGGCCAGCAGGTCGGCCAGCCCGGCGGCCGGCGTCACCCGGGACCGGAGCTGGCGCAGCGTCTCCCGGACGTCGCCGAGCAGGCCGCCGACCTGGCGGCGCAGCTCGACGAGCTGGGGGCCGGGATCGGGGTGGCGGGCCAGCCGGTCGAGTTCCAGGTTCACGTAGGCCAGGCCCTGGGCGAAGCGGTCGTGGAGGTCGCGGGCCAGCCGGTCGCGCTCGCCGTCGGCGCCGAGGCGGCGGAGCCGGTCGAACCACCGGCCGTTGTCGATGGCCAGGGCCAGGGGCTCGGCCAGCCCGGTGAGGACGTCGGCGTCGCGGCGGTCGAAGGCGGGGCCGTCGGCCCGTTCCAGGGCCACCAGGGCCACCAGGTGGTCGCGGGCCACCAGCGGGGCGTAGAGGCCGTGGGCGGCCCCGGGCCACAGCCCCCGGCCTCCGTCCGAGCCGTCGAACTCGGCGGCCAGCACCCCGTCGCCCGGCGAACCGGGCGACCCGTCGCGCAGGGCCAGCCGCAGCAGCGGGGCGGGGAGCTGGCTGGTCGACATCGGCGGCGGGGCGGCCCAGCCGGTGGCACCCTCCGTCCGCCAGGTGCCGGTGGCGGCGTCGAGGACCAGGATCGCGGCGCCGGTGAAGTCGAAGAGCTGCCCGAGATGGCCCATGGCCGTGCTGACGGTCTCGCCGAGGTCGAGCGACGACGGCAGCGTCCGGGCCACCTGCGTGAGGTGGGAGAGCAGGGCGTTGGCCTCGGTCAGGCTCGACACCCGGTCGGCGAAGGAGGCCTGCTCGGCGACGGCGTCCACGAAGATGCGCCGGGCGTAGCCGGCCAGGGCGCCGGTGGCGGCGTAGACCAGCACCACCTGGGAGGCCGTCTCGGTCGGCACCCGGGCCGACGACAGCACCGCCCCGGCGGCCATCAGCGGCAGGCTGGCGGCGACGGCGGCCAGGAAGCCGCCCCGGTACCCCTGGGTGAAGCCGGCCAGCAGGACCGGCACCAGCAGCACGAAGACGTAGGGACTGCCGAAACCGCCGCTCAGGGCCACGGCGGTGGCCGCCACCACCAGCTCGACGGCGATGGGCGCCTCGGCCACGACCCGGGTGTCGGGCCGGGGGAGGGGGCGCACGATCCGGAAGCCGGTGTAGAGGCAGAGCAGCGCGGTGGCCGTCATGACCGCCGCCGAGTGGCGCAGGTCGACCAGCGACAGGACGGCGCCCGTCGTCACCGTGGCCCACCGCAGGGCCAGGATCAGCGCCGGGAACCGGCCGCCGACCGGAGCCTCGGTGGCGCCCAGCACGGCCATCGGCCTAGAGGTTGTGGGCGATGCTGATCGCCGCCGGGCCGAGGATGACCACGAACAGGGCCGGCAGGATGAAGATGGTCAACGGCAGCAGGATCTTGACCGGCAGCCGGGCGGCCCGCTCCCGGGCCCAGGCCCGGCGCTTGAGGCGCATCTCCGAGGCCTGTGTCCGCAGCACCCGGCCGATGGGCATGCCGAGGGCGTCGGCCTGGACCAGGATCAGCACGAAGTTCGACAGCTCCGGGACCTCGGTGCGGCGCTTGAGGTTCTGCAGCGCTTCCCGCCGGGGCAGGCCCAGCTCCATCTCCTGGAGCATCCGCCCGAACTCGGCGGCCAGCGGGCCGTCGAAGTGCCGGGTGACGACCTCGATGGCTCCCTCGAAGGCCACGCCGGCCTCGACGGAGATGGCCAGCAGGTCGAGGACGTCGGGCAGGTCCCGCCGGATCGACGCCCGGCGCTCGTCCTGCTTGCGGCGCAGCCAGGCGACGGGGGCGAAGACGCCCATGGCCACGGTGATGACGACCATGCGGAGCATCCCGAAGCCGTGGTACCCGCCGGCCTGGGCGGCCAGCAGCCCGAAGAGCACGCCGGCGCCGGCGCCGACGCCCTGGAAGACGACGAACTCCTCCGGCCCGACCTTGGCCGACACGCCGGCGATCAGCAGCTTGTGGCGGAGCTGGTCGGCCCGGCGGCGGGGCACCAGCCCCGCGATCATCTCGCCCAAGGAGCTGGCCAGCGGCCGCAGGAGCCGGGTGACGAGCGGCTCCCTCAGCCGGGTGGCGAACTCGTCGAGGACGACGGGCTCGCTCTCGAGCTCGGCCAGGACCGCCTCGGCGTCGACGGCCGGCTCCCGCAGGCCGTTGGCCACCAGCACCGCCCCGACGGCGGCGAAGGCGACCCCGAAGGTGAGCAGCATCGGGTTCATCAGACGTCGATCCTCACCATGCGCATGATCATCGTCATCCCGACGGCCACCGACACCCCGGCGCCGGCCAGCACGAACACGCCCGGGGCCCGGAGCATCGGGTCGAGGTAGCCGGGGCTCATCGTCTTCACGGCGAAGAACAGGCCGACGGGCAGGCCGCCCAGCACCCAGGCCGACATGCGGCCCTCGGCGGTGAGCACCTTGACTTCCCGGCGGATCTCCTCCCGGCCCCGCATGAACTCGGCCAGCGTGAACAGCAGGTCGGCCAGCTTGCCGCCCACCGTCTGCTGGATGCGGATGGCCTGCACCACCATCTTCATGTCCTCGACGTCGAGCCGGGCGGCCAGGCGCTCGAGGGCGTCGACCAGCGGATCGCCGAGGGCCGTCTCGGCCACCACCCGCTCGAACTCCTCCGACAGCGGTGCTTCGCTCTCCTCGACCATCGACTGCACCGACCGCAGGGCGGTGTGGCCCGCCTGGAGCGACGAGGCGATCAGGGCCAGGGCGTCGGGGAGCTGGGCTTCGAAGGCCTTGCGGCGCCGGCTGACCTTGAGCTTGACGAAGTTCCAGGCCAGGAAGGGCCCGGCCAGCGCCGAGATCACGCCGAGCAGCAGCTGTCCGGTGGCGAAGAACACGAGGACGCCGAGGCCGGCGCCCCCGCCCCCGGCGGCCAGGACGAACTCGCCGGGCCGCAACGGCAGCCGGGCCCGCTCCAGCTCGCCGGCCACCCGGGCCATCAGGTTGAAGTGCTCGAGGCCTTCGGTGGCCAGCGAGACGGTCCGCTCCAGCAGGGCGGCCCGCGACTCGGTCACGGCCTCGATGGGGATGTCGCGTTCGCCGAAGGGCAGCTGGAGGATGGCGGCGAGGTCGTCGTCGCGCTCCTTGGCCCGCTGCAGCACCGACAGCACGGCCAGGGCCAGGCCGGCGCCGACGGCCAGGGCGGCGATGAGCGCCGTCACCGGACGGGACCGCCGCTGCGAGCGATCAACTCGGCCACCGACGGAATCGCCCGGGTCTTGGCACGCACCTCCCGGGGTCGGGCGGGGGCCTGGAACACGCTGGCCGGGAGCTCGACGCCGGAGTGCATCAGGGCGTCGAGGCACTTGGGCCGGAGCCCGGCGGCCTCGATCTCGCCGCTCTGGTGGCCGTCGACCGTCCGGGGGACGAAGCGGAACAGCTGCTGGAGCAGGATGATGTCGCCCTCGAGGCCCTGGACCTCCTCGACCGACACGATGCGGCGGACGCCGTCCGACGCCCGTTCGAGCTGGACGATGATGTTGATGGCCGAGGCGATCTGCTCCCGGATGGCCCGGACCGGCAGGTCGAAACCGGCCATGAGGACCATGGTCTCGAGGCGGGCCAGGGCGTCGCGGGCCGTGTTGGCGTGGACGGTGGTGATCGAACCGGCGTGGCCGGTGTTCATGGCCTGGAGCATGTCGAGGGCCTCGCCGCCCCGGACCTCGCCGACGACGATGCGGTCGGGCCGCATCCGCAGGGCGTTGCGGACGAGGTCGCGGATGCGGACCTCGCCCTTTCCTTCGCTGTTGGCCGGGCGTGACTCCAGCCGGACCACGTGGGGCTGCTGGAGCTGGAGCTCGGCGGCGTCCTCGATGGTGACGATCCGCTCCCGCTCGGGGATGAACGACGACAGCACGTTGAGCGTGGTCGTCTTGCCGGTGCCCGTCCCGCCGGAGACGAGGACGTTGAGCTTGCCCCGGACGCAGGCCTCGAGGAACAGGGCCAGGTCCATGGTGATCGACCCGAAGCTGATGAGGTCGGCCACGGTGTAGGGGTCCTCGGCGAACTTCCGGATGGTCAGCGTCGGCCCGTTGAGCGACAGCGGCGGGATGATGGCGTTGACCCGGGAGCCGTCGGGGAGGCGGGCGTCGACCATGGGGCTCGACTCGTCGACGCGCCGGCCGACGGCGCTGACGATCTTGTCGATCACCTGGCGGTACTGGACGTCGTCGGTGAACGACAGGTCGGTCGGCTCGATGACGCCCTTGCGCTCGACCCAGATCTGGTCGAAGGCGTTGCACATGATCTCGGTGACCGTCGGGTCGGCCAGCGGGCCGTCGAGGGGGCCGTAGCCCAGGATGTCGGAGAGGACCTCGGCCACGAACTTCGACCGCTCGACGGGCGAGATGCGGACGTCCTCCCGCTGCAGCGCCCGGTCGAGCGCCGCCTTGACCTCCTTCTCCAGCTCCGCCCCGATGCGCTTGGCGCCGGTCAGGCGGGGGCCGAGGTCGGCCAGGACCAGCTCCCGGACCCGCTTCTTCGTTCCCTCCCACCCGGCGGCGTTGGCCCGCCGGGCCCGCACGGCCTGGGCCGGCGGGGGGAGCGGGGGAGCGGCCTGGTCGGCGGCCGGCCGCTCGGCCGGTCGGGGGTGCGCCGCGCCGGCCGGCTTCGGCTTGGCGGCGCGGGCGGGCGGTTCGGGCCGGGGGTTCGGGGGTGTCGCCCGGGATGGCGTGTCGGCGGGGGCGGGCGGCTGGGGCTGGGACTGCGACTCGACCGCGCCGAGGCGTTCCGACAGCTTCACGAGGCGTTCCCGGCGAGGTGGAGGCCGCGGCCGAACAGCTTGAAGCGGCCGGGAGCCTTGACCGGCGCCTCGACGCCCTCGTTGGCCCGGGCCCGGTCGGCGTCGGGGAGGTACTCGAGGAGGCAGGCGGCCAGCTTGCGGGACACCTCGGCCGTGGGGTCGGAGGCCAGCACCGGCATGCCCATGTTGATGGAGCGGGAGACCTCCCGGGCGTAGGGCAGGATGGCCTTGAAGCCCTGGGGGAACAGCCGGGTGATCTGGCCGATGTCGAGGCCGACGTCGCGCTCGGCCTTGTTGAGGATCAGGGAGATGTTGTCGGACGGGATCCGCAGCTTGTCCAGCGTCTGGAGGAACACGCCGAGGTTGCGGACGCTGGGCAGGTCGACGGTGGCCAGCGAGAACAGGTGCTCGCTGACGTCGAAGGCGGCCAGGACCACCTCGGTGAGGGCGGCGGGGGTGTCGACCACCAGGTAGTCGCAGTGGCTGCGGAGCACGTCGAGGATGCGGGTCACGTCGGCCGGCCCGATGCGGTCGGCCTCGGCCGGGTCCTTGGGGGCGGCCAGGACCGAGAAGCCGCCCTCGTGCTGGACGAGGAACTCGTCGAGGTGCTCGCCGAAGTCGAAGTCGTCGTCGTCGCGGTGCAGGGCGTCGTAGATCGTGTAGTTGGGCCGCAGCCGCAGCGCCGTCGAGACCTCGCCGAACTGGAGGTCGAGGTCGACGAGCACGACCCGCTGCTTGGTGTGGCGGGCCAGGTACAGCGCCATGTTGGTGGCCATGAACGTCTTGCCGCAGCCGCCGGTGGCCGAGCTGACGGTGAAGACCTTGGCCTGGGTCGGCACCTGGGGGGCGACGGGCAGCGGGATCACGCCGGCCGGAGTCTTCGGGGTGGCGCCGGCCATCCGGCGGCCGCCGATGTCGAGCGACCGCTCCAGGGCGATGACGAGCTCGTCGTGGTCGAAGGGAAGCCGGAGGATGTCGTCGGCGCCGGCCTGGACGATCTCCCGCAGGCTGGCGTCGGGCCGGTCGGAGAAGGCCAGCAGGATCGAGGTGGCCGGGCTCTCCTCGTGGAGGGCGGCCAGGCGCCGCAGCCCCGACCGGCTGGCCAGCGACGGCCCGGCGAACAGGACGGCGAAGGGGCCCTCCTGGTGGAGGACGTCGCCGACGGCCCCGACCCGGTTGCAGGCGACGACCTCGACCGAGGGATCGATCCCGGCCACCGCCTCCCGGATCGTGTCGGCCAGCTCGGCGGAGCGCTCGAGGACGAGGATCTTCGACTTCACCGTTCCCCCTAGAAGGCGTTCTTGTACGTGTGGCCGGCGGTCGGCTGCGGCGCCTGGCCCTTGGGCACGAGCGTCAGCCACAGCGACTGGAACTTGGCGAAGAAGATGGCCTGCTCGGCCTGGTCGGCGTCGAGGGCCAGCAGGTAGGTGGCGTTGCCCGACTCGCCGCCCGGGGCCGGGCCGGTGACGGCCAGGACCTGGACGCCCGGCAGGATGAGCTTGGAGGCCGGCGGGGTCGGGCTGGCGCCGGCGCCCTTCTCGTCGATCACGCCGTAGACGTTGACGATGTCGCCGGGCTTGGCGTAGCCGGCCAGGCCGGCGACGAAGGGCACCTGCACGGCCACGGCCTGCTTGCCGTCGGGGATGGTGAAGCTCGTCGGGCCGGCCGGGGTGGTGGCGGGGTTGACGACGACGGTGCCGGCCTGGACGGTGGTGGTCGTGGTCGACACCGCAACCGGGTCGGACTTCCCGCCCGAGCCCTTGAGCGAGACCAGCACCACCCCGGCGCCGATCACGAAGATGGCCAGGCCGAGGATCAGCATCTGGGTGGACCGGCGCATCGCCATTGATCTCCGTCGGGGACAGGCGGGCGGGGCCGCAGGCTTCTTCCATTTCTTGCCACCCGAGCGCGTCGAGCGGCTTTGACTTCTTTTGTCGGCTGGGGTACCCGCCCGGCTAATAGCCCACCGGGGTCATTTGGGGGGCCGGGTCGGACTAGTGCGGGGGACGAGCGGGTCGATACCTCGCAGCCGCGAAGCGGGCGGAGGCCGCGTCGCTGACGCGCCGGCGACCTCCGCCCGGTTCCGGGGCGGCCCGCGGTGCGGGTACCGGTGCCGGGGCCGGATGGTGACCGTCCGACCGGAGCGTTCCCACCCCGGGAGCGCCACCGGGACCGGCGCCCGGAGATCGATCACGACCTCGACGGGGACGGGCTCCGGCTCCGCCGGTGGCGGCGGTTCGGCCGCGACCGGGGGACCGGGATCGGGAGCGGCGGGCACGACCGGTACCGGCACGACCCGCACGATCGGGGCGGGAACCGGCTCCGGCTCCGGCTCCACCTCGGGCGGGCGGGGCAGGGCGGCGCCGAACGCCCCGGCCAGGCGGGCCGCGATCACCGACTTCGGGTGGCCGGCGATGACCGGCACCCCGGAGTTGATCGAGCGCGGCACGTCCCGGGAGTACGGGACGACGGCGGCGAAGCCCCGGCCGAACTCGGCGGCCAGGGCGGCGGGATCGAACCCCGTGTCCGGCTCGGCCTTGTTGAGGACGACGGAGACGTTCCTGTCGGCCATACCGAGCCGGCGCAGCACGGCCAGGTACCGGCCGAGGTTGACGAGGCTCGGGCGGTCGGGCGTGGCCACGACGAAGACGTGGTCGGTGACGTCGAGGGCGGCGGCCAGGACGTCGCCGAGCCCTTCGTGGGTGTCGATGACGACCCAGGCGCCCCGACTCCGCAGCACGTCGAGGAGGCGGGTCACGTCGCCCGGCGTGACGGCGTCGGCCTCGGCCGGCAGCCGGGGGGCGGGCAGCACCCGGAACCCGTCCGGATGGGCCAGGAGGTAGTCGTCGAGGATCTCGTCGAGGTCGTGGCCCTCGGCCTCGGCGGCCAGGGCGTCGACGATCGTCAGCTCCCGGCGCAGCCGCAGGGCGGTCGACACCTCGCCGAACTGCAGGTCGAGGTCGACCAGCACCACCGGCTGGCCGGTGGTCCGGGCCAGGAACTCGGCGGCGTTGGTGGCCAGGAACGTCTTGCCGCACCCGCCCGAGGCCGACGAGATCATCACGGTCCGGCCCCGGGGGGCCGCCCCCGGCCCGTCGGCCCGGATTCCGAGGCGGCGCCGCGTGATCCGGGCCGCCCGGGCCAGCGCCCGGGTCAGTTCGGCGTCGTCGGCGTGGAGGGGGACGAGGTCGCAGGCGCCGACCCCGACGATCTCGGCCAGGTCGGCCCGGGGCCGTTCGTGGAGGGCCAGCACCACCGACACCCAGGGGTGGCGGGCGTGGAGCGAGGCCAGCCGGCGCAGGCCGGCCCGGTGCATGAGCGACGGGCCGGCCACGACCACGTCCCACGGGCCGCTGGCGAGCCGGGCCTCGGCCCGGGTGACGTCGGGGCAGGCCTTGACCACGGCCACCGGCTCGGTGGCGTGGTGGCGGATGCGGGCGGCCAGTTCGCCGCTGCGGTCGACGACGAGGATCCGGGCGGCCGGGCCGCCCTCGCCGGCTGGCACCTCAGCTGACCAGCCGCAGGGCGTTGCAGTCGATCGAGAAGTTGGTGATGTCCCCGCCGCCGAGGCTCAGTCCGAGGGCGGCCAGGACCGGGTCGAGGAGGCCGTTGTCGACGGCCGACAGGACCGGGTTGACCAGGGCCAGCACGGAGCTCAGCACGCCGCCGAGACCCAGCCCCAGGCCGAGGACGTTGAGGCTGAGATTGAGCGGCTGGCTCTCGATCAGGTTGCCCAGCCCCAGCGACGAGGAGCCCACGGTCTGGGTGTTCGTCCAGCTGAACGGTCCGTGGAACGTGAGGTCGCTCGACGAGCCGGCCAGGCTGACGTCGGCCCGGGCGGTGACGCTGGCCACCAGCGGGACACTCAGGATCGTGGCGTCGGACAGGGTGGGGTTGACGGCGTTGATGTCGCTCAGCGTGCCGACCCGGGCCCGGACGGCCTGGGCGTCGGTGTGGACCTTGACGGTGGAGCTGTCGACCGGGGTGCCGCAGGTGATCTGGCGGACGGAGGCGGTGGCCGACGCCGCCTCGACGTAGACCGGGAGGTCGATCAGGCCGCCGAGGACCGTGCCGAGCGGCCGGAGGTGCACGTAGAGCCGGACCTGGGCGGTGTGGACGGCGGTGACCCAGTTGCCGCTGCCGTCGGTGCGGGCCGGGCCGATGGCGATCTGCGGGGGCTGGATGACCTTGAGCTGCACCGAGTTGCCGGCGGCGTTGAGGAGGGCGCCGAGCCCGCCCAGGCTGGAGGTCGACAGCGTCAGGTTGATGGCGCTGGCGCCGTTGTTCGACGTCTCTGCGGCCATCTCGATGAACTGCAGCAGGTCGATGCCGGCGTCGCTGGCCGCGCTCTTGTCGGTGGCCGTCACGGTGATGAAGTCGCCCAGCTTGACGGTCAGCGCCGCGCTGGTGTTGTTGGCGATCGTGCGGACGTCGCTGGCGGCGGCGTCGTGCTTGGCGTCGAGGATGTCGGCCACCTTGGTCAGCAGCGTCTTGAGCGAGGTGCCGGGCTTGGTGGTGTCGAGCAGGTCGGCGATGCTCGAGGCGCTGAGGGCCGTCTGGAGGTCGCCCAGCGTGATCGTGCCGTTGGCGATGCCGGCGTAGCTGACCAGCGTGAGGTTGGCCCCGATGAAGCCGCCGAGCATCTGGGTGAACAGCGACGAGGTCGAGGTGTCGACCCGGGCCAGGAACGAGCCGAGGGCGATGCCGGTGATGGCCTCCTGGCTCACGACGGCGCTGCGGCTGGTGGTTTTTCCGCCCCGGGAGAAGGCGAAGTTCACCGTGCCCTGGGCCGTCACCCGGACGGCGTTGGGCACCGAACTGGAGGCCACCGTCTGGACGGCGCCGTTGAGGATCGTGGTGGCGATACTGGTGAAGGTGGATCCGCTGACGGTGCCGAGGTCCACCGTGAGCTTCGACAGGGCCACCTTGTTGTTGGCCGCGCTGTGGGTGACGGCGAGGACGGTGTCACCGGCGGCCCCCGACAGCTGCGCCGCCGTCTTGCCGCTCAGGGTCCGGCCGGCGTCCATGGCGATCACGTCCGCCGAGGCCTGGAGCGTGCGGTTGTTGCTGGTCACCTGGCCGACGTCGACGGCCAGGGCGGCCGCGCCGATCATGACCACGATGGCCACCGACAGCAGGACGAGGACGGCGCCGCGCTCGCCGTCCCGCTGGGGGGTGGCCGGCCGGTACCGGAGCCAGGAGCCCATCAGCTCACCTGCGTGATCGAGGTCGACGAGATCGTGTCGGGGAGCAGGAGGCCGAGGCCGGGGAACTTGGGCATCAGCGGGTAGTTCTTGTAGTCGTAGCTGGCCACGACCTTGACGCAGCTGTTGGCGCCGGGGCAGCCGTTGGCGGCGTCGGTGTACCAGGTGGCGGTGCAGGTCAGCCCGCCGCTGCCGCAGTGCTTGTTGTAGCCGTCCATGACGTGGGCCATGGCGCTCGTGGCGGTGGTCGTGGCCGACGAGCCGGCCACGGCGGCGGCCCGGGCGCCCTCGGCGGCGGCCTGGGTCAGGCCCTGCTTGAACGACAGCACGTAGCCGTAGGAGATGATCCCGAACAAGAGGACCAGCAGCACCGAGCTGGCGATGGCGAACTCGACGAGGGCAGTTCCCCGCTGGTCGCGGCGACGGCCCGAAGTGGTGGAGATCTGCCCGGGGACGCTCAACCTTCCTCCTCCGTCTTCCCTCTGCGGTCTCGGCCGTCCGACCATCCGTCTGGATAGCCCGGCCGGGCCATTTCCCCGGCGCCGGCGGACTAGTCCGGGGTTCGAACCGGCCTGAAGCTGCGATCCCTTGTGCGGCAAGGGTTTCCGCCTACTCTCTTCGGCGTGCTTCGTGTCGGTCTGAGTGGTGGGATCGGTTCCGGGAAGTCCACGGTGGCCCGGGCGCTGGCCCGGCGCGGGGCGGTGGTGATCGACGCCGACGCCATCGCCCGGGAGGTGGTCGAGCCGGGGCGGCCGGGGCTCGAGGCCGTGGTCGGGCGCTTCGGTGGCGGGGTGCTCGACGCCGACGGGCGCCTCGACCGGCCGAAGCTGGCGGCCCTGGTGTTCGACGACGCCGCCGCCCGGGCCGACCTCAACGGGATCGTGCACCCGCTGGTGGCGGCCGAGACGGCCCGGCGGCTGGCGGCGGCGCCGGCCGACGCCGTGGTCGTCATGGACGTGCCGCTGCTGGTGGAGGCGGCCCGGTCGGGCTACGACGTGGTGGTGATCGTCGAGGCGCCCGAGGCGGTGCGGCTGGAGCGGCTGGTGGGGCGCGGGATGGCCGAGGACGATGCCCGGCGGCGCATGGCCGCCCAGGCCAGCGACGCCGAGCGGCGCAAAGTGGCCGACGTCGTCCTCGACAACTCCGGCTCCGAGGAGGCGCTGGAGGCCCAGGTCGAGTCGCTGTGGGCCCAGCTCACGGCGTCGTTACGGGCCTGACCAGCCCAAACGTAACTGTCAGACCCGGTCGTTACGATGACCGCATGCCACCGTTCGAACTGGTGTCCGACTTCGCCCCGGCGGGGGATCAGCCGGCGGCCATCGAGTCCCTGACGCAGGGGCTCGGCGCCGGCGAGCGGTTCCAGACGCTGCTCGGCATCACCGGGTCGGGCAAGTCGTTCACCATCGCCGGAGTGATCGCCCGGGCCCAGCGCCCGACGCTGGTGCTGGCCCCCAACAAGAGCCTGGCCGCCCAGCTGACCAGCGAGTTCCGGGAGTTCTTCCCGAAGAACCGGGTGGAGTACTTCGTCTCCTACTACGACTACTACCAGCCCGAGGCCTACATCCCCACCACCGACACCTACATCGAGAAAGACAGCTCGATCAACGACGAGATCGACCGGCTGCGGCACTCGGCCACCAGCGGGCTGCTGTCCCGGCGCGACGTCATCATCGTGGCCTCGGTGTCGGCCATCTACGGCCTCGGCGCCCCC
>Ga0070741_10008937_pt1 | contig 19794 bp, 42 predicted proteins | sample Coa_R1_4_FD_66440 | JGI IMG/M metagenome (GOLD analysis project Ga0070741, IMG submission 66440) | Surface soil microbial communities from Centralia Pennsylvania, which are recovering from an underground coalmine fire - Coalmine... | ecosystem: Environmental > Terrestrial > Soil > Unclassified ...
CCCCCATTCTTCGCTTCCCAGCGATGAGGCGGGGGCCGGATCTGCTTGTAAGGGCACTCTAGCCCCCTGCGCCCCCTCAGTTCACACCTTCGAGCGGTTTGGCGTGTCGACCGCACCATGATCGTTAGGCGACCCACCGATTCGACCGCCGATGATCTTGGTTCGAGCCGCCGGCCCCATCCGCCGAAGCACGAGCCACGCCCACACCTCCACCACGGCCCACACAAGCCCGTACGCCGCCGCAATCGACGCCGCGAGCAGGATCGCCGGGTGCGGCCAATGCAGACGGCTGTAGAGGTCTCCCAGTGGCACAGAGATGCATCCCACGAGGAACGGGAGCGCCAGCCGGCGCCACGCGACGCGCCTCACAGCTCGTCATCCTCTCCACAGTCCAGCAACCAGATCACCAGCCACGTGATCAAGCCGCCGGCGACGCCGACAAAGAGCGACTGCACGACCCACAGCGGCACGCACCCCATCAGGCGCCCCCGCGCGGCCCAGGAACGCCGGCGACGACCGCCCACAACTGGCAGGTAGGGCAGTAGTGCGTTTGGCCGTTGTGGGGCTCGTTGGCGGCCTGGAGCGGCCCGTCACACTTGCGACACCGCGGGGAGACGTCGATGCCGGCCGGCGCCAGCTGGCTGACGACGAAGCGCGCCGAGCGCCGAGCGCTGCGGGCATGACGAGCGCTGACCGCGGCGCACAGCACCGCGAACGCCATCAGCGCGACGAGAATGACCTGGCTCAAATGAGCGGCCCTCCTTTCATGTGGAGACTCAAACAGCCGGGTGTCGGCGGAATCTCTTGACCTTCCCTATACGGTGTCGCGATGGCGTGGCCGCATTGGTGGCAGTGAATCGCGATTTTCGTTTCAGGGCCGACAATAAGCCGGATGTGATTCCCGCACGTGTAATGCAGAATCCTGGTGCGCGGGAGGTATTCCACGGTGAGGGAATCCAATTCGATCGGCCCGCATGCGAGGCAGAACGCGCGTGCTTCGCCGGCGCCCAGCCGGGGGAGGTCCATCACAGTTCACCGCGCTCGTGCGCCTGGGCGATCCACGTTGCTGCCAGGGGGTCGACGCCGTAGCTGGTGGCGTTGACCCTGCGTCGCAAGTCCAGCACGTAGTGCATCAGGATTCCGGCGATTATGGCGTTCACGAGCACGCCGAGTAGCAGGCCGAGCACAATTCCGGTACTACCGTCCAGGAACATCACGAAGCGCTTTCTGTCACTTGCGGTGCGTTAAAGCTAGCGCGTAGGGCTAGTGCCGAGAGTGCTTCGGTGACTACCCCGCTAGTGATTTCGGGCCAAATGAGCCTGGCCCGCTTGACATAAGCTTCGAGGTCTGCATCCGGCATTTCCCGGTAAATGATCTCGATGCGGTCCAGCATCGCGTCGTTGAACGCGCTGGGGGCCGGCGGCGCGGCGGTGATCTGGTTGCGCTTGGCGACCTGGTCGACGAAGTCCAGCAGGAACGCCACGTGAGCCACGTCGGTGAAGTCGAGCACCGCATCGTCGATGCTGGAGACCACGGCGCCACGGTGCCAGCGCCCGTCGCGGCGCGCGGCGTCGAACTTCTCGCCATAGGCGCCGATGCGGTCCAGGGCGATCCTGGAGCCTTCGGCCAGGCCGCCGTCCAGCAGCGGCATCAGCTCCATCCACGCGCCGGCGGCCTGGAGCACTACGTTCAGGTCGACGCCGAAGAGCTGGACGAGGTCGCCGTCCGCGGTCGCCCGATGGAAGATCAAATCACTCGACGAGTGGATACGCGCATATTGGCCGAAATTCGCCACGCGCGCTAAACAGGCCCCGAAAACTGTTTTCGGGGCCGGTGCGGCATCAGGGCTGGGCACGTCTTCGGCCAGCCCTGAATCGGTGGAGGAAGTCATACGGCTATTGTATGACTACGGGTCCTGCTTTACTTCCTTTTTGCTAGACCCCGTTCCATGATTTTTCCGATCGGCCCCGGCAAAATCGATTCCCCCGCGGCGGCTTTCTTCGCGAGCTTCACCATCGCCGGCGGGAAGTGCATGTGCTGGTCTTCCTCGGCGCCGGCGGGCCGGTAGACCAGGTGCACGGAGCCGTCCGGCGGCTCGTAGATGGCGTAGGTGCCCTGGGAGCTGGGCGCCACGCGGTCGGGGCTCTCTTCGCTCATGCGTGGTTCCAATCCAGGTGTAGCCGGGCGCCGTGGAGCGCTTCGGGCTGGCTTTCGTAGGTCGAGGTGAACTGCTGGCACAGCCGGCACCGCCAGCCCCACATCCAATTGGCAGGATTGCGCCGCACCAGTGCCGGCGCGCGTCCCCAGGCGTACGGTCCCCTCAACGCCGTTCCCGCGTCAGTCCGTTGGTGCGGTGGTACTGGCGCTTGTTGCGCATGCGCAGCCGAATCCAGTCGGCCCCGTCGCGCTCGAAGAACTGATGCGAGATCGCCAGCCCGCGGCGCCGGGCGTAGATGCGCGAGAGACGCACCAGCAGCGCTGCGTCTTCGCTGTCGCGCTCACACGGCAGCTCGCACACGCTCTTATCGCGGTAGGTGTGGTCCAGCCACGCGGCCAGCTCGGGAGGGACGGCGACCGGCGGTGCGCCGGGGCCGCGCCACGCCTGCTTTTCCTCGCGGAAGACGACGGTCACACCGTCCATGGAGCGCCCTCCTTCCAAAACTGAATCAATTGCATTGTGAGTCATGCTCAATACTAAATGACGCTACGATACCCGGCCGGTAACTGGTCCATCTCAATGTGCGAGTTGCGGAAATACTGACGGTGCCGCTCGCTACAGAACAGGTAGTTCACGTGCTTGGCGCGCGGATCGTCACACGGCACGCTGGGCAGGTGCTCGTGGAAGACGCTCTTATACAGCTCGTAACCGGCCTTGTCGTGCCCGTGCATGTGACACCAGACACACTTGATCCACGCACCGGTGTTGCCCGAGAGCACCTTCTTCAGCATCACCATCAGGCGACCCCGACCAGTTCGCCGCCGACGAACCGGCGCCCGTCCATCCGGTACCCGTGCCCTTGCATCAGGTGACCGAGCCGGCCCATGGTCGACGGCGGGAAGATCACATCGCCGCACTGCGCGCACCGCTTGACCCACATCGGGCCGCCGCCGAGCTGGGCCGGCCGCTCGATCAGGTCGTAGGTGACCGGCAACGACCGCGCGCGGCACAGCAGCGCCGGCGCAATATCGAAGCTCATAGGGGGCTCGCTTCCTGAAACCACATGGTCACCGTCGGCGCCGTGCCCGTCCCGGTGTTCCAAAAGAAATAGATCGTCTGGCCCTGCTGGAGCTTCATCGTCTGGTTGGGATCCCAGCTGTTGGTGTCGCCCAGCTCCACGTTGTCGTACTGGAAGGTGCCGATATACACCGTGAAGCTGGAGCCGGGCGGCCCGTTGATGACGATGTGGTAGCACTCGAAGACCGGCGCGGAGATGTCCAGCGTCGGCGGATCGAAGACCACCGTGTAGTTGCCGGTGTTCAGCCCGGTCTTATCCAGCGTGCCGGTCGCCGTGGCCGGCCCCAGTCCGGCCGGCACTACAGCAACTTGTACGCGTCGATATCCGGCACTTCCTGACCCTCACAGTTCGCCGTCACATCGCCGGTGGCGGCCAGGCCGGTCCCGGAGATGACCAGAGTGTCGCCGTTGCGCAGCGTGCACCCGCCCTTGGCGAACGTGGCGAACGGCGTCGCCGCGGTGATGGTGCGCAGCAGGTTCGCCGGCTGGATCGAGTTGCGATACACCGACACCACGTCGTTGGTCGCCAGTCCCGACACGCGGATCTCCCGCACACCGACCGCGTAGCCGCGCTGCGGGCCGAACGGCGCGGTGGCCTGTTGGGTACCCGGAAGCGTCAGGTTCGTCGCCGCGACCGCCGCCGTACGCGAATCGCGCCAGGTCCCGACGCCGCGCGCCTGCTCCTGGTACCAATCGCGAACAAATTTATCTAAGCCCCCTGCCAGCTCTTGCGGCGTCAGGGTCTCAATCTGCGCGCCCGGTTCGAACCGTGCCGTAGCCATCTCTCTCCCCTACTGGTTTTTCACTTCGCGCATCAGCAGCACCAGCCCGACGATCAGGAACACGGCGCCGAACAGGCCGGCGCCGATCCGAATCCACGTGGACGGCGCCGTGAACAGCGCAAACTCGTGATACAGGTCCGCGAAGATCTTGTCTGCGTCGGCGAACGCGCCGACGATCTGGTCCGGGAAGGAGAACAGCGACCCGAAGCCGCCGCCGCTTATCGCGGCTCCCGCACCGGAGAGAACATCGCCGCCGATCGAGGTGGCCACCGATCCCGCGGACGCTCCCCCGGTGACTCCCGGCATGCGCCGGTACCCCGTGGCCCCGAAGTCCTTGAGCGGCGTCACCTGTACGTCGGTGCCGGTGTGCGGCGCCTGGATGACGCCGCCGGCACCGTCGTACATGCCCACGTGCCCCGGATTGCTCGCCGTGCCGTCGGAGCCGGCGGTGAACACCAGGTCGCCGGCCTGAAGCTCGTTCGCGCTGACCGCCGTGCCGAAGCGCCACTGTTCTTCCGACGTGCGCGGGATCTTGATGCCGGTTTCGCCGTAGACCTCCTGGACCAGCCCTGAGCAGTCGAACGCTTTGGGACCGGTGGCGCCGTAGACGTACGGGTCGCCGAGTTTGGCTTTCGCGCGCGCGACCAGGTCCGCCCCGGAAACGGCCACGGCCTACTTCTTCCGGCCGCGGAAGTAACCGCCGTCGCCGCCCGGCTGCTCGTCATCGGGAAGGTCGTCGCCTTCCTCGCCGTCGCCGGCCGGCTGCGCGGGATCGTCGAAGATGCCGCCGAAGCTGGCGAGTACGTTGGACGCCTTGCGGCCCCGCACCCGTACTTCGTGCCCGTCCGGATGCTTCACCCAGATCTCGTCATCCTCGTCGGCGGAGTCGAGTTCGGCTTGCAGCTCGGCCATCGCTGCCGCGATCTCTTCCTTCGAGCGCTTCGGCATCAGTGCGCCTCCTTACCCGCGCTCGCCTTGCGCGCCGGGCGCGGTGCTGCTTTCTTCGCCGGCTCCGCGCGGTGCTGCTCCAGGTGCGTGATGCGATCCTCGGCCCAGCCGACGCGCGCGGTGGCGCCGCGGATCTCGCGCTGGCGGGAGGTGGTCTCCAGCAGGAAAAGGCCCATCAGCGTCAGCAGCGCGAGCGCGACCAGGCGCAGTTGCCCGTAGACGAACTCCGGCGTCAGTGCTTCGGTCACTGGGCGCCGCCGTCCGCCGCCGGCTGGTCGACGGGGGCCGCTTCCGGCGCGGCGACCGGCTGCGGGGCGACGGCGCCGGGGATGTAGTCGCGCCAGGTCCCCGGAATCTCGCCGTAGCTGCGGCTGGTGACCCATGCCTGGTCGGGGCCGTCCAGGAACACCTGAAGGTTCGCGCCGTTCTCCGACCACTTGCGCACGATCAGCGCCGGGTAGGTCTGGCCCTCCGACAGCGGGTTGCCCTGAATGCTGCGGCTCTGCCGGTCGAGCCTGATCCGCTCGGCGTCGTCGGTGGTCAGCGTGTAGAAGACGAAATCACCTTCGCGCATTTACTTGCCCTTCTTCGCTGGTGTCTGCGGAGTGCCGGCGACGGTGTGCCCGCCGCGCGGGCCGGCCTTGCGCACGATCGCGACCTTCATCTTCCGGCCGTCGGGAAGCGTGATGGTGCGCCAGCGCTTCGCGCCGCCGCGCGCGGCGATCTCTGCTTCAGGCATGGTCACCCCTATCCATGTCCGTATAGTACGTCATAGATAGAAAGGTATGTGAATCAATGGCAATTGGTGATTTGCTGCGTGGCGCCCAGTCTGCGCCGGCCCCCGACGACGACCCGGAGCACGCCGACCAGGCCCCCGACACGATCGACGACGCGCTGACGGAAGACCCCAAGCCGACACGCCGTCGCGCGCGGTCGACTTCCTCGCGCGTGTCGCAACCGGCCAATCGGGTGACAGCCGCCCAGCGCAAGGCCGTGCACGACGCCCTCGAAATGATGATCGTGCTGCCCGCGGGGATCGCCGAGCTGCGCGACCCGTACTGCGGCGCCGCCCTCTCCGCCCAGGCCGACGCGATCGTGGACCGCCTCACCCCGATCGTGTGCCGCAACGCCACGATGCTGGCGTGGTTCACCGAGTCGGCCGGCTATCTCGACTGGCTGGGGCTGGCCACCGCCATCTGGCCCGTGGTCACGACCGTCTGGGCGCACCACGTCACGCACTCCATCGGGCGGGAGGGGGACGAGCATGGCGACGGCGCCGCGGTCGACGACTTCAGCCAGTACGCGGCGCCGGCCTTCTCCGGCTGACGGCCCCCTCGAGGAAGGCGCGCCGCTCGAGACTCGAGCGACCGCCCCGGCGCCGGCGAGTCTCGAGACTCCGGCGATCGAGCGCAAGCCGTGGTCGGTGGTCGGCCCCGACTTCATCGCGATCTGGGGCCGCTCCGACCCCAAAGACCCGCAGCCCGAACACCTGGAAGTACTCGGGCCGAACGGGTCGGGCAAGACGTTCTGGCTGGCGCAGGTATTCATCGAGATGGTCCGCCGGCGCAACAGCTCGATCATCTTCGTCGCGACCAAGCAGGCGGATAAGACGATCGCCGCTTTGGGCTGGCCGGTGGTCGACACCTGGGCGGGGGTGCGCAAGCACGACCAGGTGATCTTCTGGCCGCGCACCAGCAAGACGGGCAAGGCGCGCAAGGCGTTCCAGGCCGCGAAAATCCAAGACCTGCTGGACCGGCTCTGGGAGCCGGACGCGAACACGATCGTCGCATTCGACGAATTCGCCTACATCGAGTCGCTCGATCAAGACCTCGCCGCAACGCTCCAGATGTATCTGCGGGAGGGCCGCTCGCACGGGATCACGGTGGTCGCCGGCAAGCAACGCGCCCAGGGAGTGCAGCGCGACATGCATTCCGAGACCCGCGTGACGGTGGGTTTCCGGATGAAAGACAAGCTGGACAACGAGCGCCTGGCGGAGCTTTTCGGAGATAAAAAAGCGTTCCTGCCTGTGGTGATGGGTCTCAATCGTGGGAAACACGAATTCCTCCTACGGCACGACATGACCGACACCTATGTCATTTCGTGGGTTGACAAGCCGATCAATCCGAAACAGCACGCGCGCGAGCAAAGTAGCTATCGCCGCTGATCCGTCCTATCCTGACCTAGACATACACATAGGAGTGATCGCCGGTGCACACGCACTTCTCCTTCATGAGCGCCGCTCAGGTGTTCCTCAGCGTGCTGGTCATCGGCACGCTCTGGCGCCTGGCGGCCTACCACCTGGTCGCCAGCGACAACGACAGCGTTAGCCACATCGGCAAGGCGATGGGCTTCCAGTACTAAGAGGGGAGCAGTACACATGCCCGCTGGTGCGGTAGCCGGTGCCAACACCGGCCAGAGCGCATCGCCAGCCGTCGGCGCCAACCCGTTCTGGGCGGCGTCGAACTGGTATTTCGAGCCCAACGACCAGGAAATCGCTGGTGGCTCGTTCCAGCTGACCACGTCCGCCAAGACGTTCAACATCGCGCTGAACAGCAACGGATTCCTTCAGGACTACCGCTGCGTCGTGCGCGCGAACGGCGGCGTCGGCGGCACGCCGACCGGAGACAACCCGCTCAACGTCTTCAAGCAGCTCACCTTTCAGGTGCCCAACGGCAGCGAGTTCTTCCAGACCGCCACCGGGTACGATCACCTGCTCTTCCAGGCGTACGGCCGGCCGTGGGAGGGCAACCCCCTGCTCTGGTACGACTACGCCCAGAGCATCAACCCGTCCTTCACGCTCAAGCTGGCACCGGAGCTGCGCTACACCGCCGGCGCCCTGGCGAACATGGACGACCGCCGCAGCTACCACGTCGCCGGCAACCTGGCCCTCTCCACCGACATCATGTCGTCTGTCTCCACCGCGCCCACCCTGACCTTCGCGTCGGGCATCGACACCTGGGCACAGCCGGATGACAAGGACCTGATGGAGCGCCCGAACCAGAAGGTGCCGCCGGGCGTCGCGCTTCAGACCTACCGGCGCAAGGTCACCGTGACTTTGAACGGCGCGAACAGCAACAACGTCATCGACGCGCGTTCGGTCACCGGCAACCTCCAGCGCCTGATCATGCTGGTCGTGCGCGACTCGAACAACGCCAGACAGGACTACCTGACCGACCCGATCACCTGGCGCCTGGACGATCGCACCCTGGGCAACTTCACCCAGGCGGACCTGTTCGGCAAGATGCAGGACTTCTACGGCACCACGGCCATGCCGCGCCCGACCGGCGTCTACGTCTTCCCGCGGTTCTTCAACCCCGGCGCGCTGGTCGGCCAGGGCTGGCTGGAGACCTCCGGCGCCTCGAAGGAGCAGTGGGTCACCACCACCCTGTCCAGCGCGACCAACGTTCCGGGCACCGTCGACATTCTCGTAGAGGACCTGGTCCCCCTGGGCCAGCTGCCCTACGAGCTGACCAACATCTAAGGCCGGCGCATGGGCATGTACGGAAACTCCAGCGGCGTGACCAACTGGCATCCCGGTGTGGTCTACCTGCTGGTCCTGGTCCTGGTCGAGATCGCCGTCATGGGCGTGCTTCGCTCCCTGACCAAGCACGGCGGCTAGTCCCGCCCCACCGCTCACCCGATCGTCTTCCAACCCTGATACAGAGAGGCAGCTCATGCGCAAGCCGTGGGTGTGGTTCCTGGCCGGCTGGGCGCTGGCCCTGGTCATCTCGCCGTCGCACGTGGTCGGCATGTTCAAGTCGAAGTCCTGACCAGCGGCCGGCCCCGGTGAACTTCGCCCTGGCGATCATCGCGCTCTGGATCGGCGCCGCGCTGCTGGCCATCGCGTTCCATCCCCTGCCGCTCGAAGGGCTCACCGGTGCCGGCTCGCCCGGCGACATCATCCGTTCGCTTCAGGTCAAGCTCACCCCCGCATCCTCGTAGGAAGGAAGGCAGAGCCGTGGCGCTCAGTGGCAACTCTGTCTTCCAGGCGTCCGCCGCGCGCACCGACCGCCAGGCGGCGCGCGATGTGCGCTCGCAGCGTGCGAAAAAGGCCGCGGCGAAGAAGCCGGCGCCGGCCGCGAAGAAGGCCGCGGCGAAGAAGAGCACCGCGGCCAAGAGCGCGGCGGCCGGCTCGGCGAAGAAGGCCGCCGGCAAGAGCGTGGCGAAGAAGGCAGCGAGCGCGACCCCGGTCGGGCGCGCGGCCAGCATCGGCTACGCCGCCGGCAGCAAGCTGCGCAAGGCCAGCAACCCGAAGGGGCTGCTCTCGCGCGGCAACCCGCGCCGGGCGCTGGTCGCCGAGTTCCTGATCTGTTTCATCGTGCTCGGCGGCGCCGCGATCGTCGCGCCCCAGGGCGAGAAGAGCGGCATTCCCCGCCTGATGAGCAAGGGGACGGGGCTGGCGCTGCTGTTCCTGTTCCTCTCCCTGCTCTCGGCCGGAGGGGAGAAGGCCGCGAAAGCCGCTACGGGGCTCGGCGCGCTGGTCACCGCGGGCTACCTGTTCACCAGCCCCGACGCCGCGAACATCCTGAAATGGATCACCAGTTTCTACGGCGCGAACGGCGGCGCTCTGGCCGCCGCCGGTGAAGCCGGCGACACCGGCGGGCCGATCGCCGCCGGCACCGGGGCCGTGGTCGACCAGGGCGTAGAAACGATCATCGGCGACATTCTGGCGTCGCAGGGCACCCTGGCGGGGGCCGGCGCCGGGGCCGCCCAGGCGGGAACGAACGCCGGTCTACCCCCCGCGAACCCCGGCGGCGGCAACAAGACGGGACTACAGCCGTGAAGAAGACCGACTGGGGCGATGTGATCGGCCTGGTTTTCGTCCTGGCCCTGATCGTCATCCTGGTGCGCCCCTCCAGCGTCGCACCGCAGTTTGTGACCGCGTTCGGCGACGGCCTGACCACCCTGGTCAGCTTCGCCGCCGCCGGATAGCTAAGGAGTCAACCCGTGCACAAGACAGGCGCCGTCGAGATCGTCGTCTTGATCGTCTACCTGGCCATGCTGTTCACCCTGGTGCGGCCCAACAGCCAGGGGCCGACGCTGGTCAAGAACCTCGGCGACTCTCTCAGCGGCCTGATCAAGGTCGCCACCGGCGGCGGCTCGTTCAACCCCTGACCCCAGTAGTTACCGGCCAGTAGGAAGGAGGGGAGATCATGGGCGCATTCAGCTCCATGCACGAGGTACGGCGCTACCCGAACCGCCGCATCGACACCCGACCGCACGGCATCCTGCCTATCACCACCACCACAGAGCCGAGCTGGCGGCCGGCCCCCACCGGTTTCTACCCGGACGCCTACGGCGACCACATGGGCCACGCGCGCAACGACTACCTGGTCATGTCCCCGGACCGGGAAGTCCCGATGGAGCCCGGCTCCAACTCGGAGTTGATCGACCAGCACGCCTATCTTCAGGTCGACGCCATCTGGACCCCCACCGAGCCCAGCGCGCGCCCCACCGGCCGGCATGACCCGCTGACCGACGGGCCGCCCCCGCCGACGCCGCGCCTGGCGTCCCTGTGGGTGCACCCGCGTTCCGGCACCAGCCGCACGCGGTTCATGGACGTGCCCGACGGTCGCAAGTTCTCCCCCACCGGCACGCAGGACGGAACCACGACCGTGTGGTACCAGTCCGCCGCCGCCGCGATGGCGCCGCCGAGCGCCGACGGGCAGATCCCGGAGACCCGCAAGCAGATCGGCCCCGGCCCCACCCACGGATGGTCGGCCGTGCCGGCGGTCAACGCCCAGGCCGCCGAGCTGAAGAAGGCCGCGGCCTTGACCCAGATGAAGCGGCGCGGCCAGGGCCGGCGCGCGAGCAGCACGTTCGCCGGCCAGACCTACAGCCAGCGCACCGCCTACGTCGCCAACCCCCCTGGGGCCGGCGCCACGCCCTCTTGGCGCGCCCGTGGCTGACAAGCGCGCCTTCGCCCTGGTCGGCGGCCTGGCGGTGGTCGGCCTGATCGCCTATCTGTACCGGGCGCACGCACCCACCGTGACCCTCAGCGCCCAGGCGTTCGGCCAGTCCTGGACCCCCTACGCGTTCTTCGAGCACCAGACCCCCGGCATCACGCTGCGCCACTACCCCCAGCGGGTCGGCGCCACCGTGTTCCCGCTCGTCATCGCGAACGAGTCGGCCGGCCTGGCGATGAACACCACTCTGGAGCTGGATCGTGCCTCCTACGCCCAGTAAGAGCCTGCTGGTGAAGAAGGCCGGCCCGCTGCCCGTGTGGGGCTGGGCGCTGGCCGTCCTCGCCCTGGCCTACGCCTACTCGCGGCACAAGGCGAACCAGGCCGCCCAGACCCCGACCACCACCGCGGCCGCGGAGCCGGGCGCCGGCGCGCCCTACTACGTGATCGAGAACAACATGCCGCCGGTCAACGCCGGCCCCTCGGCCCCCGTCGTCAACACCCAGCCCCCGCCGGTGACCACGCCGCCCGGCACCGGCGCCCATCCGCCGCTGCATGGCGGCAGACCCCCCGCCGGCGGCCACCCCCCGGTGCTCACGCATCCGGCCCCGACCCCCGCGCCGGTGAGCAGCAAGCCGACGTACCAGAAGCACACCGTGGTCCAGGGCGACAGCTACAGCAAGATCGCCGCCGCCTACCACGTCCCGAATCAGGGCGCTACCCCGGCATGGGAAGTGCTTTACAACTACAACATCGGTCCCAGCTCCCCGCACTCCCAGCAGGCACGCGCCGAGCTGCAAAAGCAAGGCCAAAACCTGATCTACCCAGGCCAGATCATCTACATCCCCGCCTAGTAAGGACGCACGATGCCCGCTCTTTCCACCGACGCGTACGGCCACCGCGTGCCGACGAACAACGGCCTGGGCGCGGCTCTGGCCGCCGGCGCCGTGTCCACGACCGCCGTGGGCACCATCGCACCGACCACCGCCGCCGGCCAGAGCCCGACCGTCACCAGCGTGTCGGCCAACGACACCGCCGGCTCCTTCGTCCTGAACCCGGTCACCGGCGGTGGCGCCCAGGCCGCCGGCGCGGTGGTGCAGGTGACCTTCGCCGAGCCCTACAGCGTCACGCCCAAGGGCGTCGTGGTCGACATGTGCGACAACGCCGCCGGCTCCAGCGCGGTCGCGATCTCCGCCGCCGCGCAGACCGTCACCACCACCGGTTTCACGATCAACGTAGGGTCCGCGCTGACCACCGCGCACAACTACTTCACCAGCTACATCGTCATCCCGTAACACCAGCACCCCGGCCAAGACGACCCAGCGGAAGGAGCGCGCCACATGCCAGCCCCCTTGGACGTGCGGCCCAACGGCGGCGGCGGCCCCATCGACCTGACCGTCGATAGCGCCGGCAACACCACCATCTACGGCGCGCTCCTGGTCGCTTCCGGCAACATCTCCCTGTCCACCCTGGCCCAGGCGCCCATCCCGGCGCCCGGCCAGCTCCAGCTCTACAGCACCGACGGCGCAACGCTCCAGATCGTCGGGGCCGGCGGCGCCAAGACGCAGATGACCGTCGGGCGCCTGAACATCAACGACCCCGCCACCGGCGTCACCACGTCGGGGCTCGAAGCCATCGCCACCGCGCACGCCGCCACCGGCAAGCGGTTCATGGGTCTCCAGGGCACCGGAGACACCCAAGACCACTACACGATGGATTACGACGGAAAACAGCAGTGGGGCTCGGGCACGGCCAACGCCGATTGCGCCCTGGGCCGCTCCGCCGCCGGCATCCTGTCCGTCTCCCTGGGCAGCCTGAGCGTGACCACCGCCGGCCAGGGACTCGCCGTCAAGGAAGGCAGCAACGCCAAGCAGGGAACCGCGACCCTGGTCGCCGGTGCCGCCACCGTCGCGAACACCAGCGTCACGGCGACTTCGAGGATCTTCCTGACCTCGCAGGCCGACGGCGGCACCCCCGGCTTCCTGCGCGTCTCCACCCGCACCGCCGGCACCAGCTTCACGATCACCAGCTCCAGCGGCACCGACACCAGCACAGTCGCCTACGAGATCTTCGAGACCGGCTGATGAGCACCCCCGACGACTCCACAACCGCGGTCATCACGCTGAAAGACGTGTGGACCGAAGTGCGCCAGGTGCGCGACTCGGTGGCGCTGGTGCCCGCCTACGGAACGCAGCTCGGCGACCACGAAAGCCGGCTGCGCTCCCTGGAACGCTGGCGCTACAGCGCGCACGCCGCCGCCGGAGTCTCGATCAGTTCCCTGATCACCGCCGTCGCCGCCATCCTCCACCGCTAGGACTTCACCCATGGCTGATTCGACCGCCGCCACCGGCGGCGCCCTGTTCCTGATGGCGCTGGCCGAAGCGTTCAACGTCTACGGCGCTTTGAACAGCTCCCCCTGGACCGCGGAGAACTTCGGCGCCGACCCGGAGAAGGCGCGCTCGTGCCGGCACTACGTGCTGCGCGCCGACGCCGTCAACCTCGCGCTGGGGGTGGGAACCTCCCTGATCACCAAAAGCCCGTGGCCGCTGCTGGGTATCGGCGCGATCACCGTCTATATGCACTTCATGTATGAGAAGGCACTGCGCAAGGGCGCGCGGGCCGGCTCGACCGGCTGGGCTGAGGGCGGCTACAGCGAGAGCGGCGCCGCGGCGGCATGAGCCATAGCTCATGGTCCAACGACAACCCCCGGCGCGTGGTCATCGTGGAGGGCACGCCGTATAGCGGCCTGTTCTTCTACTCCCCGACCCCCGGTCACGGGAACCTGGTCGGCTCCTGGACGGTGCAGGCCGGCACCGACCCCTACGGCAACGCCTATCCCGCCGGAATCAACCAGCAGGTGAACAACTCCGGTGACGTGACCGTCGGCGTCAACGGGATCACGCTGGCCACGACCAACCCGAACGTAGACGAGCCGACCGAGCTATCCGCATCCCAGATCGGCGCGTTCGCCGCCGCCTACGACGAGTTCGACCTGATCAGCGCGCGGGATTCGACCAACACCGAACAGTTCTTCTTCACGCTGCGCTCCGCCAGCCAAGACGGCAGCCAACGCGCTCAGGCGATCCTGCGGCTCTTGCACGGAACCACCGTCAACATGCTGCTGGCCGACTTCGCCGGCGCTCACCTGCTGGGCGACACCACCGCTGTGCACCCCGGCACCGGCACCAGCAGCGTCCAGGCGGTCGCCGAGACCTGGCAGTCCCCCACCCTGACCGCATCCTTCCGCTCCGACACCATCAGCCACCCGTTGCGCTACCGGCTGGAGAGCTGCGGCGGCGGCACCGTGGTACGCCTGGACGGCGGCGTGCAAACCCAGGGCGCCGGCCCCTGGGCCGCCGGCATCGACATCACCACCCTGCCCACCGGATACCGGCCCGCCGCCGGCACGCGCGCGTACGTCACGAAGTCCGCGGTGCTCGCCGGTGTCAACCAGGGCACGGTCCAGGTACTCAACACGGGTGAAGTTCAGCTCGGCGTCACCTTTACGGCGGCGGGCCAACAGGTGTTTTTCGACGGGGTTACCTTCCCGACCAACTAGCCTCACCCGTTATGCAGATCACCGGGTTTGACTACTCCTTCACCAAACCACCGATCGGGAACCTGATCCAAGCGCGCGCCGGATTCGTCGGCCGCTACGTCGGCGGCGACCCTGGCAAGACCCTGACAAGCTCGGAGTTCACCGAGCTGTGCGCCAACTGGATTCCGCTGGTCCTGTTCCATGAGACCACCGCCGATTGGATGCTCGGCGGCTATGGCGTCGGCGCCCAGCATGCCCACGAAGCCCGCGAAGGCGCCACCGCGGCCGGCGTCCCGCCGCTGGTCACCATCTTCCCCTCGGCTGACTTCCCGGTCACCGACGCCGAGCTGCCGCGCGTGCTCGACACCCTGGACGGCTGGACCAGCGTCGAGCCCAAGACGCGAACCGGCGTCTATGGCGACTACAAGGTGGTCAAGGCCGCCGCCGATCTGGGCTACCGCACGATCCAAACCGCCGCCTGGTCCCAAGACCAATGGGACCAGCGCGACGCGATCAAGCAGCAGGGCAGGCAGATCACCCTCGGCGGCGTCACGGTCGACGTAGACACCGCGTTCAACTTCAACTTCGGCCAGTACACCCCGCCGCCCCCGCCCTGGCCCGGACGCGAATTCGCCTACGACCCCAAGAGCCCTGAGACCCACGACATTCAGGTGTGGAACTGGCAGCTGCGCATGCGCAACCGCGGCTGGTCCATCGCGGTCGACGGCTTCTACGGCCCAGAGTCGGCGAAGGTCGCCACCGCGTTCCAGACCGAATACGAGCACGCCCCCGCCCCCGGCCTGACGGTCGACGGCATCGTAGGGCCGAAGACCTGGGCCGCCTCCTACACCATCCCCATCACCACATAGCCGGGCGCCCGGCGGCCTCCCATTCCGGCACCCCGGACTCATCAGAGGTGGCGCAGTACAGCGGATCGATGCGGCACGGCTCGTCCATATACGAGCCGTGCCGGCACCGGGGCCGGTTGTAGTCCGGATCTTCCTCGCGCCGAGGCGCCTTGCGCGTACGGGTGAAATGTGTCTGGCGCCGTACCCAGCCGGCCGGTTCATCCTGCGTCTCCGGAGACCAGTTGCTTACCGCCGCCACCGCAGCGGCGAAGCTGGAGAACATCCACCCATACGACCAGCCGTAGATCGGCAGCCCCGGCGCGTCAGGGTGTTTACTCGTCATCACGAGCTGTGCGTGCACGCTCCGAGTGATCATGTAGAACCATGCGTCATCCTCGGCGATGATCCACGATTCCCACCGGGGATGGAACAGGAAGTTGCCTTGAAAATCCGGCGGGAGCTGATCGTCTTTTCCGGGCGCATACTTCAGATCCATGCCGCAAGGTTACTGCGCGTCGTGCTACGATCGCAGCGCGTTCAACCCTCTCTGTCGAGTGCCGTTAGCCCGTCACGGAACAGGGAACCTCGTGTGATCAGTTCAGAGACAGTGTTCACAACACGCAGCGGCCCCCGCCATTCCTCCGGCGGGGGCCGCTGTTGCACGCGGTATGTCAGTGCGCGATCTTCGCCAGCTCCGCTTCGAGTTTGAGCGCCAGGCGCCAATAGTTCAGCACGTGCGCGCGCGCCGTGCGGCACACAGATAGCTGTGTGCGCACCGTGCCCAGCTCGCTGTGGACCCGCTCATGCGAACGCAGAGCGTAGTCCACGTCTTCGATCCGCTCGCCGGTCGACTTGATGCGGTCGGCGTCCATCGCGGCGATGTTCTCCGACGGAACCGCCAGCTCCTTCTCCGCGGCCATCAGCGCCCGGTCCAGCGCGGACGCTTCCTGCGCTTCGGCCTCGATCACCCGGTGCTGCTGGTCGATCAGAGAACTGATCATCGTGTCGAGCACGCTGTTGACGTTGTCCAGCGCGTCGATGTAGCTGGACGTTATGGTCTGCATTGCGACCGCTTCGCTGCGCGCGATCGGCCCGCTGTTGCGAGGCCAGCCCTCCAGCGCGCTCTCGCAGCGCGTGTCCATCTCCGATTCGCGCGTCTCCAGCAGCGTCGTCGCCCGGTCGAACACGCCGTTCTGCACCCGTGCGGAAACCTGGTTGAGCGCCAGCCACAGCGGCGTCAGAACCTTGCCCTGCTCACGGTGGTTCATCGTGCGCCAGGTCGCCCGCGCGTTGATCGCGTCGGCCTTCGCCTGGGTCTGGGCCTGCTCCAGCGCTTCGAGCTGGTCAGTGGTCATTGCTGCGGCGTCAGGCATGTCAATCTCCTTCGATACCCCGGCGGGGCTACACAAACACTGTAGCATCACCGCCATTGGTGTTACAGTGATTGTGTAAGGAAAACACCCGGAGAAGAGAGCAGCCGATGCCCGACGACAGACCACCTGTCACCATCACCGAACTGGCGACCCGCACCGGCATGCACCGCAACACCATCGTGCGCGATATCGGCGGTGGTGAAGGCATTCTGCCCGCCAAAAAGGTCGACGGCGACTGGATGATCGAAGCCGACGACGCCGACGCCTACGCCGACGCCCGCAGCATGGTCCTACGCGGTGAAAAGGCACTGGCCGGCCTACGCGAACAAGCCCATAAGAGAGCCCAGGAGAGGATAGCCAAGCGTGGACGCCGATAACCCCCTGATCACCCTAGCCCTTCAGGTGCGACTGGGAGACAGCGACCGCTGGGTGTGGAACCTGCACACCGCCGACGGAAACCTGATCGGCTGGAGCCCCGACCTGCCCAGCCCCCTGACCACCCAGCCCAGCTGCTTCGAGTACGGCACCGGCACCCACCGCACCGTCCGCTTCGCACCCGACGCGCGCAAAATCGGACTCTGACATGACACAGCCCCCGCCCCGGAACGGCCAGGGCGGGGGCTGCACGTCGCAGCAACAGCTCATCGATCACGAAAGGAACCGATGAAGGCTCTATCAACCCTGGCCGCGATCTGGGTCGGCGAACACGGCTGGAACCTCTCGGCCACCGGCCCGAAAGACACCGTGGCCTGCGAGATCATCAGCGACAACTGGCGCCGCGAACCGGCGTGGCGCGATCCGGCCCGCCTGGTCGACTGGGCGCTGTCGATCGCCCGCAGCAACGAGACCCCGCCGCCGGCGATCGGCCGCACCCTGAAGTTCGCCAAGCGCGCCGACGCCGACAAGGTCACCCGCTTCGCCCTGCTCATCAGCCCGCAAGCATGCGCGCGCTTCGACCTGGGCGCCACCCCCGCGCCGAAAACCCTCATCGACCAACACCCCTGGCACGACGCGCTGACCGCGGCGGGCTGGAAGATCCGCTCACGCACCATCGGCCCGTGGATCACGATCGAGCGCCCCGGCGCCGAGCTCGGCGTCCTGCTGGTCGGCTGGCTCGACCGCAGCAAGCCGCGCGAGCTGGCCGGCCACGGCGTCGTACTCGGCAGCAACGGGCACCCGGACGGCTGGTCCAGCTGCTTCACGCACGGCGAATACCGCCGCCGCACCGGCTGGCCGCTCTCGGCCGGCGCCGGCATGGCCGCCGTCAAGGGACTCTGGCGCTACCCGCGGGAAGCCAAGGTGCGCTGGAGCGCCGACGACGACCACTGGGCCGCTATCCCCGCCCTGGCCAGCCGCGACCAGCGGCCCTGGCATGTGCACTGGACACAGACCGGCTACGACGCCTGGCGCACCATCCAGGCCACCGGCGAGGTAGCCCTCTGGGACGCGAACGCCGACTACCTCACCGCCTGGACCAGCGCACGGTTCGCGCGCGGCCTGTTGCAGCACACCGGCCCCGGCGGGCAGCGCCACGCCAACGGCCAGCCCTGGGCCGGCTACTACCTGATCGGCGACATCGACTGGGCGCCCGAAGTGCAATACGCGATCGACATGCTCCCCCCGATCTGGGGCTCGCGCACCCCCCGCCCCGACGGCTCCGTGTGGGTCACGCACGTCATCGTGCAACTACTCGACTCGATGCGCTGGGCCGAGGACTACGAGCCGCCCACCTACCGGATTCTGGACTCCTACGCCTGTGAGGACTCCGGCCAGATCGCCCGCGGCTGGGGCGACAAGCTCAAGGCCGCGCTGATCGAAGCGCGCGAAGAAGCCGACCGCACCAAAGACGCCGAGCTGATCGCCCTGGCCGAAGCGCTCAAGCAGTCCTACGCGCGCGGCTACCCGCTGATGGAAAACGCCGGTTTCTACAAGCGCCCCGACCACGTCGACACCCTCATCGACCAGCGCTGGGACTCCGCCTACCGGCGCATGTTCAAAGCCGCCTGGGACGGCGAACGCTACCCGCTCGACGTTTCCGCAGACGAGATCACCTACCTGTGGCGCGACGGCGACGAACGCAACGGCCCCCTGGGCGAACCGGACCCCCGCGCGTTCGGCCGCTACAAGGTCAAACGCCGCGGAACCGTCGCAGAATGGCGCCAGAGCCACGCAGACGGGCGCAGGGGCCGCTGGTGGATGCCAGCGCCCGAACTGCCCGCGCCGGGCGCCCCTGAGCCAGCACAGCCCGCCACGCAGCCCACCGGCGACGCCGGCGACGGCTGGGATTGGCTGACCACCGCCCGCGGCTAGGGCGTGAAACGGGCCGGTGACCATTCCGTGGTCACCGGCCCGTGCGCTGCCCAGTCTTCCTCCATGTAGAGCCCAGGCGTCCACCACCTTATGATCAATCCAGGAGAAACCATGCCCGACACGCAAGGCTTCAGCGATGACACCGTCGACAAGCTCGGCGCCGGCATCGACCGCTATTTCAAGAGCCTCTACCCGGTGCCCTCCACCCTCGCCGGCCGGCTGCGCGCCATGACCAAGTACTACGGCAGCCAGGAGAAGGCCGGCGCCGTCATCGGCATCAGCGGCCGGACCATCCGCCGCTGGCTTACCGGCCGCGCCGTGCCGATAAAGCGCACCCTCGCCCGCGCGGAGAAGGCATACCTGCGCATCCACCTGAAAGCCAACGGCTTCACCCACCGCAACGACTTCGAGCGCCAGCTAGCCGCGGGCTGGACCGCCGGCCTCACTCCCCGCCAGCTCGGCCTGATCGCCGAAGAGATCATGACCCGCCGCGCGAAAGTGCCAGTCACTCTCACATTGCCGAACGTGCCCACCTTCACCCCCGGCATGACCCAGATGGACGCGCCCGGATGCTCGATCAGCGACGGCGACCGGCGCTGGGAATGGCCCTTCAACGTCGGCACCTACTGACTGTAGTAACCTCGTGACCCGGCGGCCCCGGCTGACAGGGACTGTGGGAAGGGGCCGCCGCCTAATCCCCTCTAGCTCAGATCAGGCAGAGCAGCGGTAGCTAGCACCGCCGGCACAGGTTCAAATCCTGTGGGGGGAACGCAGGTGCCCACCAGATGCGGATAGACGGGTGGGTTAAACGGCGTTGGGGCCTCCCGTCGCGGTCGACGTTAACCAGTCCCTACCCG
>Ga0070741_10008938_pt1 | contig 19792 bp, 21 predicted proteins | sample Coa_R1_4_FD_66440 | JGI IMG/M metagenome (GOLD analysis project Ga0070741, IMG submission 66440) | Surface soil microbial communities from Centralia Pennsylvania, which are recovering from an underground coalmine fire - Coalmine... | ecosystem: Environmental > Terrestrial > Soil > Unclassified ...
GATGTCAGGGCAGCGCGTCGTCGGGTCGTCGACCGGCCGCTCGACGAAGGCGAGCGGGGAGCTGGACCCGGTGAGTTCGACGATGCGCGTGGCCAGATCGAGCACGCTGAGCTCCTGCGGGCTGCCGATGTTCACCGGTCCCGGCTCGGCCGAGGCGGCCAGCGCGAGGATCCCGGAGACGGTGTCGGAGACATGGCAGACCGAGCGGGTCTGGCTGCCGTCCCCGGCGATGGTCAGCGGCTCGCCGGCCAACGCCTGCATGATGAACGTGGGAATCGCCCGGCCGTCATGCGGGCGCATCCGCGGCCCGTAGGAGTTGAAGATCCGCACGATCCCGGTGTCCAGACCGCGGCTGTGCCGGTACGCCATGGTCAGCGCCTCGGAGAAGCGCTTGGCCTCGTCGTAGACCCCGCGCGGGCCGACCGGGTTCACATTGCCCCAGTAGTCCTCGGACTGCGGATGCCGCAGCGGGTCGCCGTACACCTCGGAGGTCGAGGCGAGGATGAAGCGCGCGCCTTTCTCCGCGGCCAGCCCGAGCGCGTGCAGCGTGCCGAGGCTGCCGACCCGCAGCGTGTCGATCGGGTATTTCAAGTAGTCGGTGGGGGAGGCCGGGGAGGCGAAATGCAGTACCAGGTCCACCTCGCCGGGCACGTGAATGAACTCGCTCACGTCGCACGCCACCATCCGGAACCGCCCGTTGGAGATGAGGTGCCCCACATTGCCGGGCTCGCCGGTCAGGAAATTGTCCAGGCACACGACCTCGGTGCCCTCCGCCAGCAGCCGCTCGCACAGATGCGAGCCCAGAAAGCCCGCCCCGCCGGTGACCACGGCCCGATGGAAGCGGCGCGCGGTTTCCGCCATGTGGTGACACCTCCCGGATCGTCCACGGCCGTCCTCGGACGGCCGGTCGTTGTCTTGACTGAAGCTTCAGGTGGTCGAGTGACCGGTCGGCTACCCGGCACTTGCGGACGAAAACGACTTCCCGACAAGACGTTTCTCCGGACCAGCTCATCGCGCGTCACGGCTGTGTATTCGATCCCACAGACGACTGAATCGGGCCGGGCGGCCGTTTGCCGTCCGTGGCTGCGGCAACGTCCCGCCGATGAGCCGTACCACGGTCGTGATCGCCACCCGCAATCGTGCGGCGGAGCTTGACCGCACCCTCAGCGAGCTGACCGCCCTGCCGGAGCGGCCCGCGATCATCGTGGTGGACAACGCCTCCACCGACGGAACCCCGCAGCGGGTAGCGGAGCGCTTCCCAGATATCAGGGTACTGCGAATGTCGCGGAATCTCGGCGCGGTCGCCAGAAACCGCGGCGTGCTGGCGGCCGCGACACCGTACGTCGCGTTCAGCGATGACGACTCCTGGTGGGCGCCGGGGGCGCTGGCCGAGGCCGAGCGCATCCTGGACGACTCGCCGCGGCTCGCGCTGATCGCCGCGCGCACCTTGGTCGGGCCGCGCCGCGAAATCGATCCGGTGAATCTGCTGATGTGGCGCAGCCCGCTGCCCCAGCCGGAGGTGGTACCCGGCGGTCGCCCGGTGCTCGGATTCCTGGCCTGCTCGGCGGTGGTCCGCCGCCGCGCCTTCCTCGACGTCGGCGGGTTCGCGCAATTCATCCGGGTCGGCGGGGAGGAGAAACTGCTGGCCTACGATCTGGCGGCGGCGGGCTGGCAGCTCGTGTACGCGCCCGGCCTTGTCGCACACCATCACCCTTCGGCGGTCCGCGACCCGGCCGCGCGGCGCGTGCTCGAACTGCGCAACGACCTGCTGATCGACTGGCTGCGCAGGCCTGGGCAGCACGCGCTGCGATCGAGCGCGCGGGCGGCGCGGGCGGCGGTGCGTGAACCGGTGGCCCGAAAGGCGGCGCTGTCGGCCGCCGCGCGCCTTCCGATGCTGTTGCCGCGGCGCAGAAAACTCCCGCCGAACGTGGAATCGGCGGTGCGGATGCTGGAGGCCGGAGGTCGCTATGGCATCGCCGCCTGACAATCCCGCCACCACCGTCGAGAAGCGAGTCACGGTCGTGGTGATCACGCACAACCGCCGCGAGGAACTGGCGCGGACGCTCCACCGGCTCGCGACCCTGCCGAATCGGCCGACGGTGATCGTTGTCGACAACGGATCACGCGACGGCACGGCCGGATTCGTTCGCCGTGAGCACCCTGAGATGGCCCTGATCGCGGCGGACCGCAACCTCGGCGCGGTGGGCCGGAACCTCGCGGCCCGGCGCGTCAAGACGCCTTATATCGCGTTCTGCGACGATGACACCTGGTGGGAGCCCGGGGCGCTGGTCCGCGCGGCCGACCTGCTCGACTCGCACGCCAACGTCGCCGCGATCACCGGGCACATCGTCGTCGAACCGGAGGGCCGCGACGACCCGATCGTGGCGGAGCTGCGCGACTCGCCGATTCCGCGGCCGCCCGGTGCGCGGCTGCCAGGTCCCCCGCTCGGCAGCATCCTGGCCGGCGCCTCGGTTCTGCGCACGTCCGCGTTCCGGCAGGTCGGCGGCTTCAATCCGCGCTTGTGGCTGGGCGGCGAGGAGGAGCTGCTCGCGATGGATCTCGCGGCGCGCGGTTGGTGGCTCTGCTACGCGCCGGACGTCATGGTGCACCACGAACCGTCCACTCGACGTGAAAGCACGGTGCGTAGGCGCGATGGCATTCGCAACACCCTGTGGACGACCTGGCTGCGTCGGCCCGTGACGAGCGCGCTGCGCCGCACCGTCTGGCTGGCCGGTTCCGTTCCGCGGGACCGGACCTCTGCCACAGGGTTTCTCAATGCGCTGCGAGGAGTGCCGTGGGTACTGAGGGAACGGCGCGTCCTGCCCGCGAGAGTGGAAGCGAATCTGCGGCTGCTGGAAACACCACAGCGCACGTCTACCGCGCGCCGCTATGTGGGCTGAGTCGCTGCACGAACTGATCGATCACCGCTTCGCGCACTATTCGACGTGAACGTCGTGCGGCGTCTTATCCGGGCGCAGCCCACGCCAGGACGGCGTGCGCAACATTCCGTCGCGGGTTCGCTCGGCGTAGACGACTTCGCCCACCAGCTTTGGCTGCACCCACCGCGCCTCGCGCTCGATCGCGGGCGGCACGCGGCCGCCGAACGGACTGCGCTCGGTGGCCAGCGCGTCCAATCGCTTACCGAGATCCGCGAGGCTCTGCTCGGTGAAGCCGGTTCCGACGAGGCCCACGAACTCAAGGGCGTCCGGTGCCGTGTCATTCGCCGATCCGCCGCGGCGCCCGGTCCGACTGCCGCTCGTGCCGGTGCCGCTGCCTGTGCCTGCACTGGCTACCGGAATGCCCAGTAACAGTGATCCGATCGCCCCGCGTCTGCGGCCCTCGCCGGGAGTCCACCCGCCGACCACCACTTCCTGAGTGCGCACATGCTTGATCTTGATCCAGTCCGGGCTGCGCCGGCCGGGCTGGTATGTGGACTCCAGCCGCTTGGCGATCACTCCTTCGAGCCCTTCTTCGCGGGTTGCCGCATACAACCCGGCGCCATCGCCGGCCTGGTAGTCCGGCGTCTGCCAGCTGGACACCGCGGCGAGATCGAGCGCGGCGAGGATCGAGCGGCGCTCGCGGTAGGGCTCGTCCAGCAGCGAGCGCCCGTCCCTGCGCAGCACGTCGAACACGATGTACGCCACCGGCGTCCGCTCGCTCAGCCTGGCGATCCGGGCCGCGTCGCGCACATGCATCCGCTGCTGGAGCGCGCCGAACGAGGGCCGGCCCGCCGCGTCGAAGGCGACGATCTCGCCGTCCACGACGAGGCCGCGCCGACCGGCCAGCCGGGCCAGCTCGGCGGATCGCGGGGTCAGTTCGGGATACGCGGCGGTGATGTCGCGGTCATTGCGCGAGACCAGCTGGAACCGGTCCCTGCCCAGGTAGCCGATCGCGCGGACCCCGTCCCACTTCACCTCGTAGCCGAACCGGCTGTCCTGTGCGTCGGAGGGGAGCCGGCCGAGGGTGGCCAGCATCGGGGCGATCGCGCGCAGGCCGGCCCAGGTGGCCTCCTTCGCCATCCGCGATCACCTCGACTCGCCGGTGCGCCAGGTCAGTGCAGCTGCTCCTGGTCAGTGCCGCTGCTCAAGATCAGTGCCGCGCGGCCCTGACCTTCTCGCCGAGATCCTCGAGCACGTGCCAGGTCACCGCCTGCTCCAGAGCCGGCAGCAGCCGGTTCTGCTCCACGTCGAGCAGCCCCCGGGCCTGCCCCGCGAGCGTGCTGACCAGCTCCGGGCCGGCCTCGCCGTACCCGTTCTGCTCGGCCACCCGGCCGAGCGTCCAGCTGACCTGGTCGCGCACCCGCTCGCCCTGTCTGGACAGCTCTCCGCCGCCCGGGACGTACTCGCGCAGCGCTCCGGCGAGGCACTTGGAGGTCAGCGTGACGTGCTCCTCGACCGCCGCGGTCAGCTGCTTGACCAGCGCCCGCTGCCTAGCCGGATCATGCTCGGCCGCGCACTGGCCCGCGACCAGCTCGATCAGCTTCCGGTCGGCGGCCAGCTCGGTGCCGAGGTCCGCGCCGTGGCCCATGATCCGCTCCCTTCGCCGGACCTTTCCGGGCCTGTCCTGGACGCGGCGGTTCGGGCGACAGTCCCCGGTGAGTACCCGGTCCGTCCATTTTTCCACTCGCTGGCACAAGTGTCTTGATTTTCTTCGCGCGATCATCGCCGCAGGACGCCGCCGCACCGTCGTTCCGGCCGGGACGAGCCGCCCGAATCACCCGGTCCGCCATCGCATGGAGTGGCGGTATCCGGGTAGCCGGTCGTCCCAAGAGCCGAGTGGTCAGGCCGACGAGAGGAGGAGGTCAGGCGATGCAGCCGGTCAACCCACCGGGCTCCACGGAATCCGACGTCTGCGACAGCGTCTCCGGCTTCCGGGTGTGGACCTCCGGCGAGGGCCGCTGGCACCTGGCCGGGGAAGCCGATCTGATCGCCGAGAGCGCGCTGCGGGCCGCGATGGACACGGCCTGCGCAAGCCGCGCCGCGCTGGTCCTAGACTGCGGGGAACTCAACTTCATCGACGTCGCGGGACTGCGGGCGATAGCTCAGGCCGCACTCGCCCTCGGCTCGCCCGTCGTCGTGAACGGCGCCAACGAGATGCTGCGGCGCGCCTGGTCGCTGCTCGACCTCCACGCCGCCGCCCCGAACGTGGAGTTCAGCACATGAGCATCGACCAGCTTCCTGAGTCGCGGTCCGCGGCGTCGCAGCCCGGCCGGTTCAGGCACGAGGCCATGCTGTACCGCGGAGCGGACGAGTTCGTCGACCGCGCCGCTACGTTCGTGCGCGACGCTCTCGCCGCCGAAGAGCCGATCATGGTGGCGGTCATCGAGCCGCGGGCGAGCATGCTGCGAGACGAGCTCGGCGCGGACGCACGGCTGGTGAACTTCATCGACATGGCGGCGATCGGCCGCAACCCGGCCCGGATCATCCCGGCCTGGCAGGAATGGGTCGTCCGGCATCAGGGCTCGGTCCACGGCTTCCGCGGCATCGGCGAGCCGATCTGGTCCAGCCGCAGCCCGGCCGAGTTGATCGAGTGCCAGCAGCACGAGGCGCTGCTGAACGTCGCCTTCGACGAGGGTCCGCCGTGGTGGCTGCTGTGCCCCTATGACACGACGAGCCTCGACTCGGATGTCATCGCGCGGGCGCATCAAACTCATCCGGGAATGATGGATGGGGGCCGTGCGTACCGCAGTGCCAGCTATCCCCATCCGGAGTTCTCGCGATCAGCCATGTTTTCTGCTGCCTTCCCCGAATCGACCGAACCGACGCTGCAGCTGTATCGCACCGACTTCGGCCTGGCCGACCTGCCGCGCATCCGGCAGGCGGTGGCGACCTGCGCCACCGCCCAGCACGTCGCCGCGCCCCGGGTCGACGACCTGGTCCTCGTGGCCAACGAGCTCGCCTGCAACAGCATCAAGCACGGCGGCGGCACCGGCACGCTGCGCATGTGGCGCGAGGGCGGGCAGCTGGTGTGCGAGGTGCACGACCGCGGCCTGATCACGGACCCGCTGGTCGGCCGGCGCAAGCCGAATCCGGAGAGGGGGGGCGGCGCCGGGCTGTGGATCGCCAATCTGCTGTGCGATCTGGTGCAGATCCGTTCCACTCCGCAGACCGGTACCACAGTACGTGTCCACATGGAGGCGTCGAACGCTGATCCGGGGTCGAGCGCCGAGCCAGTGTCCGAGAACCATAACTCAAAGGCCTGACGGTCTGGCGCGAGCGCACGGAAGCGAAGCGGCACAAGGCTAGACAGGGGTGCGCAGTGCGTTTGCGGCAGAGCGATCTCCGCGCTCCCGGATACCGGCGCGTGCATCACGGCCGTGGATTCCGGTACTTCGACTTGCAGGGCGCGCCGGTGACGGATCCCGAGTTGCGCCAGCGGTTCACCCGGCTCGTCATTCCTCCGGCCTGGCGCGACGTTTGGATTTGTCCCTGGCCGACCGGACACATCCAGGCGACCGGCATCGATGCGGCCGGCCGGCGTCAGTATCTTTACCACCCGCGTTTCCGCGAGCAGCAAGAGCAGGCAAAACACGAGCACGTCTTGGAGATGGCCGAGCGCCTGCCGTTGGCGCGGGAACGCATCAGCGCGGACTTGGCGCGGCGCGGCCTCGTGCGCGAGCGGGTGCTGGCCTGCGCGGCGCGGCTGCTCGACTTCGGGTTCTTCCGCGTCGGCTCGGACCAATACGTCCAGGCGAACGGGACCTACGGCCTGACGACGGTGCTGTGCCTGCACGTCGACTGCCGGAACCGTGAGACGGTCGCGTTCGATTATCCGGCCAAGGGCGGCAAACGCCGGGTGCAGGCGATCGTGGACGAACCGACCCGCAAAACCATCGCCGCGCTGCTTCGCGAGCGCGGGACCGAGGACCGGCTGCTGGCCTATCGCGAGCGCGGCAGTGTTGGAAGAAACGGTGTGAACGGCGACGGCTGGCACGAGATACACAGCGACGAGCTGAACGCGTACCTCAAGGAAATCTGCGACCTGGACGTCTCCGCGAAGGATTTCCGCACCTGGCACGCCACCGTCCTGGCCGCAGTCGCCCTCGCCGTGTCGACACAGGCGGCGCGCACCTCGCCGACCGCGCGCAAGCGGGCCGAGGTCCGCGCGGTCAAAGAAGTGGCCGAATACCTCGGCAACACCCCGGCCGTATGCCGCGCCTCCTACATCAACCCTCGCGTCATCGAACTCTATGAAGAGGGCCGCACCATCGCGCCCGCACTCACCGCGCTCGGCGCGGAGCAGAGCTTCGGACAGCCGGCGACACAGGGCGCGGTCGAGCGAGCCGTCCTCGACCTGCTCAAGGCCGGCTGAGACGGGCCCGGGGCCGCCGGCCCAAAACCAGCACCGCTTCGAAACCAGCACCCCGCAGCCGCGACACGCAGCCGGTGTTTCACGATCACCGGTTCCGGTTATCCGCAGCCCGCCATGACTCCACCACCTGCTTCCGCTTCCGGCGGACCGCCGCCGGCCACCGACGTTCCGGTCGAGGCCGTGAGCGCGGCCGCGTTCACCGTGCCCACTGAAAGCCCTGAGGGCGACGGCACCCTGACCTGGGACTCCACCACGATGGTGATGGCGCGCGCCTCCGCCGCAGGCGTCACCGGGATCGGCTGGACCTATGGCCTCGCGGCCGCGGCGAACGTGATCACCGACAAGCTGGCCGACGTCGTGCGCGGATGCAGCGCACTCGACGTGCCCGCCGCAAACGACGCGATGTGCCGCGCCGTACGCAACGCCGGAAAGCCGGGACTGGTCGCCATGGCCATCTCAGCGGTCGATATCGCGCTGTGGGACCTGAAGGCCCGAGTGCTCGGCGTGCCGTTGGTGCGGTTGCTCGGCGCGGCACGACCGGACGTTCCGGTATACGGCAGCGGCGGCTTTACGACCTACGACGACAAACAGCTCGAAGAACAGCTGCGGTTCTGGGCCGAGGAGCAGAGCATCCCGCGCGTCAAGATCAAGATCGGCGAGTCCTGGGGCCGGGACGAGCGCCGCGACCTGGCCCGCGCCGAGTTCGCGCGCGGCGTCGTCGGCGACGAGGTCGAGTTCTATGTGGACGCGAACGGCGGCTACACCCGCAAGCAGGCGATCCGGGTCGGGCGCGCCCTCGCGGATCTCGGGGTGACCTGGTTCGAGGAGCCGGTCAGCTCCGACGATCTGGTGGGCCTGCACGAGATCAGGGACGCGATCACGCCGGACGTGGCGGCCGGTGAATACGGCTATGACCTGCCGTACTTCGCGCGGATGCTGAACGCGGACGCGGTCGACTGCCTGCAAGCGGACGTGACCAGGTGCGGCGGCATCACGATTTGGCAGCGTGTCGCGGCCGTCGCCGAATCGCTCGGCCTGCAGATATCAGGGCACTGCGCGCCGCACGCACACGCCGCCGTCGCCGCCTCCGTGCCGAACCTGCGGCATCTGGAGTGGTTCCACGACCACACCCGGATCGAGTCGATGTTCTTCGACGGCACGCTCGACCCGAGCGGCGGCGCGATCAACCCGTGCGACAACACGGCTCCCGGGATCGGCCTCGAGCTGCGAAGCGCGGTGGCGAACCGGTACCGCGTCGCGTGACACACGGCGCGTGACGGACACGGTCCAGTTCGCCACCAAGTACCCACGGACCACGGGCCAGCCGATTCAGGCCGCCTTGCAGGCCCGCTTCAGGAGCGCGCCCGCTCCTCGTCCCTGGCTTCCTCTTCGTCGGGTTCCTCGGCGTCGCCCGAGCCTGTGTCCTGCACGTCCTCGGGCCTGACGCCGATCCCGCCGGACTCCATCGAGTCCGCGTCCGACGCCTTCTGCACTGCCTGCCGTGCGTCGTCGAGTACTTCGCGCAGGTGATCGCTCTCCTGCTGCATTTCGCCGGCGCGCTGCCATTCGCCGCGGATCTGCTCGTCGGCCGAGTGCGTGGCCTCGGGGGTCGCCGCGTCTTCCAGCTGCGGAAGTCCCTCGTCGTTGGCCGGCGCAGTGTCGTCCGCGCGCTGAGTGCCGGTTTCTTCAGACACAGTCGCTCCTTCTTCAGTGCAGGTCGGACGAAGCCGGGTACCCGATCGGGGAATTCGCACTCCCGATCCTCGGAGGAACCGATGTCCGCGACCGACGATCTGCGCCACCGGGTCGGTGACCTGCTTAAAGAGCACGGCCAGACCTTCGCGGACGAGGCCGGGGTCCGGCTGCGCGACACGCCGGGGCCGCTCTACCAGCTCCTCGTCGTCTGCGTCCTGTCCTCGATCCGCATCCGCGCCAACATCGCGGTGGACGCCGCGCGCGAGCTGTTCGCGGCGGGTTACCGCACGCCCGCGAAGATGCTGGAGGCCAGCTGGCAGCAGCGCGTGGACGCCCTCGGGCGCGCGCACTACAAGCGCTACGACGAGAGCACCGCGACCGCACTGGGCGGGGGCGCGCAGCTCATTCTCGACCGGTGGCACGGAGACCTGCGCAAGCTGCGCGCCGAGGCCGGCCACGATCCGCGCCGCATCCGCGAACTGCTCCAAGAGGTGCCGCGCATCGGCCCCGTCGGCGCCGAGATCTTCTGCCGCGAGGCGCAGGGCCTGTGGCCGGAGCTGCGCCCGACGTTCGACAAGCGGGCCGTGCAGGGGGCGAGCAAGGCCGGGCTGCCGACCGACCCGCAGAAACTCGCCGGACTGGTCTCCGAGCAGGACCTACCCCGGCTCGCCGCCGCCCTCGTGCGCGTGACGCTGTGACCCGGCGCCGCGAAGTGCGCACGCCGTTCGGGTGAATCAATTCCGCATGTCGGGGTACCGCCGGTCGGTGACGCACCGGCAAGGCTCGATCCGAAGACGACGCACACGGACCAGACGGACCGGACGGAGCTACAGACCATGAATGCGATCGGAAGCGACCTGCGGGTCGGACCGGCGGCTGACCGGGCCGAGCTGTACGCCCTCGGCCGGCAGTTGCGCGTCGACTCGGTACGTGCCAGCACCGCCGCAGGATCCGGCCACCCCACCTCGAGCATGTCGGCCGCCGACCTGATGGCCGTGCTGATGGCCCGGCATCTGCGCTACGACTGGGACGACCCGGCGAACCCGGCGAACGACCACCTGATCCTGTCGAAGGGGCACGCCTCGCCGCTGCTCTACTCGATGTTCCGCGCCGTCGGCGTGATCAGCGAGGACGAGCTGATGAACACCTACCGCCGCGCCGGGCGGCTCCAGGGCCACCCGACGCCGGTCCTGCCCTGGGTCGACGTCGCCACCGGCTCGCTCGGCCAGGGCATCGGCTACGGCGTCGGCGTCGCGCTGGCCGGGAGCAAGCTCGACCGGCTGCCTTACCGGGTCTGGGTGCTGTGCGGCGACAGCGAGATGGCCGAGGGCTCGGTCTGGGAGGCGCTGGACAAGGCCGCCCACTATGAGCTGAACAACTTCACCGCGATCATCGACGTCAACCGGCTCGGGCAGACCGGCGCCACCGAGTTCGGCTGGGACGTCGAGCGATACGCGCACCGGGTCACCGCCTTCGGCTGCCGCTCGCTGACCATCGACGGGCACGACATCGACGAGATCACCGCCGCGTACGAGGCGGTGGAGCTGGCCGACCGGCCGACCGTCATCATCGCGCGCACGGTCAAGGGCAGCGGATTCTCCGAGATCGAGAACAAGCCGGACTGGCACGGCAAGCAGCTGCCCGAGGACATGGCGCAGCGCGCGATCGAGGAGCTCGGCGGCGTCACCGCGATCCACGTGCGCGGCCCGTTGCCCGAGGTGCCGCAATCCTCGGAGTCGCAGGCGTCGAAGGGATCGCAGCAGTCGCCGGATTCCGCCGGCTCCGCCGCGCCCGATCGCCCGCAATCGCAGGCTGCTGACGGTCAGCGCGCTGCCACGGCCCACCGTGCCGCCCCGATCGAGCCGCCGCGCTTCGAGCTCGGCGAGAAGATCGCCACCCGCAAGGCGTTCGGCCAGGCGCTGGCCGCCCTCGGCGCACGCCCCGACGTCGTCGCCCTGGACGGCGAAGTCGGCAACTCCACGTACACAGAGCTGTTCGAGAAGGACCACCCGCACCGGTTCTTCCAGATGTACATCGCCGAGCAGCAGATGGTCGCGACCGCGGTCGGGTTCTCGGTGCGCGGTTACCGGCCGTTCGCCGCCACCTTCGCCGCCTTCCTCACCCGCGCGCACGACTTCCTGCGCATGGCCGCCATCTCGCAGGCCGACCTGTGCATCGTCGGCTCGCACTGCGGCGTCGAGATCGGCGCCGACGGACCGTCACAGATGGGGCTGGAGGACATCGCGATGATGCGGTCCGTCCACGACTCCACGGTCCTCTACCCGTCCGACGCGCCGAGCGCAGCCGCGCTCACCATCGCCATGGCGGACCTGCCGGGAATCAGCTATCTGCGGACCACGCGCGGCGGATATCCGGTCCTGTACGGCCCGGACGAGCGTTTCCCGGTCGGCGGCTGCAAGGTGTGGGGAGAGAGCCCCGAAGACGTGGTCACCCTCGTCGGCGCCGGAGTCACCCTGCACGAGTGCCTGAGCGCCGCGACCCAGCTGGCCCGCCAGGGGATCGCGACCCGCGTGGTCGACCTGTACTCGGTCAAGCCGATCGACGCCGCGAGCCTGGGGCGCTGCGCTCAGCAAACCAGGCTGCTGATGGTCGTCGAGGACCACCATCCCGAGGGCGGAATCGGCGAAGCGGTCGCCGCCGTGCTCGCGAAGGGCTGGCCGCGTCAGGCCGGTGCCCGGTTCGCGCACCTCGCCGTCGAATCGCTGCCCGGCTCCGCCTCCACCCCGCAAGCCCTGGACGCCGCCGGTCTGAGCGCCGAGCACATCGTGCGCGCGGTGCGGTCGGAACTGGACCGCGACGGGCTTCCCAGCGGCAAGCCGACCCTGAGGAGTGAGTGAGAACCATGACCACCGACCCGAGTGAGAGCCCGATCCAGTCGCAGGACGTGCCCGAGGACGACGGCGTCCTGCAGCCCGGCGACAGCCTGGAGACCGACGACCTGTCCGCCGACCCGCTGGACACCGGCATCAGCCCGCCCGAGCGCAGGCCCGCCTCGGAGAAATACGGCGTCACGCTCGACGAGGCCCGCACCGGCGCCCCGCTGGATCAGCGCCTCGCCGAGGAGGAACCCGACTTCGGCGAGCCGGCCTCGCTGGAGAACCGGCCGGAGCCCGAGCCGGACGCCCCGCCGGTCGACGACCTGGAGCCCGACCAGCGCGCCGGCCGCCTCGTCGCCGAGGACGAGGGCGCGCACACGGTGAGCACCCCGAACTACCTCGCCCGCGACATGGGCGTCGACGGCGGCGCGGCCAGCGCCGAGGAGGCCGCGATGCACGTGGCCGACGCAGACGTCAGAGACACCCGCGAGCAGGACGCCGAAGCGGCCGAGACCTGGCAGGACCCGCTGTCGCGCAACGCGTGATCAGGGCTCGTGGCGATCGGCGGAGGAGACGATGACTGCCGAGCAGTTCGTTCCGAGCGACGGGGACCTGGCCGCGCTGGCCAAGGCCGCGGCGCACTGCGAGGGCTGCGAGCTCTACCGCGACGCGACGCAGACCGTGTTCGGCCACGGAAACGAGCACGCGCGCTACGTCCTCGTCGGCGAGCAGCCGGGCGACCAAGAGGACAAGCGCGGCCTGCCGTTCGTCGGACCGGCCGGGGCGTTGCTCGACCGCGCGCTGGCCGAGGCCGGCATCGACCCCGCCGAGACCTACGTGACCAACGCCGTGAAGCACTTCCGCTGGAAGAGTGCTCCTGACCGCGGCAAGCGGCGCATCCACGAGAAGCCGGGCACGACGCACATCAACGCCTGCCGCCCCTGGCTGCTCGCGGAACTCTCCCGGCTGCGGCCGAAGGTGATCGTGCTGCTCGGCGCCACCGCCGGCCAGTCGCTGTTCGGCTCCGGCTTCCGGGTGGGGAAGTCCCGCGGCGTCCCGGTCGACTGGCAGCCGCCGGAGGGTTCCGGCCCGGGCGCCAAGGCCGTCGCGACCGTGCATCCCTCGGCCGTTCTCCGCGCCCCGGACCGCGACACCGCGTACGCGGGGCTGCTCGCGGACCTGCGCACCTGCGCCGAACTAGCCGGACGGCTCGATTGACCGCGTCGACTCGGGGTAGCCGTCAGCGGTCTGTGGCCGAAACGAGGAGGATCGCGTACATGCAGGAGCAAGAGACGATGAACCCTGCCCAGCCCTTTCTGAGCGACATCGAGACGCTGCGGGCCAAGGCACGCGAACAGATGGACAAGGGACCGGTCACCGCCGCGTACGGCGCGGACCTCGACCGCGTGCTCGAGGTGCTGAACCAGTCGCTGGCGACCGAGATCGTCTGCGTCCTGAGATACCGCCAGCACCACTTCGCAGCCAACGGCCTGAACGCCGGCCCGGTCGCCGCCGAATTCCTCGAGCACGCCAACGAGGAGCAGCAGCACGCCGACCTGTTCGCCGCGCGCATCGTTCAGCTCGGCGGCGTGCCGGATCTGAATCCGCAGACCCTCACCGGCCGCTCGCACTCCCAGTACGTCACCTCGCACGAGCTGCGCGCGATGATCGAGGAAGACCTGATCGCCGAGCGGATCGCCATCGCCGCCTACACCGAGATCATCGCCTGGCTCGGCGACGGCGACCCCACCACCCGCCGCATCTTCGAGGAAGTGCTCGCCACGGAGGAGGAGCACGCCGAAGACATGCTCTCCCTGCTCGAACAGGGCTGAACGCTACCAACCCGGCCCGCCGACTCGATTGAGTCGGCGGGCTGTCTCGTACCGCGGGACAGCTCACACTCGTCCCAGTGGACGACTCACACTCGTCCCAGTGGACAACTCACATCAGCTTGGCCCGCAGGAAGTGCAGGAAGTCCGAGCCGGTCAGCGCGGTCAGGCCGCCGGCGGCCAGCCGCGTGACGCGGGGGGCGAAGACCAGGCCGGCGCACAGCCCGGTCGAGATCCACATGCCGGTGCAGAACGGGCAGGTCAGCAGCTCGCCGACGGCTTTGCGCGCGCCGGTGCCGCGGACCTCCTCCTTCAGCTCGGCGGGCCCCTGCGTTCCGTGGAACTCGGTGAACGGCGCGCGCAGCGGGCTGGTCACCGGGTCTTTGGCGATCAGGCGGCTGAGGCGGTGCGTCGCGCCGGCCAGGATCACAACGTCCCACGGGCTCGGGGTGGGCACCGGCCGCCGCGTCGCTTTGGCGATGCCGGCGAGCGTGGCGACCAATCCCGTGTACACGCCCATCGCGCCGACATAGCTGCGTAGTGGAAAGTCGGCGCCTTGCGTGTATTCCTGCTCGACTTCGCGTAGTGCCTGCTCCGTCTTCTCCGTCACCGCCGCGCCTCCCGGTCCTTTGGGCGTTATGAGCCTTTCGCGCCGACTACCCGTCTCGATCGTGGGTACACGCGGGCGACGCACCGGCCGGCCCGCAGCTGGCCGGCGGCATGAGCGCAGCGAGATCGAGGAGAGGCAATGGCCAAGAAGATCGGGTACTTCCTGTCCAGTGAGGAGTTCGGACCACGCGAACTGGTCGAGCAGGCGCGGATGGCGCAGGACGCCGGCTTCGAAGCGCTCTGGATCTCCGACCACTTCCACCCCTGGAACGACGCGCAAGGGCAGAGCGGCTTCGTGTGGGGCACGATCGGCGCCCTCGCGCAGGCCGTGGACCTGCCCATCGGCACCGCCGTGACCTGCCCGACCATCCGCATCCACCCGGCGATCGTCGCGCAGGCGGCCGCCACCGCCGCGGTGCTGACCGACGGGAAGTTCACCCTCGGCGTCGGCACCGGCGAAGCGCTGAACGAGCACATCCTCGGCGGTCCCTGGCCGACCTCGAAGGTCCGTCGGGAGATGCTGGAGGAGGCCGTGCAGGTGATGCGCGAGCTGTGGAAGGGCGAGAACGTCAACCACCGCGGAACGTACTACACCGTCGACAACGCGCGGATCTACACGCTGCCGGACAAGCCGGTGCCCGTGTACGTCTCCGGTTTCGGGCCCGCCTCGGCCCGCTTGGCCGGACAGATCGGCGACGGCTACGTCGGCACCCAGCCGGACACCGAACTGCTCGGCGCGTTCCGCGAGAACGGCGGCCAGGGCAAGGTCACCCAGGGCGGCTACAAGGTGTGCTGGGGGCGGGACCGCGACGAGGCGGTCAAGACCGCACACGAGCGCTGGGCCAACGAGCAGCTGCCGGGCGAACTGGCCCAGGTGCTCCCGCAGCCGGCGCATTTCGAGCAGGCGCAGCAGCTGGTCACGCCCGACATGGTGGCCGAGGCGCTGGTCTGCGGTGACGACGAGGAGGCGCACCTGCGCCGGTTCGCCGAGTACTCCGACGCCGGATACGACGAGGTCTATATCAACCAGATCGGACCGGATCAGCGCGGCTTCTTCGATTTCTACGGCCAGCGCATCCTGCCGCAGCTGAAGGGTATGCGCTCGCAATGAGCAGCAACGAACCGCGCAGGAACATCCTGAGGGAACCGAGCGAGCAGTCGCGCATCCACACCGAGGTCGAAGAGGCCGAGCAGGAGACGTACAACGCGGCGCAGAAGGCGCGCGGCGCACAGGGCCCCGAGCAGAAGAAGCTGACCGATTCGGCCAACGTCTCCGAGACCTGGGAGAATCCGGCCGGTCACAGCGGCAGGCCGATCGGTTACGCGGCCTCGGGCGTGATCGTCCTGGGTTTCATCCTCGGCGGCATCGGCCTGACGGTCGGCCCGCGGGTGCTGATCTGGATCGGCGTCGCGATCATCGTCATCGTCGGCGCGGTCGGCATGGCGGCGCGCGTATGGAGCGATTACCGGCCGGGAAGCCTCGACGAGGCGGACAATGACGGGGGCGCGGGTGTACCGCCCGGTCGCCCTAGGCCCAACGCAGCGCCGCGATGATCGCGACTGCGCCGGCCGCGAGGAAAGCCGCGTAGTCGTTGACGGAGCCGGTGTGCACGGCACGCAGCGCGCGCACCGGCAGCGGTTCCTTCGAGCGCAGATATCCGGCGGTCAGCAGCGCTCCCAGCCCGACGCTCACGACGATCAGGCCCAGTTCCATCAGGTCGGTGTAGTGGAAGTCCACCACCACGTGCGATAGCGAGCCCACCCCGGCGAGCACATCGTGGGCGTACTGCTGCGGATGTAAGAGCCCGGATGCCGCCGGGGCCATCGCGTGGTCGATGACGGTGCCCGGCACCACGCCGAACGCGATGCAGCAGCCGCTGAGGACGAGCAGGCTGATCAGCATGCCGGGCCGCAGCGATTCGCTACGCTCGTACTCCTCCTCCCGCTCGCGGAAGAAGGCCAGCCAGGCGGCCCGGCCGAGCGCGGCGATCGTGATCAGCTGCGCGACCAGCATCAGCGCGTAGGGCAGGTATTGATGGCTCTCGAGCAGGCCGTGGTGGATGAGGCTGAGGGAGACGTAGCCGCCGAGCGGCGGGATGCCCGCGATCGAGGCGCACCCGACGACGAACGCGCCCGCGACCCACGGCCACCGGCCCAGCAGGCCGCCCATCTCAGAGAGCTTCGTCACGCCGGTGCGGTGGGTGATGGCGCCGGCGCACAGGAACAGCAGCGACTTGAACAGTGCGTGGTTGACCAGGTGATAGGTGGACCCTGCGATGCCCGAAGCCGCCCCCGTCCCCAGCCCTATGGCCAACACGCCCATCTGCGAGATCGTGTCATAGGCGAGCAGCCGTTTGAGCTCGTCCTGCGCGAGCGCCATGATCGCCCCGACCAGCGCCGAGACGACCCCGACCACCATCAGGATGCCGAGGATCGGGGTCTGCGAGGTCGGAAAGACCTGAAACGCCAGCCGGCCGACGGCCACGATGCCCAGGTTCACCATGAGACCGGAGAAGAGGGCTGACACCGGTCCGGGCGCGGCAGTGTGCGCGTCTGGCAGCCAGCCGTGGAACGGGATCAGCCCTGCTTTCGTCCCGAAGCCGGCCACCAGCAGCCCCAGCGCGACCAGATCAGCCGTGCCGACGTGGGCGGCCAGCGCGTTGTGCAACTGCGCGAGGTTGAGCGCGCCGTGCCCGGTGTAGAGCAGCCCGGCGCCGATGAACACCGCGAACGCCGCGATGGTGGTCAGGATCGCGATCTTGAAGGCGGCTTCCAGCGCGATCGGCCGCTCCAGGAAGAATCCGGTGAGCCCGTAGCTGGCCAGCGCGGCCACTTCGAACCACACGAACAGGTTGAACAGGTCCGCGGTGAGCGCCGATCCGATCAGCGCGGCGTCGAGCAGCTGGAACAGGCAGGCGAAGGCGCCGAGTTCGCGTTCGCCGAGGCCGCCCAGCTCGGAGAGCGCGTACACCACGAGCAGGGTTCCGATGCCGGCGCAGGCCAGCGCGAAGGTCATCCCGAACGGATCGGCGGCGAAGGCGATGCCCAGCACCGCGCCGTGGACCGGGCCCCAGCCGCCCATGTAGTGCGCGAGGATACCGCCGCCGGTCCCGTATACGTGCGGCGCGATCAGCGCGAGCACGGCGAGCGAGCCGACCAGGCCCAGCGCGGAGACGATGAGCGGCAGGCGCTTGGAGAGGCGCGCGAGCAAGGGGGCGAGCACCGCGCCGGTGAGCGGAAGCGCGACGGTCAGCGGCAGCAGCGAACCCGCGGCCGCGGTGGTCGTGATCACTGCGTCACCCTCGCAGCTCCCTGATCTTGTCGGCGTCCAAGGTGCGGTAGTGCTGCGCGACCCGCACCACGATGGTGAGGAACACGGCGGTCACCGCGACGCCGATGACGATCGCGGTCAGGCAGAAGTTCTGCAGCACCGGATCGGCGACGTTGCCGCGCACCAGGTCGTGCGCCGTCCGGCCGCCCGGCGGGCCGACCAGCACCGGAGCGGTCGACCCGGCCCGGTAGGCCATGGAGATGAACAGCAGGTAGGTGGAGCCCTCCATCAGCGAGAGCCCCATCACGATCTTGATCAGGTTGCGGCGGGTGAGCACCGTGTAGAGCCCGGCGCAGAACACGAACCCGGCCACCAGGTAGTTGGCTACGATCACTGATCCGCACCTCCCGCGTTCGCGGCCCGCGATGCGTTCTCGTCGTTCTCCCGGTTCTCGTCGTTCGCGTTCCCGCCGTTGTCGCCGCCGTCTTCGTCCTCTGACTTGTCGCGGGCCCAGTCGTGGCTCATCGCCAGCAGCGCGAAGACCGCGATGATCAGACCGGTGCCGACCTCGACCAGCTCGCCGCCGGAGAAGAGCTGCACGACGCCGCCGGAGCGGATCGTCTGCGGCGGCGTGAGCGGCAGCCAGTTGGCGGTGAACGAGCCCTTGAGGAACAGGCCGAGCGCCTCGGTCAGGATGATCAGCGTCGCCCCGGCCATCTCGATGCTCTCCATCAGCTTCGGCTGCACCACGCGGGCGACCCGCTTGCGGCCGAAGCCCGCGTACACCAGGAGCAGCACCCCGAGGATCACCGCGCCGCCGGGGAAGCCGCCACCGGGGGAGTAGCCCCAGGCCACCAGGTAGCAGCCGGTCACCGCCAGGATCGGGGTCGCGGTGCGCACCGCCCCGCGCACCACGATCGACATCGCCTCGGCGCGCTCCGGCCCGCGCCCGCCGACCAGTTCGTTGTCAGGGGTCTTCGGCCGGTGTTCGACGCTCGTCTTGGACGGGAACGGCGCCGTCGCGGCCGCCGCGGCGGGATCGTCGCTCGACTCGGATTCGTCCGACTGCTCGGATTCCCCGTCCGACTCGGCGCTCTCCGCCCGGCGGGCCTCGCGCTCCTCGGCGTCCGGCGCCCCGCCCGGATCGATTTCCGACTGCTCGCGCTCGCCCGCGACGTCCTCGCCGAAGTAGCCGGTCCGCGGTTCGCGCGGACGGGCCAGCAGCACGACGCTGATCACCGCGGCCAGAAGCAGGAAGGTCTCGCCGAAGGTGTCGAAGCCGCGGGTGCCGTATACGACCTCGTTCACCGGCTCGGTCAGGTTCCAGCTCGGCAGCGACACCTGCAGCGCGTACCGGGCGACCTCGGACAGCTGCTGGTGCGCGCGCGGCAGGCTCAGCAGCGCGGCACCGAAGGCCGCCGCCACGCCCGCGGTGAGCAGCATGCCGACGACGACGCGATGCTTCGGCTCGGACTCGACCGCCTCGCCGCGGATGCGCGTGCCGCGTTCGTCAGTCGTCGTCATGATGCGACTCGCCCTTCTCCTCCAGCTCGCCGTGGTCGGGCACGTCGGTGCGCACCTTGCCGATGGCGATCAGGTACAGCGCCGGCAGCGCGATGGCGCCGACGACGACCTCGGAGTGCGCGTCATCCGGCGCGCCGAGCACGACGAAGATGAGCGAGAGCATCGTGCCGACGCCGGAGAGGGCCATGACCGCGCCGTTGAGGTTGCGCACCTTGACCACGAGCACGGCCGCTATCACGATCAGCGCGAGCACGAGATAGTCGAGCGCCCAGAACAGCGTCACCCGTCGCCTCCGCTGCCCGGTCGCTGCGCCCGCTCCTTCGTCTCCGAATTCGCCTTCGCCTTCTCGTGCTCCTGCTCCTGCTCCTTCGCCTTCTCCTGGGCTTTGCGCTCGACGACCTCGTCGCGTACTGCGCCGTCCCACATCGGCACGCCCGACTTGTACGCGGCACGTGCCAGCGCATGCGAGGCGGTCGGGCTGACGATCAGCAGCAGCACCGCGACAAGCAGCGCCCGGCTGGCGTACGTGCTGTCGATGCCTTCTCCGACGACCAGCGCGACCAGCGCCGGCAGCGCGCCCATGGTCACCGTTTTGGAGGAACACTGGATGCGGCTGTACAGGTCCGGCATGCGCAGAATCCCGACCGCCCCGGACAGCGAGAACGCGAGTCCGATACTCGCGAGCACGAGGAACACGATGGTCTTCACAGCAGCCC
>Ga0070741_10008939_pt1 | contig 19792 bp, 16 predicted proteins | sample Coa_R1_4_FD_66440 | JGI IMG/M metagenome (GOLD analysis project Ga0070741, IMG submission 66440) | Surface soil microbial communities from Centralia Pennsylvania, which are recovering from an underground coalmine fire - Coalmine... | ecosystem: Environmental > Terrestrial > Soil > Unclassified ...
GTCTTCCAAAACTGTTGCAGCGCCGCGCCCGACTGCTCGCCTTCCTGCTGCATGAGATTTCCAACCGACCAGGAGCCGCTCTGTTCGTAGCAGCGCACGTTGTGCCCGGACCGCATCAACTGCCGCACCAGACCACGCAGAAAATGAGCGTTCCCATGGTTCCAGTCGGAAATCCAGGAGTGCGCAAAAAAACGCAATTCGAGGCGGGTACTCACGCTGCGGCGACCTGCGCGCCTACGAGGTTTTCATACAGACCGAGATACTGATCCACCATGCGAGTTGCGGTATAGCGCTCGCGCGCTCTCTGATACGCCTTGCGTCCATACGATTTGCACAACTCAGGGTCGGAGGCGAGTTGGCGAATAGCCTGCGAAAGAGCATCGGCATCATTACTCTGGAAGAACAGAGCGGCGTCATCCCAAAGCTCTCTAAATGTGGGGATGTCATTCGCGATAAGAGCACAGCCCGAAAGCGCAGCTTCCAGCGGTGCGAGTCCGAAAGGCTCGTAACGTGAGGTCGCAGCATAAATGGACGAACGGGCGTACAGCAATCGCAACTCTCTTTCGGATTGCTGCCCTTTGATCTCCAGACCCGGCCTGGCCCTTAGCCCGACATTGCCTCTGAATACTTCATCCGGATGCTCTTCCGAGCCGACAATACAGACTTGCGCCGGGTGCACGCGTTGGGTGAGTAATGCGGTATTTTTAGCGCTGTCCCACAGGCGACCGACCGACAGAAGGGAGGATGGTTTTTTGTCCATGTAGGACGCGAATAACTTTGGATCGCGGCCGTTGTAAATCACCATCGACCGCCGTGGCAGCGGGAAATTCTTGGCCAGTGAATCCAACATCCAGCGTGATGGCGCTACAACCGCGGTGGCATCCTGCAACCCGCGGCTCACGGTAGCTCGATACCAGCGAACCCAGGCCGAATCCGGGGGAGGCGCTCCATCAACCGCGATCCACCAACTGAGAACATCACTGTGCGCGACGACCACTCGCGGGACTTCCACTTTCAAACTTCCATAGTAGTACTGGCCCAGGTGGAGCAGGTCAGGCTTGACCTCTTTGATTATGTCGGTCAGGTAGTCCGCAGAATCCTCGAGGTCGCGTTCCGCGTCGTGCATCCATTCCAAGCGGAAGCCGGTGGGGCGATAGTCGAGCGCCGGAAAAGCGCTCATCCAGGCGGATTGCTCCTCACTGGGTATTTGACCGAAGCTGACCAGAGTTACCTGGATGCCACGACCCAACAGGCCCCTGACCAATTCGCGAGTGTAAGTCCAGACGCCGCCCAAAGTGTCGGCGGTGACTAAGACGCGCATTCCAGTTCCTCGAGCGGAGCCGGCTTCTGCTCCTGTATATCGCTGTAACCTTTATCGCGGAATGCCGTGGTGTAGTACTGGTGGGCGCGCTCCCATGCCTTGTCATCCGGCAGGCCAAACATCTGCTGGTACAAGGGGGTGCCTGGGAAGGGATACATCGGCACCGGCTCGCTCACCCAAACATCATGGGCCTTGAGGTGCTCCTGAAATTTACGAAGATCTGCGCGCTCATCGTGCTCGGTGAGGATCAGGTTGGCTTGCACCCAGGGAATTCGCTTGCGCGCATAAATCAGCAGCTCGGAAAGACGTTCGGTCGAAAGCCGGCAATTCTTGTTCAACTGGTCGCGACCAGCATCGGTGATGGACTCGATGCCGCATTCCATTGAGATGCAGTGCGCCCTCCCCAACAAGTCGAGGGTTTCTTCGTTCCAAAGATCAATGCGCGTCTGCAAGCCTATGCTGACGTTTCGTTCGGCAATTCCCTCCAGCAGCTTACAAACGTTCTTGCCAACTCCGAAAATCTCATCAATAAAATAGATGTAGTCCACACCGCGCGTAATAACGCGATCTACCTCCGCCAGCACGGCTTCAACATCGCGCTCGCGAAACTTATTGCGGAACAGAGTCTTATTGCAGAAAGTGCAAGCCCAGGGACAGCCGCGCGCGAATTCGAGCTCAGCCCCGTGGCCTGAGCCGTGAAACACATGATGGCGATGCCGGTGGGACTCCACCTTGTAGTTATGGAACTCAAGTGCGCCCAGGCCTTTCATGTCCGCCACGCCCAAGGTTGCGCTTACGTGTTCTCCGGCGTGGTCGCGCCAGCAGCAGCCCTCGATCTGGGACCACGGTTTGGAAGCCAATTCGGCGATGGTGTAATCGGGCTCTCCCCGCAGAGCAACATCACACTGCAATTTGCGCAGAGCGGCGCTGGGAGTGGCGGAGGTGTGAGGACCAATGGCCACCTTCACCGATCTTTCGCCGAGAGCCGCGAACCAGGCCTTGGGAACACGCACTTCGGGCGGTGGGCAGCGCCAGAACAGATAGGAAGGAGCAGTGGGTATGACTAAAAAGTCTGGGTCAAAACTGTCTACTCTCCGTTTAGCTTCTTCCACACTGAAGTTCTCCAGCTGCGCATCAATCAGCAAGGCCTCGTGGCCGGCCTCGCGCACTTTGTCATAGCTGAAAAGCAACTCAAGAGGATAGTGGGGCTCCTGGCATCCGAAATAGATCGAACCGGTGAAGCTCCAGTTGGGATTCACAAGCGCGAATTTCACGCCGCCACCTCGGGGACGTGCTCCAGCGAGGTTCCCGGCAGACGCTCGGCCACCGCCGCAGGGGTGAAGAGCTCACGATTTCGCCTCCACCACTCGTACATCGCTTCCAGTGTTTCAGGAAGACTGATCTGCGGTTTCCACCCCGTATCGCGACGCAACTTGCTGAAGTCGGTTACATACACCAGTTGATCGCCTGGCCGCATGGGAGAAAGCTGATACTGGAGAGTACGTCCCGTCAGTCGCCTGATTTCGGTGATCAACTCCAAGAGGGACGCGGTGTTTCCCTGTCCACCGCCGACGTTGTACACCTGACCTGCTGTGTTCGCCCGGTGCTCACGTGCTGCTTCAAACGCACGCAGCAAATCGTCAACGCAAAGAATGTCGCGTACCTGCCGACCGTCGCCGTAGATGTAGACCGGGCTGCCGCTCAGCGCGGAATAGAGGAAATGTGCCACCCAGCCCTGGTCTTCATTGCCAAACTGGTGCGGACCGGCGATGCAAGACATGCGGAATACAACAGTGGGAATTTTAAAAATCCGCGCATAGTCGTGCACGTACTGGTCAGCCGCTCCTTTCGAGCAGCCGTAAGGGGAGTGGAAATCGAGGGGCTGTGATTCGGGTACGCCCCAAACGTCCGCATACCCATAACGGGTGGCGCTGGCGATCAAGCGGTAAGAGTTGAGTTCGCCATAAACTTTGTTGGTGGAAGTGAACAACAGGAAGGGACGGCGATCACTCTTGCGAATCGCCTCCAAGATATTGAAAGTACCTCCCATATTCACTTCGAAATCGGTACGAGGGTCGCTCACTGAGGTGGTGACCGCCACCTGTGCCGCAAAATGGTAGATCTCTGTGGCGGAGCGAACCGCACGCTCTACCATGGCAGAGTTGCGCACATCGCCAATTGTGATCTGCAGCCGGCCCGACCGCCCGGCAATGCTCTGCAGCTCTGCAAGGTTATGCCGCACCCCCTGCCGAGAAAGATTGTCATAGATGTGGACTTTTGCGTCAGTATTTGCGAGCAGACACCGCGCCCAATTAGAACCTATGAAGCCAGCCCCACCGAATATCAGCACCGACCGGAATGATTCTGTTTTTTTCATTTCGTTACTCGATAAATGCATTCGCCAATAAAGCGTGCTTGAGATTTTCTATTGAAGAATTCAGGCCGCCAGACCATATTGCGTAAGTTTTTCAACCGCCTCTGCCGCTCGATCCTCCGCGGTTTGCGAGCCCAACCAGCGCACCAATTCTTGAATACCATCCGCAAAACGCACCTGCGGCTCATATCCGAGCAGCTTTCGAGCCGCAGAAATGTCCGCAAAGCAGTGACGAATATCTCCGCCACGGTACTTTCCAGTAATCTCCGGACTCAAGTCGCTGCCCAACGCCCGAGCCAATTCGCAAGCTACGTCGCGGACTGTGATTGCCTCGCCCGAACCCACGTTCAGGGCTCTTCCGTTCGCATTTGCAAGTTCCATCGCCAGCAAGTTGGCCTGTACTACGTCGTAGACGCTTACGAAATCCCGCATTTGCAACCCATCTTCAAACACCAGCGGAGGATTTCCGTTCATCAGCCGCGAGGCGAAGATTGCAGCGACCCCGGTATATGGATTGGAGAGGGCCTGGCGGGAACCATAGATGTTGAAGTAGCGGAGGGCCACGACGGGCAGCTCATAGGTCCGCCCGAAAAGCAGTGCCATCTCCTCCTGATCTTTCTTCGAAAGCGCGTAGATGGAGGTAGCCTGCAGGGGCTTTGATTCGTCGGTGCCCACGGGCTTCAAAACGGAGCCACAGCGGGGGCAAAGGGCCTCCCAGGATTTTTGTTTGAGCTGAGCTGTTGGTCTAGGTGGAGGGGCCACCTCCCCGCAAGTGGAGCAAAGGTATTTACCTTCACCATAAATTGACATTGAAGATGCGACGATCAGTTTCTCTATTCGGCAGCGGGTATCAAGCAGCGCCTGAAGCAGATTGGCGGTGCCTTGCGTATTTGCGCCCATGTAATGGGCGATCTCGTACATGGACTGACCCACTCCGACGGCGGCGGCCAGGTGAAATATCACATCTACATTGCGGACTGCCTCGCGAACCTGGTCGGGGTCACGCATGTCGCCGTTAACAAATTCGATTTCAGAAGCCAAATATCCGGGACGCCCATCGGCATGAACCTGTGGCGTCAAATTGTCATAAACGCGGACCGTGTGCCCACGTTTTAACAAGGCATCAATGAGGTGCGATCCTAAAAATCCGGCTCCACCGGTGACCAACACTCTCTTGTTATTCATGTCCGCTTCAGATAAATGCGGAGAAAGATCTGGAGGCCCCTTTTGCCACCATGCTCCGCCGCATCAAGAGGTTGGATGGATAAGTACTTACCTGAGATGCCATCCGGAGGGCGACAGAGTCAGCCCTTCAAAGACGCTCAATGACGGCTCCTGGCCAGCGCTGACAACACTGTCTGGAACGTTTTGCGAGCTAGCGGGCAGCACTGAAATCTTTTGCAATAGGAAAGCCTAGCTCGCGGTGGTTATTTGCAGTTGTGGGAGCATAGCGGTCCACCGCCCACGCTGCAAAATCAGCAAAGTCTTGCGATTGCTTCGGCGGACTCGTGTAGTGAGGAACCATGCCCAAGTGTTCTGGTGTGAAACAAAGAGTGAGAGTAGTCTCGAACTCATCCAATGCGTGCATCTGACGGTCGAACCAGATTTGCGCGTCAGGACGAAAAGAATCTGCCCAGCTGATCCCGGTTCTCAGATAACGAACCCCGAGCCGACGGAGCCATTGCACGCCCGTTTCCAAACGGTGATCCTGATAATGAAACCACTGGCAGATGCCCAGTCCTTGTGGAAAGTCGGACGCCGATATCTTGGGAGTACCGTCTTCCCGCAACAGTCCCATGTAATAGTGCCGATAATAGGAACTGCCTTCCGATTCTTTGTGGCGAGTGGTAGCGGTCCAGGTTGCGGGCAAATCAAAGAGGCTGTACCAATGAATCCGTTCGACCAAAGGAAGCAGGAGTTCGGCAGTTTTGTGCAGTCCAAATAGCTGCACTTCCTCAGCTCCGAAGGACGATGCGCCGGCTTCGGAAACCCACACCGGCTTGTCGGTCACCTGTCGAATTTCGTCAATCTTCTCCGGCCAGCTATGAATGTCCCAGTGGTTCCAGTCGAGTGGAAAACCGTGGACCGCGACAATATCAACTTCCTTGAGCACGCCGTGCGAGGCCATCAGTTGCATGAAATTGGGATCTATAGGAGAAATGCCACCCAACACGACCTTCAGGCTGGGATTAACGCCGCGAATCGCGCGGGCTGCAGTGATTGCCATTTCCGCAAACAATTTCCAGTCGGGATCTACTTTGAAGTCCCAATGGGAAAGATTGTTGGGTTCATTCCACAGCATCACGGCTTCAACCATTTCAAGCTCCGTCTTTCATTGTTGGCTGCGGGCGTCTACAGTGTGCCCGCTAGTTCAAGATCGAGAATGTATTGTCCATCTCGGACAGCGTTTCGCGGTGTGCAAAGCCATGTCTCTGCCTCAGGATGAGCCATGATTTGCAAGCCAGAACTGCGCAGCATTGCTTCAGCGGCCGGACGATTCGGCAGCCACCAGTTGGTAGGATCGTCGGCGTAGCTGTGCTCGATAAAATACATGCAGGGAAAATCCGGGCTCTCGAATATCTGCTTATTCCAGAAGTGGTAGTTCTTGTCCCACTGCTTTGCTGCTTCCGATCCTCTGATCATGGTCTGGAAGAGCAAGCTTCCGCGGACCTTCTTAATGACTTTATCCAGCGCGAAGAGTGGGTACCGCAGGTGATAAAACACACCCATGAACAACACGTAATCGAACTGACCGGAAATCTGGTCAACCTCATAGACCGAACGCTTCTCAAATTGAATGTCCAAACCCAGGGTTTGTGCGGCAAAACGAGCCTGGTTAAGGTAGCGATCGTCCACGTCAATTCCCAGCACCCGGTCGGCTCCTCGACGCTTCATCTCGATGGAGTAGAAGCCGCCATTACAGCCGATATCCAGTACCTCCGCGCCCCTGAGGTCATCAGGAATTGCGGACGCAATGTGTTTCCACTTGACCTGGGGGAAGTCTCCTAAAAAATGGTTGGGAGCGGTCGGAATGCCGTAAAGATCAAGGTTGTGGAACCATTCACCCAATTCATCAATCCGGTGGGCCAGCGCCTCTCGATTCAGGGAAGTAATCGCCGGTGCGGCTGGCATTCCAGGTTTGTGATTTGTGGTCCCGGGCAGATTTGAGGTTGACATTGTGCGTGGCACTTGAGCCTAACAAGGCGGGAACACAGCGCAAAGCAGGTGTTCCGTCTCTGGGCGAGATTAGATGCCGGACCCATAGCTGAGATGCCCTCCGGGGCCCTGGACACCAAGTCCGAATGATGGCAGGGCCTTAGCTGGGAACCTCAGCTGTGATGCCCAATCGTGAGCAGAGATCAGTGGTTCGCTCCTGAATGGATCGGATTTTCGACTGCGCTACTGGAGGCAGGCCCGGCACGCCCAATACCAGATCGCAGGAGAGCAGAATGGCGGTAACTGAGTCACGTAGTTCATTGCGCAAATTGCGCTCTGCCTGGTCATGCGCCTGTTGGGTCTCGCGCCGGTGGCGTTCCAAAGCGTGCCGCAAATCCCGCGCGACCCGTTCGGCACTGCTGATGCCCAGATTTACAAAGAGAGTGACGCCGGCGCCGGTATGCCGCAGCAAGACTTCGGCCCCATCGGGGTCGGCTTCGGCGAGAGATTCATCTATGATAACTGCGGAATACTCAGCCGAGCGCAACATTCTGCTGGCCTGTCGAAAACTCTCCGCCGATTCGGTGCTTTCCTGGGTTCCTGTCTGCAATGCGGCGGCGCATTCTTTAGCGCATGCTGAAGGCGTGATTAGAAGAATCATGCCCCCGCGAGTTGCACGTCCGGGGCCGAAGTGTCGCGCTTGAAAACAACCGGGTTAGCATCTGTGGTTACGAGCGCTTTCCCCGACTGGTACGGGCCTTTGGGAAAGCGGTCAGTTTTGGGAAGTGTACTCTTTGAGTTTTCGGTACAGGGTAGTCTTACCGATGCCCAGGAGCTTGGCCGCCAGCAGCTTGTCGCCATTAAGCTGCTCGATGGCACTCAAGATGGTTTGCCTCTCCAACTCAGCAATGGGCAGAATCTTGCCATCGCCGGAGTCCCCCAGCTGTACGGGAGATTGGGCATTCTGCAGTGCGGTTGGCATATCTGCTATGTGAAGCACAGGGCCTGAACTCATGGCGACTGCGCGCTCCAGGCAGTTCTCCAGCTCTCGAACATTGCCCGGCCAATCATACGAGAGCATGACCTTGAGGGCGTCATCGGAAAGAGTGCGCTGCACTCCCGTGCTGCGTGCCAGGCGATCCAAAAAATGGCTTGCCATTAAAGGAATGTCTTGCCGCCGCTCGCGCAGGGGAGGAATGCGCAGCGTGAGCACGTTCAGGCGAAAGTAGAGGTCACGCCGAAAGGTTCCCTGGGCGACGCCCTGCTCCAGGTCGCGGTTAGTAGCTGCAAGAATGCGAACATTGATAGGCATGCTTTTGGTGCTGCCCACCGCTCGAATTTCCTTTTCCTGGATCGCGCGCAGCAGTTTGGCCTGCAAGTCCACTGAAAGTTCGGCGATCTCGTCTAGAAACACTGTCCCGCTGTCGGCGATTGCCAGCAGCCCATCCTTGGAGCGGGCAGCGCCGGTAAATGCGCCGCGTACATATCCGAAGAGTTCGCTCTCGATCAGGGTGGGAACTAAAGAGCCACAGTCCACTGCAATGAAGGGACGGTCACGATAGGGTCCAGAAAAATGGATAGAGCGTGCCACCAGCTCTTTCCCCGTGCCACTTTCTCCCAAGATGAGCACGGGATGGGTGCTGTGTGCCGCCTTGGAGATGATGCGAAACAACTTTTCCATCTCTGGCGAGCGGCCCACGATGTTGCCGAACCCCTGTTTGGACTTTGCTTTTTCCCGCAACATTCGGTTTTCCGTCTTAAGTTTTAGACTCCCGGTGATGCGCTCCAACAGCAGCTGGAGTTCCTCCACACTGAAGGGCTTGGTTAGATAATCGTAAGCTCCATTCTTCATTGCTTGCACCGCCGATTGCACGGTGGCGTAGCCGGTGATCATCACCGCAATAGCGTCGGGACGGTGTTCACGGGTGTACCGTAGCGCCTCAAGACCTCCGGCCCCGGGGAGCTTAAGGTCGAGGAACACCACATCAACGGGTTGCGAATCCATCAGCCGATAAGCGTGTTCCGCGGAATCCGCGATCATCGTGTTGAATCCGAGTGACTGACCTACCTCTCGGCAAGCTTCACGAATGGAACGCTCGTCATCAACAATGAGCAGATTCAGAAAATTGGCCCCTTCCATCTGGGCGGTTGATCCCGCGGCTTCGGCTGTCAGCATGTTTTCCTCCGATTATGATTTTTGCTTGCAGTGGCGGCCGTCTGAGCATCTGGAAGTACAACAGCAGCCCCACCAATTCCCGGTTCCTCGGCGTCTAACAGTTCCCTTACCTTCCACGCCAATGGAATGGCGCTAAGCGGCTTTGGCAGTAGCGCCACTCCAATAGGGCCAACATTGATCTGCTTCCCATAACCGGAGATGCAGAGCACTCGCATTTGCGGACGAGATTGTCGAATTCTTGTAACCAGCTCCAGACCGCTCATGCCCGGCATCACCACATCCACAAGTAAAAGATGAATGGGAGCGGGGCGCCTACGAGAGACACGCAGTGCATCTTTGCCACTGCTGGCGGTGAGTACGTCGTAACCGCACTGGCGCAGCACACCGCTCACCGAGTCGCGTACGGCGCTATCGTCTTCCACCAGGAGCAACGTCTCTGAGCCACGCGGCGCCGCTTCCCTGCGGGCTCGAGGAAGCTCAATCGCCAGTTTTGCTTGCACACGCGGTAGTAGAACGCGCACTCGCGTGCCTTTCCCGATATGACTATCCACCCAGATAGCACCTCCCAGGTGGGTCACAATTTCATTGGCAGTTGCCAAGCCGAGACCGTGGCCCCGGCCATTCGCTTTCGTAGTGAAGAACGGCTCGAATAAGTGAGAACGGGTTTTGGCATCCATGCCGCTGCCGCTGTCGGTGATTTCAATGGTCACATAGTGCCCGGGCCGCAATGGCGGACGGCGCCTGGCCTGTTTGGCATCAACATGCAATTCAATCGTGCGAATTACCAGGCTGCCGCCCTGCGGCATAGCATCCCGCGCATTGAGAGCCAGATTGACTGCCAATTGTTCGATCTGGAAGGGATCTGCTTTCACATTTCCCAGCTTCGGAGAGCAGCGCACGCTGAGATTGATGTGCTCACCGATCAGCCGGGTGAGCATGCTTTGGATTCCGGTGAGCACCGGATTAAGAGCAAGAACTTTGGGCTCGGCAACTTGCTTCCGCTCAAACGCGAGCAGTTGCTGGATCAGGGCCGCTCCGCGATCGCTGGCCAACCGAATCTCCTCGGCGTGCCGCCACAGTGCGTGATCGGGCCCTAGCCCTGCCAGCAGCAGGTCGCAATACAGGCGCACGGCGGTCAAGAGATTATTAAAATCGTGGGCGACGCCGCCGGCTAACCTTCCAAGCGCTTCCAGCTTGTGCGCTTCACGACGTGCGTCCGTAGCTGGTGCGTATCCGGGAGTTACGCTCATCACAATCTTCCAATCCTGTTGAGAGACTGGCAAGCACTCTGTATTCCATTTTGAAAACTACAACGCGAAGTAACTCTGAGCGTAGCCTTTAAGCCCAAAATGAAGGGTGTTCGGCCGAATTGTTTGACAGCCTTGATTCCCGAAATGAATATGTGGTTCCGGAAGGACAAGAACACGTTCCAGCTAAGAGCCGGTATGTCAACGCAGTGCGTCGTCGGAGTCTGAGGCTGCTCTCGCCATTTCGGGAATGCGAACCTATGATTCGCCCGTAACGAAACTGATTCCCGATAGTCTCCGTCGAATTCCACAGCTTGAGTGAACTGCATAGTCCTATTTGTCTCATGTTGTCCCATTCCGGTAAGTGACTGAGGACACCGCAAACTGTGACTCAGGGTGGACTAACTCTCAGCTCAGCTGCTGCCTACGGCAGAGCCCCGCGTTCTGGCAGGGGAAGCCCTAAATCGCGTGGGCACAGGGGCCCTCGCCTGTGCGGCCGAGCGCCAGCTCGGCAAAACTGCAACACAACAATCTGCTATTCCTGGAAGGTCTCAACGAGAATGGTACGATCGGCGCAATGGCCCAAAAGCGGCTGACGATTCAACTTCGCGCACCGTACCACTGATTCATGCTCGATTTTTAGGAGTCAGTCCGGCAAAGGGGGAGGCCGCCTGAAGGCGATTGGCGGACGAATCTAATGAGTAGCGTTAAGTGGCGGCTACGGGCAGGCGCTTCTCTTGCCATCGGCGCAGCGAGTACGGTCCTTTGTTGGGGACTGATGCACCACTTCAATCAGGGAGCGGCGGACTTCAGCTATGCGGTTCGCGAAGCTAATGAATTGCTGCACGGTCGCAATCCTTACGCACTCTTTCCTTATGAATCCTATCCCATAACGGCGGCTATTTTCGCAATACCATTCGTTTGGTTCAAGCCAGAAGTGGGTGGGGCTGTATTCTTCGGCATCAGCTCGGCGCTGTTGGCTTGGGGGTTAACGCGATACAGCTATACACGGTTGCTGGTTTTCCTCGCTTATCCCTATTGGGCGGCGATGCTGACTGTACAATGGGCACCCTTAGTGATGGCGAGCGCGCTTCTGCCTTGGTTGTTGCCAGTTACGACAGCAAAACCTCAGCTTGGAGCTCCGATCTTCCTGACGCGACTGAATACGCGAGGGGCAATCGGCTGTGTTGTGGTCGTCCTCGCCAGCCTGGCGCTCATGCCTACATGGCCACTCGAGTGGTGGGCGAAGGTAGGCCACCACCCTCACTATGTTCCTTTGCTTGCATTACCTGGACCAGTGTTGCTGCTGGCACTGTGGCGGCAGAATGAGGATTCGCAACTCCTCCTCTTGAGCGCGCTGACGCCGCAACACTGGTTTTACGACAGCTTCATCTTGTGGTTGATCCCAAAAACCCGTCAGGAAATTTTGGCTACGGTATGTCTAAGTTGGGGAGCTGGAATCTGGCGCTGGTTTCGCACCCCGACTTCGTGGCAAGAAGTCGGATCATGGGCCGTGCTCTGGATCTACATTCCCATGTTGAGTCTGCTGCTGTTGAGAAGAGCGGTGCACCCCAGTAGATTGGCTTCTTGATTTTAGAATTGTAAAAGACGTTTGCGTTATTACGCTCACAACCCGGCAAGCTAAAACAAAATGGCTGGTCAGAATTGAATTCCGACCAGCCTTTGGAACGATCCCGCACCGCTAGACTAACGCCATCACTGACTTTCCACGCGCAACACCATCTGCGTCCCGCTATCCAGTTTCACATTGTGACGGTCGGAGGTGAGGACTGAGCCCTGGGCGGTATTGGCCGTGGGCGCCAAAGTGACATCCTTCATACCGACTGCGCCGCGGGAATTCGCGTTGAGGCCACCGCCCGGGCCAGCGCCTGCTGGTGCGGCACCGGTGTCAGAACCCTGCACTGAGCCGCTTGTCCCAGCGGAGGTATTGCCTTGCATTCCCCCACTTGAAGCTCTGCCTCCGGCGGGTGCTGCTGCGCCTGCAGGTTGCCCCGGAGCGCCACCGCCACCGGTGTCGCCTTCGGCGGGAAGCATGCTGGGAGCAGGCCCCAAGGCCTGAATAACAGCGTGCAAGGGGACCTCTTGGCCGTCTTTCAGCACGATCTTGTCGAACGCGATGCCCAGACGCGATCCCGAGTCACCGTTGCGTGGCTGCGCATCGGTGACGTGACCCATCACTTTAGAGCCGCGGGGAATTACGACCGTGCCGCCACTGCCTAGATCAGTGGGTATCTTGGCGGTTACAGGATCGCCCTGCTTGGCCTTTTTTGCATCAATGGATTTGCTCAGCTCTGCTGGTATAAGGGTACCTGGGTTGAAGACAATTCTCTTCTGACCAGACGCAGCCGATGGATTAGCTGCGGGCGGGTTACCTTGAGTAGATGCGTTTGGCGCCTGCGATCCTGCCGGATCCTGTGCTGCCGCCCCGAGTACCATCAGCAAGCAGACCAACAGTGATATGGACACTGATTTCATGAACCTATCCTCCTTCTCACACCTGTTCGGAACTGAGATGCGGCCGAGGCTGAGATTTGTCGCCAGCCAGCAACCCCAAAAGTCCTACCGAATTCCTGGCCTGTCCTGGTTGCAGCAGCAGCCCGGAACCCTGAATAATGGGGACTGGGCATGAGTCAAGAGAAGGTACTGATCGTCGAGGATGAAGTGAACGAGCGGGGAGGGCTAGCCGAGCTGGTGTCGGCCTGGGGTTATCGCGCCGAAACCGCAGCCGATGGGGTCGAGGGCTGGGAAAAGGTGATTAGCTGGTCACCCAGCATTGTGCTTACCGACCTCAAAATGCCGCGCATGGACGGCATGGAGCTGCTGGAGAAGATTGCAGAGAACTCCCAAACTGTGGCGGTGGTCCTGCTGACCGCACAGGGAACGATTGACAGCGCCGTGCAAGCCATTCGCATGGGCGCTTATGACTACATTCAGAAGCCGATTGACACCAATCGTCTGAAGACCATCCTGCAGAATGTAGCGGCTCTACGCGGCACTAAAGTAGAGCTTGAAGTCACTCGGCGCAAACTGCGGGACACAGGCAGCTTGGGTTCCCTGGTGGGAAGCTCCAAGAAGATGCAGGAGATTTTCCGCCTGCTGGAGATGGTGGCTCCCAGCACAGCGTCAGTTTTAATTACAGGCGAGAGCGGCACGGGCAAAGAGCTGGTTGCGCGAACCATTCACGAGCTCAGCCCACGAAAACCGAAGCCGTTTGTGCCCATCAATTGCGCGGCAATTCCTGAAACGCTGATTGAAAGTGAGATTTTCGGTCACGAGAAAGGCGCGTTCACCGGAGCGCTGGAGCGGCGGACCGGCTGCTTTGAGCTGGCGGAAGGGGGGACGCTTCTACTGGACGAAATCGGCGAGATGCCGGTGGCCACCCAGGCGAAACTGCTGCGCGTCCTGGAAGACCGCAAACTGCGCCGTCTGGGCAGCAAAGTGGAAACCACGGTTGACGTTCGTGTCCTCGCGGCAACCAACAAAGTACCAGAGGAAGCTGTGGCCAGCGGTCAGCTACGTAATGATCTCTATTACCGCTTGAACGTTTTTAACATTCACATGCCACCGTTGCGCGAGCACAAGGAGGATTTGGGCGAGCTGGTAAAGGCATTGCTGATTGACATGAATTCCAAACATGGCCGAAACGTGCAGATGGTGAGCGAAGCGGTCATGAATCTTTTCCAGGCATATTCCTGGCCGGGAAATGTTCGCGAAGTGCGCAACACGCTGGAACGGGCGGTAATCGTGTGCGAAGGTTCAGTGGTGGAAACCAAGCACTTGCCACCAGGCTTCGGACAGGCGACGGTCCGGCTCTCGGCCCACGATCCCAACGCGTTGCACTTGGGCATAGGAACCACGGTGGGAGAAGCGGAGCGCCAGCTGATCATGAAAACGCTGGAGTCCACCAACAACAATAAGACCCGGGCTGCTGAAATCCTCGGCATCAGCCTGAAGACGCTGCATAATAAGCTGAAGGAGTATGGGAGTGGTGCCGCTGCCGGCAGCTCTGCCGAAGCAGGCACCTGATTCGCTAATCCAGCGCAAAGATGCGCTTAAAGACCAAACTCGTACTCGCCATCACCGGCATGATCGTCGCCTTGGTGGTGACCTTCTCTTACATCTATGTTTCTCAGCTGCTGCGGCAGCACATTATTGCGGCCTACGATACAGCCGCTCTCCTGAGCCGCGAGTTGCAGGACGCCACCACCGACGCGCAGCCTGATCTCAGCAGCACCCGCGTGGATACCAGCAACCCTGATGCAGTTCGCGCCGCCATCATTGAGAGCGTCCAAACCGATGCCAACCTGAACACCTTCATGGACTCGATCGTCGCCAACTCGCCGATCATCTATGACGCGGCCATCGCGGATTTTGGTAACAATGCCATTCTGCATACCGATCCTGACCTGATCGGCAAAATCCTTCCGCCACGTCCCGACCTGGCGCGGCTGCGCGACGCCAGCTTTCGCGAGCAATTGAGGTTGGTGTTCCGCGCACCGGGAGTTTACGAAGTCCGCATGCCGTTGACGTTGAATGAAGCTCCCTTTGGCAACACGCGTGTCGGGGTATCAACGGTTTTCCTGAAGAACGAGATCCAGCCACACCTTCGGCGAGCGGTGATCTTTTCCGCGATTTGCATCCTGATCTCGCTGGTGTTGGCAGCGGGGCTTTCCAATCTTGCTCTGGGTCCGTTGGCCAGAATCAGCCAACGACTCGATAGCGTTACCGCCGGCGAGATGGTCGCGTTGCCGGAAGAACCCGAACGCAAGGACGAATACGGTCTGGTGACCCTGAAGATTGCCCATTTGGGGCGGAAGATGCGCGATGTGAAAGAGGTCTTCTCTGCCCTCAAAGATAACCTCGACCAAATCATGGCTAACTTGCAGGATGGCCTGATGCTGTTCACGCGCGACAATCGCGTGGTACTGGTCAGCGCCTCGGCGGAACGTTTTGTGGGCCGTCCCAGAAGTGAAATGCTGGGTCACAACGTGGATGAGGTTTTCTCCGATTCGAGCCGAGTGGGCCAGGTGGTCCTGGACTGTTTCCGGCAAAGGCGCCCCATTCCCCAAGGCGAGATCGAAGGCGAGAATGGACGCCGGGTACAGGTCTCTCTAGATTTCATTCAGGAAGGCGGGGAGCAGATCGGCGCGCTACTGGTGATGCGGGATGCCGAATCGGTACGACGCATAGAGGATGAGATCGAACTCTCGCGTCGCTTGTCTGCTATTGGCCGATTGACCTCAGGAGTCGCCCACGAGGTAAAGAATCCAATTAATGCGATCGTAGTGCACCTGGAGGTGCTGCGGCAGAAGTTGCAGTCAGTGGATCCAGATACTCGCCGCCACATGGACGTGATTGGCAGTGAGATCCAGCGCCTCGATCGCGTAGTACAGACTCTGGTGGACTTCACCCGTCCTGTAGAGTTGCGCCTGGCGGAAACTGATCTACGGCGTCTCATCGAGGATGTGGTGCTGCTCGCCGCCCCGGACGCAGAACGCCACGGCGTTGACATCCGCCGCGATCTGCCCAGCGAAGAACTGCCGGTCAACGTGGATGTGGACCTGATCAAGCAGGCACTGTTGAACGTGGTGATCAATGGCGTCCAGGCCATGCCTGGCGGTGGCACGCTGGCCATCTCTGCGGCGCGGCGGGATGGATCGGCAATGGTTGAAATTCGCGATCAGGGAAGCGGGATTCCTCCCGAAGTGCAGGACAAAATCTTCAACCTCTACTTCACCACGAAAAAGGCGGGGAGTGGCATCGGATTGCCGATGACCTACCGCATCGTTCAGCTGCATCATGGCGCGGTGGAGTTTTCTTCCGAGGAGAACGTAGGTACAACATTTCAGCTGATTCTTCCTTTGCTGGAGTCGCCTGTGACTCCGGTGAGGGAGATGGCAGCCAAGAGTCAATGATTGGTTCTGGCCGGCGCGAAACTTGCGCCTGAAAGCGCGGTTGAACTAGGTATCTCTTTAAGTTTTGGTAGAAGACACGCCGCTATGTCTATGGATCAAAGGAAGCTAATTGCGGTGGCGCTGGTTGTTGGAGTGTTGCTCCAGCCGCTCCTGTTTGCCCGGAGGCAGCAGGACCAGACTCCGCCTTCCCAAACTCCCGCCGAGGAGAAGCGGGGTGAACCCGCGCCTCAGCAGATCACACCGCCGCAATCCACCCCGGCCCAGGAACCGTCACCGGGGCAGCTTCCCCCGCAACCAACTCCACCAGCACCTAAAGCGACAGACGCGGAGAAGCCCACGAGCACAAAACGGGCGCTACGAACCAAGAAGAGCCGTAAGAAGAGGAGCTCTAAGAAAATCTCTGCCCGGCTCAAGAAGTCTTCCAAGAAGAGTTCAAAACGACCAAAGCCAAAGCTTGATCCTGCAGCTCCGCGCAGAGTAGTAGTCCACAACGGCGGCACCGATCCTGGCGGCCAGCTGCAACCTGGCATGTCTACCGGGGATGCCCAAGAGCAGCGAGCCGGGACGCAACAGCTGCTGCAGCTTGCCGACGTCAACCTCAAGGTTGTCACCGGTCGCGCATTGACGCCCGATCAGCAAGACATGGTGCGCCAGATCAATATGTACATGGAGCAGTCGCGCAGGGCCAGTGATGAGGGCGATCTGGTGCGTGCCCGCAATCTGGCGGTGAAGGCGCGATTGCTCTCCGATGCGCTGGTGCGACGGTGATCTCCGCTATCTGCTCTTTGCTCGGGCGCTATTCACCTTGGTAAGCAGTTCGCGCGACGGCCCCTGAAAAGGCCCCGGTATGTTGACGGCTTCATTCAGCACGGCGCGAGCTTCGGTGAGCTTATTGATCTTGGCGTATCCGTAGCCCAGCCGATAGAGCGCCGTGGAGTAGGCGTTCGGCTCCTCTTTCAGTAATTCTGTGGCTGACTTGAATTCCGCAATCGCGGCCAAAGTCTTGTCCTCACGCATGAGCGCATAGCCCAGCGCCGAGTGTGCCACCCCCGCAGAAAGCTTGCGCGAGCGGTCCGCGTCCTGAGCATCGGGTTTGGCCAATTCGATGGCCTTGCGCGCGTAGCTCATCGCCTTGGTGAGGTTTGTCCCCTTCGAATCCTCGGCATAAGCGTTGGCCAGTAAGATCAAGGTTGGAATGCTGTTGGGATTAGCTGCCAGTGCCTTTTCGCCATACGCTAGCAGGCGCGCTGAGTCGTTCAGCTGCTGCAGTGTGTAGATTGCGTACTGCGAGACCTGCTCATCGAATTTGGATGCTGGGAAGGCAGGCGTAAAGCGCTCAATATAGGTCATGCGCAGCTTGGGGTCTTGCTCTGCAGTGATGGCATTGAATCCAGCCGCCTCTAAAAATTCGTACCCAGATTTGGCCGAGGCCTTCTCGGATTCAATCGCGTTCTGGAAATCGGCGTCCGACGCATCGGCGGGCTTCGTCTGCTTGCCCAGCGAGTTGTAAACCTCGCCACCACGGACTGCATAGTCGGCCACTTTTCCCCATTCTTTCGCTTGCTGCGCCACGCCTGCCTGCGACACCAGAATGTCGAGATTGCGCGGTGAGGCGGCCAGGGCCTTGTCTCCATAGCTCAGCGCTTTAGCATTGTCTCCGGCGCTGGAGTACGCCTGCTCGAGCTGCCAGTTGCCATAGGCGACGGCTGCCGGATTGGCCGCAAATTTCTGCACAAAGTCGTCCAGCATAGCGATGCGCTTCTGGGGGTCAGCTTCATTGGTGATGGCGGTCAGTGCCTGGTCCTCCGGTGTGCCGGCGGGGATGACGATCTTGTCCAGTTGGCTGAACGCACCTGTCCCGAACAATAAGACAATCAGCAAAGCTGAAGCGTGAATGCGACGCATTATGACCTCCGCCAGGCGGATTTCGGCCAGCTTTCTGATGGGATCTGCAGCCGCCCGGAGTCTCTGTCCGGCGCATCGTATCGCTGTTTTTTAGCGGGAGCAAGCGGCAACAAGAGGGAATTCTAATCGGAACTCTTACCGGCCAGCACCTCATCCGAGCCGAAGACGCGATCGCTCAAGCGCCGCAACAATCCGTGCCTCGGTGCGAAAGGGGGCAAGACGATGCGGTTCTGTCGTAATTCCTCCAGGGCTGCTTCGGGCGGCATACTTCGCCAGCGTTCCAGCCGAGCTTCGATCACCTGCTGATACTCACGTTTTTGCGACCAGTAATGAAACAGGAAATCGTCGCAGGGATGCAGTGTCGCATTTTTCTGCAGGTAGTAGGAAACGGCGTACTGCTCTACAAGCTGCTTCTTATATTGCGGCGAGATGGCATCAATGAAGGCAAGAATCGTGGTCAGCAGGTGGAACTGTGATGGGTGGAGACCGATCGCGCCGGAGTTCCACATATCGCCACTTAGGTCAATCGCGTTGCCGCGAAAGCGAAATTTTCCCATGCGCTCGCGAAAGCGTTGGAGTTGCCGGGTAGGATTCTGAGGAACGGAATACTCTTTGCGATGCAGAACTGCATTGCGTCCATCAATGCGTTGGAACAGCGAAGAGAAACCGGCAAAGAAAAAAGTGTCAGAATCGGCGAATAAGATGCGTTGATCAGAGACCTCCGATGCCATTTCAGCAAGGGCGGCAATCTTCAGCCGATAGGGATAATTCCCGGGGCCCCGCAAAATACGACCTTTTTCAGCTGTGAGCTCGTGAATTTGGAGCTGATCAGCCAGGGGCTGGAAAATTTGTGGCTGATCGGTGCAGATGTGCACTGCCAGGTCAAGAGGCCCTTTATACGCGAGCGCCGAGTAGGCCGCGTAAAGCGCCTGCACCGCCACATCCCGGGTATCGCATGCCAGATAAAGAAGGTGCACGGAAGCCATTTAGGGCCGATTCTATATTGTCGAGATGGAGGCCGCTATTTGCGCGCGCAACTGAGCGGAACCGGAGTTTCCGGCGTGCTAGACTAGCGCGAAATTGGAGCCATCCAGCTTTGTGGAACATTCCGGGAACGGTCGCAGACAATGCAAGAAATACCACTCCCGGGAACGATTCTCATTGCCGTGAAGAGCTCATCCGGCAGAGTTTTTTCCGATCTCCCGTTTTTATTGTTTTGGTTGCGCTGCTGCTGCGTCTGGCAGTGATTGGTATAGGGCACACCTACAGGATCACGCCGCGGCGGGACCACTTTCAGTTTGGGTGGGAGATGGGCCGCATCGCGCGCTCGCTTGCGGCGGGGCAGGGATTCGCTTCACCCACGGATCTACCCACCGGGCCTTCAGCCTGGGAGGCGCCTCTTTATCCGTACCTGATGGCTGGCGTGTTCAAGCTCTTCGGAGCGTATAGCTCGGCCTCTGGGTTCGTGATTCTTGCCATCAACAGTGTTTTCTCCGCCCTCACCTGCCTGACGATTTATGGCATTGGCATGCGGCTGTTTGGTCCGATTCCCGCGAACTGGGCGGCGTGGACTTGGGCGCTCTTCCCCTACGCGATCTATTGGCCTGTGCGCGTGGTTTGGGAGACCAGTCTCTCGGCGTTTCTTCTGAGCCTTGTTTTCCTGCTCTCCTTGCGACT
>Ga0070741_10008941_pt1 | contig 19789 bp, 18 predicted proteins | sample Coa_R1_4_FD_66440 | JGI IMG/M metagenome (GOLD analysis project Ga0070741, IMG submission 66440) | Surface soil microbial communities from Centralia Pennsylvania, which are recovering from an underground coalmine fire - Coalmine... | ecosystem: Environmental > Terrestrial > Soil > Unclassified ...
GAGCGCCTTCGGATCCCTGATGAATTATGTTGCGCATGCAGATACCAAGAAATTCCAGCCCGCAAATATCACATTCGATCTCCTGCCAGCGCTCGAGGTGCGCGTTCGCGATAGACAGGAACGGCATCGGAAGCAATGTGAAGTGGCGCTTGGCGCCTTTCAAGGATGGATGGAAAAAACGGAGATGAGCGCGGGTGTTGGATAAATGTGGGTGGCATCAGCTTAAAGATCTAACCGCAAAGAACACGAAGATCTCGCAAAGAGCGCCAAGAAGGACGGGGCGCTGAAAATGCATAGATCCTTCGCGGACTGAAGCCCCCTCAGGATGACAACCATCAGTTTGTCCTCAGTTAATTTCCTCCTATCCCGCATTTCATTTTCCTGCAACAAATTCTTCTTCCTTTCCGTATCTCCTATGGAATAACCGGCGCGGCTTACGTTCTGCCGAGGTCCGCGTCCAATTAGACGGGCTGCGAAATGGTCATTCGGGATCTCATCGGCGATGTGCTGCGCACCATGTGGGCGCATAAGTTGCGCACATTTCTTACGATGTTTGGTATTGCCTGGGGAATCGTCTCTATTGTGCTGATGGTGGCGGCTGGCGAAGGGCTTGAAAAAGGACAGGAAGCGCAAGCCAAGACTCTCGGCAAGGACGTGATGATTGTTTTTCATGGCCGAACCAGCTTGCAGGCGGGCGGTGCGCGTGCCGGGCGAGTTGTACATTGGGAAGATCCCGATGTTGCTGCCGTGCAAGCCGAAGCTCCGGATTGTGAATACGCCATTCCAGAGCTGGAGCAGGAAGACGTTCGCATTCATAGCAATTACAACAACGCGGCTTTCTTGATCACGGGCTCGCAGCCGCCGTTTCAGGAGATTCGCAGCTTAGGCGTGGGGCAAGGACGCTTTTATACCTGGGACGATAATCGTGAAGGACGCCGCGTGGCTTTCCTCGGCAGTGACGCCGCTAAACAGCTTTTCGCCGGAAACAATCCAATTGGACAAAACATTTATTTGAACGATTTTCCCTTTGTCGTGATCGGAGTGATGGCGAAAAAGAAGCAGGACTCCAGCTACGACGGATGGGATGTAAATAAAGTTTTCGTCCCGTTCGGCGCGATGCGGCGGGATTTTCCGGACAAGCCTCCGGGAACTCCGACCACTTTCGATCAGCTGCTGGTTACTCCGAAATCCGTTGAGCAGCATGAGGCTTGCAAACGCGAGGTGCGCGCTGTGCTGGCGAAAATGCATAACTTCGACCCTCTGGACAAAGAGGCCTGCCCCATTTGGGATACCGTGCAGGAGGCTAAGGCTTTCCGCCAGATGACGGATGGAATGAAATATTTTTTGGGAGCGGTCGGAATCGTTACGCTTTTTCTCGGCGGCTTAGGCGTAATGAACGTGATGATGGTCGCGGTTCGCGAACGGACTCGCGAGATTGGCGTGCGTAAGGCGCTGGGTGCGCCGGCTCACACTATCCTGAAACAGTTTTTTATTGAAGCGCTTTTGATTGCATTTTTGAGCGGTGGAATTGGACTCGGCTTTGCATACGGGCTTTGCTGGCTGGTGAACTTGTTACCGATGCCGGATTTTTTTGCAGGATTACTGCCGACGTGGCAGTCCGGATTACTGGCATGCACGCTGCTGGGATTGATCGCTGTGGCTTCGGCGCTGTATCCCGCGAGGAGAGCGGCTTCGATCGATCCGATTGAGGCGTTACGGTTTGAAGCAGGCGGATAGGAAGCAGACTGAATTTGCCGAGCTGCGCTCGGCCGGACAGCCGAGGGCGGCTGTCCCTACGCAATTAGACGGGCGAGACGCCCGCCGCTACATAAGAAATAAAGCATGTTGATTGAAATTATTCTCGAGGCCTGGGTTGCGCTGAAGCGCAATTACACCCGCAGCATGCTTACCATGCTGGGGATTATTTGGGGCATAGCCACTGTCACTTTGCTGATTGCTTACGGCAGCAGCTTCCGGCAGATACTGGTTGCTGGATTTGACGCCTTCGGAAAGAGCGCGGTCATTTGTTGGCCACAGCAAACCAGCGAACAGCCAGGCGGGCAGCGCGCTGGGAAAAAAGTTGTATTTGAGCAAGCGGATGTTGACATGGTGAAGGCGACTGCTCCGTTGGTGAAGCATGTCTGCCTTGAAACAGTACGGCGGCCCGGAATCGCTTATGAAGATCGCATGGTTGGAACTGCTGCCATTCGGGGAGTTTGTCCCGAGTATGGCGAGATGCGCAATGAGGTCCCGATGGAAGGCCGCTGGATTGACAGCACGGACGAAATTGAACGGCGGCGTGTCTGTTTTCTTGGAGGAAGAATTCGCGAACAGCTGTTTAGTGGCCGGCCCGCTGTAGGAGAGACAGTCGCTATTGGTGGAGTGCGTTTCACGGTGATCGGCGTCATGCAGCGGAAAATTCAAATGAGTAATTATTTTTCCAGCGACGATGAGTCCGTTTGGATTCCGTATTCGGCAGCCAGCGATCTCTGGGATACGCGTTACGCGGCGGTCATGGTATTTGCTCCGATTGCTCCACAGTTCGAGAAACGCGCCATGGCGCAGGTTTTGGCCGCGGTTGCGACTCGGCAGCAGTTTTCGCCGACTGACCCCAAGGCGATCCAAATGTTTGGGCGCGACGAATTTCGCCCTGTGATCGACGCGCTCACCATTGGCTTGCAGGTGCTTCTAACGTTTGTGGGAACACTGACACTAGGGATTGGCGGGGTCGGCGTGATGAATATTATGTTGGTCTCGGTGGATGAGCGCATCCGTGAAATTGGTTTGCGCCGGGCGTTAGGCGCCAAAAAAATTCACATCAAGCTGCAATTTCTGGCGGAGACGCTCCTGATCATGTTGCTCGGCGGCGTAATTGGCGTTCTGATTTCTTATGCAGTTGCCGCAGCTGTTGGGACGCTGCCATTGATGGGCCCGCTGTTTGAAGATGATTCGGGCCGAGGCGATATCCACTTACATATTTCTTTAGTCACAATCGCGCTCTCAACAATGGTTTTATTAATCGTGGGCGTGATCAGCGGGTTGGTACCGGCGCTGAAAGCGTCGAAGCTAGATCCTGTCGAGGCTTTGCGTTATGAGTAAACGGCGACCACATTGCCAACCGGGAAAAAATATAAACACGACGAAACATTCTCAACCCTACAGAATTCGAGAGCGGGCGAAGTGTTTCGTGGGCTGAGCATCGCGCGTTTGGCGGTCAGTAGCAACTTTGAAGAAATCGAATGGGCCGGAGAGGAAGTCTCTCTGGCTCATTTCTTTGGCAATGCATAAAGAGGAAAAGAGTGGAAAGCAGATTCCTCACACCTCCTCGCCGCGCAAGCGCGCCGATGAGAGGGTTCGGAATGACAAATCGATTAATAAGGAATGATGGATTGATAAAGAATAACGAAAAGGTCAGACAATAAACGCTGATTACCGGTAATTAAGTTTTTCTTCTAGCATCTCAAGTTCCAGACCCATAGGAATCTTTCTGTTTGACCAGAGCGGCTAATAAAGGTACCTTGCTCCCATCCATCCTCTCTCTGTCGCGAGGTGCTTGTCTTGCCAGTCTCCGCTATCGACGCAATTAATCCAGCACTCGACCACACGAAGCAACAGCTATTCAAACCCTTTCGTATAGGACAGTGGGCCAGACTGGCACTGGTCGGGTTCTTCGCCGGAGAGCTTAGTTCTGGCGGCTGCAGCGGTCGCACCTTCCGCATGCCGAGCGGCAGCGGGAGTTCCCGTTCGGTTCCCGGCCTTCACTTTCCGCATTTCCCGGTCGTTCACCTAGCCGCAATCGCATTGATTATTGCAGTGGCAATAGCAGTGCTAATGGTTTTGTGGATACTGCTTATCTATCTGAACAGCATGATGAGATTTGTTTTGTTCGATAGCATTGTGTTCCGGGAATGCCACATCCGCCAATATTGGCGAGGGCGGAACCGTGCCGGGTTACGTTATTTTGTCTGGCAGATTCTGTTTATGCTCGCAACTGGCGCTGGTATGACAATTTTGATTGGCATTCCTGCCGCATTGGCTCTCGCTTCAGGATGGTTGACACACCCCCGCGAACATATGCTGGCGCTTGTGTTGGGCGGAATCTTTCTGTTCTTCGTTTTTATGGCATTCATGCTAGCGGTAGCGGTGGTTGCAGTTCTAACGAAAGATTTTGTAGTTCCACAAATGGCGCTGGAAAACGTTAGCGCGTTCGAAGGCTGGCGGCGGTTGCTGGCTTTAATGAAAATGGAAAAGAGCGCCTACGCAGGCTATATCGGAATGAAAATTGTACTGGCAATCGTGGCAGGAATAGCGCTGGGCATTGTCACCGTTATAGTTATGCTCATATTGCTTATTCCTGCTGGAGGAGTTGGGGTGGCCGCGGTACTAATCGCAAAATCAGCGGGAATTACGTGGGGCTTATATACGATTACATTAGCCGTAGTAGTGGCGTGCATGGCGTTGGCAATTTTGCTTTTTGTGATGGCTTTGATATCCACGCCAGCGATCGTTTTCTTTCCCGCTTATTCGATTTACTTCTTCGCGGCGCGTTATCCGGCATTGGAAGCGGTGATCCGGCCATTGCCAACTCCGTCGCGGGTTCCTCCGTTCCTCGCAAACCCGGAACCCGCGGGTTGAGCGTGGCGAGTTGGGTAGTGGCTCAATTACAACATCAATCATCGATAACGAGTGAGTTACGCCTTAGCGTGCTTTGCGAAATTCCTTAGGGAACTTTGCGGTTAAAGGTTTAAGACTGTAACCGCAAAGAACACAAAGAAAAGCCGCAAAGAACGCAAAGGGCCATGCTGGTCTTTATCTGGATGGGAGTATTCTTCGGGAAAATATAACTCTCAAATTCAAATTGAACCACTACTCGGGGTTGGCTTAAGCCTTGAATTCCCCTAAAATCAGAGTGAACGATATTCGCGAGGATTTCAGGAGTTCATGCCACTTTACGAGTACGAATGCAAGAAGTGCCACCACCGTGTCGAACGCATTGTTAAATTCTCGGATCCACCACTAAAGAAGTGCCCGAAGTGTGGAGGCCCGGTCGAGCAGCTGATTTCGGCGCCAGCCGTGCAGTTCAAAGGATCGGGATGGTACGTCACCGACTACGCCAAGAAGCCGGGGGCGAGTGCATCGTCTAATGGAGATTCAAGCGAGAAGGGTGAGTCTTCTTCGAAAGATGACTCGTCTTCAAAAGATGGTTCGTCGAAAGCCGAAACTTCCAGTTCCAAAGATGATTCTTCCTCAAAAGGTAAGGGAAAAGAAAGCAAGGATTCGACTGCCAAGGCGGAGTCGAAGTCTGAAGGTCCAGGCAAGAAGAAAGCTTCTTCGGAGAAGAAACCTTAAGCGTCGTTATTATTATTATTATTTACCGCCAACGCATGTCGTAGCCCAGCGCGTTTAAGATCTGGTTCTCGAATTCATATTCCAACAATTGATTGAAGTTGTTGCCTTTGAACTCCCATGAGGCCGCGTAATTGGTATGTGGCGGCTGATAGATGGAATAGGCAGGCGCATAGCGGACATCACAGGGTTGCGGGCAAGCAATCATGCCCGTAGGATCGGCACGAAGAATACCGGTAGCCGCAAACAGCACGCTTGAGGAGACATCCGTCTCGCCCGTCACCAGAATTTCATGGGGCATGACAGTCAGAGCGCGAGGATTACCCGGCACAATGTCCGCGGGAACGTTGGCAGTTGCTCTCTCTACCGGATTCAGATCAATGCTATGCGCAACGCTCTCTTGGGCTGCGCTCCAGATATTTCGCAATGCTGCGTCAGGATGTTGCGTTTGATTTACGAAGCCGACGGGAGCAGACGACGGCAGCCCTCCGCAGGCAGTCAGACCGACAGTCACCATCCATAGTTGTAAAAATCGGCGCATCTCGCTGCAACTTCCACTACTCAGGCTATCGACAAGGTTGGGCGGGTTCTCTACGTCCTGAAGGTAGCTCTCGGCTTCCAGCTCTTAAGCTATTAGCCCAAAAGCGGAGGCGGGTAGGACTGCCGCAGCCGCTTTGAATCTTTTTAGGCAGTCAGACACCTAACTGTGCGAGATAGTCGTTGCAACGAGGATTATACCTATGATCAACATTCGACGCAGTGAAGAGCGGGGTGGCGGCGATTACGGCTGGCTCAACACCCATTACACTTTTTCGTTTAATACCTATCACGATCCCAAGTTTATGGGCTTCCGTTCGTTGCGGGTCATCAACGAGGATTGGGTCGCGGCTGGGCAAGGTTTTCCCACGCATCCCCACCAGAATATGGAAATCATTACCTATATTCTCGAAGGCGAGCTCGAGCACAAGGACAGTCTGGGCACGGGATCGATTATCCGCCCCGGCGATGGACAGCGCATGAGCGCGGGTAGCGGTATTCGGCACAGCGAGGCGAATCCTTCCAAGACCAAGGCTGCGCACTTGCTGCAAATATGGATTGAGCCGGACCGGGCAGGACACAAGCCCAGTTACGAACAAAAAGAATTCCCCGAGGCGGAGAAGCGGAACAAGCTGCGCTTGATTGCGTCGCCCGATGGCAAGGACGGATCAGTCACTATTCATCAAGATGCAAAGCTTTATGTTTCTTTGTTGTCTCCGGGCAAAGAGGTCTCGCATGAGATCTCGAAGGGACGCCACGCCTGGCTGCAAATCGCGAAGGGCGCAGTCGAGCTGAATGGAACGCAACTCAACCAAGGTGACGGCGCAGCAGTGAGCGACGAGTCGAAGGTGACGATTAAAGGAACTGAAGGCGCAGAAGTTTTGCTATTCGATCTAGCGTAACGTAGTCGAAATTAGCCGCGGATTGTTCAGAGCAACACGGGTTGAGTAATATCCGTAAGAATCTGTGAATCCGCGGTTTCGTTTTTATGGAACGTTCTTCAGGTGTCACAGCCATCGCGATTCTCTTCTTTTTATGCGCAGGATATCTCTGCGCCCTGGCCTTGATCATGCTCGCGTCGCCGGGAACTGTCTCTATGACACTCGGCGCGCCTCTGCTGAATGGGCTGGAGCTGGCCGGTCCTTACATGTTTCTTCTCGCAAGCGCTGTTGGCGCATTGATAGGATGGGGACTACTGCGCCTGAATCGCTGGGCAAGACGCGCGGCAATTCTGGTCGCGGGAATCGGTTTTGTAATGTTGGTTCCGGTTGTGTCGGCGGCAGCAGTGGATTTTCATTGGTCGCTGCTAACCAGTGGACTAGGAATGATAGTGAGGGTAATGGTGGTCTGGTACTTGTGGCAGGGGCCAGTGGCAGAGGAATTCTGGAGTAAACAAAAAATGATCAGAAAATAGGAAAGCCCCAGTGTAAACCGGGGCTCAAAAAGTGGTGCTGAACACCGTTCGCCAAACATTATTATCTTAGTTCGGCCAAAGACTTTGTCAAGCACATATTCGGTGTCGAGTGACCAAGGAGGGCGAGGGAGTCGAACCCTAGTGGCTGAAAAGCCACTCGACTATTTGGCGAACAGCGTCCAGTACCCACTGGTAACACCCTCCAAACGCTGCCTGCGAAAGCAAGTGTATGATGCGAGCTAATAACGTAGACGGAACTCGCAAAATAAATCGGCACTTGATTCCGATTTGGGAAGGTTTGTCGAGCTTGCTCGACTGAACAGCTGAGGGGCTGTCCCTACGTGAGTAATAAAAAGACGGGCGGGGACGCCCGTCTCCACATTTATTTAAAAGAGCAATCAGCTTCTTGCTTTTGCCGGTTCTTTTTCTCCTACTCTCTTGCTTACTTCGAACACCACTTTCCCGTTCTTCGCGTCGATGACTATGTGGTCGCCGTTCAGCACTTCTCCATCGAGGATCTTCAACGCCAACGGATCCTGCACCAGCTTTTGAATTGCGCGCTTCAATGGACGCGCTCCGAAGCTGGGATCGAATCCTTCTTTGAACAGCAGGTCTTTCGCAGCTTCGGTTAACTCGATCGAAATTTTGCGTTCCGCCAGCAGACGACGCACATCTTCCAACCGCAGCTCGATAATCTTCACCAGCTGCTCTTTGCCCAGCGGACGGAAGACAATGATGTCGTCCACGCGGTTCAAGAACTCGGGCTTGAAGTAATCCTGCAACGAGTTAATTACCTGTTTCGTGACATTCTCGGCGGCTTCCTCGGTTTGCATATTTTCCGCCTGTAGAAGCGCCGAGCCGATGTTCGAGGTCATAATAATTATGGTGTTGCGGAAATCAACCGTGCGCCCTTTGCCGTCAGTAAGGCGGCCATCTTCCATGATCTGGAGCAGGATGTTGAATACATCGGGATGTGCCTTTTCAATTTCGTCGAACAATACCACCGCATAAGGACGGCGGCGCACTTGCTCCGTGAGCTGGCCGCCTTCCTCGTAACCGACGTATCCTGGAGGGGCGCCGATCAGGCGGGACACGGCATGCTTCTCCATATACTCGGACATATCGATGCGCACCATCGAATGTTCGTCGTCGAATAGAAATTCGGCGAGGGCGCGCGCGAGTTCGGTCTTACCAACACCAGTCGGGCCCAGGAAAATGAAGGAACCGATCGGGCGCTTTGGATCGCTGAGACCTGCACGGGATCGGCGGATCGCATTCGCAACACGTTCGAGCGCCGGGTCTTGGCCAACAACACGCTGGCGCAGCCGGTCTTCCATGGTGACCAGCTTTTTCACTTCGCCTTCAAGCATCTTCGAGACCGGAATTCCGGTCCACTTGGAGACGATGCGGGCCACATCTTCCTCATCGACCTCTTCTTTCAACATGCGATGGCCCTGCGCTTCCATTTGCGCAGTCAGCTTTTTAAGTTCTTCTTCGGTCTGGCGAATCAGGCTATAGCGAATTTCGGCAACACGTTGCAGATTGCCTTTGCGTTCTTCGGCTTGCTCTTCAATTTTGAGCTGCTCCAGTCTCTCTTTGAGCTCACGGGTACGGGCAATCAGGTCGCGCTCGCGCTTCCAAACCGCTTTGAGCGTGTTCGATTTCTCGCGAATCTCGGCGAGTTCTCGGTCTATGACAACCAATCGCTCCTTCGAGTTCGGGTCATCCTCTTTCTTTAGGGCCTGACGTTCGATCTCCAGCTGCGTGGCACGGCGTTCGAGCTGATCGATCTCAGTGGGAAGCGAATCAATTTGAATTCGCAACGACGCAGCCGCTTCGTCGATGAGATCAATGGCTTTATCGGGCAAAAATCGATCAGTGATGTAGCGATTAGACAAAGTAGCCGCGGCCACGATGGCGGAGTCCTTGATGCGCACGCCATGATGGACTTCATAGCGCTCTTTCAACCCACGCAAAATCGCAATCGTATCTTCAACCGTGGGCTCGCCGACGTAAACGATTTGGAAACGGCGCTCGAGGGCTGCGTCTTTCTCGATGTACTTGCGATACTCCGCAAGGGTTGTAGCACCGATAGCCCGCAACTCGCCGCGAGCTAGCGCCGGCTTGAGCATGTTTGAGGCGTCAATCGCGCCTTCACTCGCTCCCGCTCCGACCAGCGTATGCAACTCGTCAATGAAAAGAACTATTTGTCCAGCAGAGTCTTCGATTTCCTTCAGCACAGCTTTCAGGCGGTCTTCAAACTCGCCGCGATATTTCGCTCCGGCAAGCATGGCGCCTAAATCGAGCGAGATGACCCGCTTGTTCTTCAGGATCTCGGGCACATCGCCGGAAATAATCCGCTGAGCAAGCCCTTCGACGATGGCTGTTTTGCCAACCCCAGGTTCTCCGATGAGCACTGGATTGTTTTTCGTGCGCCGAGAGAGCACCTGTACTACTCGGCGAATCTCTTCGTCGCGGCCTATCACCGGATCAAGCTTGCCGCGTCGCGCTTGTTCCGTCAGATCGCGGGCGTAGCGCTCCAATGCCTGATACTTCGCTTCGGGATTCTGGTCCGTCACTTTTTGCGAACCGCGCACTGCGGTGAGTGCTTTGAGGATCGCATCGTAAGTCGCTCCATGACGCCCAAGCAGAGCTTGCGCCGGATCGCGCTTCAGATGAGTTGCAGCCAAAAGCAGATGTTCAGTAGATACGTACTCGTCTTTAAAGTTTGAGGCCTCTTTGAATGCCTGCTCCAACAGTTGGCTCATCGCATTTGACATGATGGGCTGGACAGCGTTTCCGGAAACTTTCGGTAAGCGGTCAATCTCCCCATATGCCTCGTTCAATACGGCTTGCGGGCCGATGCCGATTTTTTCGAGCACCGGAGGCACGATGCCTTCTCTATCCTCAAGCAGAGCGCCTACCATATGGATTGGCATCACTTCCGGATTGCCATGCTCCGACGCTAGAGAGCTGGCCCGCTGAACCGCTTCCTGCGCTTTAACTGTGAATTTATCCCAACGAATTGCCATGATTCTTTCCTTTGCAATTATCGACGTGAGCCGTAGATCGCCACGCTCACTTCAGCTCTGCATCAAAATGGTCTTGAATCATATGGAACAGGTGATCTCGCGCATCCGATCCGCCGATTCCATGGGTCTTTCCCGGATAGACCATTAGGCGGAACTGCTTACCCGATTTGATGAGTGCATCCACCATTTGGATGGTGTTTTGGAAGTGCACGTTATCGTCACTCGTACCGTGAACCAGAAGCAGCGATCCATTGAGCTTGTCGGCCGCTCGCGGGATTGATGAGAGTTCGTATGCTCGAAGATTGTCTTTCGGTAGGCCCATGTACCGTTCGGTGTAAGCCGTATCGTAATTATGCCAATCGGTTACCGGCGCTACTGCCACGCCTGCTTTGAACAGATCCGAATGAGTGAGCGAATAAAGCGTCATCGAGGCACCATTACTCCAACCCCACATAGCTACGCGGTTGCGATCCAGTTGCGGAACCTCTGCCAGCAGCTGGTCGAGAGCCGCAGTCTGATCTTTCAATTCAATGGCCCCGAATTGATGCCGGATCGCGGTCTCGAATTTGCGGTCACGATTTGGAGTGCCACGATTATCCACAGAGAAAACAGCGTATCCCTGCCATGCGAGAAGTTGGTGAAACAATCCTGTTGTGCCGATCCACTCATTGCGAACCAGCTGTGCGGCTGGACCGCCGTAAACATTCACGATCAGCGGTATCTTGGTGTTGCCTTTGCCGGCAGGAGGCAATAACAACTCTCCATATAACGTCGTTCCGTCTTCCGCTTTGAATTCAAGGAACTTAGGAGGCAGCAGCCCAAAAGGTTCGACGCTGCGCGAATCCCATACTTCTTTGCAAGAGCCTCCAGTGCTGCAAAGCGAAAGTTGGGGCGGTTTGAGTAGCGCGGAGAAATCATCCGCATAATGTTTGCCGTCGTCAGCAAAAGTAGAATCATGAGTACCGTCAGTCTGCGAGGCCCGCATGAAGCCTGAACCGTCCAGCTTCACCGAGTAAAGTTGCTTCTGACGAGGGTCATCCTTGTTGCACGAAAAATAGACAACTCCGGCTGCATCGTCGACCGTCTCGACGCCAAGTACCTGGAAATCGCCCTTGGTGAGCTGAATTTCGAGCTTGGCATCTCCATCAAGCGGACTTTGCTTATTGAAGCTATAGAGATACAGATGGGTATTCCCGTCGCGCCAGCTCGACCATAGAAACCGGTCCCCGGATTTGAGCACGCGGAAGTCATCGTTCACTTTTACCCAGCCATCGGGAATGGATTCCGTAAGCACGATTCGCGATTTGCCGGAATGAGCATCGACAAAATACAAATCCATTTTGTCCTGGGTCCGGTTCAACACCTGCGCCCACAGCAATCCATCATGCACCCAACCGAAGTGCGGCATGTATACATCGTTGTCTTTTGTGAGTGAAAAGAATTTGGTTTTTCCGCCGGATGCGCTCACCACTCCCAGCCGTACCACCGGATTCGGATCGCCGGCTTTGGGATACTTCTCCATATCGACGCTGGGATGTGTAGGCAGCCAATCGGTTATGGGATAACTCGGAACCTGGGTTTCATTCGACTGCAAGAAGGCGATGTTCTTGCCATCCGGTGACCAGAAATAGTTGCTACGTACGCTCAGTTCTTCCGCGTAAAGCCAGTCGACTTCTCCGTTCAGCAGATTCGCATCGGTATCTTTCGTGAGCGCCTTCTCATCCCTGCCATTCACGGGACGAACATACAGATTGTGTTTGCGTACATAAGCCAGCAAGTTTCCGTCTGGAGAGAACTTGGGATCGCCGCTGGGATCGGCCGCTGATGTGACCTGCACCGCTGTGCCCGAGGTTATGTCGTAAAGCCAGAGCTGCCCTTGAGAATCGAACAGTAAGCGCTTGGAATCGGGAGCCCAGACGTAAGCAGCCACATGATAGCGGCTAAGCCTCTCCTTCTCTCGTTCATCCTTGATCTTGTTAATTGGAGGAGAAAGTGTGGCGAGCTTCATCTCGCTGACCAAAACCTTCTTTTCCCCAGTCGCTGCGTCTATGTACCAAAGCTCGCCGTGATCACCCGAGTCGTCGCGCTGCACAAACGTCAGCTTCGTGTTGTCGGGGCTCCATTTCAGATTCTCCGGCCCGCGTCCCGTGATTCCTCCCTGAGCAAAAATCGATTCAATGCTGAGTGGCTTACGGTTTTGATTTTCTGAAGCCGGGCTTTGAGCGAAGCTGAAGCGGACTAAAATGCAGCATGAGATCAAAATGAGGCGTAATTTCACGGAAACTCCTAATACTCGAATCTCGGCAGCCAAGAGCCAAAAGTTTACACTGCCGGGGCGGTAGCTTGCATAAAAGCCGCTGAACACCGCATCGACAGCCTCTTCCATCGCCGCCACGGAAGCTACGTGCTAAAATCATTGCAACGCCATTCAACATGCTGCCAGACGTACAGAACCTCATTGATCTGAAGAGAGCCGACCGCGAGATCCTCCGCTTAAAAGAGGAGATTGCCACACTTCCCAAGCGCGTGGCCGCAATTGAGCAGCGCCTTGCTGGAACCAAAACCGCCCTGGAAAAAGCCAGGGAGGCTGTCAAAGGTGACGAAGCCTCCCGCCGCAAATATGATTCCGCCATCCAGGATCTTCAGCAAAAAATCTCCAAGTACCGCGAACAATCCTTAGCCGTAAAAACCAACGATCAATACCGGGCGCTCATGCACGAGATTCAGTTTGCCGAGCAGGATATCCGTGCAAATGAAGACAAGATTCTTGATTTGATGGTGAATGCGGAAATCCGCGAAAAAGAGGTCAAGGCTGCCGAAGCAAGATTGAAAGCGGAAACGGCCGAAATTGAAAAAGAAAAGGAAGAAGCGCGTAGAGTCACAGCCTTGGACGAAAAAGAATTAGCCGAGTGGAATACCCGGCGGGACGCGGCGCGCGCCGGAGTCAAAGAAGACCTTCTCAGGCATTATGATCGCGTGCTGAAATTTCGCGGCTCAGGACTCGCGGAAGTCCGGGACCAGCGGTGCATGGGATGCCAGGTCCTGTTGCGGCCTCAAACATACAATGATGTACGAGGCGGGAAAACTGTTGAGTGCGAATCCTGCCAGCGCATTCTCTATTTCGATCCTGCGACCGAAGTCGCGGTACAAAAGCCGAGTGCAACCGCAAAAAAACGCGCGCGCCCCAAGATTCATGTCAGCCGGGCATGGTTTTATCGTCCTGACTTCGACCAAGTTGGAGAAGTGTTTATCGCCGTTGCCAATTCCGAAGCTCGTTGCAGTTGCCGGGTATACGATGCGCACTCTGGCAGAAAAATAGGAATAACCCGCAATCGCGAAGGCGATTTCATCAACGCTTTCGCCTATGAGATTGGTTCTGGCATTCAACTGCGAAGCGGATTTGACGAGAAGCAGTTGGACGATTGGGGAAGCGAACTACCATCCGCAATTCTGGACGATCTACACAGCGACCTCAAGGTTGCTCGCGCTCAAACTTCTGTAGAGGAAACTCAGAGTTCGGAAACACCCGCAGCTAGCTAGCTTTTTTGAAATTTCCATTCCCCGCAACTTGGGCGGCTGCCACCTCATCACTCGTCGAATCTTCCACATCAGCTCGATGTTCGTGTGTAGAAAGTTCGTGTGTAGAAACCAGAGGCGTGCTGCCATCCACTAGATGATCCGATGGTACCGGGTAACGCGCCAACAACATCTTTATGTTGGCAGTGTGCTGGCGAAGAGCGGCCCTCAGTCTAGCAAGGATGCTTTTTACCTCTTCCGGTTTTTCAGCCGCAGTTGCTTGAGCGCAAAGCTCGCGAATATGTTGATCCAACGTCATGTATAGCTCTTCGCAGATAAGGAATAGCGTTTATGATGACTGAAATTCCCAAAATGTTCGATACATTACATTCCCTAAGGGTTCTCAGGTTTATTCCCGGCACGGAACTCAGTTGCGCCCGCAAGAGCGTATGAAACAAGCGGTTAATTGACGCCATGAGAACAAATACAATCAGAGTTTCTGGAGAATTATTTCTCCGAATCGAGGCGAATGATGGAACATAGCCTGCCACAAACAATATCGCTGCTCGCTCGCACCCCCGCTACTCTCAATGCGCTTCTGCGTGATCTACCAGAAACCTGGACGTTGCGAAATGAAGGTGAAAATACATGGAGCGCGTTCGACATTATCGGCCATCTGATCCACGGCGAACGCACTGACTGGATGCCACGCGCAAAAATGATCTTGCAATCCGGCGAGAGCAAAGCGTTCGAGCCTTTCGATCGTCTGGCACAAACCCAAGAGAGCCGCGGTAAGTCGCTGGAGCAACTATTGGATGAATTCTCGCGTTTGCGATCGGAAAATCTCGGCGAACTGCGCGCCTTGAATCTGCGGCAACAAGACCTTGATCGTCATGGCCGCCATCCCGCCCTCGGAGTAGTGACTCTCTCGCAATTGCTCGCGACCTGGGCGGTTCATGACTTAACTCATCTGCACCAAATCTCAAGAGTGATGGCCTACCAATATCATGATGCCGTAGGTCCGTGGGGCGCATATTTAGGAGTGCTACAGTGTGAAGGCCACAGCTCCTAAGAGGCTTGTGTGGGGCGGACACTCCTATCCGCCGCATAGGTTCGGCGATTCGACCAGAGGGATGGATTCCCATAAATATGGGAATGTGGGAGCAATGAAAACAACCCTCGAAATTCCTGATCTCCTGTTCAGGCGCGCAAAGTTGGTCGCTGCCGAACGCGGCATTCCTTCCCGGAAACCTGTGGAAATGGCTCTCACTGAAAAGGCCCGGCCTTGCGCAGGATTTTGGGTGGCGCAGCGGTTCACCGCTGCGATAAAGCCTAATTTCAATGAGCGCTTCAGCGCCTGAGGAAAGAATAGAAGCCACTACCAAACCCAACTTCACCACCAACAGCAGCGGACAGGAGTATCCGCTCCACATCAAAAGGAAAGGCCAACCATGTTTCCATGATTGGCCTTTGTTATGCGGACTCTCGCAATCCTAAGAAAAAGAGACGCAGGCTTACTCCGCAACTTAAACCAGCAAATTTAGTGTGTATCGACCAAAAGGGCTGGTTTCGGCGTAGCGGTCAACGTCTCCGGATGCGCTTCGTTTACCGACACCAGCGTAGCATTTATGACCTTGTTCGAATCCAGTGGTTTCAGTTTCGAAGAGTTCAGTTCATAAGTTCCCTGCTCCGGAGTGACCAGGATGAGCCGGCCATGGCCCTTCATAAAGCCGGTCGCGATTTCCAGCCGGACAAAGTACTGCTCTCCCGGTTTGATATCTAATTCCATGCCGGACTGCTTATCGTTGGAACGGAAGTTATGTTTTCCCGGATCGAGTTTCACCGTGAAATAGCGGCCATTCTCCATATGAGCCAGCTCCGTTTCATCGCACCAAACCGATGGCGCCAGGGCGCTGCCCACAAACTGCTTATAGCGATATACGTACACTGTAGCCTTGGACGGTTTGACGTCTGTTGTGGTTTGTGTAGCGGCGCTTGGCCCTTGAGCGAATGCAGCCAGCCCACTAAGGATAAACAGGGATAACCCTAAAATTCTAACTGTGCGCATCGAGTCTCCGTGAATTCTTTATTGGCCGGAAGCGGCCAAAAGGCCCAATCCGTCCTGAGATTTTCACTACCACTCAAAGCTATTCGGCGTCGCCTTTGTGCTCAAGTTACGGGAGTACCGTGGAACCAGCGTGACGAGCCCACCACATCGGTTCATTTCCTAATGGAAAGGGAATTCAAGCTGAAAGGCAGGCCAGCGGCCGCATGAACGGGGTTGTCCGCGGCTTTTGACTATGAACTTCATCCATCACTGACAACGCCCATGTTTTGAGATTCCAATTGCCTATCTGGCATGACTAGATCGCTGAAGCTCGCTCATACATACGAGTACCGACGAAAGCTTCCTCATTATCAAAAATCCGGCCATGCTATCTTCATTACTTTCTGCAAGCTCCTTCGTGATCCTTTCCTACCGGAAGCCAGGGATATCGTTCTCCAACATTGCCTTCACGATCATGAAAAGAAATTCGACCTTCATGCCGCAGTCGTAATGCCGGATCATGCACATCTATTGTTGACTCCATTACGCGACGAACAAGGCTGGCCCTACAGTCTGGTTTCAATCCTAAAACTGATTAAAGGAACATCTGCGCGGAGTGTGAACAAGCTTCAGGATCGCTCCGGCCCAGTTTGGCAGGAAGAATCATTCGATCACGTTCTGCGATCCAACGAGAGCTTCGTAGAGAAGCTGGAATACATCAGGCAGAACCCAGTCCGCCGTGGATTGGTGCAAAATACAGAAAAATATCGTTGGTTATGGATCAACCCAGATTAGATGTGTAGGACGGACACTCTTGTCCGTCGCTGTTGTCTTTGCGGTTGATGCTGACTTTGGATATTCCAATATGAATCGTCATTGACGAACAAAAATCAACATCAACAGCAGCGGACAAGAGTGTCCGCTCTACACGATCAAAGCGGTTTCTCAATGTGGCCTTTATTTATGCCGACACTACCGGAGTTTATCCTGAACAAAGCTGAAGTACTCCCATACCCTTTCGCATGCGGGTAGATTTGCTCCAGAGTGCTATGCTTATTGGGAAGCGTCATGAGCACCACAAAACAGCACGTTGAGCAACTGCTCCGCAAACTTCCCAATGGCATTTGGATCGCAGGCGCTTTGCCGTCAGCACGTTGTTCCTCTGCTAAGCCGCGATCGGCACTTTGATTTGGTGGCGGGAAATAAACGGATTGACTGGTGAGCGCGGCACCCGACATGCCCATTTTGGAAAATTCTCTTGCATCTTTTCCCATTCTAGTTCAGGATAACTCAATCCTCGGACGAGGTCGCACGACCTCGGCAACCAAGGACTAAATCAAACTCAGACGAGCGAAGACCGTTCGTCGCAGGAGAATGTAATGTCAACCTCGACCTATCCGTCTGTCCCTTCAACTTTCTCAAACATCCCATATACAAAGTACGAAACTACCGAACCCTCTTCTGGCCGCATGGCTGTGGCCATCGCCGGGTACCCATATTCGGCGCGAGCAGCAATCCTTGACATAGTGGATAACAGCGTCGCAGCGCAAGCCACTGGAATAGATATCGTGCTGCCAAGCGGCCCTGAAGATCGAATTACCGTCGCGGATAACGGAATCGGCATCGCAACAGATATATTGGCCGAGGTGCTCCGTGCTGGCAGCCGTGTACAAGAAAGATATGAAAACCAATCTCTATCGCGCTATGGCATCGGTCTGAAGGGAGCGGGGTTTTCCCTCGGCGAAAAAATTGGCGTTCTCACTGAAGCCAGCAAACAACCACTTCGCCGGCGAGCGATTGAGCTCCCAGTAATTCAAGCAAACGACGCCTGGATTCAGGACACTCGCGAACCCGACGATAGAGAGCGACAAGAGTTCGATGCTGCACTGTCTGCACTCCCGATTAGGAACGGTAAACGGACTGGGACACTCGTCATTATCGATAAGTTGAACCTTCGTTCCCGCGACATTGGGCGTCTCAAGACCGAAATCGCGAGGGCCCTTGGGGAAACGTATCAAAAATTTTTGAGCAGGGGGCTGCTTAAAATCCGGCTCAATGGAGTCGACATCGAACCGAACGACCCCTTGCACCGCGAAAATCCAGCGACACTCACGCTGTATAAGCGTGAGCCCATTTCGCTGAGCAACGGAGCAGTAATCTATTTTTCGGCGGTCTCGTTGCCTCACCCGAACCAACTGCCGCTAGATATGCGCCGGAGGTACAGGTACACCCAGACGAATCAAGGATTTTATTTGTTTCGCAATGGAAGGCTTCTGCGAGGTGGCGAATCATTGGGCTTGTTTAGCCCTGATTTTCACTATAACGCTTTTCGTGCGGAACTAGAATATAGCACGGATGCAGACGAGCACATCAACGTCGACGTCGCGAAGTCCGGAGCGACGGTAACGCCCGAGGTGCAGCAAAAACTCCAGGAGATGGTACAAATCTCTAGAAAGACTGCCGAAACTCTCTGGCGCGAGAAGGATGTCCTCACTGAGGAGGACGTAAATGGCCTCTTTGATGAAACGAACAGGCTGATCGCTTCTCGATCAAACCTGCTAGCTGAGACGGCAGAATCACGCAAGAAAAAAGCCCGTGCTTCGAACGCGCCAGCCGTGAGCACATCGCAGGGTAGTGGCAAAGCTCACGCAGGTGCCCCGCAATCGGGAACTTCACAGACGGCACAGGTTAGCTCGCAAGGGAAAAGTGCGACGCCGGCTGTGCAAGGTGCCAAAACGTCCCCACGAGACATACCCTACCTCCAACAGGTCGACACGCTTCCCGCTGACGTTCTATATCGACCGATTTGGAATGGGGATCTTAAGGCGGTTGTGGTGCAGATCAACAGATCTCATCCGTTCTATAAGGCCGTGTTTTCAAGCTCTCCAGGCGAGGGGCGAGATTCGTTGCCGCGCACGGCTGCGACCGCGACTCAGCAACTCATTTACACACTAGGTTCGACCGAATGGAGCCTTGTCGTCGATGAAGACCAAGAACGCCTTTTTGAGCAGTATCGACGATACGCCTCTATGAACCTCCGCGCATTGCTTGAATAATGACGTCGGATAAAATAGGAAAAGGCCACGCTCATTTCTGAACGTGGCCTTTATTTATGCCGGCAACTACCTACTCTCCCACACACTTTCGCGTGCAGTACAATCGGCCCGGCGGGGCTTAACTTCCGTGTTCGGGATGGGAACGGGTGGATCCCCCGCGGTAAGATCACCGACAACTTGAGGCGCTTTCGCGGCGTCTAAGCCGCGAACCGAAATCCTGAGCGCTTTCCAGCGAAGGATCTCTACGCCATTTCGCTGTCACTTATCGTGACGAACTTTCAAAGAGCGTGAGAACAAATCATCCCAAGGGACGATCTCTCACAACTGAATAGATTGGGAACAGCAGATTCCTCGGCACGTTCTCGCCGCTTCCGCGGTTATGTACGGCTCGGAATGACAAGCTATTTCTTACATCGACAAGACCCGAAATTCGTCGGCGTACAGCCGAAGGTTATTTTGAATTTCCTTGGAGTTTTTATCTCACTGGCCAGGTTCTGCCAGCATCAAGAATCTTCGTCATTCAGTCTCAGTCCAGGTTCGAACCAAGGACTGAAGACCAACAACCAACGACTGATATTCCGAGTAAATTTTATGGTCAAGCCGAACGGGCGATTAGTACAGGTAAGCTTCACACATCACTGCGTTTCCACCTCCTGCCTATCAACCAGGTAGTCTTCCTGGGCCCTTCTTTACCCTTTTGGGTTGGGAGATCTCATCTTGGGGAGTGCTTCCCGCTTATATGCATTCAGCGGTTATCACAACCGAACTTCGCTACCCAGCTATGCCATTGGCATGACAGCTGGAACACAAGAGGTTCGTCCATCCCGGTCCTCTCGTACTA
>Ga0070741_10008942_pt1 | contig 19789 bp, 14 predicted proteins | sample Coa_R1_4_FD_66440 | JGI IMG/M metagenome (GOLD analysis project Ga0070741, IMG submission 66440) | Surface soil microbial communities from Centralia Pennsylvania, which are recovering from an underground coalmine fire - Coalmine... | ecosystem: Environmental > Terrestrial > Soil > Unclassified ...
GGCGGCGGCGGGGATTCGGGCCTTCGGGATGGACCGGGGGCTCCCCTTCCCGATCGAGGACATCGCGAGGGCCGACGCGATTCTCTTGGCCGGGAGCAATCCCGCCGAAACCATGCCGCCGGTCGTGCGGTACTTCGCGGCCCAGCGCGAAGGCGGCGGCCATCTCATCGTGGCCGATCCGAGAGGATCGGCGACGAGCCGCGCCGTCGGTGGCGCGCTCCACCTCCGGCTCACGCCGGGTAGCGACGCCGCCCTGGCGAACGGCCTGCTGCACGTCCTCGTGCGCGACGGTCTCCTGGACCACGACTTTCTGCGCGAGCGGACCACGGGGTTCGATCGGGTGAAGGCGGTCGTGGCCACCTACTGGCCGGAGCGGGTGGAGCGGATCACCGGCGTGGCCGAGCGCGATCTGGTGGAGGCCGCGCACCGGTTGGGCGGCGCCACCCGGCCGATGGTTCTGACCGCGCGCGGGGTGGAGCAGCAGGCGCAGGGCGTGGCGAACACGCTGGCGTACATCAACCTCGCGCTCGCCCTGGGGCGGTCCGGCCGTCCCTTCACGGCCTACGGGTGCCTCACGGGCCAGGGCAACGGGCAGGGAGGCCGGGAGCACGGCCAGAAGGCCGATCAGCTCCCCGGCTATCGCCGGATCGACGACCCGGCCGCGCGGGCGCACATCGCCTCGATTTGGCGGGTGGCGGAGAGCGAGATCCCGGGGCCCGGCCGCTCCGCCTACGAGTTGCTGGAATCGCTGGGCCGGGAGGACGGGGTGCGCGCGCTGTTGGTTATGGGCTCCAACCCGGTGGTGTCCGCGCCGAACGCCGTGCAGGTGGAGGCGCGCCTCCGGGCGCTCGACTTTCTGGTCGTGGCCGACTTCTTCCTTTCGGAGACGGCCGCGCTCGCGCACGTGGTGCTCCCCACCGCGCAGTGGGCCGAAGAGGAGGGCACGATGACCAACCTCGAGGGTCGGGTCATCCTCCGCCGCCGGGTCCTCGAGCCGCCTCCCGGCGTCCGCACCGACCTCGAGGTTCTCGTCGGCCTGGCCGAGCGGTTCGGGCGGGGAGAGCTCTTCAAGTACCGGGGGCCGCGCGACGTCTTCGAGGAGCTCCGACGCGCCAGCGCCGGCGGGGCGGCCGACTACTCCGGCATCACCTACGAGCGGATCGAGCGGGAGGGCGGTGTCTTTTGGCCCTGTCCCGCCCCGGATCATCCCGGCACTCAGCGGCCGTTCGCCGAGCGGTTCGCGACGCCCGACGGCAGGGCGCGGTTCCACCCGGTGCGCCATCGGTCCCCGGCCGAGGAGCCCGACGCCGAGTACCCCCTCTATCTCACCACCGGGCGGGTGGTCGCCCACTACCAGTCCGGCAGCCAGACCCGCCGGGTGGCGTCGCTGGAACGCATGGCTCCCGAGCCCGTGGCCGAAGTCCACCCCAGCACCGCCCGGCGCGCCGGCCTTCGCGACGGCGATCCGGTGCGGCTGGTGACCCGGCGAGGGGAAGCGCGCTTTACCGTGCGGCTCACGACGACGATCAGAGCGGATACCGTGTTCGCGCCGTTTCACTGGGGCGGCGCGCGGTGCGTGAACCGACTGACCAATCCCGCGCTCGATCCGGTGAGCCGGATGCCGGAGTTCAAGGTCTGCGCCGTGCGGATCGAGCGGCTGGACACCTGACTCGAGGAGGGGGGATGGGAGCGAAGCGCCCGCGGTTGGTGGTGATCGGCAACGGCATGGTGGGGGCTCGTCTGGTCGAGGACATCCTCGCCCGGCGCGACGATCGATTCGACATCGTCATGTTCGGCGAGGAGCCGTACGGCAGCTACAACCGGATCCTGCTCTCGAGCGTCCTGGCGGGCAGCCACGAGCCGACCGACATCTTCGTGCACCCCCTCGCCTGGTACCAGGAGCACGGCGTGACGCTCCATGCCGGGGTGCGGGTCACGGACGTGGACCGCGCGGCGAAGGTGGTCTACGGGCACAACGGCGTCTGCGAGCGCTACGACACGCTGGTGTTCGCGACCGGGAGCACGCCGGCGCTTCCCCCGCTGGACGGCTGTCGCGTCGCCGAGGGGGACTTCAAGCCGGGGGTGTTCGTCTTCCGCACGCTGGACGACTGCGCCGGCATGATCGCCTACGCGAGCCGGGCCCGCTCGGCCGCCGTCATCGGCGGCGGCCTGCTGGGCCTCGAGGCGGCCCGGGGCCTGCTCCAGCGGGGGCTCGAGGTGCACGTCATCCATCTGTGCGGCCATCTGATGGAGCAGCAGCTCGATCCCCCCGCCGGGGATCTGCTCAAGCGGACGCTCGAAAAGCTGGGGGTGCGGATCCACCTCCGGAAGGAGAGCGCCGCGATCCTGGGCGAGGAGCGCGTGACCGGCCTCGCCTTCCGCGACGGATCCAGCCTGCCCTGCGACATGGTGGTGATTTCGGCCGGCATCCGGCCCAACGCCGGGCTGGCCGCCGGGTGCGGCCTCGCGGTGGAGCGGGGGATCGTGGTGACCGACGAGCTCCGCTCCCCCACCGATCCCGACGTGTACGCTGTGGGCGAGTGCGCCCAGCATGGGGGCAGGCTCTACGGTCTGGTGGCGCCGCTCTGGGATCAGGCGAGCGTGCTGGCCGACCGGCTCACCGGGCGCGATCCGGCGGCCGTGTACACCGGATCCCGGGTCTCCACCAAGCTCAAGGTGATGGGGGTCGAGCTCGCGGTGATGGGGGACGCCGAGCCCCGCGAGGCGGACGACGAGGTCGTGACCTACGCCGAGCCGTCGCGGGGGATCTACAAGAAGCTCGTGGTCCGGCGCGGCCGGGTGGGCGGCGCGATCCTCCTGGGCGACGGATCCTCGACCCCCGCGCTGCTCCAGGCATTCCATCGCGAGAGCCCGGTGCCGGAGCGTCGGGCCGAGCTGCTGTTTCCCGGCGGGGGCGCCGAGCCCGCCGCCACCGCGGCCGATCTCCCCGACTCGGCGCAGATCTGCAACTGCAACGGAGTCTCCAAGGGCGCCCTCCTCGCCGCCGTCAGGGCGGGTCACCGGACCCTGAAGGCGTTGTGCGACGCGACCCGGGCCGGGACGGGGTGCGGCTCCTGCACCCCCCAGGTGCGGGCCGTCCTGGAGCTGGCCGGCGGAGAGCTGGTGCGGGAGGACCCGGCGGCGCACTACTACGTCCCCGGCGTGCCCCTGCCCAAGCCGCTGCTGATCGAGGCCATTCGGGCCCGGAAGCTCAAGAGCGTCTCCGCCGTCTTTGCGGCGCTCGCGGGCGGGAAGGAGGATCCGGCCAGCAAGCCCGGCCTCGCCTCCCTGCTCCGGACGATCTGGGGCAAGGAGTACGAGGACGAGCGGGACGCGCGGTTCGTCAACGACCGGGTTCACGCCAACATCCAAAAGGACGGCACCTTCAGCGTGGTCCCCCGGATCTACGGGGGCGTGACCAGCGCCGCCCAGCTCCGCCGCATCGCCGAGGTGGCCGAGAAATACGACGTGCCCATGATCAAGATCACCGGGGGACAGCGGATCGATCTCCTCGGGATTCCCAAGGAGAAGCTGCCCGACGTGTGGCGGGACCTGGGGATGCCGTCGGGCCACGCGTACACCAGGGCGTTCCGCACCTGCAAGACCTGCGTGGGCACCGACTTCTGCCGGTACGGCGTGGGCGACAGCACCGCGCTCGGGATCGCGATCGAGCGGCGGTTCCAGGGCATCGAGGCCCCTCACAAGATGAAGCTCGCGACCGCCGGCTGCCCCCGGAACTGCTCCGAGGCGACCACCAAGGACTTGGGGGCGGTCGCGATCGAGGGCGGCAAGTGGGAGGTGTACGTGGGCGGGGCGGCGGGCTCGCGGGTTCGCAAGGGCGACCTGCTCTGCGTGGTGGACTCCCCCGACCGGGTTCTCACCTACATGGGGCGCTTCATGCAGTACTACCGCGAGCACGCCAAGTACCAGGAGCGCACCTACGACTTCGTGGAGCGAGTGGGGATCGAGAAGCTCCGCCGCATCCTGGTGGACGACGCCGAGGGCATCGCCGAGCGGCTCGACCGGGAGATCCAGGCCGCGGTGGACGCCTACGTGGATCCCTGGCAGGAAGGCGCCCGCCCGGTGCATCCCGCCCAGTTCCTCTCGGAGCTGTCGGCGGACGACCCGGCGGCCCCGGCCGCGCTCCTGGAGTCGGCATGAGGTACGATCTGGGCCCCATCGGCCGGATCCCGCTGGGCGAGGGACGGCAGTTCCGGGTCGGCGGTTCCCTGGTCGCCGTGTTCCGGAGCCGGGAAGACGGGGTCTTCGCGACCCAGGCGCATTGCCCCCACCGCGGAGGCCCCCTGGCGGACGGGCTCCTCGGCGGGGAAAAGGTGATCTGCCCGCTGCACGGCCACCGCTTCGATCTGCGCACCGGATGCGAAGTCGGCCAGCGGTGTGCGGCGCTCGCGACCTACGCCGCCGCGGTGTCGGCCGACGGTCACATTTTGCTCGATCTCGACCGGGATGCGTGCGGCCGGCCGGCTCGCGCAGCCTCCTGATCCGCATCCTCCGCCCAGTCTCGAGGAACCGTCCCGTGCACGGAGCCACCCCCTCGCCCCGCGGCCACCGGCCCACGCTCGTCGCCGCGTTCCTGCACTTCGACCTCTCGTTCATGCTCTGGGTCCTCCTCGGCGCGCTGGGGGTGTACATCGCCGAATCGGCCGGCCTGAGCCCGGCGCAGAAGGGGGTCGTGGTCGCGACGCCCCTCCTGAGCGGCGCCCTCCTGCGCATCCCGCTCGGCCTGTTGAGCGACCGGTTCGGAAGCAAACCGGTCGGCGCAGGCATGCTGGCCTTTCTCGGCGTTCCCCTGCTGCTCGGCTGGCTGGCCGGGGACGACCTTCCGGCGCTGCTCGGCATCGGGCTCCTGCTGGGGACCGCCGGGGCGTCGTTCGCGGTCGCGCTGCCGCTGGCGAGCCGGTGGTATCCGGCCGAGCGCCAGGGACTGGTGATGGGCATCGCCGCGGCGGGCAACAGCGGCACCGTGCTGGCGAACCTGATCGCGCCCCGCCTCGCGGAGGCCGTCGGCTGGCACAACGTGCTCGGGCTCGCGCTGCTGCCGCTGGCCGTGGTGCTGGCTGCCTTCCTGGTGCTGGCCCGGGAGAGCCCCCACCGCCCCGCGGGGCGGCCGGTGCGTCACTATCTCACCGTGCTGCGGCAGCCCGATGTCTGGTGGTTCTGCGGGCTCTACGGCGTCACCTTCGGGGGCTACGTCGGGCTGAGCAGCTTCCTCCCGCTCTTCTTTCGCGACCAGTACCACGTCGCCCCGGTCACGGCGGGCCACCTCACGGCGGCCGCCGCGTTGGTGGGCAGCCTGGTGCGGCCGGTGGGCGGCTATCTAGCGGATCGTCTCGGGGGCGTGCGGGTGCTCTCGGCCCTCCTCGCCGGCGTGACCGCGGCCTACCTCGCCGCGGCGCACCTCCCCCCCCTGGACCTCATGACCGGCGTGGTGATGTTCGCCATGGCGTGCCTCGGGCTCGGGAACGGGTCGGTGTTCCAGCTGGTCCCGCAGCGATTCCGCGAGGAGATCGGTATGGCGACCGGGGTGGTCGGCGCGCTCGGCGGCATCGGGGGCTTCATCCTTCCGACGCTGCTGGGGCAGATCAAGCAGTCCTCCGGCTCGTTCGGGCCCGGCTTCCTGGCCCTGGGGGCCGTCGCGGGCGGCGCGCTGCTGGCGCTGCGCTCGCTGGTGGCCGCCCGTCAGGGTTGGCGCCGATCCTGGGCCGCCGAGTCCGCGGCGGACGACGGGATCCGGAGGGCCGCGTGACGGGGCGTGATCCCGGGGGCCGCCTGCACGGCGCCCGGATCGGACTGCTCGAGGCCCGGTACGGCGACGATCTGGTCCGACTGGTCCAGAGCCACGGCGGGATACCGATCTGGGCCCCGGCCGTCCGGGAAGCGAAGGTGGAGTGCGGACCGCAGGTGTCGGCGTTCCTCGACCGGCTCCGGACCGGTGGGTGCGGGATCGTCGTCTTCCAGACCGGTGCGGGGGCCAGGCTGCTTTTCGAGGAGGCGGACCGGCTCGGGCGGGCGGAGGAGCTGGTCGCCGCCCTCCGGGGGGCCACCCTCGTCGTCCGCGGGCCCAAGCCCGCAGCGGTCCTGGTCCAGCAGGGGCTCCGCGCCTCGGTTCGGGCCCCGGAGCCCTACACCACGGCGGAGCTGGTGCGCGCCATGGAAGCGCTCGAGCTGGCCGGCCGCTGCGTCGGCCTGGTGCACTACGGCGAGCGCAACCAGGCGCTGCTGGATGCGCTGCGGGTGAGGGGGGCCCGCCTGGAGGAGCTCCAGCTCTACGAGTGGATGATGCCGGAGGAGCTCGAGCCGCTCCAGGCTCTGGTCCGGGAGATCGCAGCCGGTCGGCTCGACGCGGTCGCTTTCACGACACAGGTTCAGGCTCGGCACCTCTTCCGGGTCGCCGAGGAGATGGGGCTCGCCCCGGCGCTCGTGCGGGCGCTCAACTCCACTACGGTCGTCGCCTCGATCGGCCCGACCTGTACGGCCGCGCTCCGGAGCCTCGGGGTCACCCGGTGGGTCGAGCCGGAGCGAGCGAAGATGCGGCCCATGGTGGCGGCGCTCGCGCGGTATCTGGAACGGCACCCTCGCCGGGGATCGCTCCCGGTGGGCTGAGCGGCCCGGTGGGCCGGCCCGCGTGGGACCTGCACCTGCATCGGGGCCGGGAGGTGGACGGCGTGGCGCGCTCGGGCACCGGCGCGCCTCATCGCCCGGGACGGAGGGAGGCACCGTGCGATCGATGACGGCCGGGCTCTTCGGGGTCGGGATCCTGGGCGGCGCCCTCGCCTGGCCCGGTCCGTCACGCCTGGAGGCGCAGATCCCGTCCCCGTCGCGGCCGCTCGCGCCGCTCCAGGTCGGGGGCGGCTTCCGGTTCAGGCTGGAGGCCTGGGATTGGTTCGTGCCCGGCACCCCGGCCGACCACGCCTATGCGTTCGGGGCGGGCCTCCTCCGCGGCGGCATCGGAATGGTTCGGCCCGGTTACGACTGGCTGGTCGAGGTCGCCGCCCCGCTGCTCCTTGGGCTGCCCCGGAATCCGGTGGCCCCGGCGCCGCAGGGGCAACTCGGACTCGGCGCGGCCTACCGGGTCGAAAACGGAGACCGCAAGATCGGGCTCCTCCCCAAGCAAGCGTTCTTCCGGGTGAAACTGGGGCGGACCGGGGCGGCCCCGACGCTGCGGATCGGCCGGTTCGAGTTCAACGAGGGCCAGGAGATCCAGCCGCAGGACGTCACCCTGGCCTGGCTCAAGCGCGAGCGGATCTCGCAGCGGCTGATCGGCAACTTCGGGTTCAGCCACGTGGGCCGGAGCCTCGACGGCGTGCACCTGCAGCGGGCCACGCCGCGGACCGACGTCACGCTGGTCGCGGCCCGCCCGACCGAGGGGGTGTTCCAGCTCGACGGGCTCGGTGAGCTCGACGTGGAGCTGGCCTACCTGGCGCTCACCCGCGCGCTGTTCCCCCGGCTCGCGGCAACCGGCCCGACGCCGCGCGCCGAGGCGCGACTCTTCGCCATCTACTATCAGGACCACCGGGGCGTTCTCAAGACCGACAACCGCCCCGTGAGCGCCCGTTCGGCGGATCCGACCGGTATCCACATCGGCACCTTCGGCGCGCACTACCTCCAGGTCGTCCGGCTGGGACCGGGCCGGGCGGATCTCCTGCTCTGGGGCGCGGCGCAGCTGGGTGACTGGGGCTCGGAGCCGCATCGCGCGCAGGCCTACGCCGCCGAGCTCGGCTATCGGTTCGATTTCCCGCCGGGGCCCTGGCTCCGGGCCGGCTACCTGCGCGGGAGCGGCGACGGCGATGCCCAGGACGGCCGGCACGGCACCTTTTTCGAGATCCTGCCGACCCCGCGACCCTATGCGCGCCTGCCGTTCTACAACCTGATGAACGTTGAAGACGCGTTCGCGCAGGTGCTCCTCGTCCCGACCCCGCGGCTCGCTTTTCGCGCCGACGCCCACCTGCTTCGCCTCGCCGAGTCGGCCGATCTGTGGTATACGGGGGGCGGGGCTTTCGATCAGACCAGCTTCGGCTACACCGGCAGGCCGAGCGGCGGGGCGGGGAGTCTCGGCCGCCTGATCGACCTGAGCGCGGATTATCAGGTCTCGCCGCGCTTCGCCGTGACGCTCTACGCCGGGCACGTGTTCGGGCAGGAGGTCATCCGCTCGGTCTACCCGCAGGGAGCGGCGGCGACCTTCGCCTATCTGGAACTCACCCGGCGCTTCTGACCGGCGGGACTTCTCCGAGCCGTCGAGCGCCCCCGGAGTCGCGGAGGGCCGTCTCGCCGGTCGCGCCTTGCCTCGGGAGAGGCCTCAACTACAGAGCGGGGGAGAAAACCGGACCGGAGCCGGCCCGCGGTTGCTGCGGCGGCTCCCGCCGGGCATCTTCCAGGCGACTTCCACTCCGGGCGGGTCGTGCTCCCAGCCGGCGCGGCGCTCGGGCCGCGGGCCGTGTATCTCCTCCGATGCGCCCTGCTGGCCGCGCTCTACTACCCGGCGGCACGGCTCGGCCTCCGCTACGCTTCCATCGGCGAGAGCATCTCGCTGATCTGGCCGCCCACCGGGCTCGCGCTCGCCGCGATCACCCTGCTCGGCTACCGCTACTGGCCCGCGATCGCGCTGGGCGCCTTCCTGGCCAACGCGGCCACCGCCATCCCCGATGCGGCCGCGGCCGCCATCGCGGCGGGCAACACGCTCGAGGCGCTCGCGGGCGCCTGGCTGCTCCGGCGCACCGTCGGGCCCCGGCCCCAGCTCGACGACGCGCGTCACGTGTGGTCCCTGGTGCTGGTCGCCGTGCCGCCGGCCGCGGCGGTGAGCGCCGTCATCGGGGTCACCGCTCTCTTCGCCGCCGGCGAACTCGCCGGCCGGACGTTCCCCGCGGCGCTCGGCACCTGGTGGGTGGGCAACGTGCTGGGCGCGCTGGTGGTGGCCCCGGTCGTCTTCACCTGGGCGGTCCCGCCCCGGACCCGCGAGAATCCCCGCGCCATCCTCGAGGTCGCGCTGCTCTGCCTGGGTACCGCGGTCGCCGCGGAGCTCGGCCTGGGGCCGTCGTTCGCCCGGGTCGCGGGCGTCGAGTACCCCTACCTCCTGTTCCCGTTCGTGATCTGGGCCGCGATGCGATTCGGTCCCCGCGGCGCGTCCCTGATGACGCTCACGGTCGCGGGGGTCACGGTGTGGCACGCGGTGCAGGGCGTCGGTCCCTTCGCCGCGCGCGGGGCGGTGCCGACCCTCGCGGCCTGTGCCCTCTACGTCGCCACGGTGGCGATCACGGGGCTGGTCCTCGCCGCCGCGGTGGTCCGGGAGCGCCAGAGCGCCACGAGCGCGCTGCGGCGGAGCGAGGCCCGGCTCCGGCTGGCCCTCGAGTCGGCCCGCATGGGGATCTGGTTCTGGTCGGTCGAGCACAACAGCGTGAGCTGGGACCCGAACCTCCGCGCCCTGTACGGCCTCGGCCCCCGCGACGAGGTGAGGACCTACGAGGACTTCCTCGCGCGGGTGCATCCCGACGACCGCGAGTTCGTGGCGGAGACGGTGCGCCGGGCGGCGGAGGGCCGGGGCGACCTGGACTACGAGTTCCGGATCGTGCTCCCCGACGGTCGGGTGCGGTGGGTCGCCGACCGGGGCGAGGTGGGGCGGGACGAGCAGGGGCGGGTGCTCTACATGACCGGCGTCTGCATGGACGTGACCGAGCGCCGGGTCACCGAGGAGCGGCTCCGGCAGGCGCACCGCATGGAGTCGGTGGGCCGGCTGGCCGGCGGCGTGGCGCACGAGACCAACAACCAGATGAGCGTCGTGCTCGGGTCGGCCAGCTTCATCCTCCGGCGGTCCGACGTCCCCGAGGCGGTCCGGATGGACGTGGAGCAGATCCGCCGGGCGGCCGAGCGCACCGCCGCGGTGACGGCGCAGCTCCTCGCGTTCAGCCGGCGCCAGATCCTGCGGCCCGCGGTGCTCGATCTCAACGCGGTGGTGAAGGGGTGGGAGCCGGTGCTCCGGCGGGTCATGGGCGAGGACTGCGCGGTGCTGCTCCGGCTCAGCCCGGACGTCGGGCGGGTGAAGGCGGATCCCGGCCAGCTCGAGCAGGTGCTGCTCAACCTCGCGCTCAACGCGCGGGACGCGATGCCCCGGGGCGGAACCCTCACGGTGGAGACCTTCACCGCGGAGCTCACCCCAGCCTACGCGCGCGGGAAGCCCGGGGTCGCCGTCCGGCCGGGGACCTACGCGGTCCTCGCCGCGAGCGACACCGGGCACGGGATGGACGCCGCCACGCTGAGCCACGTCTTCGAGCCGTTCTTCACGACCAAGGGTCCGGGCCACGGGACGGGTCTCGGTCTCTCGGTGGTGTACGGGATCGTGAAGCAGTCCAACGGCTACGTGTGGGCCTACAGCGAGCCGGGGCGGGGCGCCACGTTCAAGATCTACCTGCCGCTCACCTCGGAGCCCGCCACCGCGGAGCCCGCCGGCCCGCCCGTCGAGCGGGTCCCGACCGGCGAGCTGGTGCTGGTGGTGGAGGACGACGAGTCGGTGCGCCGCGTGGCCCGGCGGGCGCTGGAGGAAGCCGGCTACCAGGTGCTCGAGGCGGAGGACGGGCGCCGGGCCCTGGAGGTCCTGGCCGGCGCGGCGGCGCGGATCAACCTGCTGCTCACCGACGTGGTGATGCCGGGGATGAGCGGCCGCGAGCTGGCGGAGCGCGCGGCCGAGCTGGTCCCGGGGCTGCCGGTGGTGTTCACCTCGGGATACACCGACAGCGACATCGTGCGGCGGGGACTGGTCGAGTCGAACGCCGTGTTCATCCAAAAGCCGTTCACGCCCGAGGCCGTGGTGCGGACCGTGCGGGAGACGCTCAGGGCCTGGCCGGTCGTGCCCGCGTAGCGCGCCCAAGCCCCCGCCCCCCGAGCCCGCGTCGCGGCCTCCCTTCCCGGGCCCCCCGCCCGGGTCCCGCCGCCGGGGCTCCGGGACGCCGGAAGCTCCGTGGTATATTGACCCTCGTGACCCGAGGCTGGCTCCTTCGCGCCAAGGCGCTGCTCTTCAGCCTCCTCCTGTTGAGCGGGGGCGGCGGGATGCCGCTGCTCGACGTCGCCCTCTTCCACCGGTATTCGACTCCCTCGCGCCTCCACAACTCGCTCGAGGCCTCGGGCGTCGCGCGCCCCCACGGGGAGCTCTGCCGGCTGGGGTGGACCGTGCCGCACTCCCCGCAGGGCGTGCGGGTCGGCGTCGAGATCCAGGTCGCCGATCTCTCGGTCCGCCCGCATCCCGCGCCCCCCGCCGACGCCCCCCGCTGCTCCGATCTCCGGCTCCCCGCCCGGCCCCGGGCCCCGCCCGTCGTCTGATCGCCGCTCGCCCGGCGAGCGAACACCCGCGTCCGGCGCCGCCGTGGCGCCGGCCGATCTCACGAACGGAGCCCGCATATGCTCGAGCTACGGACCGCCGTGGTCGCGGCGGTCGCCCTTGCCGCCCCCGCCATGCCCATTCGGGCGCAGGAGCCGGCCGCCCGCGACTCGCTCACCCGCGCCATGGCGCGCATGGCGGCGCGCCTGGATTCGCTCGACGCCGGCCGTTGTCCCACCGGCCCGCCGGTGGCCGTTCCCGCGCTCCGCCCGGGAGCGACGCCGGCGCTCGACAGCCTCGGCCGGGCGGTCGAGCGGTTGAGCGCGCGGCTCGAGCGCGTGATCGCGGCCCGCTGCCCGGCGGTGGCCGCCGCCGCCCAGGCGGCCGCCCCGCCGGCGGACACCACCGACGGGCTCGCGGCCATCCGTGCCGCCGCGGGCCGGGCCGTGGGCGAAGCGGGGGCCCCGCCGCCGGCCGGCGCGCCCCCGCCCGCCGGAGCCGCCGACACCACCCGGCCCCCCGCGGGACCCCGGGGTCAGAATCTGCTCAACCCCGAGATCAGCGCGACCGGTGACGTCCGGATCGTCGCGCGGGACCAGAACCCCCAGCGGGACAACGCCATCGCCCGCGAGTTCGAGTTCTCCTTCCAGTCGGCCCTCGACCCGTTCTCCAAGACCAAGATCTTCGTCACCTTCGAGCAGGAGGAGATCGGGATCGAGGAGGGCTACGCCTACTGGACCGGGCTGCCGGGCCATCTCCGGGTGGACGTGGGCAAGTTCCGCCAGCAGGTCGGCGACCTCAACCGGTGGCACCTCCACGCCCTGCCCGAGACCGAGTACCCGCTGGTGTACCGGCGGTTCCTGGGCGAGGACGGGCTCGCCGGCATCGGGCTGTCGCTCTACACCGCGCTCCCCGTGTCGCTCGCGGGCGGGACCCACGAGATCTACCTCCAGGGAACTACGGCGGAGAGCCAGCCGCTCTACGCCGGGGGCCGCCAGCCGACCCTGCTGGGCCGGCTGCTCAACTTCTGGCAGCTCTCCCGGACGAGCTACGCCCAGGTCGGCTTCACCGCCGCCGGGGGCAACAACAGCGACTCCACCCTCCAGAGCCGGCTCCTCGGGCTCGACGTCCGCTACACCTACCGGCCGCCCGAGGCCGCCACCCGGCGGGACATCACCGTTCGGGCCGAAGGCTACCGGCTCCACGCGAGCGAGGCCGGCGCGGTGACCAACCGCTACGGCGCGTTCGTGGACCTCCAGGCGCGCTTGAGCCGCCGCTGGATCCTGGGGGCCCGCTACGACTGGGTGGAGGCCCCGCGGGGGCCGGACGACACCCAGTGGGCGATCACCCCGACCGTCACCTGGTGGCAGAGCGAGTTCGTCTACCTGCGCCTCGAGGGGCAGCATCGCCACAGCGAGCTCACCGGCTCGCAGAACCTGCTGAGCTTCCAGGCGGTCTGGGCGGTCGGCCCGCACAAGCACGAGACCTACTGACCGCGCCGCGCGCGCGAGGACCGATCGAATGTTGCTTCCAGCGCTTCTCATCGCCGCCGGCCTCCTCGGGGGCGGCTCCGCCCCCCGGGATCCCGAGGCGCCGGCCCCGCTCAAGGTGGTGACCAGCCTGCCCACCTACGCGGCGATCGCCCGCGAGATCGCCGGCGACCGCGCCGTGGTGACCGCGATCGCCCAGGGCGACGAGGACCCCCACTTCGTGCAGCCGAAGCCGAGCTTCGTGCCGCTGCTCCGGGACGCGGACCTGTTCGTCACCACCGGGCTCGACCTCGAGCTCTGGGTGCCGGCCCTGCTCGACCGGGCGGGGAACCGGAAGGTCTCCGAGGGCGGGCCCGGCTACGTGGCCGCGTACACCGGCATCACGCTGCTCGAGGTGCCGGCCTCGGTGAGCCGCGCGGCCGGCGACATCCACGTGAACGGGAACCCGCACATCCACACCGATCCGCTCAACGCGATCATCATCGCGCGCAACATCCTGGCCGGGCTCGCCCGGGTGGCGCCCGCCGACACCGCCTACTTCCGCCCGCGGGAGCAGGACTTCGAGCGCCGGGTGCTCGAGGCCACCATGGGGCGGGAGCTGGTCGAGGTGCTCACCCCCGCCGTCGCGTTCGACCTGCTCCGGACCGACAAGCTGTACGACTTCATCGGCCGGCAGCGCTATCAGGGGCGGCCGCTGCTCGATCGGCTGGGCGGCTGGCTCAAGGAGGCCGAGCCGTTCCGCGGCAAGGAGATGGCCTGCTACCACAAGGAGTGGGCCTACTTCAGCAACCGGTTCAAGGCCAGCTGCGTGGTGTACATCGAGGCCAAGCCCGGGATCCCGCCCACCCCGGGGCACGTGCAGGAGGTCATCGCGCTCATGCGGGAGCGGAAGATCCCCGTGCTGTTCGCCGCCAACTACTTCGACCGGAAGCAGATCGCGACGGTGGCGGAGCGCACCGGGGCCACGCCGGTGATCGTGCCGGAGAACACCGACGGGGCGCCGGGGGTCCACACCTACTTCGACTTGGTGAGCACCTGGGTGAAGAGCCTGGCCGCCGCCTTCAACGCGGGAGCCTCCTGATGGATCTGAGCCTCTTCCTGCCGCCCCTGGCGGCGTGCCTGGTGATCGTGGCGATCCACTCCTACCTCGGCCTCCACGTCATCGCGCGTGAGGTGATCTTCGTGGACCTCGCCCTGGCCCAGATGGCCGCGCTGGGCTCGGCGGTGGCGATCCTGGCGGGCGGCCAGCCGGACTCGCGCGTCGCGTTCTGGTATGCGCTCGGGTTCACCACGGTCGGGGCCGCGGTCTTCGCCGCCACCCGCACCGACGAGCGGGGGCGGGTGCCCCAGGAGGCGATCATCGGCATCGTGTACGTGGTCGCGTCGGCGGCCGCGATCCTGGTCGCCGACCGCATGCCCCGGGGCGGCGAGGCGATCAAGGACATCCTGGTGGGAAGCCTGCTCTGGGTCACCTGGCCCGTTATCGGGCGGCTCGCCGCGGTCTACCTCCTGCTCGGCCTGTTCCACTGGGCGCTCCGGCGCCGGTTCCTCACCATCTCGTTCGAGCCCGAGACCGCGCTGGCGCGGGGCTGGAGGGTGCGCTGGTGGGACTTCCTGTTCTACCTGTCGTTCGGGCTGGTGATCACCTTCTCGGTGCCGATCGCGGGGGTGCTGCTGGTGTTCTCGTTCCTGGTGATCCCGGCCGCGGTGGCCTTCCAGTTCACCGAGCGGCGGGGTGCGCTGGCGGCGATTTCGTGGCTCGCGGGCGCGCTCGCCTCGGCCGGGGGGCTCTGGCTCTCGTTCCGCTACGACCTCCCCACCGGGCCGCTCATCGTCTGCGTGTTCGGCCTGGTGCTGGTCGCGGCCTACTTGCTCCGGCGCGCCATCGGGCTTCGGGCCGAGCCGGCCCTCAGCCCGGCGGCGGAGTGGTCGCGAGCAACACCGGAGGGGCCGTCTCGAGGCCCTTGAGGTAGGCGTTCGGATCGTGCATGACCGCCCCCGGCGGGAGGTCCCGGTGCATGTCGCCGAGATCCCGCCGGATCCGCTCCCGGTAGAACGCGGGGAGCCGGGTCGCCTCGCCCTCCAGGAAGGCGCGGACCTCGGGGTCCCGGTCCAGCAGCCGTCGGATCCGGGTGTGGTAGCGCAGGCGGCCGAACCCCTCCGACGAGACCGCCCGCATCAGGTTCATCCACCGCGGAATCGCCCCGGCGTTCGCGGCGAACCGCCGCGCGATCGCGCGCCAGGAGAACGAGTACGCGGTGAGCCCGATCAGGTGGTCGTAGAACTCCGGCCAGGCGTAGTGGGCCGGCCGGACGTTCATCGCCTGGTTGTTGTTGAGGAAGCTGAAGGGGAAGGGGAGGACCCGGCCGGCCCGCTGGTACTCGAGGTTGATCGGCGCGGCCCGGCCGAACGCCGAGAGGAGCGAGTAGGCGGGGAACGCGCCGGGCGCGAGGTCGAGGAACCGCTTGGTGAGCTCGAACGGCTCGGGCCCCTCGTCGGTGTCGAGGCCCAGCACGAAGTTGGTCTGGATGTAGGGGATGTACCGCAGGATCAGGTTCACGTGCTCGGCGACCCGCCGGACCTTCTCCATCCCCTGCATCCGGGTCTTCGACTTGTTGCCGAACCCGAACCACGACTCGATGCCGGGGAGCACCGCCTGGAAGCCGTTCGCGCGGAGCCGCCGGAGGTGGGGCTCGGACAGGAGCGAGAGGCTGCTCTCCGCGATGTGCCGCATCCGGCCCGGGGGCACCGCGGCCTCGATCGCGTCCATGTAGTCGTCGAACCGCACCCCGAAGTTGGGGTCGTGCCAGGCGACGATCGGGTCCCGCAGCTTGGTGAGGAGAAACGCCAGGTCCTCGCTCAGGCCGGCGAAGCCGAGCGGCTGGTAGTCCACCGTCGAGTCGATGCAGAAGCTGCAGGTGTAGGGACAGCCCAGGCTCCCGATCATCGGGACGATCTTCAGGGCGGGTGCCTTCGCCAGGGTCTGCTCGACGAACTTCCAGCGCGCGGCGAGCCGGGGCAGCTCGCGCGGCTGGCGCGGCGCGCTCAGAGTGCGCCCGGCTGGCCGGTGCGGCGCGCACTCCTCCAGCACCTCGTGCACCACAGCGCGGTCGGTGAAGCCCAGGACGTAGTCGAAATACTGCCGGGCGTCCTCGGGGTAGCAGCGGGCGTGCGGGCCCCCCAGCACGGTGACGGTCCCCCGCTGCCGGAACCGGTTGCTGACGGCGTAGGCGAGCTGGGCCGCCTCGGTGAACGCGCCGACGAAGAGAAGGTCGAGCTCGGCCGGCAGCTCGGCCGGGATCCTCTCCGTCCCGGTGTAACAGAGGAAGTGGACCCGATGCCCGGCCTCCTCGCACCAGACCGCCACCGCCTGGGGCATGATGCTCGCCAGGTTGGCGTTCATGAGGCGGCCGTACAGGCTGGGCCGGCAGGTCTTGGTGACGAGGTCGAGGACCCCGATCCGGAGCCGGTGCATGCTTGAGGTTGCCATCGGACCACGGCGCCCCGGGTTAGGGAAGCTGCGCGCTCGGATCGCTCGATCGCGATGCGGGGCGGGGTGTCGAAGGGGCGGACCTGACGCGCCCGAAGCATACCCGGGCGGCCGCCCGGCCGCAACGCGGGGGCGCCCTCCGGCCCCCGCGGGCCCCGCGGCGGGTCGCGGACATCTGATCGCGTGGTAACTTTCCCGCAACTCGACGCCGGGAGACGCCCGTGCCGTTGTCCCCTGTGCCCGACACCGATGAGCTCCGGAGCGGTCGCACCCTCGGCCTCGTGATCGGGGCGGCGGGACCCGCGGCGGCGGCGGGGCTCGGCCTCCTGCTCCGCCCCCTCCTGGCGCCGAACGTGGAGCCGCCCTTCCTGCTCGCCATCGCGGCGGCGGCCCTCGTGGGCGGCCTCGACGCCGGTCTCCTGGGCGTGCTGCTCTCGGCCGTGGCGGTGCACTACTGGTTCTACCCGCCCTACGGCGGCTTCGGGTTCGAGAGCCAGGCGGACCTGGTACGGCAGCTCGTGTTCTGGGCCTGCGCGCTGATCATCGTCACGCTCTCCGCCCGCACCCGGGCGCAGCGTCTCGCGGCCGAAGCCCGCGCCTCCCAGCGCGACCGGCGCCGGGCCGCGGCCGAGCGGCGCGCGGCCGACCGGGCGGCCGAAGCCGAGGCTCGCGCGCAGCGGGCAACGGCTCGCCCGCCCGGCACCGCGCTGGTGGCGGACCCCGACCCCGAGGCCCGGCAGCTCGCCTGCCACGCCCTCGACGCAGCCGGCTGGCGCTGGCTCTCCGCCTGCGACGGCGTCGAGGCCGTGGAGCTGCTCGACCGCTACGACATTCCGCTGGAGCTCGCCGTGATCGAGGCGGTGCTGCCCGACATGGCGGGTCGCGAGGTGGCCGAGCGGGTGGCGGCGCGACATCCCGGAGCCGTGGTGCTCTTCACCTCGGCCTCACCCCAGGAAGACCTGGTGCTCCAGGGCTGGCTCCGCCCGGAGCAGCCCTTTCTCCGGAAGCCCTTCTCGGCGGACGAGCTCGTGCGGGCGGCCCGGGAGGTGGTGGCGACCGCCGTCCGCGCCTGAGCCGGCCGCCGTCCGCGCCTGAGCCGGCCGCCGTTCGGACCTGAGCCGGTCTCGCTCCGGGCTCGGCCGACGGCCGCCTTGGGTCTCGGCGGGTGGCGGCGCTCCCCTCGGCCTTGCCGTTTCGGCCAATCGGGCGTAGCCTCTGCTTGACAGGCGGGACGGAGCGGCGCGGTGCCGGTCGCGGACGATTACGGTCGTGAGGAACGGCGGGTGCGGCTCGCGCTCCGCGCGGCGGCCGCCCTGGGCGTCGCGGTCCTCGCGCTGTCGCTCCTGCTTCGCCTGCGGCCGGCGGTCGCCGGCCCGTTACCGGTCACCAGTGAGGGCTCGGCGGCGCTCGCCGGCCGTGAGAGCGGGACGCTCGGCGGTGCGGTGTCGGGCGGGCCCGGGGGTCCGGCGCCCTCCGGCCTCGGAGACACCGCCCAGCCGGGCGCCGGAGTGTCGCCCCCCGCAAACCCCGCGCGGGCTCCGGCCTCCGCGGTCGAGTCGCTTCTCGTGTTGCCGGCCGTGCTGCCCGAGTCGGCCGCCAACCTCACCGGAATGCGCGGGGTGCCGGTGGCCTCCACGCCGCTCGCCCCGCTCCGGCCCGACACGGGCGCGGCGGCCCGGCGCCGGGTGCCGACCGATCTGATCCTGCTCCCCTGCTGGCTGCCCAACCCGAGATCCGACGGAAGCTTCATCATCCCGCCGCACGACCCGGCCCATCGCACCATCGTCGCGCTCCCCTCCCGGCCGGGCGAGCCCCGCCGCGGGCTCGTGATCCCGCCGCACGACACCAGGCAGCAGACCCGCGTGCCGGTGCGCACGGTGCCGCTCGACTCGCTGCTCGACTACACCATCCGGATTCCGCCGCACGATCCCGAGCGCTTCATCACCGTGGAGCGCGATACGCTGGGCTGCCTGGGGGGCGCGCCCGGGCCCGCCGTTCGCTAAGCCCGGCCGCCGTGCGCCTCGAGCGCCCGCGCCAGCTCGCGGCGGATGCGGGCGGTGTGGGTGCCCTCCCAGTAAACCCGCCCGCAGCCGGGGCAGCGGAGGAACCGGTCGCGCCCCTCGGCGATTCGGGACGGCACCCGCCCCACGGCTTCGGCCCGCGCCGCGGCGACGAGGGGGGCGTTGCAGCGGCTGCACCGGCTCAGCGGCCGGGCCCGGACGGCGAGCCCGAACGCCTCGACGACCTCGCGGAGCTGGTCCAGCGGGCGCTCGCGGGCGACCAGATGCAGCGCCGCTTTTCTCTCCTGCGACAGGGAACGGTCCTGGGTGAGGATCACCCGATTCTCCTCGACGGCGCGGCGGATCAGCCGGGCGTCGGGGATTCCCGGCTCGAACGCGGTATCGAACCCGAGGAGCCGGAGCCAGCGGGCGAGCCCCTCCAGCATCGCGTCCGCGATGAACCGGGGCTCCGCGCCGGCCGATGGCTCCGGGCCCGCTGTCGGCTCCGCCGCGCCGGGCGACTCCGTGCGGGTGGGCCGCTCCGCGCCGGTCGCGGTGTCCGACTCCGGCGGAGCGGTCATGGCTCCGGGACGGGCGGGCCGGAGGTCGCGGCGGCGGGGCCGGGCCGCTTGCGCCGGGGTTCGCGGCGGAGCCGGGCCGCGGCGGCCGGGACCCCCGCCACGGCGAGCCGCGCGCGAAGCGCCGGCGTGAGCTCGCGCCGGATGAGGGCGCGGCTCAGGGCGTGGATCCGGCCCGGCTCCAGCGGCGCGAGCGTCCTCGTCCTTCCCGCCTCGAGCGCGAGCACCGGGACCCCGTCCTCGTAGAGGATCCGGTTTCTCGCGAGGGCCGGGATCCGCTCGCCGGGGGTGAGGATGCCCGTCAGGTTGAGCGGGTCGGCCGCGCTCACGGCCACCACCCGGGCCAGGCGCTCGTTCCGCCGGACGGCCCGGAGCTCGCCCACCGCCTGGGGCAGCGCGAACTGCTCGCCCGAGACGCCGGCCAGGAACCGGCCGCCCCGGATCTCTCCCCTCGCCTCGAGCCGGCGATACACGGGCAGGAGGTCCCGCCAGGCGGGGGCGCCCGGCTCGCGCGCGAGCAGCCGCTTGGCGACCACGCCGTAGCGCCGGAGCAGCGCCCACGCGATCACCGGTACGTGGGCCGCGGCGTTCTCCCCGCTTCCATCCCGGAGGAGTCCCCACCGGCCGGCGCTCTCGATGCCGAACGGCAGGGTGCGGTGCCGCCGGGGCGCTCCGCCCAGCGGCTTCCGCTTCCCCGACGGCGCGATCAGGGCGCGGAGCCCCGCGAAGCCGTCCGAGGTGACGGCGCCCGCGGCGGCGAGCTCGCCGAGCGCCCGCTCGACCTGGGTCGGGAGGAGCCCCGACCCGGCCACGAGCTCGCGGAAGAACGAGGCGCCGCGCCGCTCGAGCAGCTCCATCACCTGCCGCGCGTCCGCCGACAGCGCGCTCCGATCCGGCTCGCCCCG
>Ga0070741_10008943_pt1 | contig 19786 bp, 9 predicted proteins | sample Coa_R1_4_FD_66440 | JGI IMG/M metagenome (GOLD analysis project Ga0070741, IMG submission 66440) | Surface soil microbial communities from Centralia Pennsylvania, which are recovering from an underground coalmine fire - Coalmine... | ecosystem: Environmental > Terrestrial > Soil > Unclassified ...
GAAATCGTTCCGCTGCGTAACCATCGAAACAACGATTCGCGAGGGCAGAATCCATCGCGATACTCCATACCCAAGCTCGTTTGGCCGGCGACCCGACACCAAGACCTTCGGTCGCCGGGGGTAGCTCCTTATCCTGTTATCGGCAGACGCGGAGGCTCTCATTAAACGCCAGCCACCCTCGTCGCAGCTCGCCTTCGGCGCCATGCACCTGGGCTTTGCAGTCCGAAGGGTACCCCTCGCTGAACTGCGAGGGTCGGACGTGTTCTAAGACCGGCGAGAGGTCTATTCGAAGGGGCATCAAGGTCGAACCGATGAACGCTCTTGATCCGGTTAATCCGGGTTCCTGCTATCCAGTTGGGGTGGCAGTGAAGTCTTAAAAACTCCTTACCTGACGGATTGCTTGATGGCTCGAAGGGTCGAAGGATGGATTCGAAATTCACTTTCAACGATTGGGCATGGCTTTCCCGTCGCACGGAATGGATACCGTCCGGCAGGCAGCTAGCGGATGCTGGTTGATTGCCGTGGCCCCAGGTATTATCACGGTACCTTGGGCGGCAGGGAGTTGTTATCCTGGATTCCCTGAGTCAGCGCGATCGCGTCGATGATCATGTTGTCGTACAAGCCGTTCCGGCCTCGCAGGGTATGCAGAGCAAGCTCTGTCGGGAGGCCTTGTTGCTCCAGAGCATCGAGGTCGAGGGCGGCTTTCAGAGCCCGGGCCCCCCATGGAATGCTTTCGCCGGCGACACCGTCCCGGGGAACTCCGGTCCCGTCGAAGTTCTTGTTCATGTATCGGAGGATTTTCCGCACGGGACCCAGTCGAGGAATGCTGTCCAGGAGCTGCTCAAGAAAGATGGGAACTCGATCCTTCATGGCCTGCTCGGCAGGCGTCAGGGTTTCACCATGACCAATCTTTTTGAGGACTGGTGCGGGGAGGGTGACACAGCCGATCTGGGATAACATGGCAGCCACCTCAATCGCCCAGCGGTCCTGAACTCCGAGGTATTTCAGCAGCTTGCTTAACAACTGCCGGACTCGGATGGCGCGCCCAAAGGCATCTGGACTCACGGAGGCCAGGACTTCCGAAAGCGCGTTCACGCATCCTCGGAGTGTTTCCTCCAGCAGTTCGCGTTCTGCGGTTATCAGGCGATGCTGCTCCACCGCCGCCTCCACCGCCATGATCAGCGCTTCGGGCCGGCAAGGCTTGCATAGCAAACGAAAAACGCGGCCTTCGTTGACCGCCGCGATGGCGGCGTCCAGATCCGCCTGCCCGGTGAGCAAAATCCTCACAGCGTCAGGAGAGATCTGGCGTACTCGCGCCAGAAAGTCCACACCATCCATGCCGGGCATCTTCAGATCCGACACGACGACTGCATACTGAGTATTCTTCCTTAGCTCGCTCAGCCCTTCATCACCGCTCTTCGCGGTGCTCACCTCAAAATGTCCCCGCAGATTACGGGCTATCCCTTCCAAGAGGTTGGAGTCATCATCTACACACAGGACGCGGGCTCGATGCTTAAGGTCCATTTGTACTCAATGACCTGAGGCGTTCTCTTTTCCCGCTGCCGTTTCGCGTCATCCGGCTGGCCAAAGGACCACATCCCTCTCAGCAAGGCCATCGCTCATGAGAACCAAGGACGCGCACTTCTCAATTGGCCAGAGGCCTGCCCGGTCAGGGATCCTGTCTCGAAGATGCCGGACTCTTCCTCCATGAGGAACCACCGCCCTCACTCCCCGGCATCCTTGCCTGGTGACCCATTCTCCCCGCCGCACTTTGGAGGAGAGACGACAACGTCGTCGGGGATAGCGCCTTTTCGCGAGTAACTCTGGAGTTTGTGCAGCAGCGGAAGCGTCACTTCCTGTCCCTTTGCGGCAACCAGAACACCTGCCTGAGTCCGGACCTCCTCTTCCAGGATCATTCCGGTGGCGAGTTCCGCAATGCGTACGCTACGGGTATCCTGGCCGCCAACTTCGGGCTCCAACTCAATCATGGCAGAAAACACCTTGGGGTCTAAGCTGTCGAATCTTCGGGTCAGTTGGTGCGCGGCTTCAACTCTTGAAACTCCCTTACGCAGCAACAGGTCAAATGCCAGGGCTCCGCGCAAGAGCTGTGCACCCCGGCGCATTTCCGCCATTTCACGATTGCTCGCATCCCAGGAAGTCGGCAAGGGCTGGTTCTGATGAGCGATCATCCAAGCGATGGATTCCAGTCGTGGAATATTCTTGAGAAGACTCTCAGCCACCAGCGGATGGTTGACATACTCGGACTGTTCTTCCGGGGAGAGTGCGGCGCCGGTATAAACCTTCTCGATCGTGTCCGGGTCAAGTGTCACACAGCCCAGTTGCGACATCATGGCGGCAACTTCCAACTTCCACGGGTTCGGCAATCCGAGCCGTGCGGCAACGTGTTGAACATATCTTCGAACCCGGGAGGCCCGGCTGAACGCGGCCGGGCTGACGAGACTCAGTACATCGGTAAGGACTTGAACGGTGCTGCGGAGCGTGTTTTCCAGGAGTTCCCTTTCAGCACACACCAACCTGTGCTGCGCCAGACCATCCGCCAGCGTTTTGACAAGAGTCTCTTTGCTACAGGGCTTGCTAAGGAAACGAAAGATGTTCCCTTCATTCACTGCTTCAATGGCAATTTTGAGCTCGGCCGCGCCGGTCAGCATTACGCGAACCGTGTCGGGAGAGGAATGCTTGACTTTCAGCAAGAACTCGATCCCATCCATTCCCGGCATTCGCATGTCGGAGACGACAACCGCGAACGGGCCTTGCTCCTGGATCTGCCTAAGCGCCGCCGAACCACTCGCCGCGGTGACGATCTGGAAGTGGCCTCGCAGCAGCCGAAGATAACTATCCAATACGATGGGTTCATCATCGACCAGAAGAATCTTTTCCGACTGCGCGCTCATCCCTACCGATCCAGTTTTCAATTTCGACATCGAGTCGAAGGCTCAATTTCGGGGTCAGCCGCCTCTTTACGGGTAATAGCAGAAAGCATCTGACGGAAACCGTATGGGATTGTCTCCCCTGCTGCGAGGCACGACGGGGCTGGGGCCAATCGGCGGCTCGCGGCGCAACGCCTGGCACCCGCACCTGTTTAATCGACGGAAACCACTAATTCCTTTAGCTTGTGTCTAGCAGAACCAGGCAGGATTTGGCCCGCCCCGGGTCTGCTGACGTAATGGCAGAATTGGCTTCCAGCGAATCGGGGTGACAATAAAAAGAGACGTTGCCGCGAGTAGAGAGGGCATTTTCCAGAGGAAGGTTGGAGCGAGGCGGAGCTGACCGGATCGGACCGAACCTATTCCAGCGCTTGGATTTAGCGGCAGATCAACTTATGGAGAACGTTGCACCAGGCCGATGGCAAAAGAAAGTATCATTACCGGCCGGGTTCCGCTCCGGGGGAGGGCAGCTTGCATGTCGCCCGCGACACCGGGTCCTTCGTGAGGTCCGATTGGCGGGTTTTTGGTTTTCTGTCTATCATTGAAACATGCCCAGGAGGAACCATGGCGACGGATTCCGGCAATGCGTGGCGTTTCTCGCGGCGCTCCCTCTGGTGCTGGGACCGGTCAGAGTTGCTCCGGCACTGCCGGAAGATCAGATTCAGGGGTGGTCCCCGGAAGCAGCCGCTGCGTGGGCTGCGGCCCAGGCCGCACGGATGCGCAAGGATTATACCGCCGCGCAGAAAGAATATCGCAATGTGATACGTCTTATGCCGGGGTTTGCCGAAGCCTATTTGAACCTGGGGCTCGTCTATGAGCTTGAGAACCGGCCCCAGGACGCGATCCCGGTTTTTGAGAAAGCATTGAAGCTGAAGCCGAGGCTGGCGGGGGCGCAATTCTTTCTCGGCGTCGATTACTGCAAGCTGGGGAGGCCCGTCGACGCTCTTCCACATCTGGAAGTCGCCGTGCGCGAGAGGCCCGACCTCGCGGACACATGGTCCTGGCTTGCCACGGCGCAAGAGCTGGCTGGAAGGACCCAGGCGCAGGTTAAAACCCTCCGGACCGGCCTCAGCTTGAATCCTCGGAGCATCGATTTGTTCTATCTGCTGGGACAGGCCTATGAAAAGCTGGGCAAGGACGCGGTGGACGAGATTCTGCGCAAAGCGCCAGACTCAGCCTATGTGCAGCAGCTCCTGGCGGAGAACTACGCCGAGAGCGGTTACCCTTCTGTTGCCCTGCTGCACCTTGAAAATGCGCTTCGGAGCACGCCGGACCGGCGCGGATTGCACCAGGAAATTGCGGAACTGTTCCTCCAGGTCGGGAACCTCCCTCGCGCCCGACAGGAGCTTGAGGCAGAACTTCGCCTGGCCCCTCATGACCTCAAAGCCCTGGTGCGGCGCGGAGAAATCAGACTTCTTGAACACGACGTATCGGGAGCGCTGGCGGACTGGTCGCAGGCTCTGGCGGCAGATCCAAGGCGCACAGAAGTCATCCTGGGGATTAACGTCCCTCGCTCGGCCTTCCCTCACTCCCCAGAGCTTCCAGCCAGTTTGCGGCAGCGAATCGCCCTGCTGCGCGGCCAGATCTCCGCGCAAGGAGGGCCTGCTGCTCGGCTGGCTCTGGCTTTCGTTGACGCGCAGGCAGACGGAAGAACGCCACACGCTGATTTCCCGACACTCCCAGAATCATCCGCCGGCCCTGGCCGTACGTGCAACCCGAACCAGGTGGAAGCCTGGCTGGGAGAGGATCGGCTGGAAGCTGTGGCCGTTTGTTCCGCGCAGGTGCTGCAAACGCAGCTCTCTTCGCATCTCCGCCTGGAAATTGCCCGCGCGCTCTTGGAGACGGGAAGGCCCGAGGAGGCGTGGGAGGCTCTGGACGATCTGCCGCCGGCCGACGCAGGCGCACCGGAGGCCTTATTCTGGAAGGCGAGATGCTGCAAGCAGCTTGCGCTTGAAGCCTACCTGCATCTTTTTCAAATAGACTCGGATTCAGCCCGGGCGCATGAGGTCCTAGGGGATTTGGATATGGCCCGGGGTGAAGACGCGAAGGCCATTAAAGAGTACATGCAGGCGCTTGAGAAAAGGCCCACCCTTCCCAACCTTCATTACCAGATCGGGCACCTCGAATGGAAGGTTTTTCATGTAGCACAAGCCCGTGCAAACTTCGAAGCCGAACTGGCTTCCAACCCCGGCCACACAGGAGCCTTGTTCGACCTGGGAAATACTTATCTATACGAACGGCAGCCGGACCGAGCACTCCAACTTTTGAAGAAAGTGGAGAAACTCAACCCCCGCTATCCTGAAATTCACCAGTTTCTTGGAATGGCCTATGTCCAGCTAGGAAACTATGCCGAGGCCGAAAGAGAATTAGCGCTCGCGGCCCCGGAGGACAAAGAAGGGCGAGTGTACTACCAGTTGGGCCGGGTTTATCAGGCTCTCAAGAGGACCGCTGAGGCAGAGCGGGCATTCGCTCGGTCGGACCAATTGAAGAGGGCGGCGGAGCAGAAAAATCAGAATCGCGTGCAGCAGGTGGCCCGCGCGGAGGCGGCGCTCAGGGAACGTTGATGAGACAGTCTGCTTCAAGCCTGATGTTCTTCTGCGCGGTTTTGACTGCCGCTGCTTGGAGTCCGGATGCCCTCCAGAAAGGGCTGGTCCTGCTGCAACAGAATCGCCCTGCGGAAGCGCTGGAGCAGCTAACACTCGCCGAAAAGCAGGACCCGAGCAACTCGCGCATCCGCAACTTCCGCGGCATCGCGCTCACGCAGGTCGGCCGTTATGAGGAGGCCGCCGCAGAATATCATGAAGCCATCCAACTCGATCCCAGGCTCGCGGATGCGTATCGGAACCTGGGATACGTGGAATGGTCCCGTCATCATCTGAAGGAGGCGGAGCAGGCGTTGCGGTCTTCGCTCCAGCTCACTCCGGGTGACCCCCGCGCCCAATACTACTTGGGACGCGTTATGCTGGATCAGCAGAACTATACGGGCGGGCTGGATGTTCTCGAGAAGGCACAGGCACTATGGCCGCATGACGCTGGGTTCCTCCTCCAGGTTGTGAAGGCATACCTGGAGGTTGGCCGCAGGCGGAATGCGCGGCAGGTTCTTGCCCGCACGCAGGCACTGCCGCTTACCGAGACGCAGCAGGTGCAATGTGGGGCCCTTTGGATGGCTGCGCACGACAAGGCAACTGGCCTGGACGTGTTTGAGAGTCTGGCAAAAAAGCACACTCACGAACAGTGGGCAGTCGTCGATCTCGCTCTCGCCCAGTTGGCGGCGGACAAGCCTGGTGAGGCCCTGGCCACGGCACGGAGCGTTCCCGAGACCCGCCGAAGCTCCCCCTTATGGACGATTATCGGAATCGCATCGGCCCGAACGGGAGATCATGGGCGTGCCGTGGATGCTTTCCGCATGGCCGCGACGCTCGCGCCTTTCCAGGAGGAGCGATGGATGGACCTCACTCGAGAGTTGATGGGGAGGGGGCAGTACGTGGACGCCGTGGCCGCCGCCCGCGAAGCGGTGAGTCGTATCCCCCGTTCTTATGCGCTGCGGTTGCGGCTGGGTGCCGCCCATATGAAGGCGGGACAGTACAGGGAAGCGGAAGCGATCTTTCGTGATCTGGTCGCTCAGGGGGATCCTCGACCGACCAGCGCAGTCGGCCTCGCTCAGACCTTGTTGAGAGAGGCCCGTCCAGAGGAAGCCCTGCGGGTTCTGGTGGATGTGGAAAGGCGCTTGGGAAGGACCTTCCTATTGAGTTACTTCCAGGGAATTGCACTGGACCGTGCGGGCAAGCATGAGGAAGCCATTGCCAGATTTCAGGATGCTGTTCAATTGAACCCGAGCAGCGGGGACGCATACCGATGGCTGGGAAAGGCAGAGCTGCGCGCCGGGCGCGTCGAGCAGGCCATCGCAGATTTGAAGCAAGCCCTTCGACTCGATCCCTCGAGCCAGCCGGCCCGGCGACTGCTCATACAGGCCTATGCGACTAAGAAACAGCCCGTTGAAGAAACGCTCCTTAGGGCTGGCGTAGAGTCCGATGAAGTGCCCAAAAGCATGGGAGAGGAGGCTGCCGATTTCTTGGTTCCCGCTTGGGAATTACCTCCCAAGGCTCAGTGAAGGACGCCCTCCGGGGCCTTGAAGGCGCGCCCCGCCTCCAGTAATTTCTTGGATTTTGCTGTCTTCGACAGTTGCTCGAAGATCAGAAGCTCACGTGAACTGGCGTCCGGGTCGTTGGCTTCGCGGTATAACTGCGCGAGAAGGTAGTGAGGCTGCGGGTCGGCTGGATCCTGCTGTGCTGCCACGATAAGTTGCCTTTTTGCTTTGTCAGGCTGCTTGAGTCCCTGGTAACACTTCCCCAGCAGCAGGTGGACAGGTGCCATCCGCGGCTGGCCTGCCTCAGCCTTTTGGAGATAGGGGAGCGCCTGATCAAACTGGTGCTGCTTCACCGCAATATCGCCGAGATAGAGATTGGTCATGGCACTCTCCGGGTCTTCCTTGAGCGCGGCGAGGAATTCAGTCCTGGCTTCTTCCAGTTGATTCTGGGCCCAGTAGGCAATACCGATGGCGTGATGAATCCCCGGCGCCCCCGGGCGCTTGGCCAATGCAGCCCGGTATTCCTGAATGGCTTCTGGATAGCGCTCCTCATCCGCGTAGATTTCCCCCATCAGGGCATGGAGTTGAAAGCAATCGGAATCCAGATCGTGCAGCATTTGAATGGCACGGAGAGAGGCATTTTTGTGGAGGCGTGCCAGCTCATAAAGAGCGTCGGCATCCTTGGGATCCTCGCTCACCAGCCTGTGAAGTTGGGCGAGGGCATCATCCATTTGCCCTTGTGCTTCGAGTGCAAGCGCCAGGTAATATCGAGTTCTGGGATGCGGCCGGTCTCCTCGCAACTCTTGCATGAAGCTCTGAACGGCCCGGCTGAAGTCGTTCAGGCCGAAATAGGATACGCCAAGATAGAAATTCGCCTGGGGGTACGCGGAGTTTCGGGCCAGCACCTTGTTGAACAGCTCGATGGAGTCCCGAAATCTCAGTTCAGTCTGATAAAGGATGGCCAGCTGGTCCATAGCCTCCAGGTTGCCGGGTGACAGCTTCAGAGCCTGCTTATACTCTGCTTCAGCAGCCTGGTAATTTTCCTGTTTTTCATAGGCTCGGGCTCGGTTCAGAAGGGAATCGACTGAATCCTGAACGGCCAGCCCAACGGTCGTGACAACCGTTGCCATCAAAAGGAGCCTTCTGATCGAACCTGAGGAAATGTGAGACCCGGTGTGTCTCATTGGGTAACGCATCTCCGGAATCCTGAACTCGGCAAAGGGGGTGGCGGTGCCGAAAGTCGTCAATGAATCAAGCGCGTGGCCACAATACTTTCGGAGTTGGGAGCGCCTGCGACAGCACGGGTTCGGATGAGCGCTTCAAACCCCAGTAATGGGTTTGGATTCAGCGGCACGCCCAGGCTCTCGCGCAGGGCGCGCAGCTTTATGGGGTCCGACAGAAATCTTCCCGCTGCCTCGGTCCCTTCCTGTTGCAGGCCCTGCAAAATCAGGATGCTCCCTTTGGGCTCTGCGTTGCGCAGGAGGGCGATATCGGCGTAATCCTCTCCTGCGGTTCCGGTCCACCTCAGCCCTTCGTAAGTCTTCTCCTCACCCGGCTTGGGAGTTTTATTTAAGAACGCCTTGGGACCTGTCCCGACCCGATTCTCCGTCTCTACGAAGTTGAGGCGATTCTCGAATAGTTGCACCCAGGGATTCGAGCCAGGGCTGCCCAGGAAGACAAAATTCCCTTCGTCCAGATCGCGCGGCTTGAGGTCCCGTGCAGAACGTACGGAGACGCGGTCGCGGCAAGGCCCCGCAAGCTGAAGGAATGCGGCCACGGTCGCGACGTCGGCAAACGAGGTGAGCAGGGAGTCCGAAACGTAGTTCACGATCGGCATCATGCCTCCGATCAGGTTGGGCGAAATGAACTGCTTCGGGAAATCAGGCGCGAGGTACTCTTCGACGGAGCCACGCTTGTGAGCAATGATCCGAAGCATCCCGTAATTGACGTCGGCCACAACGATCGTGGTGTGTCGCTGACAGTCGAACACCTGGGATAAGGGCCAGGGTGGCGACGTCTGGCTCGGGGGCAGGGGAGTCCGGCGAGCCGCGTCCAGCCTGAAAATCAAAAGGGCACAAGACAAGGCCAAGAGGCCGCAGAGGAGCCAGGCTACAGGTGCGCTGGCCAGGAAACCGATCACCCTGCCGCTTTGCATCGGGTTCGGGTGTGTACCTTTGGTTGATTCCACGTTGTGGAAAACCGGAACGTAGCTGCCCTTAGGGATTTCCATAACGAGGGGTTCGGACCTGCCTACCGAATCGAAGTACTCGTGCAGCCTCAGGCGAAGCTGACGCATGTGGACGCGCACGGAACTGTCTTCAAGAGGGCTGTAATCCGTCGGTCGACCAAAGACCGCATGGCCGATCTTCTGTTCTGTCAGCTCCTCGGAATGGCCGTGCAAGGAGCGCTCCGTGACGAAAAGGAGGAGGTCTCGCAGACGGGCGGACTTCTGAAATGCCGGGCTGGAGGCGATCCGTTCAACAAGCTGCCAGCGAGGGTCAGCCGCTAAATCACCGGTATGAAGGCCTTTATGGACTGACACTCCCATGCAACCAGCCTCAAGCGAGCCTAAGGAATGATCAGAGGCCCGGCTGTTTTGGGGAGAAGCGATTTCCCACTCGAGTCAAAGTAGAAAAAGCAATCCAGCCGGCCTCACGGCCCAACCATATCCGGGTTCAGGATTTCAGTCAGCTTCACATGGCAGCCGGAATGATGCCTGTTGTACACGTCTTCTCAGCGCCACTTACAAGCCAGTAGAGAGAAACCCCAAAGGTGAATAACAGCCGTCTGAAAATCTACCCAAACTATTCTAGCACTTCTTGTTGGAGGTTTCTCGCCTCCCTCCATTCCGAGTTAACAAAGAATTCACAATGTAAAAACCTTTTCTCCTATCTTCGCAGGCAGGAGGATAATGCTGTTTTATGATGATTCGGTTCTAAAGCTGTTTCTCATGGGCAACGCCGACTGCCAACGATTCAACAGAACGTGACATAGGGCGTTCTTAAAAGGTCCATGATCAGAGCGCTGTCGGAGGGCTTCTCACTCGTTCGGCTCGCTGCCATCACGGACCGATGCCCAGACAACGGAGGATGGTTTTACCTCTGAGGGTTATAGCGCTTTCGCCTCTGAGCTGGGACACGCGGAAATATCCAAGGCCAAATGATTCAGAGGCTTTGCCAGGGTTCGTGCTCCGGCCCAGAACTCTTTTTTTTCAAAATCAAGTCGTCGGGCTTCCCCATTGCAGGGGCTATGCGTTCGCGTTTTCGGGTCTTAAGGGTAGGCGCAAGTGAATTCGCCATTGTGGGCGCAACACGATCCGAACCCGCACGGGGTCGTGTCTTTACGCCTGAATTCGTAGGGGATTCTGGCGACGAAACGATAGGCTGCGCGCCCATGCGAAATTCTTGAACTCCTTTAGAGTGCAAAAATCAAAGGAGGAAAACACCATGAAAGCCACCGCATTCGTTCTCGCTTGTATGCTTGCGGCAACAACTCTGCACGCTCAAACTAACACGGGTGCGCTTAGCGGCACGGTTACCGATCCCAGCGGGGCCGCTGTGGCTGGGGGTACGGTGACGGTCTTCAACCCGTCCACGGGTCTGACGATTACAGCAACGACCACCGATGCCGGGCTGTATTCTTTCCCGAGCCTTCCTCCGGGAACCTATACGGTCAAAGTTACGATGACGGGGTTCAAAACTTCCGAGAAGGACGGTGTCGTGATTTCGGTGTCGTCCACCACTAACCTGGATTTTCAGCTCGCTTTGGGCCAGGTATCGGAGTCGATAACTGTAAAAGGTGGTGCCCCCCTTTTGAAAACTTCGACCTCAACGGTAAGTTCCACGGTGCAACCCCAACTCATCGAAAACCTGCCGCTGGAGGTGGGAGGAACCATTCGCAACCCTGTGCAGTTCCTGACCCTGGTGCCCGGCTTTGTCGGGAGCGTGAGCAACGATCCGGGCTCAAACAGCACGGATGACTATAAGCTCAACGGGGGACAGATGGGGGGGACGGACATCCTTGTGGACGGAATCTCCATCTCGCTGGTCTCGCCGAATACGCAGCAAAATAAAGGCATTTCTCCTGAGGCCGTGCGGGAATTCACCGTCCTTCAGAGCAATTTCTCTGCGGAATACGGGCAATCCGGAGACTCCATCGTGAATCTGAGCGTGAAGTCAGGCACCAACGAGCTTCACGGCTCCGTCTACGACTTTCTGCGCAACCGGGTGCTCGACGCCAGCAGTTGGAATAACAACACCGGCTGCAACGGAAATCCCGTCTGCCCCAAACCCTTGGACACTCAGAATGATTTTGGATTCCTGGTGTCAGGTCCGGTTGTCTTGCCCAGAATCTACGATGGCCACAACAAGACGTTCTTCATGTTCGACTATGAGGGATTCCGCTTCAGCACGAGCTCCTCGAGTGTGTTCAGCTATCCCAACGAAGCGTTCCGGCGGGGCGACTTCTCCGGGCTCAGCAACACCCTGCTGTTCGACCCGGTTACGCACCAGGAGATTCCCGGAAACAATCTTGCCAACGATCCGAACTTCAAAGCTAGTGCAGTTATGAGCAAGGTCTTCAGCTTGCTTCCAGCCACCAACGGCGGTCTGACCAATAACGTGTTTGAGAGCAGCCAGTCCAAGACGACGGCCAACCTCTGGGACCTGAAGATCGACCAGGTGATCTCGGACAAGCAGAGGTTCTCCTATGGATTTGACTGGGACAATACCAATACCGGCTTCTTTGTTCCGCAGGATGCGTTGCAGGGAAGCCATACTCCTCAAAACACACGGTACACCCGCTTCAGTCATGACTACATTTTCAGCCCCAATGTGCTGAACCACTTCCTGATCGGGTTCAGCCGCCGTTTCCGGGGTGAGCTGTCGAACGGCATCGGTAAGAATTATCCACAACAACTCGGGTTGCAAGGCGTACAAAACACAACTTTCCCGTGCATCCAGTTCAACTCCACCGCTTATTTCCAGGTGCTCAACAATTGCGGCGACTCGGAGTTTGCAGACAATGTCTATCAGGTCGATGATTCGGTGAGCTGGATCAAGGGCAAGCACAACATCAAGTTTGGCGGTGAACTCCGCGCTTTGCAGTTTAACGTCCGCCGCCTCACCACTTCCTCGGGCGAGTTCGACTTTGACCCGACGGAGACGGGTTCTGCAACTGATCCTCGCTGTGCAACGGGGCAATTTGTTTGCGGAAATGCCATTGCCACCGCACTCTTTGGCCTGGTGCATCGCGGGGTTCTCAATTACGGTGCATTTAGCGGGGTTCGTTACAAAAATCTGGCGTTTTATGCCCAGGACGCCTACAAGATTACTCCCAAGCTGACGTTGAATTTTGGCCTGCGGTATGACTATGACATCCCCGCCACAGAGGCATTTGACCGCTTCTCCGCGGTGGATCCCACGCTCACCAATCCGGGTGCGGGCAACATCCTCGGCGCCTATACTTACTTTGGAAATGGTCCGGGACGCAACGGCCGGAAGAGGCCGCAGAATACCTATAACAAGGCTTTTGGACCGCGGGTGGGCTTCGCCTACCAGGTAAACAACAGGACCGTGGTACGAGGCGGCTACGGGATCTTCTACGAAGCTCTCAAGGAGGGTTCCTTTGCGGACCAGGACAGTCTTGGGTTCTTCAATCGGGAAACCATCACTACCGCCAACGTGGCTCCCTTCCAGATTGACGCTGGTTTTCCCCACATTATCCCGCCCAGCGGTCCCTTCACTCCTGAAGCGCAAAACGGCAATAGTGGGGTGATTCTGGTCCCGCCCAACAGCGCCCGGCCTGCCGACATTCAATCCTGGAACCTGGATGTCCAACGGCAGATCACGGACACCCTGCTGGTTGATGTGGCATATGTCGGCTCGAAAGGTACGCACCTGCCGGCATTGAATATCATTCCCAACCAGGTCAACCCCGTGTACCTTTCCCTGGGGACCGACCTGACCATGAACGCCGCCTGCCTGGCAAATGGCACCTGCGCAAATGCCATTGCCGCCGGTGTCAAGCTGCCTTACCCTGGTTTCACGGGTACGATCGCCCAGGCTCTGCGGCCCTTTCCTCAATACGGGGATTTCAACCAGGAGGACAACTCCTTCACACCCGACCGCACCGGCAATTCCACCTATCACGCCATGCAGGCCCGGGTGCAGGACCGTTTCTCGAATGGGTTGAGCCTGCTCGTTTCCTATACGATTTCCAAGAACATTACCGATGCCGATTCGCAAGGACCCGGCGTGCAGGGGTTCATCGGGACCAACTCCTACATCGGCCAGAACTCCTACAATCGCCGCGCAGAAAAGGCAGTCAGCAACCTGGATACTCCGCAGAACCTGGTGGCCAGTTTCTTCTATGAGCTGCCCATCGGTCGGGGTAAGAAGTTCCTCTCCGCTGCCGGTAAGGCAGACCGTCTGGTCTCCGGTTGGTACCTTGGTGGGATCCTGCATTACAATTCCGGAACTCCCATGGCGGTCTACTCTGCTTGTGGCAATACGGCGGGGCTGGTCTTGTTTGGAGGCTGCGAATTCACCGGCATCGCGCGGGTGAACGTTATCCCCGGTGTCCCACAAACCAACAAGAGCAGCAGTTTTCAGCCGGCCAATACGCCGTTCTTTAACCCTGCCGCGTTCGCCGTGGCCCCGGCCTTTACCTTCGGCAACGAACCTCGCGCATTGGATCACGCCCGAACTTTTGCGGGCGAGAACGAAGACATCACCCTTGGCAAGAGGACGAGGTTGTTTGGTGAAAAAGCGACGCTTGACTTCCGCGCCGAATTCTTCAACATCTTCAACCGTCACATTTACCAGGCGCCGGGCGGCTTCGCGACCCCGCTTGGCAATCCCTACTTGCCGGTTGGGTCGGAAGGTTGTCCGGGACCGTTCGCTTGCGGTTTTGGTGCAGTTACGAGCGCCAGCGGGCCACGAACCATCCAGTTCGGGCTGAAAATCACTTACTGAGGCTCAGGACCACCGTGCTTTCAGTGCTTAATTGAGGAGGATGGAACCTGGAGCGCGGTGGTCTTGACCTTTCCTTAAGTGCCTCGCCTTCGGGGCTCCTCACTGGCCCGCGCCGTGCGGTCACCTGAAGGCAACTCCTGCGCAGCCTCGATTCTCATCATGAAACGGCGGAATTTTCTCAAGACCTTGGGGGCGTTCTCAGCGCCGCTGGTGGCACCTCCCTCCACCGTCCTGGAGTGCGCGGATCGCGCCCCTCGCGCAGGCCCCTCCACTCGCCCAGCCGGGGCGAAGCCCTGGGAAATTGCGAACGACCACCAGCGGATCCTCGTTACCAGTGACCGCGGAGAATTGACCTATCAGAGCTTCATCCGAGATGAAAACGGAGGCTGGAAGACCGGATCCATGCCGCTGAATCAGTTCGTCACTGGCCCCAGTTTTCGGCTGAAGGGAAGCGAGGCCAGCGGCTCAACGGCAGACAGTCTCCGTTTCCAAGGCACGGGCCACGCTCTGACTATGGAAGGTTCTGAGCTCACCTATGCCTGGAGCACCGAGATCACCAGTTTGCACAGCTCGTCTTGGTTCCGGTTCTCGACGACTCTCCGCTTGCCTCGCGACGTGCGGCTCCAGCAAGGTGAAACCCTCGAGCCGCAGATCATCCTCTGGCTTAGCTCCACTTCCACGATGATGGAAGGGCAATCGGCAAGCTGGCGGCGGATTCTGCTCGAGCAGCCTACGCGCAACTCGCTCGGCACTCCGGGAAACGATCTTCCCGCGGTCTATTTACAGGATGCCAACGCCGGCGTCGAGACCCTAATGTACTTCGATTTGGGCTCCATGGGCTGGATGTCCCTCGACAACATCCCCCGGTTTCTAGGGTACCGTTGTTCCACGGTCTCGGCGCTGGAACGCAATGGCAACCAGCGGCTGGGAATCGGTTTAATCGCAAATCAGGCAACCGGAAACCGCCTTCCTGGGGGCGAGGTGCGCTTCACTTTCTACCTCTTGCAACGTCGCCACACGGATTTGATCACGGAGCAGCAAGCCGTCCGCCGCTGGATGGAAGCGCTGCTGCCGCTCTTCGAGGAAAAACTTACGTGGCCGCCCTGCGCAACAAGCTGGAAAGACTTCGCAGCGGGTGCCATACGTGACCTTCAGCAGAAGGACGTGGCGCTCATCAGTGTAAATGGCCATAGCGGGCTCCGCGCCTATGTAAAGGCAACCTCCGAGCTCTGGCACGAAACCGGAGGGAACTTTGAGCTGATGACCTTGGCAGACGTCCTCTGGCCGTCGCTGCTTTATTTGAAACTTCATCCGAACCCGGATTACCAGCAGGTTGTAGGCAGCCTCCTCGAGAGCCTGCCATCGTTCTATCACAAGGACACGCGCAGCATCAGCAACGATTTCATTCGCGGCGAGAACGAGGCGGCCGACTCGTGGTATCCCTTCGAGAACAGCCTGATCAAATATCCCATGATCGGGGCCCTGTCGGGTTCCGACATCCTGACACGTAATTTCCTGGACGCATACAATACGGCCATCCGCCTGGCCCACCGTTATGAGTATCTGTTCCCCATCTACTACCGCACGGACAATCTGGACCAGAGAGGTGCCGGAACCAACTATGCTGTGGGAGGGCTCTACGCCTGGGGTGGTGTGATCGCTCACCGTCTCACCCGTGAGGGGAGGTACCTCGAAGAAGCGCGCCGTGCCGTGGAGGTCCTCGCAACCGTTCGCGCCTCAAGCCTCTTCCACGAGCCGCAGGAGCTTGCCTTCGGAGCCTTGGCGGCAGCGGAATTGGGAATGGATGACGCAGCGCGCTATCTGATTTACGAGCAATTGCGGATGTTTTATTGGTCGAGCGATCCGAGCCAGAAGACGCATGATATCCGCGGCATGGTTCAGGCCGCAGCCTCGATCCTCTATCCAGCGTTCAAGGAAAATGTGGAAGCTATCCTGCCGTGGACAGGGCTCTTCAAGCGAGGCGTGGTGGTGGACGCGCTGCTGCGGTTTATGGATCAGCAACGGCGCAATGACTTCTACTACTTCGATGCTTGCCGTGACTCGGTTCGTAGAGGCGCCGTTCTGTCTTTCATCCCATATGAAAACCTGGGGACGCTCGAACTGGGCGGCCAGACCGGGAACGTGGGAAAAGAGATTTACGGCAGCGGCGAGATCTTATGGCTGTATTTGATGTTCGAGGCGATGGGCACGACCAACGATCGCGAACTGATGTTCCTGAACCTGGATTTGCTGGATTTGTACGACGCCATGAAGTTTCCCCCACGCGAGCTTAATTTTATCCTTTTCAATCCGACCGATACAGGCCGCTCCGCCGAAGTGTCCATTCCCGTGGCACGTGGCGCTCCCGTCCGCCTTAAGACCCAGGGCAGAACCGTGAGCGGACCACTGACCATTGCAGCAGGAGAGTACCTTCGAATCCAAGTGGAGTATTGAAATGAATCTTGTTGCAACTGACTCACACCAACCCCGCTGGAAGGGAGTAGAGCTGCTGAGGATGCGTCGAGCGGCCTCCAAGTCCCCCCGAATCGGTGTTGTCCTCCTGCTGGCCGCCGGTTTGGCAGCTGCGCCTCAGTTCAAGCTGCCCTTTGGATCGTGGAAACGGCTCTCCCACCAGCCGATCATCTTCCCGCAGGGAAACGGCTTTGAGTCGGCTGGGACTTTCAATCCTGCCGTGGTCGAAAAGGATGGCAACATCGTGATGTTCTATCGAGCCCAGGATCGGAAGGGAACCTCAACCCTGGGATACGCAACCAGCAAGGACGGAGTTCACTTCCAGCGCTCGCAACGATCGGTTTTTGGCCCGGAAGCTCCCTACGAAAAGGGAGGGGGGACGGAGGACCCCCGTATTGTCAGAATCAACCAAACCTATTATATGACCTATACGGGTTACAACAACGTGAACGGCATTGGAAAAGATAAAAGGGATGCACAACTCTGCCTGGCTACATCCACGGACCTGGTGCATTGGAAGCGCTGGGGAGTCATCCTGCCGGCCTATAAGGGCAAATGGAACGTCGGCTGGACAAAGTCTGGAGCCATCGTCCCCGAGAAAATTAACGGGCAATACTGGATGTATTACCTCGGCGACGCGAGTGATTCCGGAGGGAAGATGGGCCTCGCCGTTTCTCGCGACCTTCTGCACTGGACCGACGCACTCGATCATCCCGTACTATCGACTCGTCCAGGATTGTTCGATGCCAAGGTCGTCGAACCAGGACCCCCACCAGTGATCACCCCTGAAGGGATCTTCTTGATTTACAATGGCGCAGACGACAAGCTGGTGTACTCAACGGGTTGGGCCCTTTTCGACAGGGCCGATCCCACCAGGCTCCTGGCGCGGGCTGACATGCCCATTTTCCGGCCTGTCGAGAAATGGGAAAAGACGGGTCAGGTGCCTAACGTAGTCTTTGTGGAAGGCCTGATCCGGCGTGGAAGTCAGTGGCTCTTCTATTACGGGGGAGCGGATAGATATATCGGAGTTGCCGAGGCCGAATCACAGTAGCGCTTGCATCCCGGAGCCGTAAGGGTGAGCCAGCGGCTTTCAGCCTCAGGGACCACCCAGGTAGCTCCTCTCCTCGCGATCTCCTGCAAATCTATGAAAATCTCCCGAAAAATCACTCGCCGCCAGTTTCTTGAACAATCTGTTGCCACCAGTCTCGCGGGGGGCAGGGCGTCCGGTCTTGCCCCGCGAAAGGCCGACGGCGCCCCCCGCGCAGACTCGAACAGCCGACTGGCCTTGAAAGTGACGGGTGACGCACGGCAGGGTTTCAGTGTGAGCATTCTTTTCAACGGGAGACCGCTGGCGCACCATAATCGCGGCGGAGAGTTCTCCGCGAAATTCCAAAACGAAGACCGCAGCCTGGAAGACCTCGTGGAAGACTGGCGGGCAACTTCCTGGCGGGGCGATGCTGCCCACGTTATATTGACTGGCGAATGCAAGCTCAGGAACCTTTCACGCGACAAGCAAAGCCCCCCTGTCTCTGCCACTGTGCGGGCAGAGGTTGATTATGCGGTGGTCACCCCTTATGTTGTGCGCAAACAGATCCGGCTCCGGCAGGCCGACCTGTACATGCTCTTCTACCAGATCAGTAACCGTTTGGAACCCGAAGCGCCGCCTGCCGGGTTCTGGAGTTTTGATCAGAGCGCCTGCCGCGGCGGAGCCTTGCATGAACACTTCCCCGCCGCAGGTTTCCGCACACGCGATGGCCTCACCGTTGGCCTGCTAACAGATGCCGGATTTCGGAATCAATGGACCCGGCTCATTCGCCGCGATGGAGAACCAGTAAAGCCTGCACCGCAGAGAATCCCCGACCCAAACCTGTACTTTGTCTGCGATTCCCAGAACCGGGCCAAGGGAGAACTCTTCGTGCAGCAAACGTTCGGTGAAGCCCTGGTGTGGACCCCCAACAAGGACGGCAGCGAAACGGTCAGGCTTCCGCCTCCTGCCTTCTGGACCCGACGTGGCCAGGTCACGCTCGGAGAGCGCGATGGCCTAATGGAGCTTTTCATCAAGGGTTCCGAAAGCCGTGTATTGATCCCATTCACGACGCGGAGCAGCGAAGTCTATTCAATCCGTCTTGAATATCGCTCGCCCCAGCCCTTTGCCCTCGCGGTATGGGACGTGGACGGCCAGTTTCATCAGCTAGAGAACATCACACTCTATAACGACCGCCTTCCAGCGTCCCCCGCGGGCTGGTCTGCATTCCACACTTTCGTGTTTTTCTACTCGACCCGGGAAGGTCACGGGGCGCTTTGCGTGTCCCCGCCTGGGTCGGAGCAGGCGATTAACTCCAAGACATCGGCAAATAGGATCAAGATTGAGCTGCGTGGCCTCGAGGTGCGCCGCCTTCACTGCCGTCGTGAACCCTATCATCGCCTCGAGATGGACAAGCCTATCGAAAAGACGGCTTTCATTTTCGTGGACGACAGGGTGCCGGACACACTGCGTGGTAACCGGCTGGCCAGCCAACTCCGCCTGGCGGAGGCTCTCGGGTTTCGAGGAAGCGAAATAGAGAAGGTTTTATTTGCGGACGCTATGATGCTTTGCTGGGCCGCCAGTCCGGAAACGCCTCGACCCATGCTCGCACCCAGCATCTGGTACTCCGCCGCCGGCGAGATGTACTTGCGCGATAGTTTTTTCGCCCTGAACGGTATCCACAATCGCGAACTGAACCTGGGTGTCTTCAACCTCTGGGCCGAGAACCAGGGGCCAAACGGTGCGATCAACACCCTGATTGAACCCAACATGGCCAACCTGGAGCGAAAATCAAACGACTCCACACCGCTGTGGCTCGTGTGGGCACTCCAGAACCGCCGGCGTTTCGGTGCCAAGCTCCCCATGGACAAAATCCGCAAGGCTGCGGAGTATTGCCTTGCCACCTATGACCGGCGCCACGACGGCATTTGTTGGGCTCAGTTCGTCATTGGACAGCTCGACATTGTCGATTTCCCCCAGGGCACCTCAGATCTCTGCGAGAACCAGGGGATGCTGGCCGTCACGCTTCGAGTCATCAAGGAGCTCGCCATTCCCGGGATCAGCGTGAATATCTCGGAAGGGTATATTGCCCGGGCGGAGGAGGCTTATCGGTCCTATTACGATCCTGCGCGGAAGATGGTGCGTCCGGCACGCGACATCACGGACGCCATCGGCTTCGGCGAGATATTTCCAGAGTTTCTTTCGCTCTGGTTGTTTGACCGAAAAATCCTCACGGACGAAATGGTTCAAAACCATCTAAACCAGATTCCGCTCCTGATGCCGC
>Ga0070741_10008944_pt1 | contig 19786 bp, 29 predicted proteins | sample Coa_R1_4_FD_66440 | JGI IMG/M metagenome (GOLD analysis project Ga0070741, IMG submission 66440) | Surface soil microbial communities from Centralia Pennsylvania, which are recovering from an underground coalmine fire - Coalmine... | ecosystem: Environmental > Terrestrial > Soil > Unclassified ...
CAGACCTTTGGCTCGATGGAGCAGGCGCCGGCGGAAGTCCAGGAAGCCTTTCGCAAGGCCACCGCGCAATTCGAACAGGCCACCGCCAAGATCCGCGAGACCACCACCGTCGTCCACCAGCAGCGTGACGAGATGTCGCAGGCCGGCGCGGAGTGGACGAGTCTCGGCGGCGCGATCAATCAGGTGCTCGGGCCTCAGGGGCGGTTCGTCGCCCAGGCCGGCCTCGTCCTGGCCGCCTTCCGCGAGGGCATCCAGCTCGGGACGCAGTTCGCGCAGGCCATCGGCACGAACTTCCAGGCGGCCGAGGAGGCGGCCAACGGCCTCAAAGAGAGCGTCCGCGGGCTCACCAACGCCCTGGTCACCGACGGGCTCTGGGCAGCCATCCAGCAGGGCAGGGCGGTACTGAAGAATCTCGATGATTCGATCACCGGCAGCGGCAAGGCGATTCAGGGCTACAACGCCCTCGTGTCGATCGGCATCGACCGGCAAGAGGCGTTGAAGGTCTCGACGGAGGACCTCCGCGTCGTCGCCGACGCCTACCGCCTCGCGCAGGAAGGCGGCGCCGCGGGCCTGCGGCTCTTCAACGAAACCGTCCGGCAGAGCGATCACTCGCAGCTCGCCAAGTCGCTCGACGATCTCAAAGGAAGATTTCAGCAGCTCGCCCTCCAGGAAGGCGAGGCAGTCGCAAAGCAGCACGCGCACAAGGAGGCCATCGGCGACACGATCGGCGCCATCGAGGCCGAGATCAAGAAGATGGAGGCCGAGCGCGAGGCGCGGAGGCTCGGGCTCGAGCAGCTCGAGGCCGATATCCAGGAGCGGTCTAACTACAAGAAAGCCATCGAAGACAACGCGAGGGCAGCCGAGCTCGGGACAAATGTAATTTCCGAGCACCTCACGCCCTCCATGCGCTCGGAACTCGAGGAGCTGCAACGGCTCTCCCAGAATTATGAACAGAACAAGGCGGCCATCGAGAGAATGGCGGCCGCGCTCCGATCCGACGCACAGCAGCACGCCGACTACATCGCGCCGGAATATCGAAAGCACATTCAGGAGATCGTTGATCTCATCGAGAAATACGGCCAGGTCCCCGAAGCGACGCAAGGCGCGATCCAGTGGAAGATTCAGGATGCGATCTCTGAGGCGGATGCCGCGGCGAAAACCCGCGCGCACACTGAGATCGTCCGCGATGCTGACGGAGTCTATCGGAACCATGCCGAGACCGTCGGCGACGTCAAGGTCAAGACCGATGGCCTGAAGACGACCATCACGAATGTCACCGAGGAGACTCGGAAGTCGACCGTGGAGTTCGACAAGTCGACGCGGACCATGGCCAACGTCAAGGAGGCCGCCGAGCGGCTCGGCGACCGCGGCGGCACGTTCTCGGTGATGGGGGGGCAGGTTCACGATGCCACCACCGAAGCAAAACGCCTGAACGACATTCTCGACGAGCTCGCGCAAAAAGCGGAGGAGCGCGCCACCAAAATCCTGCATCTGGCCGAGGCGATTCGTCAGCTTGGCGCCGCATCGACGGAAGCGACCGGAAGCGAAACGTCACAGACGCCGTCGGCGCAGCACGGACCCAACACGCCCGGCGAGAGATTTATGGAGAGGCACCAATAAATGCCGTTACTGCAACTTACAGTCGCGATTGTTGAGATGGGCAATGCGGCCGAAAGCGCGACTCCGAAACTCGCAGCGGCGGCTCGCGTGCTCGATGCCTTCGACATCAAAGACATCGGCGAGGTCACGAATCTGGCGGTCGCGGGAGTCACCGGCGATAGAAACCTCGCCAATTTCAGCCAGGGCCTTCTCGGCGGGTATCTCGATCGCATCACGCAGCTCCTGATGATCGAGAAGGAGCACCCCGAAGAGCGCCAGCAAATCGAAAAGCAGCTCTTCGAATTGCAGGCGCTGATCCGGAAGTTCGATCCCGACTTCATCCTGCAATCGTTTCGCCGCCAGGTCGAGGAGGCGCTCCGCAAGCTCACGCAGCAACAGGAGAAGGCCGCGAGCAGCAGCCGGCCCGGCTCGGCGCCGCTCTCTGCCGGCGTCGGAGCCGTTCTGCGAATTGGCTCGCTGCCGGGCGGGAAGGTCGTCATCGACGTTCTCGATGACGGCAGCGGGAAGAGCGCGTACGACATCGGGCTCGCCCTCAAGGGCGGCAAGGACATGCAGACGCTCATTTCCACGGGGCAGGTCAAGGGCGGCGGATAAATGTTCGGTTCGACGGTCTCTCAGGCCGGCATTCGCGATGCTGACGTCAACATCGACGGGACCGCGATCGTCGTGCCGCTCACGGTCTCGATTCAGAACCCGCCTCTCTACGCGGCGTTTCAGACCATGCTGAACCTGCCGATCATCCAAATTCCCTATTGGGGCGACGGCCTGCCGAACCAGCCCGACGCGTTTCAGTTCGGCCTCAACTGGGAGCTCTCGGATGATTCTGCGGACCAGGTCGCGGCGCTGTCGTTTCTCGAGGGCCTGCGCACCGCCGGCGGCACGCACACGTTCGTGCTCTGGAAGCAGTTCCGCTACACCTACACGCTCCGTGCCGGACAGACCGTGTTGTACCTGCCGCGCCCGGACGCGTATTCGAAGTCGTACGCCGGCAAAACCGGCTCGCAGTACAAGGCGGCGATCAAGCGCGGCGCCGTCGGCGGGACGCTCTCCGGCGTGACCGTGCAATACAAATCGAGCGTGACCGCGGCGACGGCCGTCGATGCCGGCGAGGCCTGGATCAGTAACGCTGCGAGCGTGCATCCGGACAGCGGAAAGAACGTGGCCCTGTTCAAGCTCGGGACTGCGCCTGTCGCGCCCGAGACGCTGACCGTAGATTTCCATCCGCTCTTCAATGTGTTCCCGACGAGCGTCCTGACCCAGCCCTTCACCCGGCCGGGCCGCGAGGACAAGGATCTCTATCTGATCGAGGTCAATTGAGAATGATCACATTCTGGCTTTGCGTCGCCGCGGCGCTCCTCGCTCTTTTGGCATCCGACCGGATCGCCAAGGCGGCCGGCTTCATCGCCGGTTTCCTCGGGAATCTCGTCCTGATCGTGGGGCTGGCTGTACTCCGATCGATGCGCCGGCGATCGGCATGAGGCCGCGATGCCGGTTGCAACTCTCATCGGCTACGACGTCACCTCAGTCGCGAAGGCCCAGGCCGCAGCACTGGAATTCGCGGTACAGAGCGTCAGCGCCATAGGCGCCGCCGACATCCTGCAGCACAGCCTCGCGCTCAGCGCGCCGGCGTTTCTCGGCGAGACGATCCGGCAGCTCGGCATCGGGATCGATCTCGACCGCGGCGACGGGGCGCTCAGCCGGCTCCTGCGGTCCGAGCTCGGCCCGCGGGTGTCCGTGGTCGGCTCGCTCGATGGCTACAGCCGGACGTTTTCGTTCGCGAGGTCGAACATTGCGCAATCGCCGTTCCTCTTTTCGCTCCTCCGTTCGCTGCGCCAGGTCAAGGCCACGGGCTACGCCGGCGTGCCCGGGAACGTCGAGAACTGGCAGGTCTTCAGCGGCTACCTGCGTGCCGGCGAGTTCGGCGTCTATAGCGACTCGGCGCAAGTCGAGTGCCAGGACCTCTCGATCAAGTTCAACGCGATCCCGCTCGCGTACAATCTAGCGCCCGGATCCGCCCGGACGCGTCTCTCTGTCCTGCTCGAGATCCTGAACCAGTACGGCGTGCCGTACGGCGAGATCGACCTCGGCCCGGCCGATGGCGGCGTGCTGTTCAAGCCCATCAGCGTCGGCGGGGACGTTGGGCTTCTCGACTGGATTCGGGACTTTCTGACCCCGATCGGGCGCCGGCTCTACTTCAGGCCGGACGGGAAAATGGAGGTGCGCCGCTTCGACATTTCCGGCCGTCCCGTTCAGCGCACATTGAAAGCGGCGGACCTGGGCAGCCTCAGCGTCCGTCCGCCGGCAACGAACGAGCCAACCTCGGTGTCGACGACCGGGACGCTCTATTCCTACATCTCGGAGACCGGGCTGCGCACGACGGTCAGATTCTTCGCTCTGGATTTTGGCGGCAGCACGCCGGTGACAATCCAGGCGGCGACGAGCAAACAGGATCACACCACCGGCACAATCTCGCCGATCACGCCGCCGGCGAACCTTCCTGCGCCCGGTGGCGCAGTCCGCATCACCAGCGTTTTCAGCGGGGCGACTCTCATCGCTCAGCACATCGAGACGTACGGGTACTACTCGGCCAGAGCGTGCCCGAAGCAGCAGGCCGCCGGGACAGGGGCCATCAGCTACAACGCATCGTTCGACGTCTATCAGTACCCGGATGGATCGTGGCACGTCGATCCGGTGGAAGTTTTCCAGAAAACTCGCGACGTCGTCATCGCCCGAACCTTCACCGCCAGCGGCGTGCTGGTTTCGGAACGCAAAGATGTCGTGCGCTTTGTGCCGATCGAGATGCCGATCTCATCGCTCGACTCGAGCGCGAACGAGACTCCGCTCGCCGCGTTCATGACGGATGACGGGCGCTCGTGGTGGGCCGGCCGGGAAATCTTCGAACTTGCCATCGGCGACACGTCCTACGAGTCCCGAACGAGATTGTCCACCGGCACGGAGACGGTCTTCAGCTACTTTGGCTCCGACACGAGCAAACGCCTCATCAGAACGCAGGTCGCGGAGTACATCCAGGGCACTTACTCCTACAAAATCATCAGCAAGCCTGGCTCGCCGCTTGCGAATCCAGGTAACTACGGGGTCTTCGGGCCCCTGGCATCGAAACGATATGGAGTGCAGGTCGGCGCCAACGCAGGTTATATCCTCTACGGTCCGAACTGGCTCATTACGAACCAAGCGATCGACGAGAAGAGCTATCGCCAGACGATCGCCCTCGGCACGACGATCCCGGCGGTCGAGTTTGATCGCATGAATCCCGCGCCGGTGCCTGGAGCGACGATCATCGCCGGCGCCATTCCCTACGTCGACGTCGTAACAAACCTGCAGCAGCCCGGACCGAACACCCAGAAGGTCACCGATGAAGTCCGTGCCGCGCTGTCGCAATCGATCCCGACATACCAGCAGAATGATTTCTGCGAGGACGCCGGCGAGCTGCGCACGGCCTCGATCGAGCGGATCCGGCAGCTCTCAGCCTGGCAAGTTCCGGCGGAGATCCCGCTCGATTGGACTCTCAATGAGGGAGACGTTCTCGCCATCTCGCTCCCTGGCGTGACTGACGTCGCCAAGAACTGCCTCCTGTGGGGACTCGAGCACTCGTTGGATTGTTCCACCGGCGACGGCAGAACACGGCTCTCTCTCCTCTATTGGCCAACTGAGATCGTGACGAATTGAAGTCGAAGGCGGGCACGGATTGCATCCACTCGAGGCTTTTCTCTCCGGACGCGAGATCCGGCGCGCGACCAGCGGCATCGCGACGATCGCAGGCGTCGTGACCGACGGCAGCGGCGATTACAACATCGTGATCCTCGAGACGGGTCAGACCGTTCGTGCCAGCAATGGAAATCCCGCGCTGACTTTCTCCGTGAATCAGACCGTCCTGTACGCAAAGGCCGACGCGAGCGGCCGCTATAAGAACACCGGGTACACGATCCTCGGCTTTCCACCGGCTCTGACCAGGGGAAGTTCGGACATAGCGAGCAGCTCCGGGCTGGTCTCAAAGACCGGCGTCTCCGTCGTCACGATCATGTCCGCTGGGTCGGTGGTCACGAGTGTGACCGTCGTCCGCGGCGCCGCTGCATCGCTCGATCTTTATGGGAGCGGGCTCGATCTCGCGACGATCGCCTACGGTTCGAGCGAGTTGACGGACCAATCCGCGCCGATCGTCACGCCGACGCACCTGACCCTGAACGTGAAGGCGGCCTCGGGCATGCAGCCAGGGCAGTACGACCTAACAGTTGGCGGAGTCGTGTTCTCGCGATTTTTCAACGTCGTAACTTGATGGAGAAGGCGAGCAATGGCAATCAGTCAGTTGAACCTTGCGAATCTGGCTTCGACTTTGTTCCAGGATACCGCGAACGGCGCGGCCGTCGTCGGGGTGAAGACATCCTCGGCCACCATTTACTTCCTCGAGCTGGACAATTCGGCGAATGCCGCTGCGACCTTTGTGAAGTTCTGGAACGCCACCACGGGGTCGGTCACTCTCGGAACGACGGATCCGGACGGGGTCATTCGCGTGCCCGCGAGCACGAAGCTTTCGATCCCCATCCCCGCCGGCTGGGTGTTCAACACGGCGCTTTCAGTCGCGAGCGTTACCGCGGGCGGAACCGGCGGGACGGGTGCGCCCGTCACTCCCATCACCGTGAAGATCAGCTACAGCTAAATTCGCGAGGCGGAACTTGACGGCTTATCCGCAATTCTGGAACTCGGGGCACACGCAGCAGGTCACGCAGGCGATTGGCGTCAGCCAGACTGGCGGGACGACCTACGGCCCGGTGACCTACGAGCTGTGGAACGATCTGGGCGGCCCTCTCGGCGCGACTACGCTCAAGAACTGCCGGATTCGCCCGACCGTCTTCAATGGCGCGTCCCGTGTTTCCAGCGGATATCCGATTCTCGACGACGGATGGATCAAAATCGCGATCACCGGCATGAACAATGCCGGTGACTCGACGATGCTCGCGCAAACCACCGGCTATGTCCCTGTCACCTCCAGCAATTCGCTCCTGCTTGGTGACATCCCCAAGAACTGCGCAAGATTGCTCTCGGTTCAGATCATTGTGCCGGCCGGCGTCGGCAACTCTTCGCAGGAGCTCTACCTCGAGCTCGTCTACGACGAGGCCACCGCGCCTCTCTCGCTCAAAACCGGCATGGTCGCCGGCGCCGGCATCGTGCCGGATTGGCGAGACGCCAGCCTCCGTCGTCTGCGTCGCGGGAGAAATATCACCGCCAACGGCACCGACACGGTCACGGTCAATAAGGGCGCGTTCGTCTACGATGGCGTGCCGTACAACGTTCTAAAGTCGACGTACCAATTGAATCAAAACGCGGCTGACGGCGCGCTCGCGGCCGGCCAGTCCTACATCGCGCGGCTTTCGCAGAAGTCCGACAAGACCGTCACGGTCACGAAGAGCAACAAGGGGACGGCGCCGGTCGCACCGGCGCTTCCTGCGAACGAGATCATGCTCGGCGACGTGACGGTAGCCTATCAGGCCGGCGGCGTCTCCGTAATCAATTCTGGCAACATCGACCTTTCCCAAGTCCTCTACGGCGAATTTCTTCTGTATGCCGGCACTGGCCTAATAGCCAAGGTCGGAGCGGGAACGGCGATTACCTCGGTCGATCAGCAGCCGTTCAGTGGCTCGACGTCCTTGGTGGCCCTCGGTGACAACGTTGTGAACCGAGTTTGGCTGAACCCGGACGGGACCTTCAGCGTAACAACGAATGACACGCCGCCGGCCGTAGGAAGTTTGAAGCTCGGCACCGCGTCGACCTCCGGCGGCTCGATCACCTTGACCGTGGACCTGCGGCAATGGAGTGATCGCGCGAGCTCGCGCCGCGTCGTGTTGGCTTACTTCGGTGACGCAACTGTCGGCACCGCCTATGCTGCAACCCCAGACGGAGTTCCGGCCGACATCGAAAACTACTATCTGGAATCTGTTGACTTGCATTCGCGAGTTGCCGGCTCAACGGGAACGATGAAGGTGGACGTCAAGTCCTGGCCGCCTGGCAGCGGACGTGTGGGTACAACGATCTATACCTCGAGCGGATCCGACGACCAGCGGCCGAGCGTGAGCATTCTGGATTACAGCGGCGGGAACGTCGACCACGAAGTCAATTCGTTCGCCGGCGGCACGATTTTTACCTTTGACATCGTCTCCACGCACACCACTCCAGCTCAGGATGTATTCGTCGTCCTCAACCTTCGCGTGAAGTGACAGTCGTTAGGACGTGAAAGGAAAAAATGAGAAAAATCCTCATCGCGATTCTATTGCTTGCCCTGTCTTTCCCGCCGTCCGCGCGCGCACAGGGCGTTCCGTGCAACCGAATTCTCGTTCCCCACGTGTACGGGACCTGCTCAGTTTGCGAACCAGAATCACAATATCAGTCGTTCGCGATCTACATCAATGCGTCGGCGTTGACGCAACTCCCAGACGCTTCCCGTGTCGCGTTTCAGATCATCTATGGGGACTTCATCTGGATGCCGCCCATCCCTTCGAACTTTCACTATCAAGAGTGGATGGCTGACAACCCTTCCGTGGCCCAGTGGGCGTCGTATCAGTACCAGTTGATCGGCAACGCATGGCCACCGAAACAGGCGTACGGAATGGCGACCTACAAAGATGCTGGCGGATGCGGGACGCCACCACATCAGGCGATCGCCGTGTGGTGGTTTGAGCCCTGAACGGATTCGGCCGAGTGCTCGAAAAGAACAAAAGGACAGGAGGGCCTCCGATGGCAGCGCTCGAGGAAGCCATCGCTGGAGCTGGAGGTGCCGTGCTCGCCGTGATCATCTCCTGGCTGCTCGGACGAAGCGACAGTGCGCGCGAGCGGCGTGTCTCCGAGATCCATGCCGAGGCGATGGTCGCCGTGGAGAAATCCGAAAAGTTCTCGCTCGCCGGCGAGCAGAAAATCCTCCACGAGCAGATCGCGCGCGATATGGAAGAGATCAAGGTCACCGTGCACACCGTCGATCGGAAACTCGATGACCTGCTCTTGAGCGGCCGGCTGCACGTGCGAAAGCCGTCCGAGCCCTGAACCGCGCGGGACAAGCACATGATCGAACACTGGCGAGCCGACGAAGTCCAGGACATCGCCGAGGGCCTCATCCCGTCGTTCCATCCCCACGTTGGCGGTTTGGCAATCGTCTATCTTTTTCGGTCGAAGGCCGCGGAAAAGAATGGCAAGAAGGTGTGGGGCAAAGCTCGCAAGATCACCGGCCTCAACGCCTACCTGGCGAGCCGCGGTAACTATGACCCCCTCGCGCCTGTCGCGCCACAGCCCGTCTACGTCCTCGAGATTGTAGGCGAACAGCAGCCGCTGTTCGAACCGGCGCAAACGCCGCCGATCGAGCGGTAAAGAGGACGCGCGATGGAGCTACTTCTCAAACGAGACGACCTGACGCCGGAGAGAACGATCGGCCGGCTCTTCATCGACGGGGCCTACGAGTGCTTCACTCTCGAAGACGTAGTGCGTCCGGACGGGGTGAAGGTGCCGGGCAAAACCGCAATCCCCGCGGGACGCTATCGCGTGGTGATCACGATGTCGCCTCGCTTCAAGCGCCCACTGCCGCTACTCCTCGGTGTGCCGCACTTCGAGGGCGTGCGCATTCACGCTGGCAATTACGCGACGGATACGGAGGGCTGCATTCTCGTCGGCAAGATCGGACCGACGCCCGAGCACCGAGACGCGATCTTCGAATCGCGCGTGGCGCTTGCCGAGCTGTTTCCCAAACTCCAGAACACGTTGCGGGCCGGTGAAGAGGTCTGGATCACCATCGAGAATTCGCCTCAAGCGCAAGGTGCGTAATGCTCACGCCGGCGAGGCGTTCAGGCGTTTCGCCGAGCGGATTCATTCGATTCCGCTCGAGCAGTGGAAAAGAATCGATCTCAGAACGCATCCTCTCCCCGCCGCAAGAGCGATCTGCGGGGACCACGGGCGATGCATTCCGACGCGGCAAGGGCTCTGCCCGCGTTGCGCCGGCGCCGTGGAAACGATCACAAGCCGAAAAGCTGCGCTCCTCCGCCGGCTCTGGCGCGAACTCTCTGCGATGTAGATGGAGGTCCTCCTCCCATGCTCTTCCGATTCGCCCGAATCGCGGCGATCGTCCTCTGTTGCGGGTGCGCGTCGACGTCGCACATCGCCGTCGATCTGCGCCATGCCGCCGAGCAGCCGGGCGACGTTCGCGGCTGTCTCGCGACCTTCATACCCTCGCTCAATGAATTCATCTTCGAACCGTTCCTCAAAATCGCCGACAAGGAATCGCTCGCTGAAGATGGCCAACCCGAGATCTGGGGATTCAGGCTTTGGAACCTCGAGCCGCCTGATCCGAGCGGCCTGACCTATCCGGTCAACGTGCCGGAAGCTCGCTTCATCCCGCTCAACATCTTCAAGGTCGTGCCCGCAGGCCGGGGGCAACGGACGGTCCGCTGCCCGCCCTACTGGAGCGGAAATCAATTACAGACTCGCCCATAGCACCGACAGTGACTCGGAGGTCACACATGAAACTTCTCGGACGAATTCACATCCCCGTCGGCTACATACTCGCGTTGCTCATCATCGGAATGTCTGCGGCGTTCTGCCGCGACCTGCGAGGGAACGACTCCCTCCCGCTCAAGGCCGTTTCCGCCCAGACAGTCGATCACCACTGGCGAACCTCGGCGATGCTCACGGCGCTTCCCGGCGCGACATCGACAGTCCAGGTGCATCTGCAGAACGAGGGCGGAGCGTGTCCGACGCCGCCGATTCCTCTCGTGCCGAACGGCGCCGCCTATGTTCGCGACGTCGCGTACACCTACTTCTGCGGGGGCGGAGAATTCCAGCTTTTTCCCCTTCCCGCCGGCGCTGACATCGCGACCGTGCTCTCGTTCGATGACGGAAAGACCCAGTCGAGTTTCACGCTGCCGCCGATCGGCGCCATCACGAATACAACGCCTCAGCGATGCGGCCCGATCGTCAACGATGGCGAGGAGGGAACCTGGATCACCGTCTTTCCCTCGCGCGAGACGCCGATGACGGCCGAAGTCTACGACGGCGCGGGCAAATTCGTCGCGCGTGAGCTTTTCGATGTGAAGCCGCCCGTCTCGCAGTACGGGCTTGTTACGCCGCTTCGCGTGGGATTCGTCCTGGTGAAGATCGGCTGGCCGGGATTTGATCTCTATCCGCCAGTCTATGGCTTTGTCAACAGCGGAACTCCGCGCGGGGGCAACTTCCGTGTGTTCCCGTTCGGCCAATGATCGAGATCGCGATCTGGGTGGCGCTGGCGATTCTTCTTCCAATTGCCATCTGTGAGACCTACGAGCTGCTCGGTCCTCCCCGCGAGGGCCCGCCGCAATGACACTGCCTCTCTTTTGCGCGGTTTCAGGTCATGAGGCGCACAGCGAGCTCGTAGCGCTCGGTCACAAGGCGGCCGAATACGCGATCGAGCGCGTCCGCGAGATGGGTGAGGGACCCGCCGCCGCCCTCGACACGTACACGCTCGCCAGCGCCGTTCAGCAAACCGTCATCGATGCGTACATGGTGCCCGGGCATCCCGAGCTGCGCGCCCTGATCGCTGAAATCGAAAAGCACGCGCGGGTGCGCGTCGCTGAACTCAACCGTATCGAAAAGGAGAACCCGACATGAAGATGCTTCTCTTGATCTCAGTTTGCACCGCCGCGGGCGTGATCCTCGGCGGTTGCGCAACCGTGAAGAAGTCGCTTCCAAAACAGATCCCGGACGCGATCACGGCAGCTTGCGACGTCTACACGAAGGCGAAGCCCCAGGTCATCGCTGCCCGCGAGTACGCGAAGGCTCACTGGAACGACAAAGTGCCCGGCACTGACCAGGACCTGATTCCTGCGGACGTGAAAAAGGTGCTGCTGGATCTCGACGCCTACCTCCCGCAGATCGATCGCGCGGGCCTCGCCATCTGCGCGGCCGCCGAGGGACTCGACGCGTTGCAGCAGCATGAAAACGAGAGCGGGTCCATTGATTGGAACGTGGTCCTGACCGACGTGCTGAAAGCGGCATCGATCGCCCTCGATCTCAAGGCGAAGGGGGCGATCTGAGATGCTTTCCGCGCTCAGCGTTCTCTTGGCTGTCGTTCTCACCGCGTGGCTCGCGCTGCTCGTCCAGTCGCTCTCCGGGGCAGGAATGCGCGCGACCTATTTCGCGGCGGAGCTTCATCTGGTAGCCCCACCCGACAACGACAACGCAGTCGTCGTCACGAGTGAATTCCCTTTCGTCGATTCGAACGGGATCCGACATGTGGCGCCGGCCGGTATGGAAAGCGACGGGGCAAGCGTGGGCGCGCTGCTCGGATGGCCGGTCCTCGGATTGCTCGTCATCCGGCTGATCGGAGGGACGCCGCTAACGGGACCGCTCCGTCCCGGCGCGATTGTTCACGACGCGCTGTACGCCCGCGCGAGAGACACCTCGCTGTGGCGCGCGCTCATTTCGCCGGAACGAGCCCTCGCTGATCGCGTCCTCTACGAAGCCGCGCGGTGCCAGACCTACAAGCTCGGCAGGTGGGAGCGCTATCGTGATCCGCTGCCGCGGTGGCGCGCGATCGTCGTGCTCGCGGTCCTCCGGATCGCCGGAGAGAAAGCGTGGATCGATGATTCACGCGCAGCGCGAACGATCGATCGAGGCCAACAATGAGACGCGCTCGAAACGATCTCGCAGCGCTCGAAACGCAGCGACGGATCTCGATGCGTGAACGCGTCCATCGATCGTTGCATTCGCATCTCGCACGGCCGGATGTGATCGATCGTTGCCCGCGTTGCGGGACCGCGATCTTCCGGCAGAGCCGGAACGTGAAGAAGATGCGCGGCGTGCACGTCGACGGGAGCGACCGGCTGCGCCACCGGCGATGCCCTGCCGACGCCTCATTCCGGGAGTCCAAATGAGAGCGGGTTTTGAGAGTGCCGGTCTTTCCGCCGAAGTATGGAACGAAATGGTAAGTCTTTGAGATTCAGACGGTAACCTTTGGCGTCCCCAACGGGATTCGAACCCGTGTTGCCGCCGTGAAAGGGCGTTTCGCCCCCTCTCGGCGGAATGTCCGTAGAGAGCAAAATGCCGCGCCATCGGCGAAAAATTGCCGATGACGCGGCATTTTGAGAGAGCGTTTGAGAGCGCCCGCTCGCTGCGATGGAGGATTGAAATCCGCCGCTTGCGATCCACTCGAGCGTGGCGATCGCGGAGAGGTGCCAAGGGCTGATGGTTCGTGAATTGCCAACTTGCAATGGTTGCAGAGGAAGTCGCTCATCGGACCTTATATGGTAACTCAGATCCTGGTCCTGGCGCGCTCTCAGAGGCTCGAGCCCGCGGATGGCGTTGTCGGGTGGGCAGTGGCGGAGCCGGTTGTGGAGGATGCCTCGTCGCCCTCCCGCCGAAGCGTTTCGGCGCATGTAGCGCTCGATGACGGCCATCACTTCGCGCTGTCGAAGGAGTTTGACCACCGCGAAATCGCGGCGGCGGGTTCCGATTCTCTCTTCGCGCATGCAGTGTCCTTCCTTCGGCATTGGATTCAGCATGGGATCGACCGCGAGACCGACCGCCGGCCTAGCGGAACCTCCCCGCCCACGCCATTGAATGAGCGGGCGTGAATCCCATCTGTGCTGTCCGCTCGAGCGTGGCGATCGCGGGCTCGAGCGAGCGATTCGTCAGATGCGCGTAGCGCGAGGTCACCGATCTGCGGCTGTGGCCGAGAATCTCAGCCACGTGCGTCCTCTCGTCGAAACCCGCGATTACGAGCCATGACGCCACCGTGTCGCGGATCTGGTGGGGCGTGAGGTGCTTGCCGCGGATGCCGGCGAGATCGAGCGCCAGGGCGAACGCGCGGCCGATCTCGAGTGGATAGAAAGCGGCGCCGGATGCTCTCGTGAAGACGTGCGCTTCCGGCGTGCCGCGCGGCCGTTCGCCGACGATCTCCAAGAGACGGCGCGCCATCGGCAGCGTCTTTGGACGCCTCGATTTCTGCTGGTAGAGAGTGACGAGGTGGCGCTCGGTGTCCACGTCCTTCCAACGCAACGCGGCAAGTTCTCCGACTCGAGCTGCTGTGTACATCAAGGCCTCGATGAATGGTCTCGTCTCGGCGAAGCGGCGGTGCTCTTCCCGCGTCGCGGGGGAATCGGGCAGGCGCGCGCCGACGATGCGAAGACCTTCGCGTTTGGCGCGTGCCCGGGCGAATCTCTTCCACGCCTTCTTGTCATCGAACGCCCGGAGAAAACACCGCCACTCGTCAGGCTCAAAAAAATCGGGCCGCGCCGGCGGCACCGGAAGCGGCGGCAGGGAGTGCGGCTTGATCGGGTTGGCAGCGATGATCTCATGCCGCGCCGCGAAGTTGAGGACGGCCCGAACGACGGTCCATTCTCGGTTGACCGTCGCCGGCGAAGCTTTGTGCTCGGTGCGTCTCCTTTGATACCTGCGGCCGGTGATCGCCTTGAGCGAGGACGCCGGCAGCTCGCCGAGGAATGGAAGGAGATGTTTCTGGATGATCGAAACGTGACGGGCTCGCGAGCTGGCCGCCTTCCACTCGTTCTCCTCGAGGTAGAACTTTGCGAGCGAGGCGAAAGAAGGGCTCTCGGCTTCTTCGATCGGCGCCGGCGACTCACCGCGCAAGCGGGCTTCCTCGTGCTCTTTGACCTGGCGCGCGTAGATCGCCGACATCAGGCGATCGTCGGGAAAACGCGAGCGCCGGCGGATCCGATACACATGGGGACGGCCCCGTTCGTCTGGGTGCAGATGTCTGCACTTTTCGCAGCCGCAGAGCCGCGGATGCAGGATCGGAGGCTGAATCTGGAATGGCGGCCGTCGGCCGACGATGTAGCTTGCGTGGCTTCTGCGCATTCTAATCGTAGCTGGGTGGCGCGCAGTCTGCGTGGCGCGGAACATGATCGGCCCGTGCTTGTTCAAGCGTGATCGCGTGACCAATGAAGCGCCGGTCGGTGGCTACAACTACTCCGGAGCTATAGACATACACGACCTGAATCAACTTCTCGCAGCTCCGTGTGTGGTACATCCCATCAGGCCCGGTGTACACCGTGGTCTGTTGCAGAAATTCGTGTCGCCGATCAAGCTGCGTTTTCTGCGCAGCCTCCATCTTTGCCCACTCTCCTTCGCCTGTTGAATGAAGCTCAGGCCGTGGTGGCGGAGCCTGGCGCTGCGCCGCCTCAAGTGTTGCCTTGATCTCTTCTTTTGTAATCGCTGTATCGAGATCCGGATCTGGCCTAAGCAGTGCAGCCACTGCGGGAGAAATCGCGGGTGTTGACTTCTCCTTCATTGTTGACGTCTTGGGAGTCGTTGCCGCGACTCTGAGTCGGCTGGCGGATGCAGATTCGGTCGCCGTCCGGTCTCCGTATGGTTGAGGCCGCGAGCAGCAGCAGATCAGGACGAGCATGGCAAGCGGCAGAAAACTGCGCATGGAGGAGTTCATTTTGAACCTTCCTTTGAGCCTCATAAAGTTCACGGCGATCTCCTTTCTCTGCGCCGGATGTTTCCGCCGAGAAGGACTCGAGTTAGGGGATCCCTGAAATCCGTCACGACGTCACTTCTTTTTCGTATCGCGCGCCTTACTTCTTGTTCGATCATTGTGCGTAGGCGCCGCTCGAACGCCTCCGCCGCCATCCCTCTTAATGTCTTCGCCGTCGGCCTCCGGTGATTCTAAGAATGAAGGGACATCACTCGGTGCCTCCGCCCCCTCCGTCCCGTCTTGGGAAGTAGTGACGGGCGACCCGGAAATGCTACCCTCCAGTTTTGAATTTGCCCAAGCGACGAACCTACGCAAGATCTCAAGATCTGCGGTTGTCAATCCGAGCGGCGTTTCCTCTAGCAGGCTGCCGACGGTCGTTCCGAGCTCATCAGCGATTCGTTTCACGCTGAAAATACCGGGCTCCCTGGGCTCGCTTTCCGAGAGCCATCGCGAAATCGTAGTGGGATCAATACCCGCTTCTCGGGCAACTAGATATTTCTTTCGGCCAGCAAATGCCGCGTTGAGATGCTTTCGAAAAGCTGCCCTAAGGTCTTCGTCCATAAGGCGTTGTTGCCAATCGTATTGGCGCATCTGCCAACCGTGGAAAGTTTTCATTGACAAAGTGCCGATGCATGCGTATTCTCTTCGGCAGAAATGCAGAGTCCGATGCGGGCCAAGGATTGGGATCATTTCTTTTATCTACACCGCGCCGATCGACCGCGACTTCGAAAGTCGGAGATAGCTGAGAAGATCGGCGTCAGCCCCTCCGAATTTTCAAAACTTCTGGACCCAAGGCGTTACGACCCAGCGATCTCCGATGTGGTTGCGGAAGCGATAGCCCAGCTTTGGGGAGCGACCTTGGATGACGTTCGCGCCATCTACCCGCGGCATCGGGCCGCATAGGGCAACTTTTATGTCCATCAAATCGCTGCGTCAGTTGAGCGATGACCGACTTTACAGCGATGAGTTTTCTTCCTTGCTTTCGGGCGTCTTCGAGCGGGGCGATCAGTGTTCGGTCGGTCATGCCCTGAAAATTAGCCAACAAATCGTTTACGAATGGTTGACGGGCCAGCGGCGATCGCCGTTCGAGGCGGCCGCGGTCGTCATCGAGCAGCTCCGCCGCAACGGCAACGCGAGGTCGGATGCGCCGTTCCTGGCGCTCGCGCGGAGGCTCGGATACATCGCGTACCGGCACGAGGAGCGGCTCGATGACGCGGAGTTCGCCGAGCTGCTCCGCGAATTCTCGGAGGTCGTCGATGAGCGCGCCCGGGCCGAGCAGGACGGGCGCATCACGCGAAGCGAACGCCTGGCGATCGCCGAGCGGGTTTCCGAGCTGATCGACTGCGCCGCGCAGTATCGCGACGATCAGCTCGCGCGCGCGAATGCCGGCCAGATTCATCGTGAGGCGAGGGGATGAGGGCCGAGCATTCGCGCTACGTCCGGAAGTACTTCGTGTGGATCGATCGGCGGCTCGCGCACATCACCACGCGCAAGGCCGCGGCGCTCAAATTCGCGCGGCACGCCGGCGCGGCTGACATCACGTTTCGGGAGCGGAACGTCATTCGTGACCTGGTGCGGTTCGGGATCATGACCCGGGAGCGCGCTCAGGCCTGGGCGGAGGCGCACTAGAACCATGCGGGCAGCGCGGAAAGAGTCGGAAACGGCCGCAGTGGGCAAGATCCTCGATCGCCTCGAGGATCTGCAGGCCGATTTGGCATTCCTTGTCAGGGTCTGGGAGACGATCGCGAAATCCCGCGGGCTCACGGAGCCCACGACGCTCTCGATCGCCGAGGCGGCGCGGGTTCTGGACGTCGACGCCTCGACGATCCGCCGGCGGTTCGGGGACGTGCTCGTGCGGGTTCCCGGCGGCCGGCGCGATCGCGTCCCCGTTGAAAAGCTTCGCTCGGCGTTTGTGCTGTCGCGGATCGTGAACGAAGCCGAGGGAAAGGCCAGGCCCAAAGGCGCCTCGCGGAAGAATCGCAGTGGGACACCCGGAACGGTTTTCAACGACGATCCAAGTCATCGCCCCGGGGCCGTTATGGATCGTCGCGCCCGGGCGTCCCACGGCGATTCTATCGCTGTTTTGCACCTGGTGGATCCGGAAGGAGATCCGGCCGCATGAAATCTTTCCTCCGACGTTCAACGAGTTTGGCGTCGTCCGGTTCGGCCGATGCCCCGACGCCAAGGCAGGCTAGCGCCAGCCCCGCTTCGAGCGCTTCTCTCGCTGGCGCTCTGGATGAAAGGACCAGAGGGGACCGATTTTTGGACCATCCCTCGGAATCGCTCGCTGAGCCGGGCCGCCGGCCTGCCGGCCTGGCTCGCGAGTTCGACGCGTTCGAGGCCGTTCTGCGCTGGATGGGCAAGAACGCCGCCGAGCGCGCGGCCCGCGATCTCGCCGCGGGCGTTTCGATTCTCGAAGGTCGCGCGGCGTTCCGGCGCCAGGGCGCGGTCGATATGGAGATCAAACACTACACGCGCATCTACACGCGCCTGTGGCTAGCGCTCGCGGGCGTCGATGACGACGGGGTGATCAATTGAACGCGCCGGCGATCGCGCTGCTCGACCGCGCGCTGGAAGAGCTCTCGCGCGAGGATCTGACCCTGGCCGTCCGCCTGGCGCGCCAAACGCTGGCTGATCATCTCGACGGATGCCGGCGTGAGATCAACGAGCTGACAGATCGGAATCGTTCCCTCTGCCGCGAGCTGGATGACGCGCGCGCGACGGTCGTGCTGCTGCGAGAGCTTCACGAATGATGCAGACGGCGCTAAAGCGGCTACACCATCTCTCGATGCGCTATGCGGGCGCGCTTTTCGAGCTTGCCGCCGGCAAACGGCTCGGCATGCTGCCGTTCGGGCATCCCGGGCTTCACGAGTCTCGGGATCTGATCGATCTGGTCCTGTTCGCCCGCGCCGAAATCAACGGGCTGACGAAGATTCTCGTGGAGGCGAAACTCGTCACCGAGGAGCGAGTCGCGGAGATCATGGAAAGGGAGTACGAATGGCTCGCGCAGGAAAAAGCGCGCCAGCTCGGCGTCGGGATTTCGGACGAGGGACTCGTGATCCATGGGGCGCAGAGGAACTGAAATGGCAGAGCGCTCCTCGATCGAATGGACACAGGCAACCTGGAACCCCTGGCATGGCTGCCGGAAGGTGAGTCCGGGCTGCAAGAACTGCTACATGTTCCGCGAGAAGCGCCAATACGGCCAGGAGCCGACGCTCGTCGTTCGTTCGAAGACGACGTTCCGCGATCCGCTCAAGTGGAAGGCGCCGCGGCGCGTTTTCGCCTGCTCCTGGTCGGATTTTTTCATCGCTGACGCGGACGCCTGGCGCGAAGAAGCCTGGTCCGTCATCCGAAGCACGCCGCAACATACGTACCTCATCCTCACGAAGAGAATCGAGAACGCCCGCGGCCGCCTTCCCGGGGACTGGCCGCTGCCCAACGTCTGGCTCGGCGTCTCCGTGGAGGACCAGGCGAGAGCGGACGCCCGCGTTTCGCAACTCCTCCAGAGGCCGGCATCGATGCGTTTCGTCTCGATCGAGCCGATTCTCGGAGCGGTCGATCTGCGTGAGATTCACTGGCCGAGAGTCGGTCCAGATCCGTGGGGACGCGTCTCGGTGCATGGCGAGATCGCGACCTATGACTCCCTGACCGGCGACTTCGTTCAGGGCCGTTTTGGCAAGAGCGGCGGGGAGCGCCTCGATTGGGTCATCGTCGGAGGCGAGAGCGGCCCGGGCGCGCGGCCGATCGATGTGAATCTGATCCGCTCCATCGTCGGGCAATGCAAGGACGCCGGCGTGCCCTGTTTCGTCAAGCAGCTCGGGGCGAATGTGCGGGACCGCAACGACGTCGGCTTCGACGGCGACGACTCGGAGCTGTTGCCCCACACCTGGCCGAGCGGCTCAGTGGACAAGATAGAGCACGATCCGAACGGCTATCGGGAGGAGTACCAGGGCGCGCCGGTTCGCGTTCACCTGTCCGACCGCAAGGGCGGCGACCCGCTGGAGTGGCCGATGGATCTGCGCATCAGAGATTTTCCGTCTCCGGCGGTCGCCGGCAGCAATGAAAGGAGCCCAGTCTCATGAAGAAACGGAGCGAGATCTATCGCCAGGGCGATGTGATGATCATTCGCGTCGACGAGATTCCCGCCGGCGCGAAGCCTGTGCCGCGTGACAACAGCCGGATCGTCCTGGCGTACGGCGAAGTTACGGGCCACGCACACGCGATCGCCGATCGCGAGGTCACGATGCTCGAGGTCGACGATGGCATTCGTTACCTCGACGTGCAGATGGAAGCGTTCCTTCGGCATGAGGAGCACGGGACGATCGCGCTCGCGCCCGGAAAGTATGAGGTCCGCCGGCAGCGCGAGTACGCGCCGGAAGCCATTCGGAATGTCGCGGACTGATCTGATCGAGCGATTCGCGTCCGCGTGCGACTTTCCCGGCCTTTTGGATCCGGCGGCAGTTGAGGCGAGTCTCGGCGCTCACGTGGCTGCCTTGGGAATACAGCGAAAAATCGTCCGCCTTGAGCAGCCGTGGACGGTTACCGATCATCCGTCTCTCGATCGCCAGATCAATGCGATCCTGAATGACTTTGCGCGGCGCCTCGACGCCCTCGACGCCCTCGACGCCCGCGACGCCCGCGACGCCCTCGCCGCCCGCGCCGCCCTCGACGCCCGCGCCGCCCTCGACGCCCGCGCCGCCC
>Ga0070741_10008945_pt1 | contig 19784 bp, 23 predicted proteins | sample Coa_R1_4_FD_66440 | JGI IMG/M metagenome (GOLD analysis project Ga0070741, IMG submission 66440) | Surface soil microbial communities from Centralia Pennsylvania, which are recovering from an underground coalmine fire - Coalmine... | ecosystem: Environmental > Terrestrial > Soil > Unclassified ...
GCTCGGCCTCGCCTGGCGCGGCTCGACCGGTCACGGCTTCACCTCGATCTCGAACGTCTCGATCAGCGGGTTCGCGAGCAGCTGCTCGCACATGCGCGTCACCTGGTCGTGCGCGTCCCGCTCGTCGCGCGCCTCGAGCTCGAGGTCGACGATGCGCCCGACGCGGGCCTCGCTGACGGCGAAGCCGAGGTGCCGGAGCGAGCCCCGCACCGCCTCGCCCTGGGGGTCGAGGATGCCCGGCTTCGGGCGAACGGCGACGACGGCCCTCACCGCAGCACCAGCTCGGGGTCGGTCAGGTAGTCGTCGAAGGAGATGCCGGTGAGGCGCTCGAACGCCTCCACGTAGCGTGCCCGCGTGCCGGCGACGACCTCCTCGGGAAGCTCCGGCCCCGGCGGCGTCTTGTCCCAGCCGATCCGCTCGCAGTAGTCGCGCACGTACTGCTTGTCGAAGGACGGCTGCGGGCGTCCGGGCTCGTAGCCGTCCGCCGGCCAGAAGCGCGACGAGTCGGGCGTGAACGCCTCGTCGGCGAGCACGAGCCGGCCCTGCTCGTCCAGCCCGAACTCGAACTTCGTGTCCGCGATCAGGATCCCTCGCTCGGCCGCGTAGCGGGAGGCGGCCGCGTACAGGTCGAGCGACACCCGCTCGACCTCGCGCAGGCGCTCCTCGCCGACGAGCGCCGCGGCCCGCGCCGCGTCGATGTTCTCGTCGTGGCCCTCCGCGGCCTTCGTGGACGGCGTGAAGATCGGCTCGGGCAGCTGGTCGCACTCGCGCAGCCCAGGCGGCAGCTGGTGGCCCGAGGTCGTGCCGGTGCGCAGGTAGTCCTGCCAGCCCGAGCCGGTCAGGTAGCCGCGCACGACGCACTCGAGCGGGAGCATCGCCAGCCGGCGGCACTCCATCGTGCGGCCGTCGGCACCGAGCGCGAGCAGGTGGTTCGGGCAGCGCTCGCGCGTGCGGTGAAACCAGAACGCGGACAGCCCCGTGAGCACGCGGCCCTTGTCCGGGATCTCGGTCGGCAGCACGACGTCAAAGGTGGAGATGCGGTCGCTGGCGACGAGCACGAGCCGGTCGTCGCCGAGCGCGAACAGCTCGCGCACCTTGCCGCTCGCGACGTGCACGGCGGTTCCTCTGTCAGGCATGGACGTGCTCCTCCTTTCGGGTCAGCGCCTGCAGCCGCTCGAAGATGGCGTCCGCGTGGCGGGTGTAGGCGTCGAGATCGAAGACGCGGTCGAGGTCGAGCCGACCGGCCAGCCCCGGGTCGCCGGCGAGGAGCTCGCGGAACGGCCGCTCCTCCTCCCAGGCGCGCATCGCGTGGCGCTGCACGATCGCGTATGCCTCGTCGCGGGGGAGACCCGACTCGACGAGCGCGAGCAGGACGCGCTGGCTGAAGAAGAGTCCGTGGCTCGAGTCGAGGTTGCGACGCATCCGCTCGGGGCGTACGACGAGGCCGTCGACGAGCCACGTGAACCGGTCGAGCATGTAGTCGAGCGCGAGAAACGCGTCGGGCACGACCACCCGCTCGGCCGACGAGTGGGAGATGTCGCGCTCGTGCCACAGGGCGACGTTCTCGAAGCCCACGAGCGCGGCCGCGCGGACGACGCGGGCGAGGCCGCAGATCCGCTCGGCCGTCACCGGGTTGCGCTTGTGCGGCATCGCCGACGAGCCCTTCTGGCCGGGGCCGAACGGCTCCTCGACCTCGCGCACCTCGGTGCGGGCGAGCAGGCGGATCTCGAGGGCGAACTTGTCGAGCGACGAGGCGAGGACGGCGAGCGCGGCGAGCAGCTCGGCGTGGCGGTCGCGCTGCAGGATCTGCGTCGAGGCGGGCGCCGGCTCGAGGCCGAGCCGCTCGCAGACGAGGCGCTCGAGCTCGGGATCGGTGGCGGCGTACGTGCCGACGGCGCCGGAGAGCTTGCCGACGCGCATGCTCTCGAGCGCGCTCGCGAGCCGCCGGCGACCGCGCTCCAGCTCGAACGCCCAGCCGGCGAGCTTGAGCCCGAACGTCGTCGGCTCCGCGTGGACCCCGTGCGTTCGCCCGATCATGAGCGTCCCGCGATGCTCCTCGGCGCGGGCGACGACGGCCGCCAGCGCGCGGCCGACGCCCTCGAGCAGCAGCTCTCCCGCCTCGCGCACCTGCAGCGACAGGGCCGTGTCGAGCACGTCGGAAGAGGTCAGCCCGTAGTGCAGCCAGCGCCGCCCCTCCTCGTCGAGCTGCGCGCCGACGGCATCCACGAAGGCGGCCAGATCGTGGTTCGTCCGCCGCTCGAGCTCGGCGACGCGCTCGGGCGTCGGAGGCGAGGCGGCGGCGCGGATGCGGGCGGCGGCGGCGGCGGGGACGACTCCGAGCTCTGCCCACGCCTCGACGGTGGCGAGCTCGACCTCGAGCCACAGCGCGAGCCTGCGCTCGGGCGCCCAGACCGCGGCCATCGCCGGTCTGGAGTAGCGCGGGATCACCGACGACAGTGTAGAGCGCGCCTACGACGCGACCGACAGGATCCGGGCGGCGAGCACGGCGGCGTTCTTCGCGTTGTCCACGCCGACGCACGCGACCGGCACGCCCGGCGGCATCTGCGCGATCGAGAGCAGGGCGTCGAGGCCGTCGAGGACGCTCTTCGACGAGCGCAGCGGGACGCCGATCACGGGCAGCTGCGTGTGCGCCGCGACCACGCCCGGCAGCGCCGCGGCGAGGCCGGCGCCGGCGATCAGCACCTTGAGCCCCCGGCCCGCCGCCCCGCGCGCGTAGTCGGCGACGGCCTCGGGTGAGCGGTGGGCCGAGCGAACCTCGATCTCGCAGGGGATGCCGAGGGCGTCCAGCTCGTCGAGCGCAGGCTGCATGCGCTCGCGGTCGGACTCGGAGCCGATGAGGATGCCGACGAGGGGCGGGTCAGACATGGGCGATGTCGCGACGATACCGGGCGCCCCGGAAGGAGACGAGCGCAGCCGCCGCGTACGCGCGCTCCCGCGCCTTCGCCAGCGAGTCGCCGACCCCCGTGACGCAGACGATACGCCCGCCGTTCGTCACCAGCCGCCCGTCGGCTCTCGCCGTGCCCGCATGGAAGACGTACGCACCCTGCCGCGCCGCCTCCGCCAGACCCTCGATCGGTGAGCCGCGATCGCCTGTCTCCGGGTAGCCCGCGGCCGTCACGACGACCGCGACGGCCGACCCGTCCGTGCCGGGCGAGGCGACCCCCTCCAGCTCCCCGGCCGCAGCCGCGGCGAGGAGCGGCAGCAGATCGCCCGCGAGGCAGGGGAGCACGGCCTGTGTCTCGGGATCGCCGAAGCGGCAGTTGAACTCGAGCACCTTCGGCCCGCCGGCGGTCAGCATCAGCCCCGCGTACAGGAGCCCGGCGAAGGGCGTTCCTCGACGTGCGAGCTCGGCCACCACCGGCCGGTGGACGCGGTCGGCGAGCCCGTCCAGGTCGGGGATCCCGGCGACGGGCGCGTACGCGCCCATGCCGCCCGTGTTCGGACCCGCGTCGCCGTCGAAGGCGCGCTTGTAGTCGCGGGCGGCGGCGAGCGGGACGACGTGCGCGCCGTCCGTGAGCGCGAACACGGACAGCTCCTCGCCCTCGAGGAGCTCCTCGACGACGACCGGCCCGCCGAGCGCCTCCGCCTGTCGGAGCCCGCGCTCGGCCTCGGCCTGCGTGCGGCAGACGAAGACGCCCTTGCCGGCGGCGAGTCCGTCCGCCTTGATCACGCACGGCGCCGAGGCGCTCGTTCGCAGCGCCGCCGTCGGCACTCCCGCCGCCTGCATGACCTCCTTCGCGAAGCGCTTCGACCCTTCGATCCGGGCGGCAGCCGCGCTTGGTCCGAAGACGGCGATCCCGGCGCGGCGGAGCTCGTCGGCGACGCCCGCCACGAGCGGGGCCTCCGGGCCGACGACGACGAGGTCGACGCCGTGGTAGCGGGCGAGCGTCACCAGCCCCTCCGCGTCGTCCGCCCGCACCGGATGGCAGCTGCCGAGCTCTGCGATGCCGGGGTTCCCGGGCGCGGCGTGCAGCTGCTCGAGGTCGGGGCTTCGCGCGAGCTTCCACGCGAGCGCGTGCTCCCGCCCGCCCGAGCCGACGACGAGGACTCTCACGCGGCCGAGTCTATGCCCGCTCCCGCGGACGAGGCGCCGCGGCCGGCGCCCGCCGGGGCAGCGGGCACGGCGGAGCCCGGCGGCAGGCCGCGGTCCGCCGTCTCGGGCATTCCTCCGGCCGGCGCTGCCCCCGGGGTCTCTACGCTTCGGGCATGTCCGTCGAGGGACGAGCGGCCGGCGCGCCGCCGTACAGCACGGCGGCCGTCCCGGTCGTCCGGCTGCCCTGGCCCGGTGAGGTCGAGGATCGCGTGGCCGTCGAGGAGCCGCTCGAGATCCGCGTCAACGGCCAGGCGGTCGCGGTGACGATGCGGACACCCGGACACGACGAGGAGCTCGCGCTCGGCTTCTGCCTGTCGGAGGGGATCCGGCCGCTCGGCGCGCGCCTGCCCGACGACCTGGCCGCGAACACGGTCGAGGTGGACGCTCCGGGGTTCGACCCGACCCGGCTGGCGCGGAGCTTCTACACGACCTCCTCCTGCGGCGTGTGCGGCAAGGGCGCGCTCGAGGCGGTCGCCGTCGAGGCCGCGCCCGTGGAGTCGGACGTGCGCGTGCCCGCCTCGGTCGTCCGTGCGCTGCCGGACGCCCTGCGTGCGGACCAGGCCGCCTTCGAGTCGACCGGCGGGCTGCACGCGACCGGGCTGTTCGACGCGCAGGGCGCGCTCCTGTGCGTGCGCGAGGACGTGGGACGCCACAACGCCATGGACAAGCTCGTCGGCTGGGCGTTCCGCGCGGGGCTGCTGCCGCTCGCGGCGCACCTCCTCTGCCTGAGCGGGCGCATCTCCTTCGAGCTCGTGCAGAAGGCCGCCGTCGCGGGCTGCCCGGTGATCGTCGCCGTCGGCGCGCCCTCCAGCCTCGCCGTCGAGCTGGCGCGCGAGCAGCGCATCACGCTGTGCGGCTTCGTGCGCGGCGCCGGCATCAACGTCTACACGGAGACGTGGCGGGTCGAGGGTTGACCGGCGTCCTCCTCGTCGGGGGCGCCTCCACTCGCTTCGGGTTGCCGAAGGCGCTTGCCGGCTTGGGCGGCGAGACCCTCGCCGAGCGGGCCTGGCGGATCCTCGGCGAGGCGTGTGAGGAGCGGCTCGCCGTCGGCAAGGTGGCCGACCGGCTCGAGCTCCCCTTCCCGCTCGTCGACGACGGCACCGCGGTGCGCGCTCCGATCGCCGGCGTCGTCGCCGGCCTGCGCGCCGCGGCGGGCGACGTGTGCGTCATCCTCCCGGTCGACTGCCCGCTCGTCGACGCCGACCTCCTGCGCCGCTTGGCGGCGGGCTGTGCCTGCGCGGACGCGTGCGTGCCGCCGACCGGCCCGCTCCCCGGCGGCTACCGTCGCTCGGCGCTCGCCGTGCTCGAGCGCCGCTTGGTGGCGGGCAGGCTGGCGCTCCGGGATGCGCTCGAGGAGCTTGACGTCTCCGTTGCAGACGTGGATGCTTCCCTGCTCGTGAACGTGAACACGCCCGAGGACCTCGCCCGTGTCCGGCGTTGACGGCGCAGCCACCTTCCACGTCTCGGGCGACGCGTACGACCGTTTCATGGGCCGCTACTCGCGCCCGCTCGCAACGGCCTTCGCCGACGCCGCCGGCGTCGAGCAGGGCCGGCGGGCGCTGGACGTAGGCTGCGGCCCCGGCGCGCTGACGGCGGAGCTCGTCGGCCGCGTCGGACCGGAGCTCGTCGCCGCGGTCGATCCCTCGCCTCCGTTCGTCGAGGCCTGCGCCGCCAGGCATCCCGGCGTCGACGTGCGGCTGGGGCGGGCGGAGGAGCTGCCGTTCGACCCCGGCCAGTTCGACGTGGCGCTCTCACAGCTCGTCTTCCACTTCGTCGGCGAGCCGGAGAGGGCCGCGGGAGAGCTGTGCCGGGTGGTGCGGAAGGGCGGGACGGTCGGTGCCTGCGTGTGGGACCTCGAAGGCAGGGGCATGCGCATGCTGGACGCCTTCCGCGCGGCGGTGACGGCGGTCGACCCGGACGCGCCGGATGCGACGGTCACGCGGCGGCTCGGGCGCGAGGGCGAGCTGGGCCCGCTGCTCGCGGCCGCCGGCGCGGACGACGTGGTCGAGGGCGCGCTCGACGTGGAGGTCGCCTACACGGGCTTCGACGACTTCTGGGAGCCGTTCCTCGGCGGCGCGGGTCCGGCCGGCGCCTATCTCGCCTCGCTCGACGACGGCCGCCGCGCCGCGATCCGGGACGAGCTGCACGCCCTGATCGGCTCTCCGCAGGGCCCATTCTCCCTCCCGGCCCGCGCCTGGTACGCCGTCGGCCGCGCCTGAACGCCGCCGGCGCGGTCTCGCGCGGACGGCTCAGCGCGCGAGCGACGCCTCGACGCCGCCGCGGGCGAGCACCCGCTCGCGGGCGGCGCCGGTGCCGACCAGCGTCACCTCGACGCCGAGCTCGGCCTCGACGAACTCGACGTAGCTGCGCGCCGCCGGCGGCAGGTCGGCGAACGTCTCGACCGAGTCGATCGGCTCCGCCCAGCCGGGAAGGCGCTCGTACAGCGGCTGGCAGTGGTGGAAGTCGCTCTGGTGCGCCGGGAACTCGTCCGTCACCTCGCCGCTCGGCAGCCGGTAGCGGGTGCACACGGGCAGCTCCTCGAACGCCGACAGCACGTCGAGCTTCGTCAGCGCCAGCGAGGTCATGCCGTTCAGCCGCACGGCGTAGCGCAGCGCGACCACGTCGAGCCAGCCGCAGCGCCGCTCCCGGCCGGTGACGGTGCCGAACTCGGAGCCGAGCTCGCGCACCCGCGCCTGGTCCGGCCCCGCGATCTCGGTCGGGAACGGTCCCTCGCCGACCCTCGTCACGTACGCCTTCGCCACCCCGACGACCGCGTCGATCCGCGTCGGCCCGATCCCGATCCCGGTCGCGGCCTCGCCCGCGATCGGGTTGGACGAGGTCACGAACGGATAGGTGCCGTGGTCGAGGTCGAGCAGCGTCGCCTGCCCACCCTCGAACAGCACGTGCAGGCCGTCGCGAAGCGCCCGGTCGACGAACAGCGACGTGTCCGAGACGAAGGGTCGAAGGCGCTCGGCGTAGCCCTCGTAGCGCTCCACGATCCCGTCCAGGTCGAGCGGCTCGAGCCCGTAGATCCGCTCGAGCCAGACGTTCTTCTCCGCCAGCGCGACCTCGATCTTCTGCCGCAGGATCTTCGGGTCGAGCACGTCCTGCACGCGGATGCCGATGCGGGCGGCCTTGTCCGCGTAGGCGGGGCCGATGCCGCGTCTCGTCGTGCCGATCTGCAGCTTCCCGAGCCGGCGCTCGCTGGCCGCGTCGAGCATGACGTGCCAGGGCATGATCAGGTGGGCGTTGCCGGACAGGTGGATGCGGTCGGGCGGAACGCCCCGGCGGACGGCGTCGTCGACCTCCTCGACGAACACCGCCGGGTCGACGACGCAGCCCGCCCCGAGCACGCAGTGCGTGCCGCGCACGATGCCGGAGGGCATCTGGCGGAACGTGAACGTCTCGCCTTCGGCCACGATCGTGTGGCCGGCGTTCGGGCCGCCGTTGTAGCGGCAGACGACGTCCGAGCGCTGCGCGAGCAGGTCGACGATCTTGCCCTTGCCCTCGTCCCCCCACTGCGCGCCGACGATGACGGTCGCAGGCACGCTCCCAGTCTGCCACGAGCTCCGGGCAAGCGGCGGCAGCTCACCGCTCGGAGGTGACCGCGGGGATGTTCGAGGAGGAGGCGAAGCGGACGCGCGCGGCCCTCGCGCGTCGAAGCCGCACGGCGGCGAGCGTGGGCGAGGGGAAGATCTCCCTCGCTGTGGCGCTAGGCGGCGGCGGGTGTCCGGGTGATCCGCTTCACGCGGACGCGGTGTCCGCGCCAGCAGGTGACGAACCCGACGTCTGCCTCCACCCGCAGCGTTCCCTGCACGACGGCCGGCGGCGTCCGCCGGTCGAGCTCGCACGCCTCGCACGGTGCCGCGAACGCGGTCGCGCCGGGGCGAACCCAGATGATCTGACGTAGCTCCGTCTTGCCTCCTGTTCGTCCCCCCGCTTACGCGGCCGCCAAGTCGGCGAACTTGGCGAACCGCTTGGTGAACGCGAGCTTGACCATGCCGGTCGGGCCGTTGCGGTGTTTCGCCAGCTGCAGCTCCGCCAGGCCCGCCTCGGCCGTCGTCTCCGGGTTGTAGTACTCGTCGCGGTAGATGAAGAGCACGAGGTCGGCGTCCTGCTCGAGCGAGCCCGACTCGCGCAGGTCGGAGAGGATCGGCCGCTTGTCGTGCCGCTGCTCGACCGCCCGCGAGAGCTGGGAGAGCGCGAGCACAGGAACGTCCAGGTCGCGCGCGAGCACCTTCAGCGAGCGCGAGATCTGCGAGACCTCCTGCACTCGGTTCTCGGCGTTCGAGCCGGACGTCATCAGCTGCAGGTAGTCGACGACGATCAGTCCCAGCTCCGGCTCGCGCATCTTCAGCCGCCGCGCCTTGGAGCGGATCTCCATCATCGTGATCGAGCCCGTGTCGTCGACGTAGAGCGGGGCCTTCGCCAGCCGGTCGCAGGCGGCGGTCAGCCTCGGCCAGTCGTCCTGGGCGAGGTTGCCCGAGCGCAGGCGCTGCGACTCCACCTTCGCCTCGCTGCACATCAACCGCTGGGTCACCTCCGCCTTCGACATCTCGAGCGTGAACAGGGCGACCGGCGTGCTCCTGCGCACGGCGAGCTCGGCGGCGATGCACAGCGCGAGGCCCGACTTCCCCATGCTCGGCCGCGCGGCGAGGATGATCAGGTTGCCCCGCTGGAAGCCGGACGTCATCCGGTCGAGCTCACGGAAGCCGGAGGGAATGCCGGTGATGTCGCTGCCGGACTCGTACAGCGCCGTGATGCGCTCGAAGCTCTCCTTGAGCAGCTCCTCGATGTGGCTGAAGTCGCCGGCGACCCGTGACTGGGAGAGCTCGAAGACGATCTGCTCGGCCCGGTCGACGAGCTCGGTCGCCTCCTCGCCGTCCCGCTCGAGGCCGAGGCGGGCGATCTCGCTGCCGGCGCGGATCAGGCCGCGCAGCGTGGCCATCTCGTGCACGATGCGTGCGTAGTGCCCCGCGTTCGACGCGGCCGGCACGAGCGCGGCGAGCTCGTGGATTCGTGCCTTGCCGCCGATGTCGTCGAGCTCGCCGCGGCGCTCGAGCTCGTCGACGAGCGTGATCGCGTCGACCGGCTCGCCGCGTCCGTACAGCGCGAGCGCCGCCCGGTAGATCTTGGCGTGGCTCTCGCGATAGAAGTCTCCCGCCGAGAGCGTCTCGCTGACCGCCCCGATCGCGCCGGGGGAGAGCATCATCGCGCCGAGGACGGACTCCTCGGCATCGAGATTTTGCGGCGGGACCGGGGCGGTCGGCGCGACGGGCGCGAGTCGAGCCATTGGCTGCATGATCCACCTCCTCGACGTGCGTTCAAGCTGTGGAGACCGGACGAGTCCAGATCGGGAGCGCCCGGGTTTCCAGGCAGAAGAAAACACATGTTCGCTCGAGGGCCGGATGGAGCCGTGGAAGAAAAGCCCGCTCTACGCGGGAAGTTCCGCGCGAATTCCACAGGCGTCCACAGGTCGCGAGGGAGGCTGTGGACGCGACGGCGCCCGTCGCCCCCCGGCAGATCAGGCGGCCGGCTCGCCCGTCGCGACCTCGCCGGCCGAGGCCGTGCCAGTCGCGGGCTCCTCCGGCTCGGGCGGCAGCTCTCCGCCCTCCGGCGCGACGAGCGTCTTCACCGCGACCCGGACGTCCTGGAAGACGTCGATCGGCACCTCGAAGCGGCCGACGCGCTTGATCGGGTCGGGCAAGCCGATCTTGCGGCGGTCGACGCGGACCTTGCGCACGCGCCACAGCTCGTCGGCGATGTCGCTGGCGGTGACGGAACCGAACAGCGCGCCGGTGGGGCCGGCCTTGACCTCGAAGCGCAGCACGGTCCTCTCGAGCACGCCGGCGATCTCGCGCGCCTGCTCGACCGTTCGTGCCTCGTGGCGGGCGCGCTGCGCCTCACGGCGGCGGAGCTCGGCCACCCTCTCCGGCGTGGCGCGCTCCGCCAGCCTGCGGGGCAGCAGGTAGTTGCGGGCGTAGCCGCGGGCGACGGAGACGACCTCGCCGCGCAGGCCCAGCCTGTCGACGTCCTGCAGCAGGATCACGTCCACCCGGCTACCGCCCCTCCACGTAGGGCAAGAGCGCCATCTCGCGGGCGCGCTTGACGGCCGTGGCGATCTGCACCTGGTGGCGCCGGCAGGCGCCCGTGATCCGTCGGGAGCGGATCTTGCCCTTCTCGGAGATGAACCGGCGCAGCTGGTTCAGGTCCTTGTAGTCGACGTCCTCGATCTTCGACCGGCAGAAGTAGCAGTTGCGCTTGCGCGCCGGCCCTTCCTTCGCGCCTGCCCGGCGACCCGCCGACCGGCGCTCGCTCGTTCTCGCCATCTCGCTCCTCAGAAGGGGATGTCGTCGTCGCCTGCGGGGGCGAAGTCGCTGTCCGCGGCGGCAGCCGCGTCGGGGACGAACTGCGGCCGGCCCTCGCCGTCGCCGCGCCCGCCGAGGAACTGGACGTTCTCGGCGACGATCTCGACCGCCTGGCGCTTCGTCCCGTCCTGGGCTTCCCACTCGCGCCAGTCGAGGCGTCCGTCGATGCCGACCGGGCGGCCCTTCGACAGGTACTGCGCGCACGACTCGCCCTGGTTGCCCCAGACTGTGACGTCGAAGTAGTTCGGCTTGTCGACCCACTGGCCGCTGGCGTCCTTCTGCCGCGTGTTGACCGCGACGCGCAGCTTGCAGACGGCAGTGCCGCTCGGCGTCTGCCGCAGCTCGGGGTCCCTGGTCAGGTTGCCGACGAGGACGACGCGGTTGATGTTGGCCATGCCTACGCCTCTCCTTCTGCCGTCGGGGACGGCTCGGATGCCTGGCCGGCGACGGCCGCGGCCGTCGCCGGCGAGCGCCGGTGCGGTTTCGGGCGGCGCGTCGCCATGTGCCGCATGACGCCGTCTGTGATCTTCAGCACCCGGCTCACCTCGTCGAGCGTCTCCGCCGTCGAGCTGAAGAGCAGGAGGTGGTAGACGCCCTCGGACTTGTGGTCGATCTCGTAGGCGAGGCGGCGGCGCCCGCCGCCCCAGGGCTCGCTCGACTCCCAGGTGCCGCCTTCACGGGTGACGAGCTCCTGCGTCCGCGCGAGGATCTCGCTCTGCCGCTCCTCCGGCAGCTCGGGGTCGAGCATGAGCAGGATCTCGTAGTCGTTCACGCTCCCGGTACTCCTTCCCTCGGTCTGAGACGGCCCCGCCCGTTCGCGCGCCGGCCCGGGATCGGCCGCCGCCAGGCGTGGCGAGAAGCTCGCGACACTGTAGCATCGACGGTCGTATGCGAAGGCGCCTCCTCTGGCTCGTGGCGCTCGCTGGGCTCGCCTGGCTCGCCGCACGGCGCCTGCTCGGTCGCGGCACGCTCGTCGCCGGGCAGCCGCCGCGTCCGGACCCCGCCGAGGCTCTCCGGCTGAAGCTCGAGCAGACGCGGGCGCGGGAGGAGACGCCGGGCGCTACCGCCCCGTCTGCCGCGACGCTGCCACCTTCGCCGCCTGCTCCGTCGCCTGCCGAGGCAGCGTCTCCGCCGCCGCGGCCGGCACCCGCTCGCGCGGGCTCCGAGGAGCTCGACGAGCGGCGGCAGGAGGTGCACGAGCGCGCGCGGTCGGCGGCCGAAGAGATGCGGCGCTCCTCGTCCGAGTAGGGCGACCTCGCCTTCGCGCCCGGCGGCGGGCCTGCGCCGGCCTCCGCGGCGGCGTCGCCCCCGGCTAGATTCACGGTCGGAGCGGCAGGGGCCGGTGCCCCGGCTGGTCTTCAAAACCAGTAGGCCGATGCAGCCCATCGGTGGGTCGGTTCGACTCCGGCGCCGCTCCGTCGCCGGAAGAGAGCGCGCTGTGCAGGTGCGCACCCGCCTGGCTCTTCCCCGTCCCGATCCCCTCGGCGGCGACGGGTTTGCTCAGGCGAAGGGGTCGCGCGTCTCGATGCCGGGGAATCGGCGAAAGTCGCGGTCGTGCGTCCAGATCGTGCGGACGCCGTTCTCGTGCATGAGGGCGACGAGGTGGGCGTCGGGGACGAGGTTGCCGCGTGCGTCGGCCTCCTGGGCGACCCGCCGGTAGGCGGCCCAGAAGCGATCGTGCTCGCCGACGGTCTGTACGTGCGGAAGCGCGAGCAGGCGTTCGATGTTGTCGACGGCGTGCGCGGGCGGGAGCGGCTTCTCGAAGATGGCCGGGTGGGTAGCGATCCGCAGGTAGGCCATCACCGTCGGCCAGAACAGGTAGGCGAGTTCGTCGCCCGTCGCGACCCGGTCGAGGAAGGCGCGCGCCTGCGGGTGATACTGGCTCGCCTCGTCGGAGGCGTAGAGCAGGATGTTGGCGTCGAAGGTGAAGCTCAACGACCCTCGAGCGCTCGGCGAAGCGCCTCCTTGTCCTCCAAGTCAACCCTGGCGCCCATCGGCTGCGAGATCCATGCGAGCCCGTGCTCGCGCTCGGCGGGAGAGCTCTCCGGCTCGCGCAACGCGCTGGCGAGCAGCTCCGAGACGAGTTGACCGAGCGTCTTGCCCTCGCGGCGCTTCCGCTCCTTCAGCCGCCGCAGTACGGCCGCGTCGATGTCGATCGTCGTCCGCGTCACATGCATGATGCTAACAGCCGAAACATCAGATGCGTGAGCTGGGGAGCGAGTGCGACCCCGCTCCGGCGCCAGCCCGCTGACGGATGGTCAGCCGTCAGCGGTACAGATCAGGACGTCCTCGAAGAACTCACCCGCGCGCCGTCCCGTGCGGCGGTTGACGTGGCGCGTCAGGCGCTCCTCGAGGGACAAGCCCGACCGCGCGAGGATCTCCGGGTACAGGCCTCTCGAGTCGTTGACGACGACGATCACCGGCGCCCCCGCGGGGAGTTGCCGGCGGGCGTTGGCGAACGCCGCGACCATGTTTTCGACATAGGCTCGCACGGCGGTGTGGGACCGACCACGGGAGGCGGAACCGATCTCTTCCTCGCGCCGGTCGTCGAGGTCGAGCAGCTCGTAGGCGTAGCGGTGCTGCTCGTGGTAGTCGATCAGGCCGGGGTACGGCGGCGACGTGATGATGCCGGTGGCTCGAGCTGGAAGATCGACCTCGCGCGCGTCGGCGTGCACGACCGCGACCTCGGCGTCGGTTCGAATCAGCGAGAAGTCGCGCAGGCGGCGGATCGTGTCCAGCGTGTAGCGGCGCAGGAACTCGAACGCCTGCTCGACGGGGCGGCAGGTGCGGCGGTGCTTGTGGCACCAGTACGGCTCGAGCTGCGGAGCGCGCGGGAAGTCGAGATGGAAGTGCGTGGTCTGCCGGGCCGAGCGCGCTGCGCGGCTGAGGATCACTCTCGCCGCGTCGGAGATCGGCGTTTCGAGGTTGCCCACCGCCGACCGATAGGCGAGTAGCTCGCGCAGCGCCCGTTCCGAGTACCACCCCCGGAGCCATTCGCTCGGCTCTTCTCCATCGACTCCCGGCGACCGTCGCGCCTCCTCGAGCGCCGCCTTCAGCCCGAGCTCGAGCGCCGCGAGCGAGTAGGAGGCCGTCTTGACGCGCGCGAGCAGACAGTTGAACGCGGAGATGTCGCAGCCGACCGACGCGGCGCCGAACACGTTCGCCTCGACGAGCGTCGTGCCCGAGCCGGCGAAGGGGTCGTACACGCAGTCCCCCGGAGTGAAGTAGCGGCGCAGGAACACCTCGACGAGCTGCGGGATGAACTTGCCCAGGTAGGGGTGGAGGCTGTGCACGTGCTTCGTCCGCTCGGCCTGCGGCAGCTCGTCCTCCGACCAGGAGAGCTCCAGGTCGATCTCGGCGTACAACATCGCCTGCGTCTTGCCGGCCAACGAGCGCGAGTCTATGAAGCGCGCCGGACAGTCGTCCGGTGGTCGTGGGGTGAACGCGCTCCGCGCGCGCGACGGCCTGGCCCGGCTCGCGGTGAGCCCGGAGCTACGCGCCGCCGCCGGCTGCCACTCCGCAGGAGATGACGAGGCGGCCGGGCGGAGGCGTCGCGGGCCCGCTGCCTCCGCCTCAGCCGACGGCCGCCAGCAGGGACGCCATCGGCAGGAAGCGGAAGGTGACGAGGAACTGCCCGCCGCGCTGGGTGGTCAGCGGCGCCGCGGCGCCCGCGGCCTGCAGGCTGACACCATCGAAGAACCAGCCGGCGCCTGCCCGGGCGACGACGCGGTCACGGCCCGTCGCCAGCTTCACGACGTGCACCGCCTTGTTCGCGCCGAGGTAGGCGGCGTAGCCGGCGTAGGTGGCGAGGCCCGCCGTCCAGCTCGCCGCAGCCAACGGGTAGGACGAGACGCGGCGGCCGGCGAGCGTGTACGAGTCGAGCCGCCGGTCGGTCGTGCGCACGACGACGCGGTCGCGGCGAACGGCGACCGACGCTGCACGCGCCGCGAAGGAGGCGACCGGCGCGCCGGCGGTGGTAAAGACCTGCACCGTGCCTCGCTCGCGGACGACGACGTGCCCGCTGTCGGTCGCCACGGCGTCCGGCGCGGACACGCCGGTGAGGTCGGCGACGCGCCTCGCTCGACCGGACGGCACGATCTGCATCAGGGTGACCGTGCCGCTCCCGGCGACGTGCAGAAAGCCGAGGAACGAGCCGTCGCCGAACACGAACGGGATCGAGTCGCCCGTCATCTGCCCGTCCGAGATCGGGCCGCCAGCGCTCGCCACGTGCCTGACGGTGCCGGTGCGCGAGACGAGGTCGACGCTGAAGTACGCCTCGGTGTTCCCCACCGTGCGCTCGAGGCAAGCCCAGCTTCCGCTCGGGCCCGGGGCGAGCGCGTCGACCTGCTCCTCGTGCGGCCCGCAGTGGGCCGGGGCGAGCCGGACGGGCTGGTTGGAGCCGAAGCGCTCGACCCAGAGCCCGTCGCGGCCGCCGATCCGCGCGACGAAGGCTATCCGGTCGCCGACCGCGGTCCACGCTGTCAACCCGTGCAGGACGGGAGGCGCCGGCGCCGCGCGCCCAGCGGCAGCAGGTGCGAGCCCGGCGGCAACCGCGCCCACAGCGACGAGGGTCGCGAGGACGAGCAGCGGCAACGAGCGGACGGCTGTCACGGTTCGGGTGTAGCTTGTGCTGGGAAGCCGCCGCGTCCGTCCGGGTACGCAGCCCGTGCAGGTGGCGCCTGGCCCCGGACCGTGTCTCACAGCTTGCGCCCCTGCCGGTGCCCCTCGAACACCGCCTCGTAGGTCGTGCGCGGCGCGGTCGCATCGCCGATCGTCTCGACGCTCGTCCCCCGTTCGCGCAGCGCGTGGTACAGGGCTCGCTCCGACTGCCGACCGGTCGCCATCACGATCCAGTCCGCCTCGAACGTCGTCTCGCGCTCGGGTACGTACACGTTCACGAGCGTGACCGAGCGCCCGTCGATCGCGCTGACGAACAGATCGGGCACGACCTCGACACCGGACTCGTACAGCTCCTTGCGGACCCACAGGTAGTAGACCTCCGGGATCGTCTCCATCCCGATCATCGGCCAGCGGGTGACGAGGCGGACGGAGCAGCCGTCCCGTGCGAGCTTCGCCGCGGTCAGCGGCCCGACGGCGTCCTGCAGGTCGTCGAGGACGAGCACGTGCCCGGACGGGGCAGCCTTGCCCGTCACGACCTCGTCCCACGTGACGCACCTCGCCGTCTCCCACCCGGGCAGTGGCGCCGCCGTCTGGCCCTGCCAACCGTCACGGCGGTAGCGGGAGCCGGTGGCGACGACGACGTGGTCGGGGCGCTCCTCGCCGAGCAACGCGTCCAGGCCGTCCACCGTCACCTCGACTCCCGTCCGGATCTCGGCGCCGTTGCCCTCCGCCTGCGCGGCGAGCCAGCGGGCGATCTGCCCGTACTCGGACCGACCTGGCAGCAGCGACTGCCAGCGCACGTGGCCGCCGACCTCCGCCTCCCGCTCGAGCACGACGACGCGGTGCCCCCGCGCCGCCGCCACGCGCGCGTACTCGAGGCCGGCCGGACCGGCCCCGACGACGAGCGCCTGCTTCGCCTCGGCCGCCGGCAACAGCGTCCCGGAGCCCCAGCGGCGCTCCCTGCCGACCTCGGGGTTGTACACGCACTGCACGCGTCCGCCGCGGATGACGCTCCGCCAGCAGTAGTTGGCAGCGACGCAGCGGCGGATGTCCGCCGTGCGCCCCTCGAGCGCCTTGCGCGCCCACTCGGCGTCCGCGAACAGCTGCCGGGCGAGCAGGATCGCGTCCGCCTCGCCGGCCGCGAGGATCTCCTCGGCGATCTCGGGGTTCGTGATCCGGCCGACGAGCATCACCGGCTTCGTCGACACCTGCTTCAGCTCCCGGGTGTAGCCGCGCTCCCAGCCCGGCTCGTACGTCATCGGCGTGTGGATGAACGAGTGGTGGACGCCGGCGGAGAGGTTGACGTAGTCCACGTCGAGCTGCGACTCGAAGTCGCGCACGATCCGCTTCACGTCGTCCATCTCCAGATCGCCCGGCCAGAACGAGGTCGAGTTGATGCGGTAGCCGAGGAACGGCTCGTGCCCGATCGCAGCCCGGATGCGGCGCATCGCCTCGAGCGGGAAGCGCAGCCGCTGCTCGTACGAGCCGCCCCAGCGATCGGAGCGGTGGTTGTACAGGGGCGAGAGGAACTGCCAGGGCAGGTACCCGTGCGACATGTGGAACTCGACGCCATCGAGGCCGGCGGCGATCGCCCGCCGCGCCGCCCCCTCGTATGCCTGCAGGATGTCCTCGATCTCGTGCTCCTCGAGCTCCTTCGGCATCGGCGCGTTCGGGTACTCGCCCGGCGGGATCTGGCTCGGGGCGACCATGTACCAGTCGGCGTCGACGTCGTAGGCCGGGTCCTTCTTCAGCACCGGCTGCGCGCGCAGGCCGACGTGGAGGAGCTGAACGGCGAGCTTGCAGCCGTGCCGGTGCACCGCCTCGGCCACCTTCGCCAGGCCGCCGACCTGCTCGTCGCTCCAGAGCCCGGGGAAGTTGAACTCCGAGTACAGCGCCTCGCGGTGGACGATCGTCCCGCCGATCACGATCAGCCCGCACCCGCCCTTCGCCCGCTCCTCGTAGTAGGCGACCGCCTGCTCGGTGAAGATCCCCTCGTAGGGGTCCGCGACCCACGTCGGGCAGGTGGGGGCGAACACGACGCGGTTCCGCAGCTCGGTCCCCCGGATCTGCCAGGGGGAGAAGAGGAGCGGGTAGGGCGAGGTGCTCGCAGCGGTCATTCGTGCCTCCTGTCGGGATCGTGGGCGAACACGGCGATCATCGACGGTGCCGGCGAGCGTCGCAAGCCGCCGCCGGCGGCCCCGGCGGTCGCCGAGCCTGCGACGTACGGGACCAGACGCCGCCGACTCGTGCGCGCGGTCATCCTTCTTCGCCGCGCGCGAGCGGCGCTAGAGTAGCGGCGACGGTATTTCGCACCCGCGATGTGGAGGAAACGATGACTGCGAGCGTGGGCGACAGGATCGTCGTCGAGTCGAAGAAGGTCGGTCATCCCGCCAGGTCGGGAGTCGTCGAGCAGGTGCTCCAGGAGCGGCCGCCGCGCTTTCGGGTGCGCTGGGACGACGGGCGCACGAGCATCTTCAGCCCGTCGGCCGGCGCCGCCAGGCTCGAGCGGCGGCGTCGGTCGCGGTCGCGCTGAGGCGGAGCTCGTCGGGCGCCGACCGGAGCCGGCCCCGGTCAGCCGTGCCCGGCGGCGTCCGCAACCGCCTGCGCGAACGTCCGCCGTACGAGCACCCGCACGAGCTGCGCCTTGTAGTCGGCGGAGCCGTTCGCGTCGTCCACCGGTTCGGACGCCTCCGCGGCGAGCTCGGCGGCCCGGCCGAGCGCGTCCTGCGCGGAGAGGGGGGCGCCGGCGAGCAGCGTCTCCGCCTGCGCGGCGCGCACCGGACGGGCTCCGACGGAGCCCACCGCCACGCGCGCCTCGGCCACGGCGTCGCCGCCGAGCCGGACGAGCACGGAGACGGTCGCGGCCGGGCGCTCGTGGAAGGAGAGCTTCGCGTGGGCGATGCCGCTTCCCGGCACAGGAAGCGGGATGCGCACGGCGGTGACGAGCTCGGCCGGACGGAGCGCCGTTCGGTACGGGCCGAGGACGAAGTCGCCGACGGGCACGCGCCGCGGCGGCGCACCGCCCGCCCGGCACTCGACCGTGGCGCCCAGCGCGAGCAGGAACGTGGCCGGGTCGGAGTGGGGGTCGGCGAAACAGAGGTTGCCGCCGAGCGTGCCCACGGAGCGCACGCGGACGTTGGCGACGCGCCGCTCCATCCGCGCGAGCGCGGGCAGCCGCTCGAGCACGAGCGGCGAGCGCTCGAGCTCGCGGTGCGTGACCGCCGAGCCGACGACGAGCTCGCCGTTCTCGGCCCGGATGCCGCGGAGCTCCCCGATCCCCTTCACGTCCACCAGGTGCCCGAAGGCGGCGTAGCCGAGCTTGAGCAGGAGCAGGAGCTCCGTCCCCCCGCAATGGACGGCGGCGTCCTCGCCGTGGCGCTCGAGCAGCTCCGTTGCCTGCTCGACCGTGCGCGGGCGGTGGAGCTCGAACGGCGGCAGCGTCACCGGCCGTGCCCCTCCGCGCCCGCTGCTCGGGCGCTCGCCAGCTCGACCGCGACCGACGCCTGCGACAGCTCGGCGAGCGCCGCCTCGACGCCTGCGCCGATGTCCACCCGCACGCCGAGGTCGGCCAGCGTGCGGCCGAGCGCCGCCACGCCGACGACCGGATGGAGGGAGCGCGCCGACGGGCCCATGTGGCCAATGCGGACGAGGTTCCCCGCCCCCTGGCCGCCCGAGATCATGACGCCGTAACGCTCGCGGCAGTGCGCGCGCACCTCGACGTCCGTCAGCCCCTCCGGGACGGCGATCGCCGTCACGCACGGTGCGCAGATGCGCTCGCTCCGCGGCCACAGCCGGAGCCCCATCGCGCGCACGCCCGCCCGGCAGGCGCGTGCCGCGAGCGCATGCCGCTCGATCGCCGCGTCCAGGCCCTCCTCGAGCAGCTCGTCGCAGGCCGCCTCGACGCCGTGCAGGTCGGACACGGACGGCGTGAACGGGAACTTGTCGCCCTCGATCCACTGCTCCTTCCAGTCGAGCATGGACAGGAACGAGGCTCGCGGGGCGGCGGGGTTCGCGGCGATCCGCTCCCAGGCTGCGTCGCTCACCGTCATCAGCGACATCCCGGGCGGTCCGCCGAGGCACTTCTGGGGGCCGGCGACGCACACGTCGAGCTGCCACTCGTCCGTCCGGAAGGGCATGCCGCCGAGCGAGGAGACGCAGTCGACGAGCATGATCGCTCCGTGCGCGCGCACGACCGGGCCGATCGCGGCCAGGTCGGTGAGCGTGCCGGACGGGGTCTCCGAGTGGACGACGGCGACGAGCTCGATCTCCGGGTGGGAGTCGAGGAAGCGCTCGACGTCCGCCGGGTCGACCGCGTCGTCGTATGGCACCTCGAGCTCGTGCAGCTCGGCGCCGAACTCCCGCAACCAGAAGCCCATCCCCTTGCCGAACACGCCCTGCACGAGGTTCAGCACCGGTGTGCCCGGCTCGACGAGCGACCGCGCCGCCGCCTCCAGCCCGAGCACGGCCTCGCCCTGCATGAGCAGCACGTCGTTGCGGGTGAGGAAGATGTCCGCCAGCTTGCGCTCGGTGCGGCGGAACGCCTCGAGGAAGGCGGGGTCGTAGTGGTAGGTGATCGGCGAGCCGAGCGCGGCGAGGACGCGCGGCGAGGCGGTCACCGGGCCGGCGGAGAGGGTGAAGTCGGGGTCACGCATGGGGCGCTCCTTTCACGGCTGCGGCGAGGT
>Ga0070741_10008946_pt1 | contig 19782 bp, 17 predicted proteins | sample Coa_R1_4_FD_66440 | JGI IMG/M metagenome (GOLD analysis project Ga0070741, IMG submission 66440) | Surface soil microbial communities from Centralia Pennsylvania, which are recovering from an underground coalmine fire - Coalmine... | ecosystem: Environmental > Terrestrial > Soil > Unclassified ...
CAGATCCGTAATTCGAATTCGTATATGCTCGCCGCGCTAGTTCAGGCAGCCGGAGGAGAACCGGAGGTGCTGCCCGTTGCGCGCGACACCAGGGCGGCGCTGCGTCCGCTGCTGGAGCGCGGTCTGGGACGCGACATGCTGATCGTGACGGGCGGCGTTTCGGCCGGTAAGTACGATTTGGTGAAACCGGAGTTGCGCGATCTGGGAGTGACATTTCACTTTGAACGCGTCCGAGTGCAGCCGGGACAGCCGACGGCGTTCGGCACGTACTCGAATAAACCGGTGTTTGGGCTGCCGGGGAATCCAGGTTCCACGCTAGTCACGTTTCAGCTTTTTGCGCGCGCGGCGCTCGAAATTCTAGGCGGCGTGGATACGCCCATTTTGCCGTTGCTGTCAGCGCAGTTTGAAGCACCGTTCCGACATAAGTTGGGTTTGACTCGTTTTCTTCCAGCGCGGCTGGGTGATGATGGGCAGAAACTGAAACACATTCCGTGGCAGGGATCGAGTGATGTTCCAGCGCTGGCGCGGGCAAATGTATTTTTAGTAGCCGATCACGATCGCGAGAGTTGGGACATTGGCGATTCGATTCGCGTGATGCCGAAGCCATGAAGAAACTCTCGCACTACAACTCAGCCGGCCAGGTATCCATGGTGGATGTGGGGGGCAAAGAAGCCACTCACCGTACAGCCACAGCGCGAGCATTCGTCGCGATGGCGCCGCGCGTGATCCGCGCGCTGCCGAATAATGCCAAAGGAGATCCGCTGGAAGTCGCGCGTATCGCAGGAATCAACGCGGCTAAGAAGACCTGGGAGCTAATACCGCTCTGCCATCAGCTTCCGTTGGCGCACGTAGGTTTGGAATTTCGAGTGCGAAGAAATGGCATCGAAGTTATCGCGACCGCATCTACCATTGCGCAAACCGGCGTTGAGATGGAGGCTATGACTGCGGCGGCAGTGGCGGCGTTGACTATTTACGACATGACGAAAGCCTTGGACAAAGGAATCGAGATTCGCGAGGTATACCTGGTGGAAAAGACGGGTGGTAAATCAGGCACTTTCGTCAGAGGAGGGCGCAAATGATTCGCGTAGCCATTCTGACGGTCAGTGACTCGGCGGCGGCGGGTAAAAGAGAAGACTTGTCGGGCCCTGCGCTTGAAAACCGCTGCCGGGAACTGAATTGGCCGGTGATTCAGCGTGATGTTGTTCCAGATGAGAAAAAAGCGGTTTCCGAACGCTTAAAGAGTTGGGCCGACGATTCAATGGCAACGTTGATTCTGACAACCGGCGGCACGGGAGTGGCTCCGCGCGACGTAACACCGGAGGCGACCCGGGATGTTTTGGATCGCGAAATTCCAGGACTGGCCGAATTGATGCGCATGAAAGGATTGGAACAGACAAAGTTTGCCGCAGTTTCGCGTGGCATGGCGGGAAACCGGGGTAACGCCTTGATCGTTAATCTGCCCGGATCGCCCAAAGGAGCAGTTTTTTCGCTTTCCACAATTGAAGGTTTAATACCGCATGTCATTGACCTGCTTGCCGGTAAGACGGAGCATTGCGTTAAGTGAGATGCGAAACTGGTGTGGATGGCGGCCGAAACTCGCTGAATGCGGGAAACATCTCATCAATGATGGGACATATAAAAGGCAATGTGTTGTCTTTAGTCGCCTTGTTTTTCGCGGCCGCGGTAATGGGGTCTAGCCAAATATTGCCTCCGGGGCAGCTTCCTCCAGGACCGCCGCCACAGCCCGGCCAACTTAGCGCCCCGGCGAATGCGCCGGCAAAGCATGACGCGCAGCCTCAGCAGAAAATCACGGAACCCATAGAAGAAGTGCCAACGGGTAATTCGACATTTAAGACCGTTGGCCGGAACGTACTTGTCCCCACAACCGTATTTGATCCCGATGGCCATGGCTATGTAAACGGTTTGAACGCCAACGATTTTGAAGTATTCGACAATGACAAAGCGCAGAAGGTGAACGCTGAATTTACGCAGCTACCGCTTTCTGTAGTTGTGACGGTACAGGCGAACTCGGAGATTGAGCCGGTACTCGGAAAACTGAAGAAGGTCGGTTTGCTCATGCAGGGTTTAGTAACGGGCGTCGATGGAGACGTGGCGGTTCTGGCATTCGATCACAGGCTCCAGCTTCTGCAGGATTTCACGAGCGATCCTGAAAAGATCGATGACTCCATGCAGAAGTTAACGGCAGGTTCCGGCAGTGCACGATTGATCGACGCAATAATGGATGCCGACAACCGGCTTAAGCGCCACGATCCGCAGAACGTGCGGAGACGTGTCATCATCGTGCTGAGCCGGGATATCGACAAGGGCAGTGAAGGCCATATGCAAGAAGCGATTCACCAAATGCAATTCGACAACGTGATCGTCTATTTTGTCGATATCAATAAGGCATATACGGCGTTTTTTGCCAAGATGCCCTATCCGCGTCCTGCTGATGGGGGCATACCGCCCGAAGCTCAGGAAACCATTGTCGGCGCGACAGGACCTCGAAATCAAACATCTGCCATCCAGCAGAATGCCTATTCAAATGGCTTTAATGTTGTGCCGCCGATTCTTCGTTCAATTCATGATCTGTTCAAACGCAGTCCGGCGGAGGCGTTCACATACTTCACAGGCGGACAAGTCTATAACTTTGCATCCGAACGCGCGATGGAAGACGCGATCACGGACATTGGCAAGGATCTGAATAGCCAATATCTGTTGAGCTATGCCCCCAATAACACCAATGAGCCGGGATTCCACAACATTCGGGTGTCAGTTGACCGGCCAGGGCTTAAAATTCGCACGCGTCCCGGTTACTGGTGGGGCGGCGGAGTTCAATGATCTTCAGGGACGCTTGAAGCGGAGCGCCCCAAACGTAACGACGCTTGCCGGGTCAATTTGCCATTGATGATAATCAAGCAAGTCGCTGCGTAAGCCGGGCATGATCTTCATGAATGTGTAAATGGGCGATGCGCCGCACCACTTCAGGTCATCGTGCTCCTGCTGCACTAATGACCAATAGCCGTTGATGTCGCCGGCGTTGATGCATTGAATACGCTGGCGATCACGCTGTTCGATCATCAGCATCTCACCCAGGTTGGCCGTTGCGCGCAGGGGGTCGCCATAGCGGCGGCCGATGTGAGCCATATCGATACCCAGAATCCAGAGGAGCTTTCCGGATTCACGTGCCGCGATGTTGCCGAGCGCGTCGAAGAAACGCCCCACGCGTTCGTTGTCCTCGGGCAGGCCGCCTTCGTAGATGCTTTTTGCGAATGGTCCGCAGAGGATAGGAAGCACCTTTACATTCGGTCCGTATAAGTGTTGTAAAAATATGACCTGAAATTCGATTGAGTGCTCGACCGCATGGCAGTAATCTTCCATGCGGACCGCTTTCGAAGCGGCAGTTTCCAGTTCATTTACGAGGCCGACTGCAGTTTCAGATGAGCCGAACGGCGTCTGGAACCGTTTGCGCGTAAGACCAAACGAATCAGGAGCGCCGTAGTGGGATGTCCCAAGAATTACAAATGTCTTTCCCTCTGCCTCGGGGGGCGACGGCAGCGCTTGATAAGCAGCTTTATAGGTATCCCAGCCGCCGTCGGGGCTGGCGTGCGGGGCAGCGATCGCCACAGTTGTGGATGCGCCCTCCGAACGCCCGATGCGAGTGGTCAAAACGTCGGACAGCGTGACTGAGTCATGCGGATAAGCGGAACCCGCAAAGGCCGCGGCACGCACATCTTCGCTAGCGAATTCCGCTTCACGTTGCGCCTTTAATTCGCGATAGCGATCATTGTCGAAGAAGCCGGCATCGTTCAGCGAATCGAACAGATGCTTTTCGAGGTCGCCGACCTGTATTTCGCCTGTGATGCGCACAAGTTCGGAACGAAGATCGAGCGTGGATTGCTGGCCGTCGAAGCATTCGAGAGCCTGAACCAGCGGCGGCGGAACGATGAGCGTTGCGTCGGTGTAGTGATAGGGATCACGAATAATCAGCCCAGGACGCGCGGGGTCCGGCGAAGGTGCGAAGTCGAGATTAAAGCGCAGCCGAGGGAGAGCGTCCGGCACGATTTATTGTACGAGGGCTCAATTACCAACGTAAAAAAAGAGGGCGCAGCCCGGCTTGCTGCGCCCCGCGGAGGAGCCGTTTGCATAACGCTGCACTGGAGGAGACACAGCGCGTTTGCAAACCTAGCGAGTACGGCATCTGAGGGTACGCCGAACTCTTGCCGCCAGAGCGAGACCCCTTCCCAGCAAACACAAGTAGTGCACAATCTGTTCGGTTATCCGCTACTCAAAAAAGGGGGCTTCTCATCAATGGCCACATTCGAAGTGTGAACCGAGAATGTGTTACATGCGTTGGCGGATTGCAAATTTGTTGCAAACAAATTCGGAGGCGCGGCAGCATCCTGACTGACATAATTGCTGACAGTGCTGAAGGTTAACTGGGCACGCGTTGCCGCGTGGCGTACACGGCGTCATTGCCTGGATCAGCGTGCGCCGGCAGGAAGCATGCTCGCGGTGGTTAGCCGGTTGTGCGGGCTGCACGCGCAGGTCATGTCGTGCGCGGAGCTAACGGCGTGGGCGAGAGTAGAAGGTCTTGACCGGCAGGCTATTCATCAGGCTTTGTGGAAAGACCGTACATTGGTCAAAACCTGGGCGATGCGTGGCACACTACATTTGCTTCCGGCTTCAGAGTTGTCGCTTTGGCACGCTGCGCTAGGAGAGAGCAGGCGGTATTTGAGACCGGCGGCTTGGCAAAAATACTTCGGGATTACGATGGATGAACTCAATAAGCTGACCGAAGCAATTGGAACTGCGCTCAGCGACCGCGTAATGACTCGCGAAGAACTGGCTCAAGAAGTAGACCGGCTGACAGGCTCTCGCGGATTAGGCCACAAACTGGCGCAGAGCAGTTGGGGCAGCATATTGAAACCGGCGGCGTTCACGGGCCGCTTGTGCTTCGCACCCAGGCTGGGGCAGCGCGTCCGATTCACGCGTCCGGATACATGGCTGACGGCACAAGCGCAGGCATTCGATTCCGGGTCTGCCGGTGCGACAATCACGCGCCGTTTTTTGGCGGCATATGGTCCGGCTACTTATCATGACCTGGCGCGGTGGTGGAACGGCGGAGGTATTTCGATAGCACGGCAATGGATTGCTTCGCTCGGTGACGACGTATCGGCTGTTGACGTGGAGGGAACACAAGCGTGGATGCTTGCTACGGATATACGCGAGATGCGCGATCTTCCGCCGAGCCGTTCAGTGCGGCTCTTGCCAGGGTTCGATCAATACGTTGTAGCCGCTTCCCATCACGTCACACATTTTTTGCCTGGCGATCTGCGAAACAAAATTTTTCGGCCACAAGGTTGGATCTCACCGGTGCTGCTTGTGAATGGCCGGATATTAGGCATTTGGCGTCATGAGATCAAGGGCAGCCGAGCGGAGGTCGTCATAGAGCCATTTGTCAAAGTGCCTATTTGGGCACGACGCGCTGCGGGTAAAGAAGCGGAACGCCTGGCTGCTTTTCTTGAATGCAGCTTGAATCTCAAGTGGAAGACTTGAATTCGCGAAGGGCGTCCAGGAATTCAACCGGCACGCGAACGTTACCGTGCAGCCCAGTGCCAAGAGCGATAGACGGCTTGGGACTGCCATGAAAATCGGAGCCGCCAGTGGGAAGCAAACCCAGTTCTTGCGCCAATTGCCGATAATACGCCTGCAATTCTGGCGGATGATCGGAGTGATAAACCTCTAACGCAAGCAGGCCGGAGTCCTTGAGTTTAGTAAAGACTTCGCGTTCCTCTGCTCGCGGCAAACGCAGACGAATGGGGTGAGCTACGGCGGGAATGCCCCCGCCTTCACGAATGATGCGCACGACGTCGGTTGTAGGCAGACTTTGACGCTCTACATAGCTCGGTGCCGCCTCACCTAGATATCGGCGAAAAGCATCCTCGGAGTTGTGAGCATACCCCTTATCCACCAAAATGTGTGCGAAGTGAGTGCGTCCGGCAAGGCTTCGGCCACGGGCTTCCACCTCCTCCAGTGAAATGTCGACATCGCGGTTCCGCAGCGCATCGACAAGAAGACGATTGCGGCGACGACGGTCATCCCGCTCGCCCGTGAGCCAGGTGAGAAAGCCTGTCGAAGGCTCTTCATTCGGAAAATAGCCGAGTACATGCACGTAGATGGGACTTGTACTGCCTGCTCGGAAAAGACGAGAGTTCAGTTCAATTCCACGCACGAGATGGAGACCTACGGCGCGCGCGTGCGGTAGCGCTTGTTCGTAGCCGTCAAACGTGTCATGGTCTGTGATGCCGAGCGCCGCAAGATCGCTACGTTGCGCGATTCCGACGAGTTCGGAGGGAGTAAAGGAGCCGTCTGAAGCTGTTGTGTGCGAGTGGAGATCGATGAAGCGCGAGGTCGAAGCGGCGGATTCAGGCAAGACGTCTTATTATGGACCGAGAACTAAGGATCGCGTGAAATGTCTGCCAGGTCAGATTTCAAAAGTGCATTCGAAAACACGCGTGCGCACAATGCCAGCTTCGTCGTATGGCTGGATTCGCTTCGGGCAGATCTGATCTTTGGATGGCGGCAGCTAAGGAAGAAACCGGCGACCTCAATGGCGGCGATCCTTTCTTTGGGTCTGGCTATTGGTTCCTGCACTTCCGTATTCCGGCTGATTGATGCCTTGTTGCTGCGACCGCTAGCGGTGAAGAACTCGGACCACCTTTACGCGATGGTGTTGCGCGGAACCGGCCCGGACGGTTCACTCCGAGATAGCGACAGCAATGAATATCCGCAGTTTTTGCGGATGAGAGCTGCGACTCAAGAAGACGCGGAGCTAATTGCGGTTTCATGGGTGGACCGCGTTGATTTGACTTTTGCGACTGACGCGGAGATGGAAAAAGCGCAACGGCAATTTGTCTCCGGATGGATGTTCAATTCCTTCGGATTGAAACCCGCACTGGGGCGACTGCTAACTGAAAACGATGATTTAAAACCGAAAGCAAAGCCCTACGCCGTGCTCTCCTACGACTATTGGGTGCAGCGCTTCGGAGCCGACCCTAAGATCATTGGCCGGAAATTTCAGATGGGCAACGATCTGTATCAAATTATCGGGGTCGCACCGGCCGGCTTTACCGGCACGGAGCCGGGCACGTTCACCGACATTTTTCTTCCAGCCATGATGTACGAAGGCGTTACGCATGACGATTGGAGTTGGATCAGAACATTTGTACTGCTAAAACCGGGCGGCAACGTGGACCGGGTGCGGAACCGGTTGCAGGCGATATGGAATGTGGTGCAGGGGCAACGCGCAAAAGGCTTCACAAGCTGGCCACCGGATCGATTGAAGAAATTCCTGCAGCAACGCGTGGTCATAGAACCAGCGGCGGCGGGGCTTTCCTGGATGCGGCAGAACTACCGAGTTGCGCTGTTTGCGATAGCAGTGATCGTGACGCTGGTGCTGCTAATCGCGTGCGTGAATGTTGCCAATTTGTTGACAGCGCAGGCTGCGGCTCGGTCGCGCGAGATGGCTTTGCGAATCTCAATCGGCGCAGGGAAAGGGCGGCTCATTCAGCTAGTGCTTGTAGAAAGCGCGGTGCTGGCGGCGCTCGCGAGCTTGGCAGGCGGCGTTTTCGCCTGGTGGGCGGCGCCGTTTATCGTGGCGAGGATCAATCCAGCGGACAATCCGGCACGCCTGGCATTACCGGCGGATTGGCGTGTCATGGGATTTTCCATTGCGGTTACTCTTGGTGCAACCTTTCTATTTGGCCTGTTACCCGCGTTGCGCGCATCGCGAGTCGATCCGGCAACCGCGCTGAAGGGTGGTGACGACCCCCACTCGCGCAGGCGTTTGATGTATGCGTTGATCGCAGTCCAGGTCGCTTTTTGTTTTGTCGTTCATTTCGGCACAGCCGCATTCGTATCAACGCTGCACCGCCTGACCACTCAGCCCACAGGTTTCTCATCGGAGCGCCTTTTGACGCTCGAAACCGTAGCAAAACGTCAGCAATCGGCAGAACTGTGGTTCCAGACCGCCAGTCACTTGCGAGAGTTATCGGGAATTGAAGGCGTAGCAATTGCCGGATGGCCATTGCTAAGCGGCACTGGTTCGAACGGCTTTATCTCGATCAACGGCGCGCCGCCCGGGCCGATACTTAACTATTTCCTGAATGTCTCTCCCGGCTGGCTGGAGGTTATGAAAATTCCGTTGCTGGAGGGCAGAGACTTTCGCCAGAATGAGGCTGCGCCAGCAGTGGCGATTGTGAATCGAGCTTTCGCGAAGGAGTACTTTCCAACCGAAGATCCGATTGGAAAGTCTTTTAACCGCGGCAAGAACCGCTTCCAAATTGTGGGCTTGGTTGCAGATGCCAGATACCGCAACATGCGTGAGCCCATTACGCCAACGGCTTACATTCCGATAAACTATCCGCCTCCAGGAATGCTGAGCAAGGCAACATTCCTGGTACGAACTGCGAGCCAAAATCCCATGGCGCTTGCACCGACGCTGCGGCGCGAAGTTCCAAATGCGCGGCCTGAGTTTCGCGTAAGCAACGTGCGAACACAAGCCGAGATCAACGAATCGCAAACCGTTCGTGAACGACTACTGGCAACACTGGCGTTGTTTTTTGCCGGTGTGGCGGTCTTGTTAGCGGGGATTGGCTTGTACGGCGTTCTTGATTATTCGGTTTTGCAACGTCGGAGGGAACTGGGCATCCGCATTGCAATCGGCGCGCCAGCGAATGACATCGCGCGGCGTGTGCTGGTGAGCATCTTGTCAATGGTGGTGATCGGAGCACTAATAGGCTGCTGCACCGGACTATTGCTGGAGCCGTATGTGAAGAGCTTGTTATATGAGGTAAAGCCGTTCGATTTCCGAGTTTTAACGATTCCGTCGTTTACGATTATTTTGGCTACTTTGCTTGCGGCCATCCCGGCCGTAATTCGCGCCGTCAGGATTGATGCGGTAGCGATGCTGAGATCGGAATGAAGTTGCACCTACATCGGGCGCGCTTTGTGCTGGGGTCGATACATGATCAAGGTTAAACGCGCTTATGAAGAACCGGGGGACGGAGATGGCAGACGCTATCTCGTAGACCGGTTGTGGCCGCGGGGCCGAACTAAGGACTCTCTAAAACTCGATGGCTGGTTGAAAGACGTGGCGCCAAGTCAATCTCTGCGGCGCTGGTTTAACCATGACACCAAGAAATGGGACGAATTCCGGCAAAAGTATTTTGACGAGCTGAACGCAAAACCGGAGGGCTTGGAATTACTTATAGAGACCGCCCGCAAAGGGCACATCACGCTTATTTACGGCGCTCACGATACCGAGCACAATAACGCCGTAGCGCTTGCCGAATATCTAAAGAAGAAGACAGCCAGGCAGACCGTTCAAAAGAAAAAGAGCTAGCATGGAATAAATTGTGTGCGGTACTCCATCACCGCGCCTGCAATGAGCAACACGGCCTTCGCTGCCTCTAAGGCACCGTAAATTCCGTGTTGAATTGAGAATGACGGCGCGCCGCCCGCCAAGATTTGCCCAACCTTGTTGTCCAAAAGCGGCAAGAGCCAGCACCGCTGCAAAAGGATTCCGACAACAACCAAAGCTATCAGCACAATCGTCGACCAACGAAGTTGCGCAATTCCGGCAGTTGCGATCGTCGCAATGAGCAAGCATAACTCAACACGCCCAAGAAGGCGAAACGTGTACCGGCCTATTTCCAGCCCCGTGTGCATGCTAAGAGAAGGCGCCTGGAACTTTACCGGCGTCGCGATAAGCGACACGCCAATGATGATCCCGGCCCAGAGCGTAATCAGGATTGGAAAGATGAGGCGAGCGTACAATCTCATGCCGCTTCGGTCCGGATTTGCTCGGAAATCGTTACCAGCAGCAATGTATCGTGATGGGCAATCAGGCTGTGCGACACACCGGGCGCCAGACTCAGCAGCCAATTCGGCTTCAACGGAACGCGCTCGCCGCCGGCAGAGAAAAGTGCATGGCCTTTCAGGCATTGAACTGTAATCGCGCCGGCCGTGTGGTGTTCCGGCAGTCCTTCACCACTCTTCAGGTAAAACAACACTGCGCGCAAGCCATTTTCCCGAAACAGTGTCGTTGTTCGCGGCAAATCGATGGAATCATTTAGAAAGGTGTCGAGATCGGTGAGCTTCATATCGCTTGAGGCACCCTTAGTGTCGGTTCTCGATCAAATTCGTGATACGCCGTGATCGCGTACAGCAAACGTTGCCCGATCATTTCCGCGCGCTGCACAAAAAGATCCGCGAGACTTTCAGAACATAGCTCCGCGGCCGTTTCACGCCACAATTCCAACCAACGTTGAAAATGGCGCGCCTGTAAACGCGGCAATTGCAAATGCGCGATCATCGGGTTGCCTTTATACGTGCGAGATGCGAGCAACACCGTCGACCAAAACGCTTTCATCTTGTCCAAGTGAGGCCCCCAATTACCGCCGATCACGTCGGTAAATATGGGACCTAAAAGCCGATCGTTGCGAATCTTTCCATAAAACGTGTCCACCATTTCGGCGATACTGTCTCGGGTTACGGTCTCATACATGCGCAGATCTAAAGATGTAACTATAATACATCTTTAGAAGCCGTTCGTCATGTACCTTACGCGACAAGCCGATTACACAATGCGTCTGTTGATCCATTTGGCAATCCAGCCGGACAAATCGGCGACAATTCAGGAGATCGCAGAACACTACCGAATTTCGCGCAATCACTTGATGAAGGTGGCAAACCGTGCTGTTCAGGCGGGTTACGTGGAAGCCGCTCGCGGCCGCGGCGGAGGGCTGAAGCTGGCGAGAAGACCCAAAGAAATTTCTATTGGGACAGTTCTGCGCGAGGTGGAAGACTGGCGAATTGTCGAGTGTTTCGAACTCGCATCTAACCGGTGCCCGATTGCGGGCGGCTGTGGCTTACGTCCCATATTGAAGGAAGCCCTGGACGCTTACTTGGCGGTTCTGGATCGGTATTCTTTGGCCGACGTTGTCAATCGGAAAAACGTTCTCATTCAATTGCTGGGATTGAAAATTGCCTGACCGGAAAACAACTTAACGGTTGACAATGAGATTTTTTGGCGTGAACGTTATTTGCAGCCCAATTGATACATTTTTTGCCGGACGTCCCAGTACTGGAATGAAATACCGCTCGAATTGCACGAGCAGATTTGCATTCATGTCAGGCCGCACCTGCCATTGATTGTTGACGGAAATATCGGTTTGCGTCCCACCTCCAGGCAAAAATGCGCTGCCGGTTTTTGTCTGCCGAAATGAAACTGCCGTCTTACTTTGGGCCGACCACCAGTAAGTGGACGACGCTAAATAGGTGCGCGCATCGCGTCCAACCGAGCTTCCCAGCAGATAGGTGTTATTCGTGTAGGCGTCGCGATACTGGTTGTTCCAATAGAAGAATTGTCCTCCTTGGTCGCCACGGTAAAGCCAGGTCGAATAAGTCTCGAATCGAAAGTCCAGGCGGCGTAGATACGGCACTTGAGTGAAGTAAATACCTGGCGACCAGGCTGAACGCCTCGGGGCATCCAATGGATTCGGTTCATCGTCGGCAAGTGAATCGGAATAAATGGTTACAAAATGTCGGAATCCTGGCACTCTCCAAAGAAAATCGAAGCTGCTGCGCCGATCACCGGGATCGGACGAAGAACCATACGCTGTGCTACCCGTACTTGAGGTGCTAACAAAACTTCGGACAAAACTACCAGCAGTTAACGGATGCCCAACGCCGCCAAATATTGCACTGCGTGTAAAGCCGACTTCGAGATTTTCGGTTAGCTGGAAAGTAATCTTCTCTGCGTTGATGAAAGGCCGGGGCGGATATAGATGCCCGGATAACTTCCCCACCAGCAGTTGCGTTCGGATGTGCCCCAAAAATCGGAGCGGCCCAGGCAGCACGATAGGATTTTGCTGCGCAATTCTCGCCATATAGAAAGGCTCGGCATTATTACTAAACGCAAAAGCGCTGGATTCACCCGGACCCCACCAAAGGCTTTGTTTGCCGACCGTGATGTTGAAAATGCCAAGGTGCGCGCCGACATACATTTCCAGCGGATCGAATTTGCTGGTGGAGGCGATTGCGCCGGATTGCGGCGGTACACCGTCGAGGCTGCCTAAAAGATACTGAACGTTGGTGTCGTAGGGACCGCGGCCGCCCGCTTCCTGATATTCTCCTCGAAAATATCCAGAGAAGATACCGAGTGTTCCGAACGCCGAGAAGCCTGCGACAGCATTAGTCCCGGCGCCGTAAGGCCGACCGTAATCATTCGCGACACTCTGGCCGAAGTGATAGCTATCGCGTAAAGGCGTGCCAGATATTTGAAGCATTCGCGTATAGGCCGATTCGATGCGGCCCTGAGCTTGCGCTTCGGGCTCATCTGCGAACTCCCGCTTTAGCGAGTGGATAAGCGAGAGTGCCTCGTCGTTCCTTATCCCTTCCATAACTTTGGTGCTGTGACGCGATGCAATATCTTCCGCCTCGTTCACAAGCATCAAGCATTCCGAACGGGTCCAGGGTGTGGCAAGACCTTCCTCATCCGGCACATAACCCATCGCAGCCAGTCTTTTTAGCGCCGGATAAACCCAGCTATCTAGGGGAACGTAAACGGGGCCGGCTGATGCCTTTTTCGATTCCCGATCGGCGGCGAGAAGCGATGTTGCACACAAGAGAATGGCAGCTATTCCAATAAGTGAGCGACTGGGATAGAAGTGCTGCAAGGTATGAGCGCGCCGGTTAGAAGCTCATTGATTGGCGTTAATAACAGCCGCCAACCTCGCCTAAGTATTGATTGTTTGTGTGAATCAGGATGTCGGGAACTTGTAAAGAATTAGCAAAATGGATGCGACTAACGTTGCCAAGTCTTTAGTTACTGCGTTTTTACAAACCATCAACAGCTAAATACCTACGAAGGCTTTAGCATCGAAGGCGAGTAGGTGTAACTAATCAATGCAAGAGATAACGATCGAAGCCCAAGGCATAAGCCGCCGGCGGCTGATCATGCAAGCAATTTATGCAATTCCCGTGCTTATTGGTGGCGCGCTGACGGCCTGTGTCGGGAATTACCTGCTTGGCAAGCAGAATAACGTGACGCATGGATGGGCAGATGCGGGAGAGGTTTCGGATATGCCGGCGGCAAGTCCTCGCCAGATCCGCTTCGAGCGCGCTGTTGTCGATGGCTGGAAACTTCGGACAGAGGAATCGTCGGCATGGGTTGTGATCGACGACCAAAAGCAAGTGACTGCTTTTTCACCTGCCTGCACTCATCTCGGTTGCGCGTATGGCTGGCAGGCGGACAAGAAACTATTTGTTTGCCCTTGCCACGGCTCGGTGTTCAATATTAGGGGAGATGTAATAGCTGGCCCCGCAAGCAGACCTCTAGATCGCTTTTCAATCAAGATTGAGGGCAACCGGTTGTGGTTAGGCCCCGTGAAAAACACAAAAGGCGCATAGGTCAATGCGCAGTTCTGTTTCACGGATTGCGGCGTGGATCGATAATCGCACTGGATTACAAGCGGGTCTTTCCCGATTTCTTTTTGAGGAAATTCCCGCGTCAGCGGGCTGGCCACAAGTATTTGGCAGCATCGCGCTATTCCTGTTTCTTGTCCAAAGCTTGACGGGCATTCTGCTTGCGCTAAATTACGCGCCCACGGCAGGCGAGGCCTATACGAGCCTTGTGTACATCATGCAGCAGGTCGCCGGAGGGCGCATGATGCACGGACTTCATCACTGGGGAGCCAGTCTGATGATCATCGTGGTCTTTCTGCATATGGCGCAAGTGTTCATCTTTGGCGCTTTCAAAAGACCACGTGAAGCGACATGGTTAGCGGGAGTTCTGTTGCTTTTGTTTACTCTCGGTTTCGCTCTGACGGGATATCTGCTGCCTTGGGATAACCGCTCCTATTGGGGGACGGTTGTTACCACCAAGATCGTAGCCGGTCTTCCTGTTGCCGGCCCGGTTTTAACGCGATTAGCGGGCGCTGCAGATGGAGTTGGAGCAATCACGTTTGCGAGATTCTATGCGCTGCATACGCTTTTGTTTCCTGCCTGCACCGTAGGCCTGATTATTTTTCACGTTTATCTGGTGCGCCGTCATGGCATCACGCCGGCGGAAGACCGCCTGGAAAAGATGCAAACGTTTTATCCAAAGCAACTCTTCCGCGATTTCATTGCGGTGTTTATCACGTTCGCCTGCCTATTCCTTGCCGCTTGTTTTTTGGACGTGCCGCTTGAGGCTATGGCGAATCCGAATGACACGGCTTATGTGCCAAGGCCCGAATGGTATTTTTTGTTCCTTTTCCAGTTGTTGAAGATCTTTCCGGGCAAGTTGGAATTAATCGGAACGCTCATACTCCCCTTGTTGACTATTCTCTGTCTGGCGCTGCTTCCCTTCTTCGACAGAGTGAACACAAGAATGCTGGGCAAGAGAGTTCAGCTAATAAGCGTGGCTGTGCTGGCGTTCTCCACCTGGTCGGCGTTAACGGCTGCAGCGGTCTTTAGCGACAAGCATCCCAAAGCAAACGCGCGGGTCTCGCCTTCCTCAGTGCTGTGGGCGCAGATCCCTCCTGAGGTGATCGCCGGATACGGCTATTTCCGGGCGTTGCGCTGCGAATCCTGTCACGACTTGATTGTGGGAACGCCCAAGCCTGGACCGATCTTGGGACTTACGGGAATTCAGCATCCAAGAGATTGGATGCTGCAGCACTTCGATGAAAATCGACCGGGGCAAGATGGAAGTCCCTCGACTTCTCTCACGATGCCTCAACGTAATGCGCTGGTGGTGTTCGTTGCGAATCTGAAGCCCGATTTGCTCGTCACGCTGCTGGCTACTTCTCCGCAATTCATCAATGGCGCACAAATATTTGTAGCTAGCGCCTGTGCCAGTTGCCACAAAGTAAATGGCATCGGGGGCGATTCAGGTCCGAGTTTGAATGGCGTCTTCAGCCGTCGAAGCGAGACCTGGATTCGCGAGCATTTTGCCGCTCCTCGGAAATTGTCGCCAGGTTCCATCATGCCGCCATACAAATTCAACCCGAAAGACGAGGACGACCTCATCAAATATTTGCTTTCACTTCCCGAATGAATGCGCGTATCGGCACCGAGATAACAAATCTCACAAACTGTAAAACCGTTGTAAAAACCAGAATGCTCCGTGGCGCGCGACTAGCAATTGCCCGCGCAAGAGGTCAAAATAGTCTCCGTACGTGGCCCTATCTCAACAGAAGAACTCCCCTTTGAGAAGGCAGTTCGAATCAAAAATATCACTGGAGAGCGTGCGGTATTTCCAAGGTTTTGCAACATACACAAGATCGGCTCTCGCCATTTGGTTGTGCGCGTGTCTTTCGTCGAATCTTGCCGCGCAGTCGCCAATCTTTCCTCCATTCAGTCAAAGCAGATCGGCGCAGCAGGGCACTTCACCGCTTGGCGAACAATTCGGCCAATACCGGACTTGCACACCGGCCGAATACGGAGATCCCACGGCAGATTGCATTCCACAAACGAATCAGCAAGGCGCATACTACAACACAAACGACTTTAGTCAGTTCGGGTCCTATTCGAGCTCGCTTCCGAACAGTCGCGTTCCTTCGAATGAAATGACTCCGCAGGACCCGATGGGTTCCATGCGCGACGCCTCTTCGATAACTCCTCCCGCTTACAACCAGAAGGAACCGCCAACGGAGTTTCAGAAATATGTTGCAGGTTCCGTTGGTCAAATGCTTCCGATTTTCGGGGCCAGCCTATTTGAGCACGTGCCCGCAACGTTCGCGCCCATCGATCGGGCCCCGGTGAGTGTCGACTATGCAATTGCGCCAGGCGACGGATTGCAAATATCAGTCTGGGGCGAAGTCAATTTTTCACGCCAGGCGATTGTAGGCCGAACGGGCGAAATCATTTTACCGGACGCGGGCCCTATCTCAGTCGAAGGAATGAATTACTCGCAAGCCGCAGCGATGATCAAATCCCGGCTTTCGCATTTTTACAAGAGCTTTGATGTAAGTGTTACTTTGTCGCGGCTCCATTCGATTCAGATTTTTGTCGTCGGAGAAGCGCGCCGGCCAGGAAGTTATACCGTTAGTTCGCTGAGCACGTTGGTTAACGCCGTGTTCGCGTCTGGAGGCCCTTCGTCGCGCGGCTCAATGCGAGACATTCAACTGAAACGGGGTGCCCAAACTATAAGGCACTTTGACCTATATCAGCTTCTGCTTGAGGGAGACAAGTCGCAGGACGCGCAGTTAGCGGCAGGTGACGTAATTTTCATTCCGCCTGCTGGACCTCGCATCGCGATTGCAGGAAGCGTTGGGCATGCCGCAGTCTACGAAATCAAACCGGGCACAACGCTGGCACAAGGGTTGACATTGGCGGACGGCCTCTCACCTCTGGCAATGGTGAATCAGGCGTTACTGGAACGTATCGCCGACGGCTCGGCTCTTCAGGTGCTTCGCGTTTCAATGGATGCCGATGGGCTCCAAACCAAGCTTTGTAATGGCGACATCATACGCCTTGTGCCCGTTGTTCCACGCTTCGAAAACGCAGTTACATTGCGCGGAAACGTAGCAAACCCCGGAAGGTTCCCGTGGAAGCAAGGGATGCGCTTGAGCGATCTCATTCCCAACAAAGAATATCTTTTGACGCGGGACTACTGGAAAGCGCGCAATGTATTGGGAAGCGGCGAGGAGCAGATAGACGGAGAGAATCTGGATGCTGTCGACGGCGATGCACAGACCAGTGCAGGCGGCGAGCATCCGAAGAGCGCGCCACTGGGAAAATCGAGCGCCAATACCGTGCAAGTCAGTTATCAGGAACAGAACCGGAACCCGCAAGCCGATGCGTCCCTGGGCGCTGCCATGGGTCCGGACAACGTTCCTCCGCTGCGAACTTTCAATCCACGATATACAGTTCAACCAGCCGTGCCTGAGATCAATTGGGAGTATGCAGTTATCGAACGGACGGATCAGAGGACGTTAGCCACCGATAACATTCCTTTCAACCTCGGCAAGCTTATCTTGTCTCGCGATCGAACGCAGGATCTGCAGCTTCTTCCCGGCGACGTGGTAACCATCTTTTCTAAAGCCGACTTCGCCGTGCCTCGCTCACAACAACGCACGCAAGTACGAATAGAGGGAGAAGTCGCGATGGCCGGTGTCTACACGATTTTGCCGGGAGAAACGTTACGACAGGTACTAACTCGCGCGGGCGGTCTAACTCCGAATGCTTACATCTATGGATCTCAGCTAACACGCGAGTCTACGCGCAGGGAACAGCAAAAAAGATACAACGATTTTCTGGATCAACTGGACAGGCAAATTAGCGAGGCGGCATCCAATTTGTCAAGCCGAGTTACATCACCCCAGCAGGCGGCAACTGCTCAGACTTCCGTCACGAGCCAGCGTGACATGGTGGAGCGCATGAGAAAAGTGGCGATGAACGGCAGAATCGTGCTGAATATGTCGCCGACCGATCACGGCATCAAAGCATTTCCGGATTTGCCATTAGAAAACGGGGATCGACTGTATATCCCAAGCCGGCCCTCAACGGTAAACGTGATCGGAACCGTGTACGAACAGGCCTCTTTCCTATATGAGGAGGACTATCGTACCGGAGACTATCTTCAGAAAGCGGGCGGGCCGGCTCGTTCCGCCGACAAAAGTCACATGTTTGTAATTCGTGCAGACGGATCGGTGATTAGTCATGGAACAAATGCGACTATGTTCGCCAAAGGCTTCGATGCACTTCCCATGTATCCAGGCGACACGCTGGTAGTGCCGACTTACATAAACAAGAGTACGTTCGTCCGTAGTCTTATCGATTGGTCGCAGATCTTCAGCAATTTCGCGCTGGGAGCTGCAGCCGTCAACGTCCTGCATTGAGAACCAGTGCCGACGATTTTTCAGACCGAGGACTTAGCCGCCGAAAAGGCGGCGATTTCCGCCATTATTGCTAATCAACAAGCGGAGATTTCTTTAACCGAAGTTTTCGGCACCTTGGCTGCACATGCGAAGACGGTTCTTTGGGCTGCTTTAGCCGCCGGAGTCGTTTCAGCAGGAGTAGCATTTCTGATTCCTGTCGAGTACACGGCTGAAGCGGTGATTCTGACGCCGCAGCAGCCGCAACCCTCGTTTTCGGCTATGGCGCAACTGGCCGGCGGTAACGCTGTATCGGGTCTGGGCCTATCGAGCTTGGGTTTACTTACCGGCTTGGGGCTGCACAATCCTTCGGATTTGTACGTCGGCATTTTGGAAAGCCGCACGATTGCGGATGCACTTATCAGCCGTTTCCATTTGAAACAGGTTTACGACGACAAATACACTCAGAACGCACGAAAGCACCTCGCGCGTAGAACAAGCATTAAGGCTGGGAAGGACACGCTCATTCACATCCGGATTGACGATCGTGATCCCGTGCGTGCAGCGCAGCTTGCCAATGCTTACGTTGAGGAGTTATCACAGCGTAACGCAACTGTGGCGCTGACGGACGCATCTCAGCGCCGCCTGTTTTTCGAACAGCAGGTGACCAAAGAGAAGGACCTGCTAGCCAAAGCCGAGGACGCTCTACGGGAGACGCAGCAGTTTACCGGATTGGTGGAACCCGGCAGTCAGGCGGGCGCACTCATAAGATCGGCTTCACAACTCAATGCAGAAATCCTGAGCAGAGAAGCTGAGGTTGCAGGTATGCATACCTTCCTCGCCGATGACAATCCCCGGTTTCAAATGGTGAATCGACAGCTTGCCGCGCTTCGAGCTGAATTGGCAAAGCTGGAAAGCGGCGAACACGTTGCGGGCACACCCGAAGTGCCCGTAGGCAAACTTCCGCAAGCGGCACTTGCTTACCTTCGAAAGTATAGAGACGTCAGATATCACGAAAGTCTATACGAAGTACTATCAAAGCAATACGAAGCCGCCCGGTTGGATGAGGCGAAGGCCGCGCCACTAATCCAAGTTGTCGACGCAGCGGTTGTTCCGGAAAAGAAAAGCTGGCCACCCCGCACGATCATTATCCTCACTAGCATTTTTCTCGCTGCCGTAATCGCTTGTTGTTGGATTCTTGTGACTAACAGGCAAGCGAGACAAGGCGAGTCGTGAGCGGCAGAGCAGCGCCCTTCGTTCGAATCGGCGCGACCTGATCTCATGTCCTCTCGACGGCTACTAATAGAGAACATCACATCCCTAGCCGCGCTCCAAGCGCTTAATTACGCTGCGCCGCTGATTACGCTGCCCTATCTGGTTCGCGTGCTGCAGCCTGCTCACTTCGGTCTGGTGTCCTTCGCACAGGGCATTGTTCTGTATTTTGACTTCTTCACCGACTTCGGATTTAACTTCAGTCAAACTCGCGCTATTGCGGCGTGCCGGCACGAGCGGGAATCGGTGTCGCGGATTTTCTGGTCCACCATCTACGCGAAGTCTCTATTGATGTGCATCAGCGCGGTTGCGCTTACGCTACTAGTAGTCTTCACGCCGAAGATGCGGGAAACGCCTCTGCTCTATGCAGTCAACTTCATGTACGTCATTGGCACTACATTCTTCCCAGTCTGGCTCTTTCAGGGCTTGGAAAAGATGAAGCTTGGCGCAATACTTTTCGGAATTGCACGCCTATTGACAATTCCAGCGTTGTTTTTGTTTGTGCGGCAACCGCATGACTACATCATTGCCGGCGCAATTCAGGCAAGCGTCGAAGTCGTAGCCAGCATTTTTGCATGGCCCTTTATGCTGAAGCGCTTCCACCTAAGTTGGTATCCACCTTCTCTGGGCGAAATCGTGGCGA
>Ga0070741_10008947_pt1 | contig 19781 bp, 19 predicted proteins | sample Coa_R1_4_FD_66440 | JGI IMG/M metagenome (GOLD analysis project Ga0070741, IMG submission 66440) | Surface soil microbial communities from Centralia Pennsylvania, which are recovering from an underground coalmine fire - Coalmine... | ecosystem: Environmental > Terrestrial > Soil > Unclassified ...
GCCTCCAGCATCGCGATCTCGTGCAAGGACGGAGAGGTCATGCCTCCGCCTCCGCTTGCGTGGCGCCGGGCACCGCCTTCGGGTCGGCGCCGGCCTCGCGCAGCTTGCGCTCGAGGTCCTGGGCCGTCGCCGGGTTGCTTCGCAGCGCCTCCGCCGCCTTCTCCCGCCCCGGGCCGACCCGCTCTCCGGCGATCTCGAACCAGGCGCCGCTCTTGCCGACCAGGCCACGCTCGATGCCGAGATCGATCAGCTCGTGCGGCCGCGAGATCCCCGCGCCGTAGAGGATGTCGAACTCCGCCTCCCGGAACGGAGGCGCCATCTTGTTCTTCACCACCTTCACCCGGGTCCGGTTCCCGATCATCTGGTCGCCGTCCTTGAGCGAACCGATGCGGCGGATGTCCAGCCGGACCGACGAATAGAACTTCAGCGCGTTCCCGCCGGTGGTGGTCTCGGGATTCCCGAAGACCACGCCGATCTTCATCCGGATCTGGTTGATGAACATCACGGTGGCGCTGTTGCGGCTGACCACCGCGGTGAGCTTGCGGAGCGCCTGGGACATCAGCCGGGCCTGCAGCCCCATGTGCGAGTCGCCCATCTCACCCTCGATCTCCGCCTTGGGCACCAGCGCGGCCACCGAATCGATCACCACCAGATCGACCGCGCCGGAGCGCACGAGCGTCTCGGTGATCTCCAGCGCCTGCTCCCCCGTGTCCGGCTGGGAAATGAGCAGATCCTCCACCTTGACGCCGAGCTTGCGCGCATACGTCACGTCGAGCGCGTGCTCCGCGTCGATGAAAGCGGCGACCCCACCCTGCGCCTGCACCTGTGCGATGGCGTGCAGCGTCAGGGTGGTCTTTCCCGAGCTCTCGGGCCCGAAGATCTCGATCACCCGTCCTCGCGGGTACCCGCCGCAGCCGAGCGCGAGGTCGAGACCCAGCGACCCGCTGGGAATGACGGCGACCGGCTGCGCCACCTCCCCTTCGCCGAGGCGCATCACCGCGCCCTTGCCGAACTGCTTCTCGATGGCTCCCATGGCCGCGAAGACGGCCTTCAGCTTCTCGGTGATCTTGCTCATGTCCCCTCCCTGGAAATGGCTGCGCCGGGCGGGGTGCCCGGCGAACGGCGGAGCGCGACCTTCCGCGCGATCTCCAGCGCCGAGCAGCGGAAGCCGCCCAGGCCGGCCTCGAGCGGCCGGTCGAGGCAGCGCAGCTGGAAAGCCTGGCGGATGTGCGCCTCGGCCACCTTCTCGTCGCCCTGCAGGTCTGCGATCGTGCGCGCGAGCTTGAGGATGCGGTCGTGCGCGCGCGCCGAGAGCTGCTTGTCGTCGATGCACCGGCCCAGCAATGACCAGGCGTCCTCGGTGGCCTGAACGATGCGCCGCAGCGTGCGGCTGCTCAGCTGCGCGTTGCAGTAGATGCCGGGAAGATGAGCGTAGCGTTTGCGCTGGACCTCGCGCGCGCTCTCGACGCGCTCGCGGACCGTGGCCGAGGCCTCGCCCTGCGGCGACCCGAGGAAATCGCCCGAACGCAGCGCCGCGACCTCGATGTGCAGGTCGAACCGATCGAGGATGGGACCGGAGATCCGCTGCCGGTACCTCTCCTTCACCGGCACCGTGCAGGTGCACCGGCTCTGGTCGGCGTCCATGGCGTGCCCGCAGGGGCAGGGATTCATCGCGCCGACGACCATGAACCGCGCCGGCAGATTGGCGCGCTCGTTCGCGCGCACCAGCGACACCTCGCCATCCTCGAGGGGTTGTCGAAGCGCCTCGAGCGCGGAATGCCGGAACTCGGGCAGCTCGTCCATGAACAGCACGCCCCGGTGCGCCAGGGAGATCTCGCCCGGCCGCAACGGGGTGCCGCCACCGATCAGTCCCGCCACCGAGATGGTGTTGTGCGGAGCCCGGAAGGGCCGTGCGGTCAGCAGCCCCTGACCGGGCTTCAACCTGCCCGCAACCGACCAGATGCAGGTCGCCTCGAGTGCCTCCTCGAAGCAAAGCGCCGGAAGCAGCCCGGGCAGCCGCCGTGCCAGCATGGTCTTCCCCGCGCCCGGCGGCCCGATCATCAGCGCGTTGTGTCCGCCGGCTGCAGCCACCTCCAGGGCCCATTTCGCGGCGTCCTGGCCGCGCACGTCCGCCAGGTCGGGGCCTGGCGCCGGAACCGCCAGGCCGGGCGCCATTGCCGGCGAACGCGTGCTCATTCCGGAGAAGATCTCCGCCGCCTCGACGAGCGAGCGCGCGCCGAAGACCCGCAGCTCCTGGACCAGCGCTCCTTCGGGGGCGTTGTGCTCGGGCGCGATCAGGGCTCGGAACCCGAGCCTGTGCGCCTCGAGCGCGATCGGCAAAACCCCGCGGACCGGCAGCACGTCGCCGGACAGCGCCAGCTCGCCGACGACCAGCGGCGGCCGCTCAGGCAGCTTCAGCAGATCGGCGGCGACGAGGATGCCGAGCGCGATGGGCAGGTCGAATGCAGGACCCTGCTTGCGCACATCTGCGGGCGCGAGATTGACGGTGATCTTCTTCTGCGGGAGCTGAAATCCGCTGTTGCGCAGGGCGGTGAGCACCCGCGTTCGCGCCTCGTTGCAGGCGTGGTCGGGCATCCCGGAGAGGTGGAATCCGGGCAAGCCCAACGCGAGGTCGACCTGGACCTCGACCGGCCGCGCGCCGGCGCCCGCGATGGTGGCGCTCTGCAGGGTGGACTGCACGACGCTCACGCATTGCGAGCGGCGTGCCGGGCATGCGCCAGAGCGAACGCAAGCCGATCCGTCTCAGAACAGGACTTCCATTCTGGACGAAACCGCGAAATCGGGACGTCGCGCGACTCGTGCCGGGCGGAGTCGGCGGGCGAATTTCGTACGTGTCCCCGAAATTCCCTACCACCACCAGCGGCGGCGGCGGGGGACGTTCGGGGTGAAGAGGATCAGGAGGAGGAGGCCGATGATGAAGCCCGCTCCCTGGAGACGGGGATGGCCGCGGGCGGAGACCGCGAGGCCGGCGGCGGCGACGAAGGTGATGGCAGCGAGCGCGCCCGCGGCGATGCGCGACTGGGTGGTGGGCAGCAGCGAGAGGAGGCGAAATCCGATGGGCGTCGCGTCCTGCGAGCCGCTGCCCGACCACCAGGAGATGCGCGCCCGCTCACGCTCGCCCACCTCGTGCGCCAGCGCCTCGCCGAGCCGCCGGTTCTGCTCGACCAGATCGGGGCCCGCCGCCCGCGCCTGCAGCAACGCCGCCTCCTCCTGGGCCTTCTGCGCCTTCCGCTCCGCCCAGAGGCGCTCGTTCCAGGCGCGCACGTCCTCGCCGGTGAGCGGAGCGCGACAGTTCGTGCACCGCTCCGCGTACCGCGAATTGTCCGCCTCGCACGCCGGGCAGCGCAGGAACGGCTGCTCGCCGAAATCGGGCTCCAGCGCGATCCCCGAGGGCTCGCCGGTGAAGCGCCGAGGCGTCGCCACCGGATGCTGCTGCGGCGGCTTCTCGCCGGGCAGGTGCGGCGTCTCCAGATTCAAGAAGCGCGTGAGCCGCCCCGCCATCAGCTGACCACCGTCAGCCGCTGCTCCGCGGAAGCGGGCCGGGTGCGGTTCCTGGCCCACTCGCGCAGGCGCCCGATCTCCTCGCCCATCGTCGAGGAGATGGGAAACGCCTCCTGCACCGCCTTCATCACGTGCGCCTGCCGCAGCTCGGTCCCCTCCGCGAACGCGTAGTACAGGCCGGCGATCACGGCCTGCTCGATCTCGGACCCCGAATATCCGGCCGACGCCATCGAGAGCGCGTCCAGATCGAAAGCCGCCGCGTCGCGGTTCCGCCGGGAGAGGTGGATCTGGAAGATGTCGCGCCGCTCCGCCGCGCTGGGCAGGTCGATGAAGAAGATCTCGTCGAACCTGCCCTTGCGCAACAGCTCCGGCGGGAGCGCGTCGATGCGGTTCGCGGTCGCCACCACGAACACCGGCGCGGTCTTCTCCTGCAGCCAGGTGAGCATCGCCCCGAACACGCGCGCGGAGACGCCGGAATCGGTGATCGCGGCCCCGGCGTTGCCGGCCAGCCCCTTCTCGATTTCGTCGATCCACAGCACCGTCGGCGAGACGCTCTCCGCCACCTTGATCGCGCGGCGCAGGTTCTCTTCCGAAGAGCCGATCAGCGAGGAGAAGATCCGCCCGAGGTCGAGGCGCAGGAGCGGCAGCGCCCAGCCCGAGGCGATCGCCTTCGCGGTCAGCGTCTTCCCGCACCCCTGCACGCCGAGCAGGAGAAGGCCCTTCGGCGCCGGCAACCCGAACTTGCGCGCCGGCTCGCTGAACGCGTTGGCGCGGCCGTTGAGCCAGCCCTTCAGCTCGTCGAGGCCGCCGACGTGGCCGAGGTCCTGCTCGACGTTGACGAACTCCAGGAGCCCGCTCTTGCGGATCACCTGCCGCTTCTCGTCGAGGACCAGGCGGATGTCGTCCTTGTCCAGCACGCCATCGTTGGCGATGGCCTTGGCGAACGCGTTCTCGGCTTCGCTCAGCGTCAGACCCTGCGCCGCCTTGATGATCTGCTCGGCCTGCTCCTTGGTGAGCTCGACGCGCGCCTTGTTCCCCTTGCGCACGACGGTGACGATCTCCTTGAGCAGCTGGTAGAGATCGCGGAACGAGGGAAGGGGAACGTCGAGGACCGAGACTTCCTTCTCCAGCTCCACCGGGATGGTGAGCGTCGGCGAGAGGAGGATCACCGTGGTGTAGGTGGACTTCAGATCCTGCGCCAGCTCCCGCATCGCGCGGATCACGGGCGCGCTGTCGAGGAAGGGATGGAAGTCCTTGAGCACCACCAGCGACGGCTCGGTGAGCTTGCCGACGGCCGCCAGCGCCTCGACGGGATCGCGCGACTGCTCGCTGATGCTCATCGAGCGCGCGCCGGACACCCTTCGCAGGCCGCGCGTCACCGACCACTGCAACAGCGCCTTCCCGTGGTTCTGCGCCACGTCCTGGAGGATGGCGTCGAGGCGCTGCTCCTCCCAGGAGACCAGATAGATGAGCGGGTACCGGGCGCGGATCAGCGTGTCGAGGTCCGAGACGAACTTCGGCGTCCCGGCTGGAGCGGCGCTCTCGATCATCTCCACAGGCAGACTCTAGCAGAAGACTACAGGCGGGCCGCTGCCCGGCGCAGGCGCGCCGCCGCTTCCTCCACGCGAGGGAGCGGGAAGTCGAGGTGCGTCACCGCCCGGATCCGGACCGCGCTCACCGCATTGATCAGCACGCCTTCCTTCCTTGCGGCCTCGACCAGCGCCGGCGCGTCGGGCACGTCGGCGAGGAGGATGTTGGTCTCCGGCGCGTGCCACGCGAGCGGCACCGCGGCAGCGAGCCGTTTCGCGCTCTCGTGGTCGTCCGCGAGCCGCTCCAGATGGTGGTCGAGGGCGTACATCCCCGCCGCGGCAAGCACTCCCGCCTGCCTCAGCCCACCACCGACGCGCTTGCGCAGGCGGCGGACGGCCTTCATCCGCTCGCGGGTCGTCGCCACCAGCGACCCCGCGGGCGCACCCAGGCCCTTGCTCAGGCACACCGAGACCGTGTCCGCCTTCGCGCACCATTTCGCCACCGCGATTCCGGTCGCCACGTGCGCGTTCCAGATCCGGGCCCCGTCGAGGTGCACCGCGAGGCCGGCGCCGTGCGCCAAATCGGCCACCGCCTCGAGCTGCGCGAGCGGCCAGATGCTGCCGCCTCCGCGGTTGTGCGTGTTCTCCACCGCGACCACCTTCTGCCGCGGGTCGTGATCCCCCTGGCTGCCGCGCAGCACCGCCTTCACTGCTTCCGGCGTGAAGATGCCTCGATCCCCGTCGACCACCAGGCTCTGGGCGCCCCAGAGCGCGGAGATGGCGCCGCCCTCGTAATTGACCACGTGGCAGTGGCGGTCGCAGACGATCTCGTCGCCCATCCCCGCGAGCGACCCGAGCGCGATCTGATTCGCCATCGTCCCGGTGGGCACCCAGACGGCGGCTTCCTTGCCCAGCAGCGCGGCGACCCTCTCTTGAAGGGCGTTGACCGTGGGGTCCTCGCCGTACACGTCGTCGCCCACCTCGGCGGCGGCGATCGCCTTGCGCATGCCGGCGGTGGGCCGGGTGACGGTGTCGCTTCGCAGGTCGATCAGGTCCATCGGCGCCTCCGGGCAGCGGCGCATGATAAACGCGCCGGGCGTGCCCCGCGAATCGAAAGCAGAGCGCTCGAGCCGCTTCCTCCAGATCGTCCGCCGGCTGGAGCGGGCGCTGCCGGAGGCGAAGATCGCCCTGAACTTCGGCAACCCGCTGGAGCTGCTCGCTTCCGTGATGCTGTCCGCGCAATCGACCGATGTCATGGTGAACCAGATCACGCCCGCTCTCTTCGCGCGCTACCGCACGGCCGCGGACTACGCGCGGAGCACGCCGGAGGCGATCGGCGAGCAGATCAAGCGGGTCGGCCTCTGGCGGGGAAAGGCGAAGAACCTGCACGAGACGATGACCCGGATCGCGCGCGATCACGGCGGGGAGGTGCCGCGGAAGCGGGAGGAGCTCTGCGAGTTGCCGGGCGTCGGCTGGAAGACGGCGGGGGTGGTGGTGAACCAGGCCTTCGGGACGCCCGCCCTTCCGGTGGATACGCACGTCGGCCGCGTCTCGCGCCGGCTCGGCCTCACCCGCAACGAGGATCCCCGCAAGGTGGAGGATGATCTGGAGGCGCTCCTCCCGCCGAAGATCTGGGGCCGGGTGCACCTGCTCCTGATCTGGCACGGGCGCCGCACCTGCGAGTCGCGCCGGCCGCACTGCTCGCGCTGCGTGCTGCTCGACCTCTGCCCGCGGCGCGGGGTCAAGGAGAGCGACTGAAGAGCCGCACGTCGTTGCCGTCCTGGATCAAGGCCTCGAACCGCGCCCAGCCCTTCGGAGCGCGGGCGACGTACCGCGCCCAGGTGAGGTCGGTGAGCGCCGACCGGGAAGCGGCGAAATGGTGGATGAAGGCCTCCACGGTCTGCCGGTTGGGACAGGTCATCTTCGTCCCTTCGGCGATCACCGAAGCGGCATCGAGCCACCCGCAGATCAGCTTCGGGTCCGGACTCTGCGCCGCCGCGATCACGTAGAGCAGATCGGCGGGAAGGTGCCGGAGGATTCCGGCGGCAAGCCCGAGCACGTGGTGCGCCGGCGCTCCGGCGATCCGCGCCTCGGGGCCGCAGGAGCCGTTGCTGCGCCAGGGCAAGGTCGCCGCTTTCAGCGAATCGTGCCAGAGCACCGCGACGGTGAGCTGGTCGGGGTGGAGATCGACGTCGTAGACCTCGCGGTAGTCGGCTTCCAGCCCGCGCGCCGCCTTCAGCGTCGCGAGCGTGTCGACGGCCAGGCCGCCGGGATACCCGTGGTGGCCGTCCTCGCAGTTGCCTCCGGGCGCGGCGAGGAAGTCGCCGGTCTTCGCGGGTGGGAGCTCCAGCCGCGGATCCGCGAGCAGCCTGCGCGCCTCGGCGAGGTGGCCGAACGCCCAGGCCTCGGCCGGCAGCCAGGGAGCGAGGATCTGCGCCTCGGTCACCGCGCGCAGGGCGGGGTCGCCGATGGAGCCCGCCTCGCGGCGCAATTCCAGGTACGCGCGGTAGGCAAACGGGAGCCGCGTCGCTACCTCCCGCGCCCGGTTGGAGGGGGTCTGCACGACGGCGAGCAGCATCAGGAGAGGAAAAGTTGCCATGTCGGACCCGCGGTCTACCGTATTTCTCATGCCGCAGATCGACATCCGCGACCTGATCGAGACCGAGCTGTCGGACGCTCTCGTCTACGGGCTCGCCGCCGAAGAGGCCCTGGCCGAAGCGGCGGGGCTCCTCTCGGAGGCCGAGGAGCGGATGTCGCGCCTGTCGATTCCGGAGCGCCCGACGCGCCGCAGCTCCCGGAAGCGCCGCAAGGGGTGCTAAAAGCCGCGGCATGGCCCTCTATGCCTTCGTCGCGCTGAAGTACCTCGCTCCGATGGAGCGGATCCAGAAGACCGTCGACCGCCACCGTGCCTACCTGCGCGAGCTGCACGCGCAGGGGAAGATGGTGTGCTCCGGGCCCTTCGTGCCCCGCGAAGGCGGCGCGCTGCTGCTGCGGATCGACGACCCCTCCGAGATCGCGGCGCTGCTCGCGAAGGACCCGTACCACGCGGAGAACCTCGTCTCCGACACCATCTACGTCTGGGATCCGAACATCGGCCGCGAGGGCCTCGACTCACTCGCCCGACCCTGAACGAAGCCGTCAGCGCGTGGCCTGTCGCGATTCCGGTGTTCGGGCGAGGCGGTGGATCAGGGCCGCTCGGCGCGCGCGGATCCGGTGAGCACGGGACGACCTGCCCAGCCCGGAGGGACGACGAGCTCCACGGAGGGCGCCGGCACCCAGCCGGTGAGGCCGTTCGCGAGCTTCACGCGGCGGAAGCCGGAATCCTCGTCGTCGACCTGCACCGTGGTCCCTTCGTGGACCTCGAAACGGCTGACGCTCTTCTCCGCGGGCCCCTCGCGCGCCGGCACGGACTGCGCGACCACCACGCCCCGGTGCATCGCGATCCGCCGGCCCGCAGCCGCGCCCCAGGAGACGAGCGCCGCAAGCGCCGCTCCGGCGAAGCATCCCGCGGTCGCCAGCGAGACCCATCTCGACCCGCCGCGCAGCGCGCGCACTCCGAGCAGCGCCCACGCCGCGGCCCAGAGGATCACGAGCGCGATCCCCGACGCATGCGCGGGGAGCGGCGCGAGCAGGCGCGCGAGCGTCTCCGCTCCGCCGTCCTCGGGCTCACCTTCCAGGCGGTCGACGTTCCCCCGCCGGACCTCCAGCAGATTCGCCCGCGCATCCTCGTCGCCGGGATCGAGGAACAGGGCCCGCTCGAAGTGCAGCGCCGCGAGCCCGCGCTTGCCCTGCCGGAGCCAGGCGGCGCCGAGGTTCGTCTCCAGCGCGGGCGAAGTCACTCCTTCGGAGATCAGCGCCTCGTATGCGGCCGTCGCGCGGGAGAGGTCGCCGGAGAGAAAGGCCGCGTTCGCGTCGGCGAAGAGCTGCGTTCCGGGCGGCTCGGCCGCGGCGACGAGCAGGGCGAGCAGCAGCGTCACGCGCGACCCCGATCGAGCTCGTTCAGCACCTGGTCCGCGCGTCCCAGCATCGCCTCGCGCGCCGGCGCCTCGCCGCTCCCCGGAGCGAAGCGCGCGCGGTCGCAGTCGTCGAGGACCCGGACGAGCCTGCGCACCGTCTCCTCGCCGTGGCCGCGGGCGCGAAGCGCTGCCGCCAGCTCCTCGCGGGTGAGGCCGGCGGCCGCGATGCCCTGCTTGTCGAGCAGGTACCCGGTCACCGCCCGCGCCACCTCGGCGTAGAACGCCAGCGCCTCGCCGCGCTGGAGGAGCGCGCGGGCGCCCTTGAGCCGCTTCGCCGCCGCGCCGCGCGCCAGCTTCACGCGCTTCTCGCCCGGATCGATCTGCAGCAGCCGCCGCAATCCGGCGAAGCCGAGCCCGACGGCGACGCCGAAGGGCGGGATGCCGAGCAGCGGCCAGAACCAGGGCTGCGTCCAGGGCGGCGCGGCCCGGTCCACCGTCGAAAGGCGCAGCCGGATGGGGCGGACGCCGCCCGCGGAGAGCAGGTTCTGCGAGACGGACGCGGCCGCGGCCTGCGCCCCTTCGGCCGGGGTGACCCGGAGCGGGATCCGCTCCGTCTTCAGCGTCCGGTACTGCTTCAGCACGGGATCGAAGACGTCCATCGAGAGCGCGGGGATCTCCAGGGCGCCGGTCCGTTCGGGCACCAGCAGCTGTTCGATCGTCCTCGTCCCGTTGACGCGCCCGCGCTCGATCGACTCCTTGTCGGAAGTGGTGGCGTCGTAGGCGCGCACACCGGGGATCTCGGGGAGCTTCGGCAGGCGCAGGTCGCGGACGTTGCCGCGGCCGCTGGCGACCAGCCGGAAGGTGATCGGCTGACCGACCCCGACCGCCGCCGGATCGGCCGTGGCGGTGAGCGTCCATTGCCCGACGTTCCCCGCGTCGAATCCCGGCGGCTTGCCGGGCGGCAGCGGCTGCACCTCGATCTGCAGCGGCTGCGACGACCGCCGCGAGGTGCCGCGCGAGAAGAGCATGCCGAATCCGGTGAGCACCTGGACTTCCGCAGGATCGATCGTCGCTCTGCCCGCCCGAAGCGGAAAGAGGGCACGCCGCCGCAACAGATAGGAAGTGTACGGCACGCCGTCGAGGATGCGCTGCTCGGGCACCAGCTGCTGCGGCGCCTCGACGTCCACGCTCCAGAACCCGTCGAGCCGGGGGCTGACCAGCTTCTCGATGCTGCTCACGTTGGTGCGCGCGAGGAGGAACAGCGAGTAGGTGACTTGCTGGCCGACGAACGGGTGATCGTCGTCCACCGCCGCGCGCAGGAGCAGGTCGCGCTGCCCGGGATGGACGTCCGCGAACGGATCGGCGGCATCCGCGCGAGCGTCCGGACCGCCCCCGCCGGGAGCGGCCTGGCCCGCCGGAAGGACATGGATGGCGATCGGCTCCGTCTGGATCTTCTTGCCCCGGTACTCGAGCTTCACCGGCTCGATGGTCAGGTCGCCGGCGCGCTTCGGGGTGAGGGTGAGCTCCGTGATCACCGTCCGCGCCATCGAGGAGGCGCCCCCGCCGAAGGAGAAGCTCATCTGCTCCGAGCGCGCGCGACTCACCACGTCGAAGTCGGCGAACACCGGGATGTCCAGCTCGCCGCTCTCGTCCCGCGAGGCGAACTTCGCGGTGATCCGCAGCACCAGCGTGTCGTCGAGCGGCAGTTCCCGCACGTCGGTGGAAGCGGACAGCATCGCTTCCCCGGCCGCCAGCGCGGGCAGGGCGACGAGCAGCAGGGCGCAGAGCGCGTTACCAGTCCTTCTCGGGATCACTTCGCTTCCTCGCATCGGTCTTCTTCTTCGCGAACCGCCACACCTGGAGCTGTTTCTCGCTCGCCCGCAGCGCATCGAGCAAGCGCTGCGCTTCCGTCCGGTCCATCGGCTTCTCCGGGCGGGCGCTGTCGGGGCGCGGCTTTTGCTGCTGCTGGTCTTGCGCCTGCTGCTGCCCGGGCTGCTGCTGCGGTTCGGGCTGCTGCTCTTTCCCGGCGTTCGGGTCGTTCTGCGGCTGGTCCTGCTTGCCGGAAGCCTCGCCTTGCTTCGGCTGCGGCTTCTGTTGCCCGCCTTGCTGCGCCGGCTTTTGCTCCTTCGGCTGCCCGGCCTTGCTCTGGCGGGTCTGCGCCTGCTCGCGCAGCAGCAATTCCAGATTCACCTTGGAGTCGACGTCGTCGGGGTCGAGCGCGAGCGCGGCGCCGTACGCGCGGATCGCGTCCTCCGCGTGCCCCATCGCCTCCGTGGCAAGGGCGACGCTGTACGCCGCCTTGGGCTTCAGCCCGGCGTCGCCGTTCTGCAGCGCCTGCGACGCTTCCGCGGCGGCGACGGGCGCGGCCTTCGGATCCAGCTTCAGCAAGACGGTAGCGCGGTCGTACGCGATCCGGGGATCCGCCGGCCGCCGGGCGCGGGCCTTGTCGTACTCGCGCAGGGCTCCGTCGGGATCGCCCTGCGCTGCCAGGGCATTCCCGCGCGCCACGTCGTCGTCCTCGCGCTCATGGAGCCTGCGGAACGCGCGCGAAAGGGGCTTGCGGAGCCGCTGGATCAGCCCCGGCGGCTCCGGCTTCTTCGCCACCACCACCACGCGCTCCGGCGCCGCGAGGAGCAGGGTGAGGAGCAGCGCGGTCATGCGGCGCTCCGGCGCAGCAGCCCGCCTTCACCGAGCGCGAGCGCCGCGCAGAGCAGGGCGAACGCCGGCCAGGCGAACCAGGGATACTTGTCGTCGTACTGCACCGAGAGCCGCGACTCGAACTCGCCCTTCTGGATCTTTTCCAGCTCGGGGAGGAACTTGAGCACCCCGAGATCGGCGCCGGCGCCCTGGAAGAGGAGCCCGCCTCCGCGCGAGGTCAGCTCGCGCAGGCCGGCGATGTCGGTCCGGGTGAGCACCGTGCGGCCTTCCTTGTCCTTCTTGTACCCCTCCAGGTTCCCGTTCCGGTCGAGGAGCGGGATCGGCTCGCCCTCCGTTCCACCGACCGGCACCGCGAAGATGCGGATTCCCGCCTCGCCGAGCGCCGAGGCGGCTTCGAGCGCGTCGCCGCGCTGGTCCTCGCCGTCGGTGATCAGCAGCACCGCCTTGCCCGCGTCGCCGCGGCCGCCGCCCTCGAGCACCTCTTTTGCCTGGTAGAGCGCGTCCGCGATGGCGGTGCCCTGGGTGGCCATGCTCATCGGCTCGACGGCCCGCAGGAACATGCGGGCGGCGGCGTAGTCGGTCGTCAGCGGGCACTGGATGAAGGCGTCGCCGGCGAAGACCACCAGCCCCACCCGGTCGCCGTTCAGCCGCTCGAGCAGCGCGGTCACCTCCAGCTTCGCGCGCTCCAGCCGCGAGGGTTTCACGTCGCGCGCCAGCATGCTGTTGGAGGCGTCCAGCGCGACGACCAGATCGATGCCGGTGCGCTTCGTCAGCTCCGTCCGCTCCCCGCATTGCGGGCCTGCCGCCGCGAGGAAGAGGAAGAAGAGCCCGGCCCCGAGCAGCGAACCCTTGGTCACTCCTTGCGCCGCGCCGGCGCCCTGGAGCACCTGGCCGAAGCGGGCGGCGGGAACCAGCGCGGCGACCCGGCGCTGCCGCCGCCAGGACCGGATCGCCGCCAGCGCTCCCGCGAGCAGACCGAGCGGGGCTAGGAAGAGGAAGAGCGGGGTGAGCACGCGCAGATGCTGCCCGAGCAGAGTGGTCTGCAGGGCGGTCATGGCGCTCCCTGCAGGCGCGTTCCCCGCAGCGCCACCCCGAGCAGGCCGAAGAGCGCCGCCGGGAAGAAGAAGCGCGCGTACCACTCGTCGTACCGCGCGATCCCGCCGGCCTCGTAGATCTTGCTCTTCTCCAGGCTGTCGAGCACCGCGCGCAGGCCCTGCTCCAGCGACTCCTTGTCCGTCGCCGGGTAGTACGCGCCGCCCGTCACCTTGGCGATCTGCTGCAACAGATCCGGGTTCACGTCGATCTCCACCGGCTCGTACGTGGTCCGCCCGAACAGGTCGGTGCCCGTCGGATACGGAACGCGCCCGCCCTTGCCGATGAGGATGGTGAAGACCTTGATCCCCAGGTCCTTCGCGATCTGCGCCGCCTGGAGCGGCGAGAGGTTGCCGGCGTTGTTGTCGCCGTCGGTGATGAGGATCACCACCCGGCTCTTCGCGTCGGACTCGCGCAGGCGGTTCACCGCCGTCCCCAGCGCGTTGCCGATGGCGGTGCCGTCGACGATCACGCCGGTGCGCACCTGGTCCAGCAGCGAATCGAGCACCTTGTAATCGAGCGTCAGCGGGCACTGCGTGTACGCCTCGCCCGCGAACACCACCAGGCCGATGCGGTCGTTCTGCCGGGAGGCGATGAACGTCCGCAGCACTTCCTTGGCCACCGTGATCCGGTCCTTGGGCCGGAAATCGGCGGCGAGCATGGAGGTGGAGAGGTCGAACGCCACCACGATGTCGATGCCCTCGACGGCGAGATCCTGCCGGCGCGAAGCCCGCAGGCGCGGCCCGGCGAGGCCGATGCTGGTCAGCGTCACCGCGCCGATCAGGAGCGCTCCGGGAAGCCACCACAGCCGCGCCCACCGGCTGGGCCGGAGCGCTTTCGCGGCGGAACCGTCGGGAACCAGCAGGCGGGGCAGGGTCCGGCGGCTGCGGCGCAAGAGCACGATCCCCAGCGCGGCGCCGAGGAGACCGAGCAGCGCCCAGGGATGCGCGAAGGTGAGCGCGCCGAAGCTCATGCGGCCTTTCCCGGGACCGACCGCAGCGGGCGGGTGTGGCGGATGAGCGACTCGGCCCGATCCACGCCGCGCAGGCACTCCTCCGACGTGGGCTCGAGCTTGGCGAACTTCACCAGGTCTTCCCAGCGCACTTCCTCGATCAGCTCGGCGAGGTCGAGGCCGATCAGGCGGCGCCGCCGCAGCTCGGTGACGAACTCCTCGCTGGTGAGGTCGAGGGCATTGAACCGCAGGCGCTCGCCGAGATACGCGCGGACGATCTCCGAGAGGGTGAAGATGGCGGCCCGGCCGCCGCCGCGCGCCCAGGGCGCCTGCGACCGCAGCCCGGCGAGGCGCTCCAGGGCGACGTCGTCGTAGAGCGCCTCCAGCGGGGCCTCGGGCACCTGCGCCCGGCTCCGCCTCCAGCGGATCCAGAGGACCAGCAAGGTGGCTGCGAGGACGAGCGCGCCGAGCAGCCAGGCCCAGAGAAAGCTCGCGACGTACGCCGGCACCGGCGGCTTCGGTCCGTGATGGGCGCGCTCCGGCGAGCCTTGCGCTTCCTCTGCGACCAGGCTGCGGAACTTGAGCGGCCGGCCGCGGATCGAGAGCTGGCGCGCGCCGTCGGTGCCGCTCACCGCCAACCTGAGATCCGGAAGGCGCGGGTCGACCGAGCCGTAGTCGGCGAGCGTCAGGTCGAAGACGGTGCGGGCCTTGCCCGCGCCCAGCTCCTCGCGGCGCGTCGCGGGCGCGGGCGAGCCCGGCGGCGTGGCCAGCGGCGCGGGGTCGAACGCCGGCAGCGAATAGACGTCGCGCGCATCGTGCTCGACCGAGATCCGCAGCGCGATGTGCTCCCCGAGCGTCACCTCCTCCGGGTCGGCGTGCACCTCGAGGGCAAGCGGGGAGGCCTCGGGCAGCGCGCCGGCGGCAAGCAGCAGCGCGAGCGCGGCGATCACGCCGACCTCCGCCGGGTGCGGGCGCGGAAGAGCGCGGCGAGCGGCGCCACGTAGTCGTCGCCGGGCCGCACCCGCACTCCTTCGAGCGAGAGATGGCGGAAGATCCTCTCCCGCTTCTCCTCGCGTTCCCTGGCCCGCTCCTGGTAGGCGCGCCGGGTGCGCGCGTCGGAGAGGTCGACCAGGATCACCTCGCCGCTCTCCGCGTCCGCGAGCGGCCAGAGACCGGGAAGGTCCGGCAACGTCTCCTCCACCGGATCGGTCACCACCACGGGGACCACGTCGTGCCGCCGCGCGAGCACCGCGAGGGCCTGCTGGTAGTCGCCGGCGAGGAAGTCGCTGACCACGAACACCACCGCGCGGCGCCGTTGCGCCCTGGTCAAGTGGCCGAGCGCCGCCGAAAGGTCCGTCCCGCGCCCGCGCGGCTGGAACGCGAGCGTCTCGCTGATCAGCCGCAGCCCGTGCTTCTTGCCCCGCCGCGGCGGGACGTACCGCTCGATCCGGTCGGTGAAGAGCAAAAGCCCGGCGCGGTCGCCGTTCTCCAGGGCGGAGAACACGAGGAGCGCGGCGATCTCCGCCGCCACTTCCGCCTTCGCCTGCCGAGAGAGCCCCGCATCCTGCGAGGCGCTGCGGTCGACGGCGATCAGGGCGGTCAGCTCCCGCTCCTCCGCGAACACCTTCACGAAGGGCTCTCCCATGCGCGCGGTGACGTTCCAGTCGATGGCCCGGATCTCGTCGCCGGGCTGGTACGGCCGCACCTCGGAGAAGGCCATGCCCCGGCCCTTGAACACCGAATGGTAGCCGCCGGCGAGCGTGTCCTGCACCGCGCGCCGGGTGGTGATCTCGATGCGCCGGATCTTGCGGATGAGGTCTGCGGGAGCCGCCATCGCTTCTCAAGGCACCTCGATCTTCTCGAGGATCTTCTGGATCACCTTCTCCGCGGTGAGGTTCTCCGCCTCCGCCTCGTAGGTGAGCGCGACGCGGTGGCGGAGGACATCGTAGGCGACCGCTTTCACGTCCTCCGGGGTGACGAATCCCCGGTGGCGCAGGAAGGCATGGGCCCGGGAGGCGAGGTTCAGGTAGATGGTGGCGCGAGGCGAGGCGCCGTACTCGATGTACCCGGCCAGCTCCGGCAGGCCGGCCGCGGGCGCATCGCGCGTGGCGACCACCAGGCTGACGATGTACTCCTTCACCTTCGGGTCGATGTAGATGTCGCTCACCACCCGTTGCGCGCCGCGGAGCTGCTCGGGCGTGACCACCGGCTGGAGCCGCGGGAGATCCTGGCCGGCGATGCGGTCCATGATCTGCAGCTCCTCCTCCTTCGAGGGATAGCCGACCTTCACCTTGAGCATGAACCGGTCGACCTGCGCCTCGGGCAGCGGGTACGTCCCCTCCTGCTCGATCGGGTTCTCCGTCGCCAGCACCAGGAACGGCGCGGGCAGCGCGAAGGTCTGGTCGCCGATGGTGACCTGCTTCTCCTGCATCGCCTCGAGCAGCGCGCTCTGCACCTTGGCGGGGGCGCGGTTGATCTCGTCGGCGAGGATGAGGTTGGCGAAGAGCGGTCCCTTCTTCACCGTGAAGCTCTGCGTCTGCGGCTGGTAGATCTGCGTGCCGACGAGGTCCGCCGGGAGCAGGTCCGGGGTGAACTGGATCCGCTTGAAGGAGAGCTGCAGGCAGTCCGAGAGCGTCTTCACCGTCAACGTCTTCGCCAGCCCGGGGACGCCTTCGAGGAGGACGTGCCCGCCGGTGATCAGGCCGATCAACAGGCGCTCGATCATCTGCCGCTGGCCGACGATCACCTGGCCGGCCTGCTGCAGCAGCGCCTCGACGAAGCCCGACTCCTGCTGGATGCGATCGTTCAGGAGTCGGATGTCGGTCGCCGGCTGTGCGCTCAAGGTGCTCTTCCTTTGCGGGTCCGTTCGAAGGTAACAGAACCGCGAAATCCGCCGAAACTTCCCGCCGGCGTTGCGGCTACTTGAGCTTCGCCACCGCGTCGCACGCCTGCTGGTCTCCGCCGTCGCAGCCCTTCTGCAGCAGCGCGCGGCCCCTCTTCGCGTCCACGCCCGAGTCGATCAGCAACGAGCCCTGGCCTGTGCACCCGTGCGCGGAGCCGGCCTCGCAGGCCTTGCTGAAATACACCCCCGCGCGGACCACGTCGTGCGAGCGCGCGAACACGTCGCCGAGGTACGTGCAGCCCGAGACCTCTCCCAGATCGCAGCCTCGCTGCGCCAGCTCCTCGGCGCGGCTCGACTTGCCCTCGTGGAGCAGGATGGACGCGAGCGAGACGCAGGCCCGGGGTGCGCCTTTCTCGCAGGCCCCTTCCAGGAGCGCGTCCGAGCGGCTCGCGTCCTGCGGGCCGCCGATGCCCCGGGCGAAGATCTCGCCGAGGTATCCGCAGGCGCGCGCGCTGTCCGCCTTGCACAGCTGCTCCAGGCGCGGGAGCGCCGCGCGCGGATCCGCATCCTGTCCCTCGCCGAGCGCGAGCGCTCGCGCGTCGTCCGCGCACCCGCCGGCATTCTTGCCTTCGCAGGATTTCCGGAAGAGCGCGGCGGCGCGCCCCTCGTCGCGGCGGACGCCGAGGCCGTCGCGCAGGCGGCTCCCCAGCTCGTCGCAGGCTGCCGCATTTCCCTTGGCGCAGTCCTGCTCGAGCGTCTGCGGGGTTGCGGCGGCCAGCAGGACGAGGGCGAGCGCGGTCAGCGGCATGTCTCAGTCATCGGCGGTGATCTCCCGCGCGGATTCGGGCTCGCTCCGCACTTCCATCGGCACCGAGCCGTCTTCGGGAAAGAAGCGGTCCAGGGCGCGCCTGACGTCGTCCTCGGTGTGCAGCTCGGGCGCCATGCGCCGGAAGGCGAGGCCGCCGCGCCGTCCGCGCGTGTACCAGAGGAGGTGCTTGCGGAGCTCGCGGATCGCCGCCAGCTCCGCCTCCCGCCCCGCGAGATCCTCGTGGAGATGGCCGCCGTTCGGCCGGAACGCGCGCGGCCGCGGCGCTCCTTCCGGGCGCGCCAGCCGGTGCTTGCCCTGCTTGTCCTCGATCGCCATGCGAACGTGGCGGAGGATGGTGCCGCGCCACTCGGCGAGAGTGACCTCCGGGGGAGACTCGCCGCGCTCCAGCGCCAGGAGCTCGCGGAAGATCCAGGGATACCCGCACGCGCCGCGGGCGATCCGCGCCGCGTCTGCGCCGGTCTCCTGCAGCATGCGCCGGGCCGCATCGGCCGTGAACAGGTCGCCGGAGCCCCAGACCGCGATCTTCACGGACTGCTTGGTGCGCCGGATCAGCTCCCAGTCGGCGCGGCCGCGGTACATCTGCGCGCGCGTGCGAGGGTGCAGCCCCACCGCCACGGCGCCGCCCTGCTCGCAGGCCATCGCGATCACCGGCGCGTTGCGGTGCTCGTCGTCCCAGCCGGCGCGCAGCTTCACCGTCACCGGCAAGGGAGCGACGGCGTCCACCACCGTCCGCACCGTCCGCTCGACCAACGCGGCGTCCTTGAGCATGGCAGCGCCCGCGCCGTGCCCGCACACCTTCTTCACCGGGCAGCCCATGTTGATGTCGATCGCGTCGATCGGGCCGTATTTCTCGACCGCGACCCGCGCGCCTTCGGCGAGCACGGCCGGATCATGGCCGAAGACCTGGATGGCGAAGGGCCGCTCGGACGCGGGACGCTCGAGATAGCTGAGGGTCTGGTCGCCGCCGTGAACCAGGCCGTGGCTGCTGATCATCTCGGTATGGGCGATGGAGGCGCCCATCTCGCGGCAGAGGAGGCGGAACGGCCAGTCGGACACGCCCGCGAGAGGGGCGAGGAAATACCGGTTGGCCAGCGTGAGCGGGCCGAGCTTCACCGGCTGTACGGGATGTCCGACGGCCGGGGCTCCGCCGCGCGGCTGCCCGCGGGCGGCGAACGGCGCGTCCTGACTGAGGGCCCCGACGGACATGAGCGAGGCTTGTATCGGCGGAGGGGAGCGGCGGCAAGCAGCTTCGGGCGGGATTGGCAGGGCAGCCGTCGCTCTGGTAGCAGTGACGGCCTGTGCGCTGGATCTCCGTCCTTCTCGCCGCGGCGTGCGCCGCGCCGAAGCCGCCGACCCCGGCGCCGGAACCTGCGCGGACGGCGCAAGCGCCAGCCGGCGGGGGTCGCGTGACGATGGTGTTCTCCGCCTCCGTCGCCGGACAGATCGTCCCTTGCGGCTGCTCTCCGGATCAGCGCGGCGGGCTTCCTCGCGCGGTGGCGCTGGTGAACAAGCTCCGGCAAGCCGAGCCGAACTTCCTCTTCGCCGACGCCGGCGACCTGCTCTTCGAGAGCCCCTCCCCGCCGCCGGCGCAGATGCTCACCCAGCGCCAGCTGAAGGCGCGCACGCTGGCCCATGGCGACGAGCTGCTGAAAGCGGCGGCGCGCGCGATCGGGTCGCGCGATCTTGCGCTCGGCCCGCAGTTCGTCGCCGAGACCGCGGGCAAGATTCCCCTCCTCGATGCCGGCGTCGCCCAGGTCCCCGGGGCGCGGGCGACCTTGCTCGCCGAGGCAGGGACGGTGAAGGTCGGCCTCTTCGCCGCCGGATTCGAGCAGGATCCCGCGGCGACGTTCGCGGCGCGGGCGCGGGTGCTGCGCGACGGCGGCGCGCGCCTCGTCGTCGTCCTCCTCCATCCCCGGGGCGACAACGCCTTCACCGCCGCGCAGGCGCTGCTGCCGGCCGCGAAAGCGGCGGGCATCGACCTGGTGGTGCTCGGACGGCGGGACGATCCTGCCGCGGATCCGAATCGCAAGGATCCGGGCCTCCCGCCGCTGCTCGCGGTGGAAGGGCACGGGCAGAGCCTGCTCCGCGTCGACGTCCATCTCGGACAGGGTCCCCTCTCGCTCGCTCCGACCGCGGCCGACCGCGACGAGGAGCTGAAGGCCCTCGACGTCCGCATCGCGCGCTTTCGCGCCCAGGCCATGATCTCCCCGCAGCGCCGCCCCCAGATCGACGCGAAGATTCGCGAGCTGGAAGAGCGCAAGCGGACGCTGGCCGAGGCGATAATCCCCCAGCCGGCGCCCGGAACGACCTGGGCGGAAGCCGCGTTCGTGCCTCTCACCGAACAGGTCGGCAACGACGCGGATGCGCAGAAGCTCGTCGATGCCTACGACCAAAGGGTGGC